>Ga0209483_1000062_pt1 | contig 107421 bp, 97 predicted proteins | sample NGEPerA_FD_184508 | JGI IMG/M metagenome (GOLD analysis project Ga0209483, IMG submission 184508) | Arctic peat soil microbial communities from the Barrow Environmental Observatory site, Barrow, Alaska, USA - NGEE PermafrostL2-A... | ecosystem: Environmental > Terrestrial > Soil > Wetlands >... | reverse complement strand
AGGAGCAGGTAGTGGCGGCGGCAAGACCTGAGCGGGCGGCGCACTGATCGCGGGCGGCGCCTGCGCAACCTTGGTGCGCTCGGCGGCAACGAGCACGCCGGCGACAACGACCAGCGACAGTCCGAACAAAGCGATGAAACGGGCTTTCATGACGCTTCCGGTCTAGCGATTCCGCCTATGCCTGTCAGGTTAAATACGTGCGATGGTTTAAACGCGGCGGTCCGGTTCCGTTTCCGGGCGATCACGAAAATTCGAATAAGGCCAAGGGTTTTATGGTTAACAAAGCCTTTACAAGGCAGCGGCGCGCGCGCGAAACTGGCAGTCGTCTCGGAGTTGCTGGGGTCGGATCATGCGTTGCATCGCTATTGCCGCCTTGGGCGCGCTGCTGTGTCTGCCGCTGCCCGCCAAGGCCGAACTCCTGGTCAACATCAGCAAATCGCAGCAGCGCCTGTCGGTGACGATCGACGGCAATGAGGCCTATCGCTGGCCGGTCTCGACCGGGCGGCGCGGGCACGAGACGCCTACCGGAAAATTCCGCCCGATCCGACTCGAGCGGCACTGGTATTCGCACGAATACGGCATGACGCCGATGCCGTGGGCGGTGTTCTTTCATCGCGGCTATGCCGTGCACGGCACCATGGAGGCCTACAATCTCGGCCACGCCGCCTCGCACGGCTGCGTGCGGCTCCGGCCTGACAACGCCTCGACGCTGTTCTCGCTGGTGCGCCACGAAGGCGCGCGCAACACCAGGATCGTCATCATGAACGGTCCCTTGCCGGCGGCACCCGGCGCGGCGCCTCTCGCCGATGCTGATACCCCGGCGCAGAGCGCGGCCGAGCAGCATTTCGCCAAGGCCCTGGACGACGTCGAAGCGCAACAGCACTTGAGCGCCAAGGAACATTCCGAGCCCGTCGTCTCTCGCATCTCGGTTGGCAACGACGAGACGCGCATTTTGCGCGAGCGCCAGGCCTGGCTTGCCAGCCTCGACCGCAAGTACGGCATCACGCGGTAACCAAGGCCGCGGGATTTCGAGCAAATTCCGTCGAATCAAGCGATGATGGCGTTGCGTCTCGATTCGGGGAGTTCTCGATGCCGCGCTCTATTGTTGTTGCCGCAACGATTGCCGTTTTGCTCGGCCCGCTTTCATGCGCCGAGGCTGGCATCGTCGTCACGGTCGACAAATCGGCGCAGCGGCTGTCGGTTTCGGTCGACGGTTCCCAGCGTTACGAATGGCCGGTGTCGACCGCGCGCTGGGGCTACCGCACGCCGAACGGCACCTACCGGCCGGAACGGCTCGAGCGCAAATGGTTCTCGCGCAAATACGACTGGTCGCCGATGCCGTATTCGATTTTCTTCGACGGTGGCTACGCCATCCACGGCTCTTACGAAATCTCGCGTCTCGGCCGCCCGGCCTCGCATGGCTGCATCCGCCTGCATCCCGACAACGCAGCGACGCTGTTCTCGCTGGTGAAGGAGCACGTGCGCGATACCCAGATCGTGATCACCGGCGAGGCGCCGGAGCCGCAAGCGCGCGGGCGCGAGCGGACCAGCGCGGGTGTCGAGAGCCCGCGTTCACGCCAGAGCTTCGAGGAAATTTTCAACGGCGCGCCGGGCGATGGCGGCTTCGCGCGCCGGCGGTGGGAAAACCGGCAGTAGCCGAACTTAAGTATCCACCTTCAACGCCGCGATGAACGCTTCCTGCGGAATGTCGACCTTGCCGAATTGCCGCATGCGTTTTTTGCCTTCCTTCTGCTTGTCGAGCAGCTTGCGTTTGCGCGTGGCGTCGCCACCGTAGCATTTGGCGGTGACGTCCTTGCGGAAGGCGCGCACGGTCTCGCGCGCGATGATCTTGCCGCCGATCGCCGCCTGGATCGGAATCTGGAACATGTGCGGCGGGATCAGTTCCTTGAGCTTCTCGACCATGGCGCGGCCGCGGTGCTCGGCGCGGGTCTTGTGCACCAGCATGGCCAACGCGTCGACCGGCTCGTCGTTGACCAGGATCTGCATCTTCACCAGATCGGCTTCCTTGTAATCGGTGAGATGATAGTCGAACGAGGCATAGCCCTTCGACACGGATTTGAGCCGGTCGTAGAAATCAAACACCACTTCGTTGAGCGGCAGGCTGTATTTCACCATCGCGCGGTTGCCGACGTACGTGAGCTCGATCTGGACGCCGCGGCGGTCCTGGCACAGCTTGAGCACGGAGCCGAGATATTCGTCGGGCGTCAGGATCGTCGCCTCGATCCACGGCTCGTGCATTTCCAGAATCTTCATCACGTCCGGCATGTCGACCGGATTGTGAATCTCGATCTCGCTGCCGTCGCGCAGTTTCATCTTGTAGATAACCGATGGCGCGGTCGCGATCAGATCGAGATTGAACTCGCGCGACAGCCGCTCCTGGATGATTTCCAGATGCAGCAGGCCGAGGAAGCCGCAGCGAAAGCCGAAGCCGAGCGCGGCCGAGGTTTCCATCTCGTAGGAAAAGCTGGCGTCGTTGAGCCGCAGTTTCCCCATGGCGGCGCGCAGGTCCTCGAAATTGGCGGCGTCGACCGGAAACAGTCCGCAGAACACCACCGGGATCGCCGGGCGGAAGCCGGGCAGCATCTCCGTGACGGGTTTACGATCATCGGTGATGGTGTCGCCGACGCGCGTATCGGCGACTTCCTTGATTGAGGCGGTGATGGCGCCGATCTCGCCCGGACCCAGTTCGTCGACCGGTGTCAGCTTGGGCGTGAACACGCCGGTGCGGTCGACGTCGTGGGCGGAGTTGGTGCCCATCATACGGATGCGCTGGCCCTTTTTCAGAACGCCGTCGACGATGCGCACCAGCACGACCACGCCGAGATAAGCGTCGTACCAGGAATCAACCAGCAGCGCCTTGAGCGTCGCGTCGCGGTCGCCTTTCGGCGGCGGCAGGCGCGTGACGATCGCTTCCAGCACCTCGGGCACGTTCTGCCCGGTTTTGGCGGAAATCTCGATGGCGCCCGACGCATCGATGCCGATCACGTCCTCGATCTGCTTCTTGACCGCTTCGGGATCGGCCGCCGGCAGATCGACCTTGTTGAGCACCGGCACGATTTCGTGGCCGGCGTCGATGGCGTGATAGACATTGGCCAGCGTCTGCGCCTCGACGCCCTGGCTCGCGTCCACAACCAGCAGCGAGCCCTCGCAGGCGGCAAGCGAGCGGTTGACCTCGTAGGCGAAGTCGACGTGGCCGGGGGTGTCGATCAGGTTGAGGACGTAGTCCTTGCCATCGCGCGCCTTGTAATTGAGCCGCACGGTCTGCGCCTTGATGGTGATGCCGCGCTCGCGCTCGATATCCATCGAGTCGAGCACCTGCTCCTTCATCTCGCGCAATTCGAGCCCGCCGGTGAGCTGGATCAGCCGGTCGGCCAGCGTCGATTTGCCGTGGTCGATATGCGCGACGATGGAGAAGTTGCGGATGTTCTGGAGCGGGACCGAAGTCATGGCCGCGAGATAACACCCAAGGTCGGCACCTTCAAGCGAAGGGTGGCCTAATCCCTTGCGACATGGACGATTTTTGCGCCCCATGCGATAGAATCCGGCAAATGCCCAGACTTGCGCCCATTCACACCCTGCGTCGCGCGCTGATCGATCCGGCGGGCTCCGAGCGCGCCGTGTTGCTGTCGCTCGGCGCCTACGTCGTGCTGTGGACGATCTACGGCACCATCGCCAAGTCGAGCCAGGGCCTGCATCCCGACATGACCGAGCTGATCGCCTGGTCGCGCGATCTGGCCTGGGGCTACAAGCACCCGCCGCTGGCGGCGTTGATCGTGCGGCTCTGGTTCAGCGTGCTGCCGGTCGCGGAATGGTCCTATTACCTGCTGGCGATGTTGACGCCGGCGATCGCGCTGTGGATCGTCTGGCGGCTGTCGGCGGATTATCTCGACATCGAGAAACGCGTCGCCGGCCTAGCGCTGCTGATGTTTGTTCCGTTTTTCAATTTCCATGCTTTGAAGTTTAACGTGAATACCGTGCTGATGCCGCTGTGGGCGGCGACCACGTTGTGGTTTCTGCGCTCCTACAAGTCGCGTAGCGCGCTTTATGCCGCGCTCGCCGGCCTGGGCGCGGCTGGCTGTATGTTGGGCAAATACTGGTCGGTGTTTCTGCTCGCCGGTCTGGCGGTCGCAGCGTTGATCGACAAACGCCGCGCCGGTTATTTCCGCTCGCCCGCGCCCTGGATCACCATCGCCGCCGGGCTTGCCGTGCTGGCGCCGCATCTGCTCTGGCTTTACCGCGACAACTTCGCGCCGTTCGAGTACGCCGTCTATGTTCACGGCGCCAAAGCGTTTTCCGATACGGCGATCGCCACGCTCGGCTATCTCGCCGGCTCCGTTGGCTACGTGGCGGTTCCGGTGCTCATCGTGCTCGCGGCTACAAGGCCGAGCCGCGCCACGGTCGCTGACATGGCGTGGCCGGCCGACACCGAGCGCAGACTGGCGGCGGCCGCGTTCTGGGGGCCTTTGCTGTTGCCCGCGGTTGGCGCTCTGGCCGGCGGCATCGAGCTCACGTCACTGTGGTCGATGTCGGCCTGGACGCTGCTGCCGGTGCTCCTGTTGTCGCAGCCGGCGGTGACGGTGAAGGAAATCGACACGCGCCGCATTCTCGCCGGCGCGGTTGTGCTGCCGCTGGTGATGCTGATCGCGTCGCCGGTCATTGCCATCGTCGCGCAGCGCAACGGTCCGTCGCCCGCCACGGCGCAAGCCAATTTGCTGGCGAGCGAGGTCGAGCGCCTTTGGCGCCTGACCACGCCACAGCCGTTGCGCTTTGTCGGCGGCGACGCCAGTCTCGCCAATGGCGTCATTTCCTACGCCGCCGACCGGCCGCGCGCGTTGCCCGAGATGCCGCCGCCGGACGCGGCTGAGCTTGCGCACAGCGGGCAGGCGATCGTGTGTTTTGCCGAGGATGCCAAATGCCGGGCGGCGGGGACGCAGGCGGGCGGCCGCACGGTCGAAAACGAGATCGTGCGCAATTTTCTGCGGTTTCCTGGCAAGCCGCAGCGCTACACGATCTTCATCGTGCCGCCGCGGCCGTAAGCGCTCCGCTTAATACCGGTAATGATCGGCCTTGAACGGGCCCTGCTGCGAGACGCCGATGTAGTCGGCCTGGTCCTTGCGCAGTTCGGTGAGCTTCACGCCGATCTTGGCCAGATGCAGCCGCGCGACCTTCTCGTCGAGTGACTTCGGCAGCACGTAGACTTCCTTCTTGTACTTGCCGTTCTTGTTGTTGGCGAACAGCTCGATCTGCGCCAGCGTCTGGTTGGTGAACGACGCCGACATCACGAAGCTTGGGTGGCCCATGGCGTTGCCCAAGTTCACCAGCCGGCCTTCCGACAACAGAATGATGCGGTGGCCGTCGGGGAATTCGATTTCGTCGACCTGCGGCTTGACGTTATTCCACTTGAGGTTCTTTAGGTGCGCGATCTGAATCTCGTTGTCGAAGTGCCCGATGTTGCAGACGATGGCGCGATCCTTCATCGCGCGCATGTGCTCGATGGTGATGATGTCCTTGTTGCCGGTCGCAGTGACGAAGATATCGGCGCGCGGCGCCGCGTCTTCCATGGTCACGACCTCGTAACCTTCCATCGCCGCCTGTAGCGCGCAGATCGGATCGACCTCGGACACCATGACGCGGCAGCCGGCCTGGCGCAGCGAGGCAGCCGAGCCTTTGCCGACGTCGCCGAAGCCCGCGACCATCGCGATCTTGCCGGACATCATGACGTCGGTGCCGCGGCGAATGCCGTCGACCAGTGATTCACGGCAGCCATAAAGATTGTCGAACTTCGACTTGGTGACCGAGTCATTGACGTTGATCGCCGGGAACAGGAGCTGGCCGGCCTTCTGCATGTCGTAGAGCCGGTGCACGCCGGTGGTGGTTTCTTCCGACACGCCTTTGATGTTTTTGGCGAGTTCGGCGAAATAGCCCTTCGGCTTTTCCTTCAGCGTCTTTTTGATTAGCGCAAAGAAGATTTCTTCTTCTTCCGAATTGTGCTGGTCGAGGAACACGGAGTCATGGTGTTCGGCGCGATAGCCTTGATGCACGAACATGGTGGCGTCGCCGCCGTCATCGAGGATCATGTTGGGCGTGCCGCCGCCGTGCCATTCGAACAGCTTGGCGGTGTAATCCCAATAGTCCTTCAGGCTCTCGCCCTTGATGGCGAACACCGGAACGCCGGCCGCGGCGATCGCGGCGGCGGCGTGGTCCTGGGTCGAATAAATGTTGCACGATACCCAGCGCACGTCGGCGCCGAGCGCTACCAGCGTCTCGATCAACACCGCGGTCTGGATCGTCATGTGCAGCGAGCCGGCGATGCGCGCGCCCTTGAGCGGCTGCTTGGAGCCGTACTCCTCGCGCGTCTGCATCAGGCCAGGCATCTCGGTCTCGGCCAGCGAGATTTCCTTGCGGCCAAATTCGGCCAGCGCGACGTCCTTGACGATGTAGTCGCCGGCTTTGGCTTTCGAATGGGCGGAAGCGGTCATGAACGGTCCTGTGCAACATGCGTGAAAATGCTGGATGATTGGCCCGAGCCTATAACAGGCCATTGTCATGGCCGCAACGCATATATAAAGATTGCTTTATATGGGGTTGGGCGAACTCCTGCCGGCGCGATACTCTATCCGGTCAATTTTGGAAGCACCTGTTTCTGTTTGAAATAGCCCTGCCAGGGATCGCGGCTGCCGATCAGTTTGGTCGCTTTGCCGACTTCCATCGGATGCGCGTTCGCCAATTTCGACAGCGCTTCCCATGACACCGGCAACGCGACATAGGCGCCGGCGCGCGAGCGGGTGGAGAACGGCGCAATGGCGGTGGCGCCGCGCTGGTTGCGCAAATAATCGATGAAGATTTTTCCCTTGCGCTTGGCCTTCGACATCACGGCGACGTAACGGTCCGGCGCATCGGCCGCCATGACGCGCGCCATCGCCTCGGCAAAATCCTTGTGCGCGTCCCACGAATGTCCGCGCTTGAGCGGCGCGACGACGTGGATGCCTTTGCCGCCCGTCACCATCGGGAACGACTCCAAGCCCAGTTTCTTCAGGCGGCTGCGCATCTCACGCGCCGCGTCGCGCACTTTCGAAAAAGACAAATCCTCATCAGGGTCGAAATCGAACACCAGCCGGTCCGGCTTTTCGACCGCGTCGATATGACTGCCCCAGATATGCAGTTCCAGCGCGCCCATCTGGACGGCCGCGATCAGTCCGCGGACGTCCTTGATATAAAGATAGTCGGCGCTGCCGGATTTATCGCGGATCGAAACCTTGTGGAATTCCGCGGGGAAACCATCCGAGGCGTGCTTCTGGAAAAAGCAGTCCTTGCCGCTGCCGCGCGGACAACGCACCAGGCTGATTGGACGATCGGCCAGATGCGGAAGCATGCGATCGGCGACCCCGATGTAATGCTCGATCAGCGCGCGCTTGGTGACTTTTTGCGCGGCGAACAGCACCCGGTCCGGATGCGTGACGCGCACGCCTTCGATCACCTCCGAGCCGTCATCGGACAACTGGTCTTCTTTGCCGCGTTTCATCGCTTTTGCCATTACCATGGGCCGCTCCCTCACAACGTCACGTGCCGGCTTGTCGCTGCGCAAACCCTTGAACGAACTCTGCCGCACCAGTCCGTCGCGGGTCCAGCCGCGCAAGGCGATCTGCGCCACCAGTTCAGGCTTGAGAAAATGCGCGTGCCGGGCAATCGCCGCTGGAACGCCGGGCACCGGAGAATCTTTGCGCGCATGTTTTTTGAATTTTTCCGCGAGGTCGCCGAGGCCCTGCTCCGAATAGCCGCTACCGACGCGGCCGGCGTAACGCAGCGTGTCGCCCTCACGCAGCGCCAGCAGCAGCGACGAAAACGGCCGGCCGGCTTTAGTTGAGGGCCGCCAGCCGATGATGACGAATTCCTGCTCCATGCCGCATTTGCTCTTCAGCCAGCTTTTGGTGCGGCCGGAGCGGTAGGCGGCATCAGCGCGCTTGGAGACGATGCCTTCGAGCTTGAGATCGCAGGCATGGGCGAAGATTTTATCGCCAGCACCGACCATATGATCGGAATAGATCAGCGGGCCGTTTGCAGGCACATCCTTAAGCAGCTTCTTCAGGCGCGCCTTGCGTTCGAGCAGCGGCGTATCGCGTAAATCCTCGCCGTCGAGCCGCAGCAGATCGAACATGTAATAGCCAATGCCGGCGCCGTCATTGCTCAGCGCATCCTGCAGCGCGCCGAAGTCGGTGCGGCCTTGCGCATCGGTGACGGCGATTTCCCCGTCGATCAACGCGGTGTCACGGGGCAAATCGGCTAACGGCGCGACCAAAACGTGAAATTTGTCAGTCCAGTCGAGACCGTTGCGAGTGCGGATTGCGACTTTGCCGCCCGACAGCGCAGTGACAGCGCGATAGCCGTCATATTTTATTTCGTGCAGCCAGCCTTCGCCCTCGGGCGGCGCGTCAACCAGCGTGGCGAGCTGGGGCTTTACGAACGCGGGGAGCGGGCCCGCGGGCTTTTTTTTTACTCGCTTGGACTTCGTTTTTTCTGTCTTGAGCCTTTGCGCATTGGCCGCCGCCGATTTGTTCGAGTGCCAGACTTTAGCACCTTGCGCAATCTCACCCATGGTGCGGCCGCTCGCCACGCTGGTCATCTCGCGCTCGACAATAAGCTTGCCCTTCCGTGGCATGGGGCCTGCAAGCTCCTTGATCAGCAGCCAATTGTCCTTGTCGTTTTTGCTACGCGCCCGCAGGCGCACCAGCGCCCAGTGCCCCTTCAGCCGCTCGCCGTGCAGTTCGAAACTGAGCTTGCCCTTTTCCAGCCCGGCCTCGACATCGCCGTCCGGCGTCCAAGTGCCGCGGTCCCACAGCATCACCGTGCCGCCGCCGTATTCGTCTTTCGGGATGGTGCCTTCGAATTTGCCGTACTCGACCGGATGATCCTCGACGTGGATGGCCAACCGCTTGTCGTCGGGATTTTCGCTCGGCCCCTTCGGCACCGCCCAGCTCAACAGCGCGCCGTTCCATTCCAGCCGGAAGTCGTAGTGCTCATGGCTCGCCGCATGTTTCTGGATGAGATAGCTCAGCTTGCGGCCCGAGGCGCGCGGCGTACCGGCCGGCTCGCGCGTCTTCTTGAAGTCGCGTTTCGAGCGGTACGTGGTCAGGCGGTCGCGCGCTTTTGACATCGTCGAACTCAGGCGGCGGCTGTGTGCCGGCCCTTTTTGCGCTTCGCCGGTTTCTTGAGCCCCGGTTTATCTTTCGCCGCCGGCTTGCCGCCGCCTTTGACGCTGCGCTTGAGCGCATCCATCAGATTGATGACGTTCGAGGCCGGCGCGGTATCCTCGATCTCGCGCGGCGGACGTTTTTCCTGCTTGGCGGCGATCAGCTCACGCAACGCCACAGTGTAGGAATCCTTGAATTGTTCCGGATGGAATTTCGACGTTTTCTTTTTGATCAACTCCTCGCCGAGTTCGAGCAGATCCTTGGCCGGATGTTTCTCCGGAATGCCGTCGAACGCCGAATCCGCCTTCTTCAATTCGCCGGGGTAGCGCAGCGTTTCCATCAGCAAGCCCTTGCCACACGGCTTGATCGCCACGATCGAACTTGTGCCGCGCACCACGATCTGACCGAGACCTATTTTTTTCGTCTTGCGCAGCGCGTCACGCAACACCGCATAGGCCTCTTCGGTGTCTTCATTGTCGCCATCCGGCAGCACGAAGAACGGCCGCTCGAAATAAATAGGGTCGATGTCGTCCTGATCGACGAATTGAACAAGGTCGATGGATTTCTTGGCTTCGAGCTTGACGTCGCCGATCTCTTCGTCAGTGAGCAGAACGTATTTTCCCTTTTCGACTTCGTAGCCCTTGACGATGTCGTCGGCATCGACGGGGCCGACGCCCGGCGCGACCTTCTCGTATCGAATCCGTTTGCCGCTCGGCTTGTGAATCTGATTGAACGAAATGCGGCTCGACGATTTTGTCGCCGGGACGATCTCGACCGGGATTGAGACCAAAGCCAATCGAATACGTCCGGACCAATAAGCGCGCGTGCCCATATCAATTTTCCTTGTGCGCGGAACAGAAGCCTATCGGAGTAGAACGGCCTGAAAGCGGTCCGGTTCCAAAATGCCGGATATTGCGCGCCGCCGCGTGTATGCCCGCTTCGGGTCGGTCAGAAGCGGACATCAACGCCGCATCCGCGCCGCCATCTCGTTATTCGTTTATGATTTAGTGCCCTAGTCTTCTTCGCCGAAGCGTCCGGCGATCAGCGCGCAGAGCGCATCCACTGCGGCGGCCGCATCCGGGCCGGTGCCATGGATGGTGATGGTGATGCCGGGGCCGGCGGTCAGCATCATCAAGCCCATGATCGAGGTGCCGCCGACGCTCTCGTGGCCGCGGGTGACGGTGATGACGGCATCGAACTGTTCGGCGCATTGCACGAATTTGGCAGAAGCGCGGGCGTGCAGGCCCTTCTTGTTGATGATCTCGATGTCGCGAACCACCGCTGTGGAGCCATCCTTCGCTGGATTGCCGTCCGAGGGCGCGTCGCTCATTTACCGGTGAGGACCCGGCTGGCGATGGTGCAGTATTTGCGCCCGGCTTCCTGGGCGGCGGCGACCGCCTGTTCGAGTGGGCAGGTCTCGCGCACTTTGGCGAGCTTGATCAGCATTGGCAGGTTGATGCCGGCCAGCACCTCGACCTTGGGCTGGCTCATCACGGAAATGGCGAGATTGGACGGGGTGCCGCCGAACATGTCGGTCAGGATGGCGACGCCGTCGCCGCTATCGACCCGTTTGACCGCCTCGACGATGTTTTTTCGACATTGTTCAACATCATCGTCGGGGCCGATGGTGACCGCCTCTATCTGCCGCTGGGGGCCCACCACATGCTCCAACGCGGAGCGAAACTCGATGGCGAGCCGCCCGTGGGTCACTAAAACGAGGCCGATCATCCCGAACTCCTCGCGCGCGCTACGCTGCGCCGCACGAATGGGCGCGCATTCAGGCCCATTCGAAGGCCCGTTGCAAGGGCTTGCCTCGCTATATAGGCGCTCTGTTGCACTGCGAAAAGGTGGCGCCAAAGGGGGCTCGGAAGGGTCCGTTTGGAAGGCGGCGATCCTAGGCCCGTTATGGTTAATTTTCTGAACCGGACAGCGGGCGCTGGGGGTAGCCCAGGTGCGGTCCCAAGGTCAATTGCCGGTCGGGGGCGCCTGTAGGAAAGCCAACACCATAGGCAAAGCGGGCATTCCGTCTACGATGGCCAACCGTAGCAGGGAAATCCCGCCAATCACAGTTTCACCGGCCTCCCGGTCCGGGTGCCGCGTCGCATCCTTGGCGGCCAAGTCTACCACCAGAGCGACCGCGGCGAGAGGTTCATAGTCCAGGCGCCGGATACCGAGGCCGCGGATTTCGATCATGCCAGCGAGTGCGGGGGGGGGGCGCGCGAGCAGCCGGCCCGAATGATGCTCAACATGAGTACGGTCATCCGCCACCAGCCGCGCGAAGGGCAGGACGCCTTGGGCCGCGGCTTGCAACAGATCCCACACCAGTTGCGACTTGCCTGAGCCGGCCGGCCCGCGGATCAGCACGGCCTTGTTTCCGACCAGCACGGCGGAGGCGTGGATCGTTGCTGCCTCGGCCGCCATCACATCGCCGGCAGCCGCACCACGAAGCGAGCGCCGAGCACGCGCGGCTGCTGGCCGGCGCTAGCGACACTGTTGCGGTTCTCGACCCGAATACTGCCGCCGTGGGCTTCGACGATCTGCTTGGAGATCGACAGGCCGAGACCGGAGTTCTGCCCGAAGCCCTGATGCGGCCGGTCGGTGTAGAAGCGCTCGAAAATTTTATCCAAGGCTTCCGGGCGGATGCCGGGACCGTCGTCGTCGACCACGATCTCGATCTCGTTCTTCAGCCTCCGGCACGTGATGCGCACGTTGCCGCCGGGTGGCGAGAACGAGCGCGCGTTGTCGATCAGATTGCTGACCACCTGGCCAAGCCGCGAGTCGTGACCCGGCACTTTGAAGGCCGCCAGGCTGCCGCCTTCGAAGGCAAGTGTTACGCCGATGTCGTCGGTGCGCAATTCGTTGGCGGTCTTGACCAACGCCTCGAGCAATTTGGGGAGATCGATGTTGCTGGCTTCCTGGCGCTGCAGTTCGGCATCGAGCCGGCTGGCGTCGGAAATATCCGTAATCAGGCGATCGAGCCGCTTCACGTCGTGTTCGATCACTTCGAGCAGCCGGCGGCGGCTGTCGTCGGACTTCGTCAGCGGCAGCGTCTCGACCGCGGAGCGCAATGACGTGAGCGGATTGCGCAATTCATGCGCGACATCGGCGGCGAAGCTTTCGATCGCTTCGATGCGGGTGTAGAGCGCGTTGGTCATTTCGCGCAACGCACCGGACAGCTCGCCGATTTCGTCGCGCCGGCGGGTGAAATCCGGAATCTCGACGCGGCTGCGGATGCGGCGGCGGACGCGCTCGGCGCCGTCGGCGAGCCGGCGTACCGGGCCGGCGATGGTGCCGGCGAGCAGCATCGAGAGCACCACCATGACCGCGGCGGCGACCAGAAACACCTTGACGATGGCGAGCCGCTCGGCCTCCACCATGTCGTCAATGTCGGCGCCTTGGGTCGACAGCATCAGCGCGCCGCGCACCGCGCGGAAGCGCTGCACCGGCACCGCGACCGAGACAATCACTTCGCCGCGCTCGTTGATCCGCACCATGCTGGCGTGCAGTCCGTCGAGCGCCTGCTCGACCTCCGGGTAGCCCTTGCCGTTTTCCGGCCCGAGCTCCTTGTAGATCGGCAGATCGCCGCGTCCGAACCAGCGGCGCATGGCCATGAAAGCGCGCTCCACCAGGCCGGGATTTTCGGTGTCGGGCGGCGGCAGGTCGAAACGCAGCACGTCCCCGCGGCCGTAGAGATTGCGGCTGTCGAGGATCAGCACGCCGTCGCGGTCGTAGATGCGTGCACGCGTCTTGGTGGGCGACACCAGGCGGCGCAACACCGGCGCGACGCGCTCCGGATTGATCGGGAATTCGATGCCGGACTGCGCTTCGTCGGAGGGCCCGTAACTTTCGCCGGTTTGCAGTTCCATCAGCCGTTCGGGGTCGATGGTGATGGAGTCGGTTTCGACCGTTGCCGAGGCCGCGATCGCGCTGGCGATGATCTCGCTTTGCACCAGCAAGCTCTGAACGCGCGCGTCGATCAAGCCGGCGCGGAACTGCGACAGATACATGATGCCGACCATCAGCGCGAACAGGCCGGTCAGATTGAGGAAGACGATGCGGCGGGTGAGGCTGGACGAACTTTGCGAAACGAAAAATGCCCAAGCCGACCGCAACGGCTGCCGGATCGCGGCGAAGCGCTTGCGCTCGGCGCGCGCGACTTGCTCACCTGGCCTTTCGGCCTCGGCGTTCTGCGCTAGAGTTTCCGCGGTTCGATCAAGCACGTCGTTCAGCCCGGTTGGTCGTGGAGATTTTACCGCAAGCCGGGACGCTATGTCAGTCCGTCAGGACCACCACATCATTAAAGAGACGTCATGTTTCCTTGAAGCGATAACCGACGCCGTAGAGCGTTTCGATCATTTCGAAGTCGTCGTCGACGACCTTGAACTTCTTGCGCAGGCGTTTGATGTGGCTGTCGATGGTGCGGTCGTCGACATAAACCTGGTCGTCATAGGCCGCATCCATCAGGGCGTTGCGGCTTTTCACGACGCCGGGGCGGGTGGCGAGCGCCTGTAGGATGAGGAATTCGGTGACCGTGAGGGTGACCGGATCGTTCTTCCAGGTGCAGGTGTGGCGCTCGGGATCCATGCGCAATTGGCCACGCTCAAGCGCCTTGGCGTCGGTTTCCTTCGGCGCGGCGGTCGCATCCTTCGGCGAAACCCGGCGCAGCACCGCTTTGACGCGCTCGACCAGGAGCCGCTGCGAGAACGGTTTGCGGATGAAATCTTCAGCGCCCATCTTGAGCCCGAACAACTCGTCGATTTCCTCGTCCTTGGAGGTGAGGAAGATGACTGGAATGTCGGTCTTCTGGCGCAGCCGGCGCAGCGTCTCCATGCCGTCCATGCGCGGCATCTTGATATCGAGGATGGCGAGGTCGGGCGGCGAGGTTTTGAAGCCGTCGAGCGCCGAGGCGCCGTCGGTATAAGTCATGATCCGATAACCCTCGGCCTCGAGGGCGATCGAAACGGAGGTAAGGATATTGCGGTCGTCGTCAACGAGAGCGATGGTCGGCATGAAGCCCCTCTTTGGCATCTCTTAGCGTGACGGTTCCGCGTGTTTTGAAGCCCATAAACCGGGTCTGAAATGTGGCCTCTTTGCAACAACTATGTGATTCGGTAGCGAATTCAAGGTCATTTGCCGGAAGATCGCGCCCGCGAACCGAAATCGTTAATCCATGCCCGTGAAATCGGAACCTGCATTTGATGCGAAATTGGCAGCAAAAAAGCTGCTTAGAGAAGGGCGTAGCGGTGCGCTGGCCACGCTGATGGCGGGGAAGGGCGATCCTTATTGCTCGCTGGTCAATGTCGCCACCGACGCCTCCGGCGCGCCGCTCATGCTGTTGTCGACGCTGGCGATTCACACCAAAAATCTGCTGGCCGACAACCGGGTTTCGCTGCTGCTGGACGAGCGCAAAGCCGGCGATCCGCTTGAGGGCGCGCGCGTGATGCTGATGGGGCAATGCTCTAAGAACACCGATTCCTCGGCCGCGAGCATTTATCTACGGCGTCATCCGGAGGCCGAGCAATTCGCGGGCTTTGCCGACTTCGCCTATTACCGGATGGCCATCGAGCGCGTCCATCTGGTTGCCGGTTTTGGGCGCATCGTCGATCTCGCGCCGCAAGATACCCTCACCGACATCTCGGACGCGCAGGCGCTGGTCGATGCTGAGGGCGAAGCCATCGCGCACATGAACGCTGACCACGCCGAGGCCTGCCAGCTCTACGCCACCAAATTGCTCGGCGCGACGGACGGGGACTGGCGCTGCGTCGGCATCGATCCGGAAGGACTTGAACTGCAAAACGGCCGCGCCGCCTTGCGGCTGTTTTTCCCGCAACGCGTCACCGGGCCTGGCCCGCTGCGCGCCGTTTTGAAGCAACTGGCCGAGCAGGCGCGGACGGGCTAGGCGCGGCGCCAAAATAAGCCGATCGCAAAGCGCGGTGTTATTCTGGGCCGGACGGCATCGCGCCCCTTGCGCAAGCGTTCCGCCGGGCGGGCGGCGGAGTCGGCCTCGCGGGCGCGTTTAAGCTCGATCAAAAATTGGTCGTTTTGCGCCAGGACTTCGTAATTCAGCGCGACCTTGTTCCAGGACCTTGCAAGGTTGAGGAAAAACCGGCGCATTTCCTTGTTCTTGGTTTCTTGCGCCAGCAGCGTGCATTCGGCGGCGCTTCTCCAGGCTTCCTCGATGATGTCGGACATGGTCCCCTCCCGACAGGCATTCTGCGTCAAGAATACCAGGAGCGCGCTAAAGTTCGGGCGGAACCACGCGTCGTCAACAGCTACGCGCCGTTACCGTAAAGCTTTCATTGCACAGATCGTAGACTCGACCTTCGTCAGGCGCCGTTTGGAATTTTTCCGCTGCGATAATTCGAAAAGAAAAATTCTATTTCGGAATCTGCCGTGCCGGCTGCGGCGGCACGGCGGGCTCGCCGGTCGGCTTCGCGCGAGGTGGCCAACCATTCGAGGCCGGGCCGCTCCGGGGATGGTTAAGTCGGGGACCGCACCCAATGGGGGCCCAAAATTAACGAATTGATGCAGCGCAATGCGGACCGGCAGCCATGCATGGCTTGTGGTCTTGAGCTTTAAGGTTGTTCGTGGCAAAGGTCGCGCGCCTTGGAGCGAGGGGCTATACTCAGGTCTTAAAACTGCAAGACCGTCATGACCCGGCGAGGGGTCAGGAAACGGCCCGCCTGTTTGGGAGGACTACGCGTGAAAGAATTGGGGATGCGGAACGGTGCCTATGGCGCCGACAAGTTCGGTTTTAAAGACCTGGCCGAGGTCCGCTGGAACCTGACCGAACCCTCGCTCTACGAATACGCCATCGCGGGCCGTGAGGCGACGATCGTCGAAGGCGGCGCGCTGTGCGCCGAGACGGGTCATCACACCGGCCGCTCCCCTAAAGACAAGCACACGGTCGTCGACGCGCTCACCGAGAATTCGGTGTGGTGGGACGGCAACCGCAAAATGTCGAAGGAAAACTTCGACAACCTGCTGGCCGATTTCCAGGCCCACGCCAAAGGCAAGAAACTTTTCGCGCAGGATCTCTACGGCGGCGCCGATCCGAAATACCGGATCAAGACCCGCGTTTTCACCGAACTGGCCTGGCACTCGCTGTTCATCCGCCAATTGCTGCTGCGCCCCGAGCGCGCCGATTTGGCGAGCTTCATCCCTGACCTCACCATCGTCGACATGCCGACCTTTAAGCCGGACGCCAAGCGTCATGGCGGGCGCGACGGCTCCGACACCATGGTGGCGATCGATTTCACCCGCAAGATCGTGCTGATCTGCGGCTCGTCTTACGCTGGCGAGATGAAGAAGTCGGTGTTCACCACGCTCAATTTCTATCTGCCGTCGCAAAACGTCGTGCCGATGCACTGCTCGGCCAATGTCGGACCGGATGGCGACAGCGCGCTGTTCTTCGGCCTGTCCGGCACCGGCAAGACTACGCTGTCGGCTGACCCGCACCGCACGCTGATCGGCGACGACGAGCACGGCTGGGGCCCGGACGGCATCTTCAATTTCGAGGGCGGCTGCTACGCCAAGACCATCAAGCTGTCGCGCGAGGCCGAGCCGGAGATTTATGACGCCACCAACCGTTTCGGCGCGGTGCTGGAGAACGTGACGTTCGATCCGGTCACCCGCACCCCTGACTATGACGACGCTTCCAAGACCGAGAACACGCGCTCGGCCTATCCGCTCGAGTTCATTCCGAACGCCTCGCGCACTGGCCGTGCCGGGCATCCCAAGAATATCATCTTCCTCACGGCGGACGCTTACGGCGTGATGCCGCCGATCGCCAAGCTGACCGACAATCAGGCGATGTATCATTTCCTCTCGGGCTATACGGCCAAGGTCGCCGGCACCGAGAAGGGGCTGGTTGGCGTGCAGCCGGAATTCTCGACCTGCTTCGGCGCGCCATTCCTGCCGCGCGATCCGTCGGTCTATGCGAATTTGCTGCGCGACTACATCAACAAGCACAAAGTCGATTGCTGGCTGGTCAACTCGGGCTGGACCGGGGGCATCTACGGCATCGGCCGCCGCATGCCGATCAAGGCGACGCGCACGCTGTTGACCGCCGCGCTCAATGGCTCATTGAAGGATGCTGACTTCCGCACCGATCCTTATTTCGGCTTCGCGGTGCCGACCTCGGTGCCGGGCGTCGAGCCGCATTTGTTGAATCCGTTCAAGACCTGGAAGGACAAGGCCGCGTTCGACAAGACCGCGCGCGAACTGGTCGGCATGTTCCAGAAGAACTTCACCAAGTTCGAAAAGCACGTCACGCCCGACATCAAGGCGGCGGCGCCGGAAGTGCGGATCGCGGCGGAGTAACCGCCCGCTTCGTCGGGAACCCGGCGGGCGCGATAACCGTTACTGCAGCTCAGTCTTCAACGCGATTGGGACCTGCATTATGATGATCAGCAAGGTCCGTTTCTGGTCGGCGCTGGCGCTGTGTTGCGCGCTCGGCGCCGGGCTATGCCATGCCGATTGCGGCGCGCTCTACGGGCTCGCCCAGCAACACGGCAACGACATGGCCCGCCGCAACAGCCTCGATCATGCCGGGTTCATGACGCATCGCGGACCGGCCGGCGCCGTTGCCGAGAATGTCGCGGTCGGATGTGAGACGGAAGCTTGCGCGCGGCAGGCCTGGATGAAATCGCCACGCCATCGCGCCAACATGACGATCGGCGGCTGCCAGGCCGTTGCCTCGGCGGTGTCCAGAAGCGGCCGGCGCTATTGGGCGATGGAAATCGGCGGCGGCGGCGGCCGCATCGGCAGCGCGGGCCGGGATTTTTCTATCGACAGCGGTATCTCACCGTAAGCGCGCCGTGCGGCGGAGTAGCTTTATGGCTGTGCCGCGCTTTGTCCCAAACAGACATTCGCCAGCTTCGGTAATCTGTCCGCTCTGTGCTGCCAATAACGGACATTCGCCTGAGGGCTCATCATGTTACGCCGGCGTTGAGGGTCAGGTAAGGTCTTTTCACTAGGATGCCGGTCCGGCAAACCGTGCATCCGGCCCTCATGACCAGCCTCGATCTGACCACGACCCTTAACGCGGCGAAGCGCAGCGAGCGCCTCACGCAGTGGACGCGTGTGCTGTGCGTCCTGTTTTTCTTTTCCGGTTTTCCCGCGCTGATCTATCAACTGACGTGGCAGCAGGAGCTGTTCCTTATCTTCGGCGTCAACATCGAGTCGGTGACGATCGTCGTCACCGCTTTCATGCTCGGCCTCGGCCTCGGCAGTCTCGCCGGCGGCTGGCTGTCGAAGCGGCGCGGCATTCCGCCTTTGCCGTTGCTCGCCGCCATCGAATTATTGACCGGCGCATTCGGCGTCGTGTCGCTGACGATCTTCGACAAAGTCGGCGCGTTCACAATCGGCTTAAGTTTGCCGGCGACCGCCGCCATGTCGCTGGTCCTGGTCGTACTGCCGACGCTGTTGATGGGCGCGACGTTGCCAGTGCTGGTGAGCCATCTCGTCCGCCGCTCCGGCAACATCGGAAGCGCGGTCGGTCTGCTCTATTACGTCAATACGCTGGGAGCCGGTGCCGCTTGCCTCGCCTGCGCCGTGCTGCTGTTTCCATTCCTCGGCATGAGCGGTTCGATTTATGTCGCCGCCGCGATGAACGGCACGGTGGCGGTGGGCGCGCTCGCCGCCCATTGGCGCGACCGCCGCGGCGCCGCGCCCGCACGCGAGCAGGCGCCGGTCATGCAGGAACCGCGCGGCGGGGCACTCGGACTGACGACGGTATTGGCGCTCGCGGCCGCAGGCGGATTCGTTTCTCTTTCCTATGAGATATTTTTCTTCCGCACGGTTTCCTTTGCCAGCGGATCGATCGCGACCGACTTTGCGCTGACGCTGAGCGCGTTCCTGGTCGGGATCGCTTCGGGCGCGCGGCAAGCCGGCCAACAGTGCGAGACATCGACCCGCGCCGCAACGATGCGGCAACTGGTCAACGCGCTCATGAAGGCCAGTCTGCTCGGCATTCTGTTCCTGCCGCTGCTCGATCATCTTGGCGCGCTCACCCGCTGGATCGTGCCGGTGGCCATCGTGATAGTCTATTTCACCGCCCGCTTCTGGGGCTCGCTGCTGCCCTATCTCGCCGGGATTTCGATCGCCCCCGATAACCGGGCGGGCATGCAAACCGCATTGCTCTATCTCGCCAATATTCTGGGTTCGGCGGCGGGGTCGGTCGTCACCGGCTTCGTGCTGATGGACTATCTGGGGCTGGTCGCAATCGGAACGATGCTGGCGGTAGCCGGCGCCGTCTGCACCATTCTGCTCATTGCCGCGGTCGAGCTGCCGCCGCGCGAAAAGCTCCAGCGAGCGGCCGTTGCCGCGGCCATCGGGCTGGTGGCGGCGGTTGCGATCCCGCGCTGGTCGGGCACCGTGCTGGACAATCTGCAGTGGAAGGGTGCGCCCTACGCGGACCACTTCGCCCACGTCGTCGAAAACCGCAGCGGCATCATCACGGTAACCGATAGCGGCATCGTGTTCGGCCATGGCATGTATGATGGCCGCTTCAACACCGACCTCAAGAACGACACCAACGGCATCGTGCGCCCCTATGCGCTGAGCCTATTTCATCCCGCGCCGCGCGATGTGTTGATGATCGGCCTCTCGACCGGTTCGTGGGCGCAGGTCATTGCCAATAACCCGCATGTAGCATCGCTGACTGTCGTCGAAATCAATCCGGGCTACCTGTCGCTCATTGCGCGTGAGCCGGAGGTTGCCTCGGTGCTGACAAATCCCAAGGTCACGATCGTCACCGACGATGGCCGCCGCTGGTTGCGGGCCAACGCGAACCGGTATTTCGACGCGATCGTCTCGAATACCACCTGGAACTACCGCGCCAGCACCACCAATTTGCTCTCCGGCGAATTCCTCAACCTGGTCCGGCGTCATCTCAATCCGGGCGGCATCTTCTTCTACAACACGACCGAATCCGACCGCGTCCAGCGCACCGGCTGCCTGGTGTTCGCGCACGGCGCGCGCTTCACCAATCACATGGCACTGTCGGAGACGCCCATCGCTTGGGATTTCCAGCGCTGGCGGCGGACATTGGAGTCCTACCGCATCGACGGCGCGCCGATATTCGATCTGGCGCGCGCGCCGGACCGCGAAGCGCTCGCCAAGTTGGCGGCGATGGAAACAAGCCTCGCGCCGGGCGCAGCGCACAACCCCGCGCGGCCGATCGAGCCCTGTCCCGATATCCTGGCCCGGACGGCCGGCGAACGGCCGATCACCGACGACAATATGGGCACCGAATGGCTGCATTTCCTTGGTCGCGAATAGCCGGACGCACTGGACCAGAAAATAAAAGGGCGGCCAGCACGGCCGCCCTTTTCGCTTTCAGTGCGCAATGTTTAGTTCAGTTCGGCTTGGCGCCGGAGAACTTGACCACCTTGGCCCACTTCTCGGTCTCAGTGGCAATGAGCTTGCCGAAGTCGGCGGGCGAGCCCGGCAGCACCGTACCGCCGAGGTCGATCAGCCGCGCCTTGATTTTGGGGTCGGCGATGGCCGCATTGATCCCCTCGTTGAGCGTCGCGATGATCTCGGGCGGCGTGTTCTTGGGTGCGCCGATGCCAAACCACGATGTCGCCTCATAGCCCGGCACGAAATCCGCCACGGTCGGGAGGTCCGGCAGAGCATCCGCGCGGGTCGTCGTGGTGACCGCCAGGGCGCGCAATCTGCCGGATCTGATATGCGCCATCGACGCGGGGCTGGTGTCGATCATGACCTGCACCTGTCCGCCGATCAAATCGGTCAGCGCGGGCGCCGCGCCGCGATAAGGCACGTGCACCATCTCGACCCCGGTTAACATTTTAAACAGCTCAGCGGAGACATGCTGCGGCGTGCCGATGCCGGCCGAGGCGTAACTGATCTTGCCGGGATTGGCCTTGGCATAGGCGATGAATTCGGGAACCGTGTGGACCGGCACCGATGGGTTCACTTCCATGACCAGGGGCACGCGCATGATGCCTGCGACTGGCGCGATATCGCGGATGAAATTGAAAGTGAGATTCGGGTAGAGCGACACGTTGATCGCGTTCGGCGAGGAGACCGAGAGCAGCGTGTAGCCATCCGGCGCCGCCCGCACCACAGCCTCGGCGCCGACATTGCCGCCCGCGCCCGTCCGGTTCTCGATGACGAACGGTTGGCCGAACCGCTCCGACAGCCATTGGCCGATCAGGCGCATGGTTATGTCTTGCGGGCCGCCGGCGGGAAAGCCGACGATCAAGTGCACTGGCCGCGCCGGATAAGTTTCCGCCCGAGCGAGGCGCGAGACCGCTGGCAGAATCACGGCACCCGCTACCAGATGCAGAAATCGACGGCGTGGAAGTCTCATGACGATAACCTCCGGCTGACCTAAGGCTATCCCAATTGGCGCACCTTCGGAAGGTGTCAGGAATTCCAAAACAAAAAGGGCGGCCAAAGCGGCCGCCCTTTTCAATTCATGGTCAGGTAATCAACCACTACGCCAGCCATTGGCCTATCGGCGAAAATCCAACCGCCCGCCGGACCAACGCCCATCTATCCTTTGATTGCTTACGATCAAACCGATCCAAGGTCGAATGATTGTTGGGTTGGTTAGATTGATATATTTCCCCACCAGCCGTTTTGGGCCCTGGCACCGCGCATCAATGAGCCCTCTGCGTGCGCCGTGATCCCAGTCGAACAGGAGATAGACACGCTCGCTTGCCATTCGTACTTCGGCGGCGCCGTGTTTCCATTTTTCCTTGGCATCTCCTGGAATCGTCGGGTCTGCGCCGCCATTCCACCGGCTGGACCAGTGCCCTTCGATTACGTCGTATGGGTCGCGGTCGCTCGGGGCTCCCCAGGCCTTTGCATTCTCATCGTCGGCGGCCCCCTCAAGCGTCGCACCGGCAGCGAATTCAGTCGCTTCTTGATCGTCAGGATTAGGAACATCCATGACGCTAAATGGGTTTCGAATTGTGCAGTCCTCGTCGATAATTTTGGTTCGATTTCCTTCGCCATCCGATTTCATTAAGGCAACCTCCAATTTGGATCGACAGTGCGCTGCGCCGATCGGCGTAGGCCACCCATTTCCTGAGAGTTCTTCGCGGGTAGAAACGAAAAAAGGGCGGCCACAGGGGCCGCCCTTTTCATGTCGACTTGCGGGCGATCAGCCGTTGGTCGCCAGTTGCTGGCCGATGCGGTCGAAGCGCGCTTTCTGCTCGTTGGAGAGCGACGCATAGAAGTCGTCGAGCGCGGGCTTGACGGTCTTGGCCGCCTCGACCATCGCCTTCAGCCGCGTTTCCATCGCCGCCAGCCGGCCGGGCGGCGTCAACGGCACATCCTCCGGGCAGGCCGCTTGCAGGACCGAAACCGCCTTGGTGGTGGCGTCTTGCAATTGGTTGAGCCCGTCCTGCTGCGCGTCGGTCGGCTTGACCACGTCGGCGATCTTTTCGATCGGCAAGTTAGCCAGACCGGGTTTCGCCTCGGCGCAGCTCTTAGGATCCGCCGGCAGCGCAGCGCTCGCCTCGGCATTGTTCGCGGTGCGCGTGTTGGCTGATGCCGTCGGGCCGAGCGCGTTGAAGTGCTCCTTCTGCTCGTCGCTCAGCGAGGCGTAGAACTTCTCGAGCGCCGGGCGAACGACCCCGACCGAATCGAGCGTGCCTTGCAGGCGCGCCGTCATGGCTTGCAGACGGCCGGGAGGGGTCATCGGGAACGCGTTGTCCGCCGGGCATGACGCCTTGAAGGTAGCGGCGGCGTCCGACGCGGCCTTTTGTACGTCTCCGAGCAAGGCTTTCTGGTCGTCGTTCAGGCCGACCTTTTTCTCGATGTCGGCGAACGGCCAGGCAGTGATGCCGGTGCCGGGCTGCGTGCAGAGCTGCTGCACGGCGGCATAGCTGACGCGGCTGGTGCGCGAGGAAGCCGACGGTTCGTAAGCGTAGTCTGACGGCGGGCCGCCTTCGCCCCAGAACATGCCGTCGAAGAAATTGTCGTAGGCATAATCCCAGTAGCCGTCTTCATAGCCGCCCGGCCAGAACGCATAGTCGAAAATGTCGGAATAGGCGTAAGGCCAAAACACCGGCCCGTACCAGCCGACGAAGCCGGCGCGCCAGTGATGCCCCCAAGCGGTGCGGGCGGCCATGTTGGCGCCGAGATTGCGGCCGCGCGCCGCGAAGCGCGAGGCGAAGCGGCCTTGCCGCGCCGCCAACGGCGCCACGCTGCCGGTGGCGTTGCGGCGCGAGAAGGTGCCGGCATTACTGCTCAGCGCGCGCGATTGCGCGCGAGTCAACGCATTAGAGTTCGTCAGCGTGTTGGTTCTGAGGTTGCTGTTGACGGTATTGCCGTTCGTCAGACGCTGGCTGCGCAGCACCGAGCGGTTGGTCGACGTGCCCCGGCGGACCGTCGCGAAGTTTGCCGAGCGTCCGCTCACGCGTGGTGAGGCGCTACGCGCCGCATGCGCGGTGAAGCTATGTCCGACGCCGCCGGCCCTGCTAAAGGAGCGTCCAGCGCCACCGCCAAACGATCGCGCGCCGCCACCGCCGCCGACGTGTGCGCCGCCTCCGCCGTGTGCGGCCGCGACATGTCCGCTGCCACCACCGCCCGCCTTCGCCGGCGGCGCGGCATAAGCCGGCATTGCCAAAGCGCTTGCCATTAGAAACGTGGCCGCCAATTTTTCCGTCAGGCTTCTCATGATCCGTCCTCCAGCTCCCGTGTGCGCGGGCGATCTCTCAATCGCTGAAACGAGCCGAAGTTCAGAATTCCGGCAGCATTTCTTTGCGGTTGTGATCGAACATGAACGCTTCGCAATGTTGCGGAGTGCAGTCCGCAATCGCGCGCGGAACGGCGCGGCGCAACATCGAGGCTTCATGGATATAAACGCCGCGTAGCTGCGCTACCTGCGGCCGCTCGCGATTTCGTGAGCGAGGAGGGTTAGGCGCCTTAGCGTGCGCCGCTGGTGCGGCCGCCGCTCAGGCGTTCGATCAACTCGGCGGTCGGGTAGGAATCCGCCGGCAGGCCGAATTTGATCTGCGCTTTCTTGGTCGCGGCGCGGGTGCCGGCGCCGAATTTGCCGTCGACTTCGCCGACGCCTTCATAACCCTGCTTGATCAGCAGGCGCTGCAAATTCGACATCTGCTCCGACGACAGCGCGACCACGTTGGTCGCGCCGGCGCGGTTGAGCGCGGGCACGCCGTCGAGCCGGGTGGCGAAATAGGCGACGGTGGTGGAATAGACGTAAGCCGAATTCCAGCCGAGGAAGGCCTTGAAGTTCGGATAGGCGAGGAACGCCGGTCCGTGCCGGCCCATCGGCAGGATCATCGAGGCTTCCAGTTTGTCGGGCGGCAGCGAGCCGTAAGCGGGCTTCACGCCCCAGGCCACCCACTGCGAGCGCGGGTGCGTGATGGTGTTGTCGGCCTCCTGCCACGGCAGGTTCTCCGGCACGATCACCTCTTGCAGCCAGGGCTGACCGCGCTGCCAGCCGAGGCTGACCAGGAAGTTGGCGGCAGAGGCGACGGTATCGGGCACGCTCTTGATCAGGTCGCGGCGGCCGTCGCCGTCGAAGTCGACGGCGTTCTTGAGATAGTCGGAAGCAGTGAACTGCATGCCGCCGAATTCACCGGCCCAGTCGCCGATCATGTCCTCGACCCTTTGGTCGCCGCGCTCGATGATGCGCAGCGCGTCGAACAATTGAGTGCGGAAGAAATCGGGGCGGCGGCAGTCATAGGCCAGCGTCGCCAGCGCGCTGAGAATTTTGTAGTTGCCGAAATTGGCGCCGAAGTCGCTCTCCAGGCCCCAGAAGGCGGTGAGCACCGGCGCCGGCACACCGTATTTCTTTTCCACCTCGGCGAACAACTTGGCGTGCTGCTTGATCTTGGCGAGGCCGTTCGGGATGCGCGGTCCGCCGATCATGCGGTCGGAGAATTGCAGGAAGGTCTGCTGGAACACGGCCTGACCGTGGTCGCGCTTGATGATGGCTTCATCGAAGGTCATTGATGGCGCAGCGGCGGCGATCACCTTGGCCGAGATGCCCTGCGCGGCGGCATCCTTTTTGAAGGTCTCAAGCCAGCTCGCGTAGTTGCCGGTGTTTTGACAGGCGGGTGCCGCCATTCCTGGTCCCGCCAGCACGGCGCCGAACATGGTCGCCGCCACCATCAATGCCGTTTGGCGCATCGTCAAAATCCGTCTTAATCGAGGAATTCAACGCGAATCTGCCTGAGCCGGGGGCCGGGTCAAGGACGAACCGGGATAAGCGTTAAGATCGATTCCGCTGCGGATTAATCAGCAAATGATGGTTTAATGGTGCCTTCCCGCCCGCGGTTTTTTCCGGATAGAACGTAAGCAATGCAAGTCTTGGTGATTGGAGCCGGAGTCGTCGGCCTGGCAGTGGCGCGCGCCGCGGCGCGCAAGGGCCACGACGTAGTGGTGGCGGAAGCCGAAGCCGGCATCGGCACCATTACGTCCTCGCGCAACAGCGAGGTGATCCATGCCGGCATGTATTACCCGACCGGGACGTTGCGCGCGCAGCATTGCGTGCGCGGCCGGCGCTGGCTGTACGAGTTCTGCGCATCGCACGGCGTGCCGCACAAAAAATGCGGCAAGCTGATCGTCGCCGCCAACACCGCCGAGGTCGAGAAGATCGAGGCCATCAACAAGCAGGGCGGCATCAACGGCGTCGAGGGGCTCGAGCTGATCGGCGGCAACGCAGCGCGCGCGCTCGAGCCAGAATTGACGTGCCTAGGCGCGCTGCTGTCGCCCGAAACCGGCATCATCGACGGCCATGCTTATATGCTGGCGCTACGCGGCGATCTCGAGGACGCAGGCGGCGCCATCGCGCTTAACACGCCGGTAACGGGCGCGCGGCGCAAAGACGGGCGGTGGCATGTCGACTTCGGTGGCCGCGAGGGTGGCACGTTCGAATTCGACGCCATCGCCAATTGCGCCGGCTTGCGCGCACAAAGCGTGGCGCGAACGATGGAAGACTATCCAGCTAGCCGCGTGCCGCGGCTGGTGCTGGGCAAAGGCAGTTATTTCACCTACGCGGGCAAGCCGGTGTTCAAGCGGCTGGTCTATCCGACTCCGATCCCCGGCGCGCTCGGTGTGCATGTGACGCTCGACATGGCCGGCCGCATGCGTTTCGGACCGGATCTGGAGTGGATCGATACGGTGAACTACGACGTCGATCCGGCGCGCGCGCATTTGTTCTACGCGCGCATCCGCACCTATTGGCCGGGCCTGCCGGACGATTCGCTGTCGCCGGATTACGCCGGCATCAGGCCCAAGCTCAGCGGACAAGGCGAACCACAGGGCGATTTTCTGATCGACACGCCGGACAAGCACGGCTTGCCGGGACTGGTGCAGATGTTCGGGATCGAGTCGCCGGGGCTCACGTCATCGCTGTCGTTGGGCGAGGCGGTGGCGGGCTATCTGGAAAGTTGAGCACTACGGTTATCGCCGCGGCTCACGCCGGTCTGGCCGGCGAGCGATACCAGCGTGCCTTTTGGCGCGCCCGAATTGGACGGCATGATCTTCACACCCGACAATTTGTCGCGGGTACTCTGCGGGACGGTACGGTCGCTGCCGATCGGCGCGAATTCCGCAACTTTGTTCTTGACCCCGGTGAACGCCAACAGCCCGGTCTTGGTCGCGACGATGTCGCCCGGCCGCAGTGTCGCATCGGTGGTCACGTCGACGCGCGCCAGTCCGAAGTGATCGCGGCCGTTGCAGGTGGCATTGGCAACCAGCTCTTTGCGATAGAGGAACGCGGTGTCCAAATCGGCATAGCGGCTGCCGTCGCCGGCGACGGCGTTGTCGATGGTGCCGCCGGAATAAAGTTTGGTCTCGCCGGCCGGACAGAGCGCCTGACAGGCTTGGGCCGCGCTCACGCCGGCGTGTGCCTGCACGGGGAAGTGAAAGCCGTCGCTGGTGCGCACGCAGTTGGCGCTCGCCCATGAGGTTTCGCCGCGCGGCTGTTCACGGGGCGTACTCACGAACGGATCGGCGAAGGCACTGAGATTGGTCGGCAAGCCGGTGCGCACCGCTTCGTGAAAGCCGCCGAAAATGCGCTCGAAAATGCCTGCCGAGGCCGGCGTCAGCGAAGCGAGCGTCAGCGCGCCGGTGGCGAGAATGCCGGCCGATACACGCAAAGCCATGCTCCGTCCACGGGCTGCCATCGCAAGCCTCTGTTGTTGATCGCGCTTCGCATCGTGAAGCGACGCTTATCAACGTTCGGCCGCCCGGAAGGTTGCAGGGGGCCGGAACGCCTTGTCATTTGAGGGGGTGTCGGGCAGCATTCGGCACGCTGGCGCACTAAAAATAACCGCGCCACGGGTTTTGGGGGAATGCGTGGAAGCCTCGTCGGCAATCGAGATTGCGAAGCATACGTTGATGTCCGGCGGGGTGATCCTAGCGATCGGCACGCTGACCGGGCTGTTTGCCCAGAAGATCAAGATCCCCGACGTCGCGCTGTTCCTGGTTGTCGGCATGCTGATCGGGCCGGAGGTCACAGGGCTCGTCAACATCAAGGCCGACTCGGCGCTCAACCAGATCATTCTGCTGTTCGGCGCCAGCTACATTCTGTTCGACGGCGGCGCGTCGCTGCGCTTCGAGGTCTTGAAGCAGGTGTGGATCACCATTCTCGTGATCGCGACGGTCGGTGTGCTGATCACCGCGGCAATCACCGGGCTGGCCGCGCATGTCGTGCTCGGCCTCCCCTGGATCGTGGCGCTGCTGATGGGTGCGGCGCTGGCGTCGACCGATCCGGCGACCTTGGTGCCGATTTTCCGGCAGGTCAAAATCCGCGACCGGGTTGCGCAAACGGTAATGAGCGAGTCGGCGTTCAACGACGCCATGGGCGCCATCGTCACCTTCGGCGTGCTGACAGTGGCGATGGGCACTGGTGAATTCTCGCTGATGTCGTCGCTGTTCGACCTGCTCAAGCAATCATTCATCGGCATCGTTGCCGGCGGCGTGCTGGGCTATCTGGCCGCGCTGCTGATCGCGCACGAGCGCTGGTCGTTTCTGAAGGAATATGCCCCGGTGGTGACGCTGGTGGCGGTGATCGGCGGCTATTTCGCCGCTGACGGCTTGCAGGCCTCGGGCTTCATGGCGGTGTTCGTGTTCGGCATCGTGATGGGCAACAAGGATGCATTCGGTTTCAAAATGCCTGCGAGCGAGCAGCAAAAGCTCGACGATTACGTCATGACGACTGCCTTCATCATGCGGCTGTTCATTTTCATTCTGCTTGGCGCGCAGGTCGACTTCCATTTGATGGGGCAATTCTGGCTGGGCGGCGTCATCGTCGTGGTGCTGTTCATGCTGGTGGCGCGTCCGGTGACGGTGTTCCTGTGCGCGTTGCCCGACCGGCGCGCGAAGTGGAGCTTCAACGAAATGCTTTTCATGTGCTGGACGCGCGAGACCGGCGTTATCCCGGCCGCACTCGCCGGCCTTTTGCTCGGCATGAAAGCGCCGGGCGCGCAGGTGATCGCCTCGGTCACCTTCATCGCGATCCTGATGACGATCCTGATTCAGGCCCCGACCACCAAGTGCCTTGGACAGCGCCTGGGGTTGATGGAATAGCAAACAGGGAGACTGACGATGGCCGGCAATCTTCGCTTCAGCAATCCGAACACCTTGGCCAAGCCGCCCGGCTACAGCTATGTGGTCGAGGCGACCGGACCGAACCGGCTGATCCATCTCGCCGGCCAGCTCGGTCTGGACACCGAGAACAAGTTCGTCGGCGCGCCCGGCGACTTCCGCGCCCAGTGCGTGCAGGCGTTCGAGAACATGACGCTCGCGCTCAAAGGCGCCGGCGCGCGCTGGAGTGACGTGGTCAAAATCAACAATTATCTGGTCGACATCGCGGCCAACATGGCGGCGTTCCGCGAGGTGCGCGACCGCTATCTCAACAAGCAGGCGCCGCCGGCTTCGACGACCATCGGCGTGCCGGCACTGGCGCGGCCAGGCGGGCTGTTCGAAATCGAGGCGATCGCGGTGCTGCCGGCGAAAGCGGCCAAGGCTGCGAGCGGCAAGACGGCGAAAAAGAAGGGCAAAAAGAAGCGCTAGTGCGCCTCGTCCCAATTGTCGGCGGCGCGGGCATCGACCTGCAGCGGCACGTGCAGCGACAGCGCCGGCTGCGACGCGTCTTCCATCACACGCTTCACAACTGGCAGGGTCTTCGCCACTTCCTTCTCAGGCACTTCGAAGATCAATTCGTCGTGCACCTGTAACAGCATCTGCGCGCTGAGCTTGTCCTTCGCCAGGGCGCCCTCCATGCGCATCATGGCGCGGCGGATGATGTCGGCCGCCGAGCCCTGCAGGCGCGCGTTGATCGCGGCGCGCTCGTTGAACGAGCGGATCGACGGATTTGAGGCCTTGATGTCCGGGTAGTGGCACTTGCGGCCGAACAGCGTGAGCACGTAGCCGTTGGCGCGGCAGAACTCGCGGGTCTCGTCCATATAGTCGCGGATGCCGGGGAAGCGCTCGAAATATTTCTTGATGTAGGCGCCGGCTTCCTCGCGTTCGATGCTCAGTTGATTGGCGAGGCCGAAGGCGGAGATGCCGTAAATGATGCCGAAATTGATCGCCTTGGCGCGGCGGCGGATGTCGGGCGGCATGTCCTTGACCGGCACGCCGAACATTTCCGAGGCGGTCATGGCGTGAATATCGACGCCGTCCTTGAAGGCTTGCCGCAACGTCGGCACTTCGGCGACTTCCGACAGTAGTCGCAATTCGATCTGCGAATAGTCGGCCGACACCAGCTTCATGCCGGGGGCGGCGATGAAGGCTTTGCGGATCTTGCGCCCTTCCTCGGTGCGGATCGGGATGTTCTGCAAATTCGGGTCGGACGACGACAGGCGGCCCGTGCTGGTGGCGGCGAGCGCGTAAGACGTGTGGACGCGGTTAGTCGTTGGATTGACGTAAGTCGGCAGCGCCTCGGTATAGGTCGAACGCAGCTTGGAGACTTGCCGCCAATCGAGAATCTTGCGCGGCAGCGCGTGGCCTTGCTCGGCCAATTCCTCGAGCTCGCGCGCACCGGTGGACCATTGACCGGTTTTGGTCTTGGTGCCGCCGGGCAACGCCATCTTGCCGAACAGGATATCGCCGAGCTGCTTGGGCGAGCCGGGATTGAGCGGCTCGCCGGCGAGCTGCTTGATTTCTTCTTCGAACGCGCCCTGTTTCTGCGCGAATTCGCCGGACAGGCGAGAGAGCACCTGACGGTCGATCGAAATGCCGCGTCGCTCCATGCGCGCCAGCACGGACGGCATGGCGCGCTCCAGCGTCTCATAGACGGTGGTGACGCGCTCGGCGGCGAGCCGCGGCTTGAGCGCAGACCACAGCCGCAGCGTGACGTCGGCGTCCTCGGCGGCGTATTCGGTGGCCTTGTCGATGGCCACGCAGTCGAACGTCACCTGCGATTTACCCTGGCCAGCGACGTGGTGGAAGTGGATGGTGTCGTGGTTGAGCCAGCGCTTGGCGAGATCGTCCATGCCGTGGCCGCCTTTACCGGCGTCCAGCACATAGGAAATCAGCATAGTGTCGTCGTAACCGGCGATCTGGATGCCGCGCTGGGCGAACACCAGCCAGTCGTATTTCATGTTCTGTGCGACTTTGAGGATGCTTCTGTCCTCGAGCAGCGGCTTGAGAACTTTCAGCGCGTCTTCTTCCTTGATCTGGTCGGAGGCGAGGCCCGCGTCGAACAACCCCTCGCCGCCGCCGTCCTTTTTGTGGGAGAGCGGCACGTAACAGGCTTCGTTCGGCGCGACGGCCAGCGAGAAGCCGCACAAGCCGGCCTGCATCGCATCGAGGCTGGTGGTTTCGGTGTCGACCGCGACATAGCCGATGTCATAGGCGCGCGCGATCCATTCCTGCAGACGCGGCAGCGTGCGCACGCATTCGTATTTGCTGCGGTCAATCTTGGCATTGCGCGCGGCCTCGGCTCGCACGGCGGCCAACGAGATCGGGGTGAGGGCGCTGTCCGCCTTTCCGCCCGGTTTGGCTTGCGGTGGCGGCGCAAACAGATCGCCGGTTTTCGCTGCCGGCGTGCTTCGCGCAGCAACGGGCGCGCCCGACACAAGCTTCACATCCGCCTCGACCTGCGAGGCATCGATCTCGGCCTTCTCGGCGACGCGGCGGGTGATGGTGTTGAACTCCATCGCTTTCAAGAACGCGATCAGGTTTTTGTAATCCGGTTCGTGCACCGCCAGCTGATCGACCGGCACGTCGAGCGGCACGTTGCGGTCGAGCGTCACCAGGCGCTTGGAGATGCGCGCAATCTCGGCATTGTCGATCAGCGATTGCCTTCGCTTGTCCTGCTTGATCTCGCCGGCGCGCTTGAGCAGCGTTTCCAGATCGCCATATTCACCGATCAACTGCGCCGCGGTCTTGACGCCGATGCCGGGCACGCCGGGCACGTTGTCGGATGAATCGCCGATCAACGCCTGCACCTCGATGACCTTGTCGGGGCCGACACCGAATTTCTCGATCACCTCGGCGGCGCCGATGCGCTTGTCCTTCATGGTGTCGTACATGGTGACGCCGTTGCCGACGAGCTGCATCAGATCCTTGTCTGACGACACGATGGTGGTGGTGGCCTTCGCTTCGCTGGCGAGCCGCGCGTAGGTCGCGATCAAATCGTCGGCCTCAAAGCCCGCCTGTTCTAAGCCGGGAATCTCAAAGGCATGCACCGCTTCGCGGATCAGCGGGAACTGCGGAATGAGATCTTCCGGCGCGTCCGGCCGGTGCGCCTTGTATTCGGGATAAAACTCGGTGCGGAAAGTTTTTTCGGATTTATCAAACACGACGGCCAGATGCGTCGGCTTGTCGGCCTCCATCTCGGCCACCAGCTTCCACAACATGTTGCAGAAGCCGAGCACGGCGTTGACCTGCAGGCCGTCGGACTTGCGGGTGAGCGGCGGCAGCGCGTGATAGGCGCGGAAGATGTAACCGGAGCCGTCCACCAGAAACAGATGGTCGCCCTTTTTGAGAGGCCGCGCCGCCGGGTTCGTGACGGCGGGGGCGCCTTTGGTTTTGGCGCTGGCTGGCATGGCCCGAATGTGGGCCCGGACGCGGCGTTAATCAATCTGTCGCGTAGCGCGTGCACAGATAATGCAAAGGGCTTACTCTCGCCACTCGGGGCGGCCTCTGCTATGAGACCGCCGGCCACCGTGGCCGGAACAACATCGATTTCGACAAGGGCACTCCATGCGCGTTGCCATGATCGGCACCGGCTATGTCGGCCTCGTCTCCGGGGCCTGCTTCGCCGATTTCGGCCACGACGTGACCTGTGTCGACAAGGACACCGGGAAGATCGCCGCGTTGACGCGCGGCGAGGTGCCGATCTACGAGCCGGGGCTGACCGAGTTGGTCGCCGCCAATGCGCGCGCCGGGGGGCTGAAATTCACCAACGATCTGCCAGGCGCGGTCAAAGGCGCCGACGCGGTGTTTATCGCGGTCGGCACGCCGTCGCGGCGCGGCGACGGCCATGCCGATTTGAGTTTTGTCTATGACGCTGCGCGCGAGATCGCGGGCGCGCTCGGCAGCTTCACGGTGGTGATCACCAAGTCGACCGTGCCGGTCGGCACCGGCGACGAGGTCGAGCGCATCATCCGCGAAGCCAAGCCCAAGGCGGAGTTCGCGGTAGTGTCCAATCCGGAATTTTTGCGCGAAGGCGCCGCCATCCAGGATTTCAAGCATCCCGACCGCGTCGTGGTCGGCAGCGATGACGCGCGCGCGCGCGACGTGATGACCGAGCTTTATCGCCCGCTTTATCTCAACCGCTCGCCGATACTGTTCACCGACCGGCGCACCGCCGAGTTGATCAAATATGCCGCCAATGCGTTCCTCGCCACCAAGATCACCTTCATCAACGAAATCGCCGATTTGGCAGAAAAAGTCGGCGCCGACGTGCAGGAGATCGCGCGCGGCATCGGGCTCGATAACCGCATCGGATCGAAATTCCTGCACGCCGGGCCGGGCTTTGGCGGTTCGTGCTTTCCCAAAGACACGGTGGCGTTGCTCAAGACCGGCTTGGACCACGAAACGCCGCTGCGCATCGTCGAGGCGGTGGTGGCGGTCAACGACGCGCGCAAGCGTGCGATGGCGCGCAAGGTGGCGGCCGCGCTCGGCGGCGAACTGCGCGGCAAGACGATTGCCGTGCTGGGCCTGACCTTCAAACCCAACACCGACGACATGCGCGAGGCGCCGTCGATCCCGCTGATCACGGCGCTGCAGGACATGGGCGCCAAGGTGCGGGCCTACGATCCGACCGGCATGGAGCAGGCCAAGCCGCTGTTGACCAATGTGGCGTTCTGCAAGGACGCTTACGATTGCGCGCAAGGCGCCTCCGCACTAGTGATCGTGACCGAGTGGGAGCAATTCCGCGCGCTCGATTTCGCGCGGCTCAAGAAAGTCATGGAGCGGCCGATGCTGGTCGACCTGCGCAATATCTACCGGCCCGAGGAAGTCGTGCGTCACGGCTTCACCTATGATAGCGTCGGGCGGGCCAGGAAATGAACAACGTCAGCGCCAACAGACGTTGATTGGCCCCGCGCCCGCGCGCGGGGCAGGCAGAAATTTTCTACATCGCCAACTGAATTTTCCCATCCGCTTTCCGGGTGAGGACGTTACACATGCAAAAATTCGACGCATCTCTGCCCATCGACGACGCGTTGCCGCGGCTGACCGCCGCGCTGGCGGCGAACAATGCCGCCGTGCTGGTGGCGCCACCCGGCGTCGGCAAGACCACGCGCGTGCCGTTGGTGCTGCTCGACGAGGCATGGGCGAAGGATAAGAAAATCCTGGTGTTGGAGCCTCGCCGGCTGGCGGCGCGCGCCGCGGCCAGCCGCATGGCGTCGACGTTGGGCGAACAGGTTGGCGACACGGTCGGCCTGCGCGTGCGCTTCGGGTCGAAGATTTCCAAGCGCACACGCATCGAGGTCATTACTGAAGGCGTTTTCACGCGATTGGTGCTCGACGATCCGTCGCTCGACGGTATCGCCGCGGTACTGTTCGACGAATTTCATGAACGCTCGCTCGATGCCGATCTGGGACTTGCTCTTGCAAGAGACGCGCAGCAGGGCCTGCGCGAGGACCTGAAAATCCTGGTGATGTCGGCGACGCTCGATGGCGCGCGGGTGGCGGCGCTTTTGGGTAATTCGCCGGTCATCGAGAGCGAAGGCCGCGCTTTTCCAGTGGAGACGCGCCATCTCGGCCGCGATCAGCGCGCCCCGATTGAGCGGCAAATCGTTGACGCCGTGCAACGCGCGTTGCGCGCCGATACCGGCTCGGTTCTGGTGTTTCTGCCGGGCGCGGCCGAGATCCGCCGCGCCGAAACGCAGCTCAAGGAGCGCGTCGGCGATCCGAACGTCGATATCGTGGCGCTGTTCGGTGCGCTCGATGCGCGCGAGCAGGATCGTGCGATTTCGCCGGCCCCGGCCGGACGACGCAAGGTGGTGCTGGCGACCTCGATCGCCGAGACTTCGCTCACCATCGAAGGCGTGCGTGTCGTCATCGACAGCGGCCTGTCGCGCGTGCCGCGCTACGAGCCGGATGTCGGTTTGACGCGGCTGGAAACCGTGCGGGTGTCGCGCGCCGCCGCCGATCAGCGCCGCGGCCGCGCCGGACGCACCGAGCCGGGCATTTGCTACCGGCTGTGGGACGAGCCGCAGACAGGTTCATTGGAGCCCTATACGCGGCCGGAGATTTTGTCGGCCGATCTATCGGGCTTCGTGCTCGATCTGGCGCAATGGGGCGCCAGCGATCCCGGAAAGCTGGTGTTTCTCGACCCGCCGCCGGTGCCTGCACTCAGCGAAGCCAAGGTGTTGCTTGGCGAGTTGGGTGCCATCGACGCAGCTGGCCGCATCACCGAGGAGGGTAAAAAGCTGCGGCAACTGCCGCTGCCGCCGCGGCTGGCGCGCATGGTGGTCGATGCCGCGGCGCACGGCGCCGGTGCGCAAGCGGCAGCGATTGCCACGCTGCTGACCGAGCGCGGGCTTGGCGGCGACGACGTCAATATTTCGCATCGGCTCGATCAATTTCGCCGCGATCGTTCACGCCGTGCCGAGGACGCGCGCGCGATGGTGAAGCGTTGGAACGAAACGGCCTGCGGCAAAGAAAGCGGCAGTGAAGAAAGTGCCGGCTCTTTGCTCGCACTGGCCTATCCCGACCGCGTCGCCAAGAGTCGCGGCAGCGGCAATGGTGCGTTCCTGCTCGCCAACGGCCGTGGCGGCATGGTCGATCCGGCGTCGGCGCTGGCACGCGAGCCATTCCTGGTGGTGGCCGAGTTGACCGGCGCGGCGGCGGCGAGCCGCATTATTCTGGCGGCACCGGTTGCGCTGGCCGCGATCGAGGCGCGCTTCGGCGACAAAATCGAGGACCGCGCGACGGTGACCTTCGATGCGGCCTCGGCGTCGCTACGCGCGCGGCGTTCGCGCCGGCTCGGCGCGCTGGTGCTGGCGGAGCAGATCAAGTCGGTTGAGCCCGACGCCGATAGCGTAAAACTGCTGGCCGAGGGCATCGCGGCGCTTGGCATCGCCAAGCTGCCGTGGAGCAAGCCGCAACTGCAACTGCGCGACCGTGTGCGGTTCCTGCGCGAGGCGGAAGGCGACGAGTGGCCGGACCTCTCTAACGACGCGCTGGCGCGCTCGGCGGCCGACTGGCTGGCGCCGTATCTCGCCGGTAAAACGGCGCTGTCGCAAATTGGCGCCGACGATCTGTCCGCCGCGCTCGATGCCTTGCTGCCGTGGGCGTTACGCAAGCGGCTTGACACTGAGGCACCGACCCATTTCACCGCGCCGTCCGGCTCCCATGTGCCGATCGATTATGAAGCCGAACAAGGGCCGACCGTATCGATCCGCGTGCAGGAATTGTTCGGGCTGGCGAGGCATCCGAGCATCGCCGGCGGTCGCGTCGCGCTGGTGATCGAGTTGCTGTCGCCGGCGCACCGGCCCGTTCAAGTGACGCGCGACCTGCCGGGCTTCTGGCGCGGCAGTTATAAAGACGTGAAAACCGAGATGCGCGGGCGTTATCCTCGCCATCCCTGGCCGGACGATCCGACGACGGCGCCGCCGACCCGGCGCGCCAAGCGGCGCGGTGAATAAAATTGTCGCCGCTGCCTTAACCAGCCGCTCACCATTGAGGTAACCGCGTAGGCCTTGAAGCCCGGCGTTAAGGCGGCCTTGGGCAAACGCATGCGATTGTCGGGGCGCAACAATCGGGTCTTTGCCATGCGTCCGATCCTCTTTTTCGCCGTCGCCGTGCTTGTCGCCGGCGCCTATCTCGCGCGCTTCGCCGACAAGGCGGTCGTGGCAGCCCCGACGCAGGCCGCGGCGGTGCAATCGCCCGATCAGCCGATGCAGTCCTCGGCCGGCCAGCACCGGATGGCGCTATCGAGCGGCCGCGACGGCCATTTCCACGTCGATGCCCGCGTCAACGGCCGCCATACCGATTTCGTCGTCGATACCGGCGCCACGCTGGTGATCCTGCGCGAGACCGACGCGGCGATGATCGGCATCCGTCCGATGCGCAGCGAATACACCGCGGTCGTGTCCACCGCCAACGGCAAGATCAATGCTGCCCGCGCCAAGCTCGAGCGCATCGAGATCGGCGACATTTCGGTCTATGACGTGCCGACGCTGGTGCTGCCGGACGAGGCGCTGTCGCAGAACCTGCTCGGCATCGCCTTCCTGTCGAAGTTGCGGCGCTACGAAGTTGCCGACGGCCGCCTGTTGCTCGAGCAGTAGACCTTTTCACCGTCATTTATTCGCGGATCGCTTTGCGGGCTCCCGGCGTTGGGGTATGCAGTGCTGCCCGCGCTTCGTTTTGAGGACCTGATGTTTCCGACACCGAAATCCGCGCTCACGCCTAATACTTATGCCTACGAGTCCTCGCCGCTGGTGAAGCCGACCGGCTTTCGCGAATACGACGCGCGATGGCTGCTGGAAAAAGAAATCAACCTGATGGGAGTGCAGGCGCTCGGCCTCGGGCTCGGTAAGCTGATTCACGAACTGGGCGTCAAGCCCGAGATCGTCACCGGCCACGATTTTCGCAGCTATTCGGCTTCGGTGAAGATGGCGTTGATTTCCGGCCTGATGGCGGCGGGCTGCCGGGTACGCGACATCGGGCTTTGCATTACGCCGATGGCCTATTTCGCGCAGTTCGAGCTCGACGTGCCCTGCGTCGCCATGGTCACCGCCTCGCACAACGACAATGGCTGGACTGGGGTGAAGATGGGCGCCAACCGGCCGCTCACTTTCGGGCCGGTCGAGATGAAGCGGCTCAAGGAGATCGTGCTGGGCGCGCGTTTCGATCTCAAGATCGGCGGCAGCTACGACTTCGTCGAAAATTTCCCTGACCGCTACATCGCCGATCTCACCAAGCGGCCGAAGATCAAGCGCAAGCTCAAGGTGGTCGCGGCCTGCGGCAACGGCACCGCCGGGGCTTTCGCGCCGGCGATCCTCAAAGCGATCGGCTGCGAGGTGGTGCCGCTCGATTGCGAGCTCGATCATACCTTCCCGCGCTACAATCCGAACACCGAAGACATGAAGATGCTGCACGCCATGCGCGACGCGGTGCTGGTCAACAAGGCCGACGTGGCGCTTGGTTTCGACGGCGACGGCGACCGCTGCGGCGTGGTGGATAACGAGGGCGAGGAGATTTTCGCCGACAAAGTCGGCGTCATGCTGGCACGCGACATGTCGAGCCAGCACAAGCGGGCGACCTTTGTGGTGGACGTGAAATCGACCGGGCTGTTCCTGACCGATCCGGTGCTCAAGGCCAACGGCGTCAAGGTCGACTACTGGAAGACCGGGCACTCCTATATCAAGCGGCGCGTCAACGAACTGGGGGCGATCGCCGGCTTCGAGAAGTCCGGCCATTTCTTTTTCAACAAGCCCTACGGCCGCGGCTATGACGACGGCATGATCTTCGCGCTGGCGGTGTGCGACATGCTCGACCGCAATCCGGGAAAGACCATGGCCGACTTGCGCAAAGCGCTGCCCAAGACCTGGGGCTCGCCGACCATGTCGCCGCACTGCGACGACGAGAAGAAGTATGGCGTGGCCGACGCGGTGGTGGCGCACTTCCAGGACGCCATGGCCAAGGGCGAGACGGTCGCCGGTCAGAAAATCCAGGGGCTGGTTACGGTCAACGGCGTGCGCGTCACGGTCGAGGACGGCACCTGGGGTCTGGTGCGGGCGTCGTCCAACAAGCCGGAACTGATAGTGGTGGTCGAAAGCCCGGTGTCGGAGCAGCGCATGCGCGACATGTTCAAGGCGGTCGATGGCGTGCTGCGCCAGCACCCGGAAGTGGGCGAATACAATCAGACGATTTGAGCCTTCTTTCGCGCGGCGCGGTCTGCGAGACTGACCCTATGCGCATTATTATTCTCGGCGCCGGACCCGCGGGCCTTTACCTCGCTTATCTGATCAAGCGCCGCCGCCCGGACGCCGACATCGCCGTGGTCGAACAGAATCCGGCCGGCGCCACCTTCGGCTTCGGCGTGGTGTTCTCCGACCGCGCGCTGGAATTCCTGCGCGAGGACGATCCGGAAACCTTCGCCGCCATCACGCCGCAGATGGAATCCTGGGGCGACATCACGCTCGTGCACAAGAACGAGCGCGTCGTTATCGACGGCGTCGGCTTTGCCGCGATCGGGCGGCTAAAGCTACTGCAACTGCTGCAGGAGCGCATGCGCGCGGTTGGAATCGAGCCGCAATTCGCGCGCGGCGTGACCTCGCTCGACGGATTCGGCGGCGCCGATCTCATTGTCGGCGCCGATGGCGCCAATTCGCTGGTGCGGCGCACGTTTGCCGACGCCTTCGGCGCGGCCGTCACCTACGGCTCCAACCGGTTCGCCTGGTTCGGCACGCCCACGGTTTTTGACACCCTGACGCAAACTTTTCGTCACACGCCGATCGGTGATTTCAACGCGCATCATTACCGCTACGCGCCGGGCCGCAGCACTTTCATCGTCGAGGTCGACGAGCCGACCTTCGCGCGCGCCGGCTTCGAGCGCAAGGAAGAGGCCGACAGCCGCGCGTTGTGCGAAAAGGTCTTCGCCGATGCGCTCGGCGGCAAACACCTGGTGTCCAACAATTCGATCTGGCGCCGGTTCCCGCATCTCAGCAACGTGCATTGGCATCACGGCAAGCACGTACTGATCGGCGACGCCGCTCACACCGCGCATTTCTCCATCGGCTCCGGTACGCGGCTGGCGATGGAGGACGCCATCGCGCTCGACAAGGCGCTGGCTGCGCACGGCGATGACGTGGCGGCTGCCTTGCCGACTTATGAAACCGCGCGCCGGCCGATCGTCGACAAGATCGTGACCGGCGCCGATGCCAGCGCTGGCTGGTACGAGAATTTCGCCGAATACATGGATCTCGCGCCGTTGGAATTCGCCATGAGCTACGTCATGCGCTCCGGTCGCATCGATATCGAGCGGCTGCGCAAGCTGTCGCCGCGCTTCGTCGGGCGTTTTGAGCGCGAGCGGGGGTGAATGCGATGGATCAAAAGCCTATATGAGGCGTTGGGTCACAGCGCACCGTCATAAAAGGACTGATTTCATGAGCCTGCATCACTTCCACGCCGTTATTTGGATCGATCACCGGGAAGCGCGCGTGTTTCATTTCAACCCGACCGATGTCGAGAAGCTCGTCTTGCATCCCGATCATCCGACCAAGCACATCCACCACAAGGCCAACTCGATCGGCAGCGGGCACTTCGCGGCGGACAATGAATTCCTTCATGCCGTCGCCCAATCGGTCGCCGATGCCGGCGCGGTTCTCATCACCGGCCCCGCCAATGCAAAATCGCAGCTGGTCAAACATATCGAGCAGCACGATCCAAGGCTGAAGAAAGTCATCGCCGGGGTCGAAACGGTCGATCATCCGAGCGACGCGCAATTGCTCGCTTTCGCCCGGCACTATCTCAATGTGACGGATCGGATGCAGCCGCAGAAGGCCTGATTGCGCTTCCTTGCCAGCCCGGTCGTTTTGGAGGAAAATCGGCCAAACTATAAAGCCGGGGAGATACGCCGATGGAAATCGTCCCGCTGGGTCCGGGATTTGCCGCCGAGTTGCGCGGCATCACGCTCGCCGATATCGCCGAGGACGACGCAGCTTATGCTACGGCGCGCGCGGCGTTTGAGGAACATTCGGTTCTGGTGTTTCGTGGCCAAGACGTGTCGGACGAGGGCCAACTCGCGTTCTCGCGCCGCTTCGGTTCGCCGGAAGTGACCAAAGTCGGCTCGCTCGGCACCGGTAGCCATTTCGTGATCCTCACCACCATCGGCGCCGACGGCAAAGTGGTGCCGCCCGACCACCGTTATGCGCTGCGCAACAGAGCGAATCAGCTTTGGCATACCGACTCGTCGTTCAAGAGCTTGCCGGCGCTGACCTCGATCTTGTCGGCCCGCACCGTCCCGGCGAACGGCGGCGAAACCGAATATGTCTCGACGCGGCTGGCGTTCGAGCGGCTCGATGCCGGCCTGCGCAAGAAGCTGGAAAACTCCTTTGCCTGGCACGATTACGCGCATTCGCGCGGCAAGATCACCGCCGACCTCGCCAGCCCCGAGGAGCGCGCGGCGCTGCCGCCGCAATGCTGGCGCATGGTGTGGAAAAATCCGGTCAACGGCCGTAGCGCGCTTTATCTTGCCTCGCATGCTTACGCGGTCGAAGGCATGGATGAGGCCGCCGGCAAAAAGCTGATCGACGAGCTGACCGAGGCCGCTACCACGCCGGAGGTAAGTTACGTGCACCAGTGGAAGAGCGGCGACGTGGTGATGTGGGACAATCGCGCCACCATGCATCGCGGGCGGCCGTGGCCGGCGCACGAGGCGCGGCTGATGGTGCGCACGACGATCTCCGCCACCGCGGCCGACGGCTTGGAGTCGGTGCGGCCGCCGTCACAGCAGGCGGCGGAATAGCGGAAGCTTAGGCCGCGCGCATCCCCAGCATCTGGCGGGCGTCCCCCGGCGTGGCGACGTGGTCGCCTAATATCTCGATGATGTTCGTGGCCTTCTCGACCAGCGCGGCATTGCTCGGCGTCAGCTTGCCTTTTTCGAGATAAAGATTGTCTTCCAGCCCCACCCGGACGTGGCCGCCGAGCAGCACAGTCTGCGCGGCGATCGGGAACTGGTGCAGTGAAATACCGAAGGCGAACCAGAAGCAATCGGACGGCAGCAGGCTGCGCATATAGCTGACCGCTTCCGAGGTAGCGGGCTGGCCCCAGGAAATCCCGAGGCAAATCTGGAACAAGCCGGGCGGCTTGACGTGGCCGGTCTCGATCAGACGCCGTGCCAGCATCAAATGGCCGGCCTCGAACACTTCGAGTTCGGGCGTCACGCCGGCCTCGCGGATCGCCACCGCCATGGCCTCAAGATGGGACGGCGTGTTGACGAAAACCTGGCCGCCCATGTTCATGCTGCCCATGTCGAGACTGCAGATTTCGGGCTTCAACTCGACCACATGGCGCACACGGGTCGCGGGTAGCGCCAGCGTGCTACCGGTAGCGGCTTTCAGCGGCTCCTCGGCGCCGGGAATAAAGCGCGCGCCGGGGCCCGTGGTGAGGTTGATTAGCACGTCGCTGCCGCTTGAGCGGATGCGCTCGACCACTTCGCGATAGAGCGCGCCGTCCATGCTCGGCTTTGTGGTCTTCGGATCGCGCACGTGAATATGGACGATGGCGGCGCCGGCCTTGGCGGCGTCGAGCGCCGAGGCGGCGATCTGCTCCGGCGTCACCGGCACGGCGGGATTGCGCGACGGCGTATCGGCCGATCCGGTCACCGCGCAGGCGATCATGATTTTACGCTGCATGTCAGGTTCGCCCGCTCACTCGATGCGCAGGTTCGCGTCGTGCACGACCTTGCCCCACTTGGCGATCTCGCTCTTGATGCGCGCCCCAAACTCCTCCGGCTTGTTTGCCACCGGCACGAAGCCGAGTTTCATTAGTTGTTGCGTCACCTCAGGTTCGGCCACCGCCTTGGCGATCTCGCGATTCAGCCGGTCGACGATCTCCTTTGGCGTCGCCGCCGGCGCCACGATGCCGGTGAGGGTGTCGGCTTCCTGGCCGGAGTAGCCGGCTTCCTGCATGGTCGGCACGTCGGGGAGTTCGCTGCTGCGCTTGACCGCGAGCACGGCAAGCGCGCGCAATTTCCCGCTCTGGATATTGCCCAGTGCCGGCGGCAGTGCGGTGAAGGCGATCTGAGTATGGTTGCCTATGGTGGAGTTGATCGCAGTCGCGGCGCCCGGGAATGGCACGTGCACCATGTCGAGGCCGAATTTCTGCTTGAACAATTCGCCCGACAGATGCGGCGTGGAGCCGATGCCGGGTCCGGCGAAATTGTACTTGCCGGGGTTGGCCTTGATCAGTTCGATCAGTTCCTTGACGCTTTTTGCCGGCACCGACGGATGGACCAGGATCACGTTGGGCGAGTAAGCCACCATGGTGATCGGCGCGAAGTCTTTGACCGCGTCGTAGGGCACCTTGGCGTAAAGGCTCATGTTGACCATGAAGCCGGTGCTCACCATCGTGAGCGTGTAGCCATCGGATGCCGCTTTAGCGCCTTCGGCATTGGCGATGTTGCCGCCAGCGCCGGGTTTATCGTCGACATAGAATTGCTGGCCGAGCGAGGCCGACAATTTCTGCGCAACAATGCGCGCGATCACGTCGGTCGGACCGCCGGCGGCGAAGCCGACCAGAATCCGCACCTGGTGATCGGGATAACGGTTGGCGTTCTGCGCGAACGCGTCGCCGGCGGCGAACAGGCCTATGCAGAAAGCAAGCAAGCGAACCATGGTCGTCATGACATCCCTCACTTGAGTTTGCGTCTTACGGCTCAGTCCTTGTCTTCCTTGAACGTGTCGCGGTACGAGTGCGCCGGATAGACGCCGAGGATGGTCAGCTCCTTGGAGAAGAAGGCGAGTTCCTCGAGCGCGAACACCAGCGCGTGGTCGTCCGGGTGACCCTCGACATCGGCATAGAATTGCGTGGCGAAGAAATTGCCGCCGACCATGTAGCTTTCCAGCTTGGTCATGTTGACGCCGTTGGTGGCAAAACCGCCCATCGCCTTGTACAGCGCCGCCGGCACGTTGCGCACGCGGAACACGAAGGTGGTGACTGTCTTGCCCTTGCCGGGCGCCGCCCATTTCTTTTCGGGCGACAGCACGATGAAGCGGGTGGTCGAATTGGCCTCGTCCTCGACGTTCTCTTTCAGAATGTCGAGGCCGTAGATTTCCGCCGCCAGCCGCGAGGCAATGGCCGCACGCGTGACATCCTTGCTCTCGGCCACCTCGCGCGCCGAACCGGCGGTGTCGGCGGCGACCACCGGCTTTAATTTCAGCTCACGGATGATCTTGCGGCACTGGCCGAGCGCCATCACGTGGCTTTCCACGCTCTTGATGGTTTTCAGCGTTGCGCCCTTCGGCGCCATGAGTTGATTGCGGATCGGCAGAAACCATTCGGCGATGATGTGCAGCTTCGAGGTCGGCATCAGATGATGGATGTCGGCGACGCGGCCGGCGACCGAATTCTCGATCGGGATCATGCCGAGATCGACATCGCCGCCGGTGAGCGCGGAGAAACAATCCTCGAAGGTCGGGCAGGGCACCGGCTCGTGATCCGGATAGGCGTCGCGGCAGGCGAGATGCGAATTCGCGCCCGGTTCGCCCTGGAAAATGATCTTTTTCTTGGCCATGGTGCTGCTTTCGGGCGATTGGGTCGCAGACCCCGCGTTTCGAGTCAACCGGCCAGGATTTGCCGCGCTTTCGCCAGTTCTTCCGGCGTATCGACGCCGAGCGGCACACTTTTCACCACCGCGACGTCAATGCGCATGCCGGCATCGAGCGCGCGCAATTGCTCGAGCCTGTCGCGTTGCTCGTTGGCCGACGGCGGCAGTTTGATGAAACGCTCGAGCGCCGCGCGCCGATAGGCGTAAAGCCCGATGTGATGATAATGCGGGCCCGGACCAGTCGCATCCGCGCGCGTGAAGGTGGTGCCGCGAAAGCGGCCGGGCGAGACCGTGCTGCCGGAAACCTTGACCACGTTTGGATTGCTGCGGTCGGCCGGGTCGGTGATGACCGCGGCGATGGTCGCGATATCGACTTGGGGATCGGACAGGGGCCCGAGCGCGGCGCGGATATCGGCAGGGTCGATGGTCGGCAGGTCGCCCTGCACATTGACCACCACGCCGATACGGCGCTCGGGATCGAGCGCTTCCAGCGCCTCATAGATTCGGTCGGAACCGGAGGCGTGATCGGCCCGCGTCATGATGGCGCGGCCGCCGGACTTTTCCACTGCCGCCGCGACCGCCTCGGAATCGGTCGCCACCACCGCCTCGCCGATTTTGGCGGCCTGCGCACGGCGCAGCACGTGCACGATCATCGGCTGACCCGCGATATCCGCCAAGGGCTTGCCCGGCAGACGCGAAGACGCCATGCGGGCGGGAATGAGGATGATGTTGATCATCGGTTCAACTTGCGCGCCGGTGGTCCGGACTTGAACAAATGTCGAGTGGGCCGCGGCGCTTATACGGGTTGCCAGCGCGGCAGCAAAACGGTATCTGTCCGCCGCCGCCGAGCCCTCGGCGGTTATTCCGGCCGGTCCCGCCTCGCGCCCTTCTCGGGAGCCTTTTTCGATGAATTCCTTCGAACTCAACAAGGTGCTGGGCGCCATTCTGGGCACCTGCCTGATTACGCTGGCGCTCAATATCGGCGCCGGGGCCATTTTCGCGCCCGAGAAGCCGGCCAAGCCCGGCTATGCGATTGCTGCCAAGGAAAAGGGCGCCGGCGAGAACGCCGGGCCGAAAGAGCCTGAGCAGCCGATCGAGAATCTGCTGGCCTCGGCCTCGGTCGAAAAGGGCCAGGCGACCGCCAAGCAATGCCAGGCCTGCCACACCCTCGAAAAGGGCGGGCCGAACCGGGTCGGCCCCAATCTATGGGGTGTCGTCGGCCGGCAGCGGGCGTCCGAACCGGGCTTTAGCTATTCGGCTGCCATGAAGGCCAAGGGCGGCACCTGGACCTTCGACGAACTCAACAAATTCCTGACCAATCCGCGTGGCTATATCACTGGCACGGCGATGACCTTTGCCGGGCTGTCGCGTGAACAGCAGCGCGCCGATGTGATCGATTTCCTGCATACGTTGTCCGACAGCCCGCTGCCGCTGCCCAAGGCTGCGGCCAATGCGCCGGCTCCGGCCGGCGCTGCCCCGGCAACAAAGCCGGCCGAAGCACCCAAGGCAGGCGCAGCGCCGGTGGCCTCACCCAAGAAATGATCGCGGCCACACCGTATTGGCGATGCGGCCGGGCTTGAGCCCGGCCGTTTTGTTATGAGCGAGGCGCTGGTAGCGGGCCGGAAAACCGACATAATCGCCCGTGATTGCATAACAAGCGCTTGGTCCAAGCACTTGACCCAAGCACTTGGCGCGCCGGAGGACTGCCATGAAACTAACCCGCCGTTTCCTTCTGCGCAGCAGCGCCGCCGCGCTTGCCGCGCCGGTCATGGGCACGGCATTTGGCGCGCTCGGCGTTGTTGATCCCGCCACGGCGCAGACGCGGCCATGGAAGCACGGCCTGTCGCTGTTTGGCGATTTGAAATATCCGGAAGGCTTCAAGAATTTCGACTACGTCAACCCGGCGGCACCGCAGGGCGGCACGGTGCGGCAGATTGCCTTCGGCACCTACGATAATTTCAATACGGTGGTGTCCGGCGTGAAGGGCAGCCTGGCGATGGGCACCGATCTGTTCACCGAAACGCTGATGACGCCGGCGCTCGACGAAGTGTCCACCGAATACGGCTTGCTGGCGGAAGCGGTCAGCTATCCGGACGACCGCTCGTCGGTCACCTATCGGCTGCGCGGCAATGCGCGCTGGCATGACGGCAAGCCGGTGACGCCCGACGACGTCATTTTCTCGTTCAACACGTTCAAAACCAACAGTCCGTTCTACGGCGCCTATTACCGTCATGTCGTCAAGGTAGAAAAGGGCGCGGATCGAGAGATCATGTTCACCTTCGACGGACCGGGCAACCGCGAATTGCCGCAGATCGTCGGCCAGTTGCCGGTGCTGCCGAAGCACTGGTGGGAAGGCACCGACAAGTCGGGCAAAAAACGCGATGTTACGCTGACCACGCTGGAGCCGCCGCTCGGCTCCGGACCTTATCGGCTCAAGGATTTCGCGCCCGGCCGCTCGCTGGTCTACGAGAAGTTCGCCGACTATTGGGGCAAGGACGTCAACGTTGTCATCGGCACGCGAAATTTTCAGACGCTGCGTTTTGAATATTACCGCGACTCGACGGTCGCGCTGGAAGCGTTCAAGGGCGATCAGGTCGACTGGCGCGCCGAGAACAGCGCCAAGAACTGGGCGACGTCATATGATTTTCCCGCAGTGCACGACAAGAAGGTCGTGCTGGAAGAATTCCCGATCCGTAATCTCGGCGTGATGCAGGCCTTCGCCTTCAATCTGCGGCGCGACAAATTTCAGAACGCACGTGTACGCCGCGCCTTCAATTTTGCGTTCGACTTCGAAGAGATGAATAAGCAGATATTCTTCGGCCAATACAAACGCATCGCTAGTTATTTCGAAGGCACCGAACTGGCATCGTTCGGAATCCCGGAGGGCAAGGAACTCGAGATCCTGCAAAGCGTGAAGGACAAGGTTCCTGCCGATCTGTTCAGCAAGCCGTACAGCAATCCCGTCGGCGGTAACCCGCAGGCGGTGCGCGATAATTTCCGCCAGGCGCTCGCGCTGTTTCGCGAGGCCGGCTACGAGATCAAAGATACCAAACTGGTCAACGCCAAGACCGGTCAGCAATTCAGCGTCGAATTTCTGGTCGACGATCCATCGACCGAGCGCTTTGTGCTGTTCTACAAACCCTCGCTCGATCGCATCGGCATGGCCGTGACGACTCGCGTGGTCGACGCGGCGCAGTACGAAAACCGGCTGCGGCAGTGGGACTACGACATCATCGTCGGCTCCTGGGGCCAGTCGCTGTCGCCCGGCAACGAGCAGCGCGACTTCTGGAGCTCGCAGGCCGCCGACCAGCCCGGCTCGCGCAATCTGATCGGCATCAAGAATCCGGCGGTCGATACGCTGATCGAGCGCGTGATTTTTTCCACCAATCGCGACGACCTGGTTGCCGCTACCAAGGCGCTCGACCGCGTGCTGCTGTGGAATTATTACGTCGTGCCGCAATGGACCTATGATAAGCAGCGCAGCGCGCGCTGGGACCGCTTCAGCCGTCCCGACAACATGCCGAAATACGCGGCCGCGGCATTCCCGACCATCTGGTGGTGGGACGCGGACAAGGCGGCCAAGGCGCCGCAGCGCTCTTGATCACGCGCCGGCAAGCGCTTGTGATGTCGGCGGGCGCGCTCGCCGCCGCGAAATTTGCGCCGGCAGCCGCGCAAGATGCAGCCGACCGTCACGGCATGTCGGCATTCGGCGATCTCGCTTACCCGGCGGACTTTCCGTTCTTTAAATACGTCAATCCGGAAGCGCCGAAAGGCGGCGTGTTCTCGCAGATCGGACCGGGCCGGCAGTTCAACCAGTCGTTTCAGACCTTCAACACGCTCAACAGTTTCATTCTCAAGGGCGATGCTGCCCAGGGCATGGAATTGACCTTCGCGACCTTGATGGTGCGCTCGGGCGACGAGCCGGACGCCATGTATGGAGTGGCGGCCCGCAGCGTCCGCATTTCCGACGAGGGTCTGACGTATCGTTTTACCTTGCGCCCCGAAGCGAAATTCCACGACGGCACGCCGCTTATCGCCCATGACGTGGTGTGGTCGCTGACGACGCTGAAGGAAAAAGGCCATCCGATCATCACCCAGTTGTTGCGCGACTTCAAAGGCGCGGAAGCTAATGACGACCGCACGCTGACGGTGCGCTTTGCCGAGAAGCGCGGCCGCGATGTGCCGCTGTTCGTCGCCAGCCTGCCGATTTTCTCGCGCGCCTATTACGCCAAGAAGCCGTTCGAGGAGTCGACGCTCGACATCCCGCTCGGCAGCGCCGCCTATAAAGTCGGCCGTTTCGAGGCCGGGCATTTCATCGAATTCGAGCGCGTCAAGGATTGGTGGGGCGCCAATCTGCCGGTGTCGCGCGGGCAGAATAATTTTGACGCCGTGCGTTTCGAATATTACCGCGACCGCGACGTCGGCTTCGAAGGCTTCACTGCCAAGAATTATCTGTTCCGCGAGGAATTCACCTCGCGTACCTGGGCAACGCGTTACGATTTTCCCGCCTTCAAGGACGGCCGCGTCAAGCGCGCCGTGCTGCCCGACGACACGCCGTCCGGCGCGCAGGGCTGGTTCATGAACATGCGGCGCCCGCAATTCAAGGATCGCCGCCTGCGCGAAGCGCTGATCGACGCCTTCGATTTCGAGTGGACCGACAAGAACATCATGTACGGCTCCTATGACCGCACGGTGTCGGTGTTTCAGAATTCGCCGATGATGGCGGAGGGCAAGCCGGACGCCGGCCAGCTCGCGCTGCTCGAGCCGTTCCGCGGCAGGCTGCCGGATGAAGCGTTCGGCGAGCCTTATGTGCCGCCGGTAACCGACGGTTCGGGACAGGACCGCCGCTGGCTGCGCCACGCCGCGCAACTGCTCAGTGAGGCCGGCTTCGCGCTGAAAGACGGCAAGCGTCTTTTGCCGGACGGCAAGCCGATCACCATCGAGTTCCTGCTCGACGAGGCGACCTTCACGCCGCACCATCTGCCCTACATCAAGAATCTTGGCGTGCTCGGCATCGACGCGACCCTGCGCGTGGTCGATCCGGTGCAATACCGCGCGCGCGTCGACAGCTTCGACTTCGACATCACGGTCGAGCGCTTCAGTTTTTCGGCAACGCCTGGCGATTCGCTGCGCACGTATTTTTCCTCGCAAGCTGCGGCGACCAAGGGCTCGCAAAATCTCGCCGGTATCGCCGATCCGGTGGTCGACGCGCTGGTCGACATCATCATCGCCGCCAAGACGCGCGCGGAACTCACCACCGCCTGCAAGGCGCTCGACCGCGTCATCCGCGCCGGGCGCTATTGGATTCCGCACTGGTACAAGGCGTCGCACTGGATCGCCTATTGGGACGTGTTCGGGTTCCCGGCCGCCAAACCGCGCTATTCCCGGGGTATTCCGGAAACCTGGTGGTATGACCGCGACAAGGCCGCAAAGCTGGATCAAAAAGGCTAGCAGCGCTTTGACGCTGGCCCGGAATGACATAGTGAGAGGCCCATGACCGCCTACCTCATCCGCCGCCTGCTGTTCATTGTGCCGACCATGTTCGGCATCATGCTGGTGGCCTTTGCTGTCGTGCAATTCGCGCCTGGCGGTCCGGTCGAGCAGGTGATCGCCAAGCTGTCCGGCGGCGATATCAATAACCGGATTTCCGGCTCGCCATCGGGCGACTTCGGCAGCCGCGGCCTGGCGCAAGGCGGCTCGGGCGTCGATGCGGTCTCGTCCAAATATCGCGGCGCGCAGGGCCTCGATCCGGAATTCATTAAGAAACTGGAAAAGCAGTTCGGCTTCGACAAGCCGGCCTATGAGCGCTTCGGAATCATGTTGTGGAACTACATCCGCTTCGATTTCGGCCAGAGCTATTTCCGCGACATCGGCGTGCTGCAACTGATCAAGGAGAAGCTGCCGGTGTCGATCTCGCTCGGCATCTGGATGACGCTGCTGACCTATCTGATCTCGATTCCGCTCGGCATCAAAAAGGCGGTCGACGCCGGCTCGCGCTTCGACGTTTGGACCTCGAGCGTGGTCATCGTCGGTTACGCCATTCCCGGCTTCCTGTTCGCGATCCTGCTGATCATCGTATTTGCCGGCGGCTCGTTCTTCGACTGGTTCCCGTTGCGCGGATTGTTCTCCGAGAACTGGGCGCAATTGGCGTGGTACCAGAAGATTTACGATTATTTCTGGCATCTCACGCTGCCAATCATTTCGATGGCGCTGTCCGCCTTCGCCACCATGACGTTGCTGACCAAGAACTCTTTCCTCGAGGAAATCCGCAAGCAATACGTGCTGACCGCGCGCGCCAAAGGCTGCACGCGCAATCAGGTGCTGTACGGCCACATCTTCCGCAACGCCATGCTGATCGTGATTGCCGGATTTCCCGGCGCCTTCGTGCATGCGTTCTTCACCGGCTCGCTGCTGATCGAAACCATCTTCTCCTTGGATGGGCTCGGCCTTCTCGGCTTCGAGAGCGTGCTCAACCGCGACTATCCGGTGGTGTTCGCCACGCTCTATATCTTCTCGCTGATCGGCGTGGTGGTGAACCTGATCTCCGATCTCACTTATACGTGGATCGATCCGCGCATCGATTTTGAGACGCGGGAGGTCTGAGGTGGACGCGCGCGCCGGGATCAAATCGCCCGACACCACGGCCATCGGCGTCGCCGGCCTCGACGTCGGGCGGCGCAGGATCGCGATTTCACCGCTCAACAAACGGCGCTGGGAAAATTTCAAGGTCAACCGGCGCGGCTATTGGTCGTTGTGGATTTTTCTGGCGATGTTTTTGATTTCGCTGTTCGCGGAATTCATCGCCAACGACAAGCCGGTCTACATCCACGTCAACGACCATTCGTATTTTCCGGCGCTGGTGACTTACCCCGATACGGCCTTCGCCAAGGCGCCCGATCCCAATCTGTTCGGCACGGCTGCCGATTATCGCGACGATTATCTGATGGGTCTGATCACCAAGGAAGGCGGCACCGTGGTCTGGCCGCTGGTGCGCTTCTCCTACAACACGCAAGTGAGCAAGCCGCCGTCGCCGTTCCCGTCCAAGCCGACCTGGCTGCTGAACGCGAAGGATTGCGACTTCGCCGCCAAGAATAATTTCGCCAAATGCGGCGAGCTCGAATCCAACTGGCTCGGCACCGACGACGGCGGCCGCGATGTGGTGGCGCGGCTGATTTACGGCTTCCGTATTTCCGTGCTGTTTGGATTGGTTCTCACCATCGTGTCGTCGATTATCGGTATCGCCGCCGGCGCGGTGCAGGGCTATTTCGGCGGCTGGGTCGATCTGTTGTTTCAGCGCTTCATCGAAATATGGACGTCTATCCCCTCGCTTTATCTGCTGCTGATCATTTCATCGGTGCTGGTGCCAGGCTTCTTTGTGTTGCTCGGCATCTTGCTGCTGTTCTCCTGGGTGTCGCTGGTCGGCCTGGTGCGCGCCGAATTCCTGCGCGGCCGCAATTTCGAATACATCATGGCGGCGCGCGCGCTCGGCGTGTCGAATGCGGTGATCATTTTCCGGCATCTGCTGCCGAACGCCATGGTGGCGACCATGACGTTCCTGCCGTTCATCCTGTCATCGTCGGTAATGACGCTGACCGCGCTCGACTTCCTTGGCTTCGGTCTTCCGCCCGGTTCGCCCTCGCTCGGCGAATTGCTGAGCCAGGGCAAAGCCAACGTGCAGGCGCCGTGGCTCGGCCTCACCGGCTTTTTCTCGATCGCCATCATGCTCTCGCTGCTGATCTTCATCGGCGAGGCGGTGCGCGACGCCTTCGATCCGCGAAAGACATTTAGATGAGCCGGTTTTGTCGATGAGCGGAAACCTCCTTTCGATCCGCGATCTCTCGGTCGTGTTCGGCGAAGGCAGCCGCCAAGTGCTGGCGGTCGACCGCGTGTCGTTCGATATCGCCAAGGGCGAGACCGTGGCGCTGGTCGGCGAGAGCGGCTCCGGCAAATCCGTGACCGCGCTGTCGGTGATGAAGCTGCTGCCCTATCCGGCGGCGCATCATCCGTCCGGCTCGGTGGTGTTCAAGGGCCGCGAACTGCTCACCATGGCGGAGGGCGAGATTCGCAAAGTGCGCGGCAACGACATCACCATCATCTTCCAGGAGCCGATGACCTCGCTTAATCCGCTGCACACGATCGAGAAGCAAATAGCCGAGATATTGGCGCTGCATCAAGGACTTGCTGGAACAGCCGCACGCGCGCGGATCGTCGAATTGCTTGATCATGTCGGCATTCCCGATCCGGCTTCGCGGCTGGCGAGCTATCCGCATCAGCTTTCCGGCGGCCAGCGCCAACGCGTGATGATCGCCATGGCGCTGGCGAACGAGCCGGATCTGCTGATCGCCGACGAGCCGACCACCGCGCTTGATGTGACGGTGCAGGCGCAGATTCTGAAGTTGTTGAAGGACACGCAAACGCGGCTCGGCATGTCGATGCTGTTCATCACCCATGATCTCGGTATTGTGCGCAAGCTCGCCGACCGGGTCTGCGTGATGAACGCCGGCAAGATCGTCGAGCACGGACCGGTCGAGCGCGTGTTCACCGCGCCCGAGCATCCTTATACGCGCGCGTTGCTGGCGGCCGAGCCGAAGCCCGATCCGGCCCAGCCGCACCCCCAGGCGCCAGTGGTAATTTCGACCGATAACCTGAAGGTGTGGTTTCCGATCAAGCGCGGCGTGCTGCGCAAGGTCGTCGGCCACATCAAGGCGGTGGACGGCATCAGCATCGAGATACGCAAGGGCGAGACGCTCGGCGTGGTCGGCGAGTCGGGCTCAGGCAAAACCACGCTGGGTCTTGCGATCTTGCGGCTGATTTCGTCGAACGGCCCGGTGGTGTTCATGGGCCATACCATCCAGGGCCTCAAGTTCAAGCAGATGCGGCCGTACCGCCGCGACATGCAGATCGTGTTTCAGGATCCCTACGGCTCGCTGTCTCCGCGCATGTCGGTGTCCGACATCATCGAGGAAGGCCTGTGGGTGCATCATCCGCATCTTTCGGCGGATGAGCGCACGCGTCGTGTGATTGCCGCGCTGACCGACGTCGGGCTCGATCCGGACGCGCGCTTCCGCTATCCGCATGAATATTCCGGCGGCCAGCGCCAGCGCATCGCGCTGGCGCGTGCGCTCGCGCTGGAGCCGACCTTCATCGTGCTCGACGAGCCGACCAGCGCGCTCGACATGCTGATCCAGTCGCAGATGGTTGACCTGCTGCGCGACCTGCAGAAAAAGCGCGATCTCACATACATGTTTATCTCGCACGATCTGCGCGTGGTGGCGGCGCTGGCGAGTAGATTGCTGGTATTGCGCAACGGCAAGATGGTGGAGGAGGGCGCAGCCAGCGATCTGTTCAAGAATCCAAAGAGCGACTACACGCGTGCGCTGTTTGCCGCCGCCTTCAATCTGGAGACCGCGCCGGAAGGCGTGGTGGCGGAATGATGCAGGCCGCAGCAATCGTCTTTGCATTCTTTGTCGGTCTCGCCGCCGCCGCCGCCGCACAATTCGGCGCAGCGCAATACCCGATCAAGGCCGATGACGGCGAAGCTATCGCCAATTTTGCCTTGAACGCGGACATGTCGGCGCGGCTCGCCAAACTGCCGGGCCAGGTTGCGGTCGGCAATCTGCGGGGCGACGTGACGCTGGTGCAATTCTACGATCTCAATTGTCCGTATTGCCGTGAGGCCGCCGCCGATGTCGACACGCTGGCGCGCGCCGACAGCAAGCTCAAACTGGTGTTCGTGCCTTACGCGGTGTTGTCGGTGCCATCGGTGCAAGGCGCGCTGATCGAGGTCGGCGCATCGAAAATGCTGACGCCGGAAAAGTTTCTGGACTTTCATCGCCGCATCTATGCCGGCCGCGGCGTCATCGATGGCGACCGCGTCTTGGCCGCGGCGCAGGGCGAGGGCCTCGACCCGCAAGCGCTCGCCAAAGCATCCAATACCGAAGCCACGCTCAATGTGCTCAAGGAAAACGCCACGGTGGGCGGGCAGGCGGGTCTCGCCGCCACGCCGGCTTATGTCATCGGCGGCGTCGCCATCCTGGGCCATCCCGGGCTCAGGTCGCTGCAAACAGTAGTCGCCGCGATGCGCGCCTGCGGCAAGGTGGCTTGCTAAATCCGCTTGACGCTGGTGACTTCTGAGCCTGCGGCCTTGATGCGCGCGACCGCGTCCGTGACCGGCTCAATCGCCACCGCCATGGCATGCGCGTTGGCATGCAGCAGCGTTTCGCCGTCGCTTGCGATGGCGACGTGGCCTTTCCAGAACACCAGATCGCCGCAGCGCAGTTCGCCAAGCGACGACAATTTTCCGAGCGCCATTTCCTGCATGTCGCTATCGCGCGGGCAGGCGTGACCTGAAGCTTGCAGCGCGGCCTGCACCAGCCCGGAGCAATCGATACCGAGCGATGTCTTGCCGCCCCACAGATAGGGTGCATGGAGAAACTCCTCGGCGACCGCGACAAAATCCGGTTGCCGCGCCTTGAGCGGCGCCAGATGCGCCAGCGGCAAATGCCAGCCATTGGTGGTGACGCCAAAACGCTCGTCCAATTTTGTGATCGCGAGTTGGGCGCCCATCGGCAACGCCACCGCCGGTGGCAGCTTGATATCCGGCCCTGGAAAACCGAGCGTTCGTGGCACCGAGACCTTGTGGGTCGGTGCCTTTCCGGTCTTTCCCAACGCGCCCGCCGACAGCCAGCCGACATAGCCGTCGGCCTCGAGCTGGGCCCAGGCCCAGCCTTCGTCGGTGGTTTCGTAAACGATCACGCGTTCGCCAAAAAGCGCCTGAGTGTCGAGTCGCGCCTCATGCGACGGCGTGCGGCGCAAGCCCACGATCGGCTCGGCCACCTCGTGGCGCACGCCTTCGACGAAACGCTTGGCCTCGACCTGGCCTTGTAGATGTTTGGCCGCCAGCTCGGGGCGGAACGGATTGATGCGGGGGTCGAGCGCGACCATTAGGAATATCGAGCGGCTAGCAGCGCATAAAGCGCGCGCGCCGACTGCAATTCGGCGCCTTCCGGGCGGCCCGGCCTGGCGGCTGGGGTCCAGGCGAAAATGTCGAAATGCAGCCAGGATGGCGCGGCGACGAACTTGCGCAGAAACAGCGCCGCGGTGATGGCACCGCCATGACCGCCGGTGCTGACATTGTTGGTGTCGGCGACTTTGGAATCGAGCATCGCCTCGTAAGGCCGCCACAGCGGCATGCGCCAGAGTGGATCATTCTCGGCCGCCGCGTGCCCGGCAAGCTCGCCCGCGAGCGCATCGTCGTCGGTGAAAAACGGCGGCAGCTCCGGCCCCAGCGCCACGCGTGCGGCGCCGGTGAGGGTAGCAAAATCAGCAATGAGCGCCGGCTTGTCCTCATCGGCGAGCGCCAGCGCGTCGGCCAGGATCAGCCGGCCTTCGGCGTCGGTGTTGCCGATTTCGACGCTGATGCCTTTGCGCGATGTGTAAATGTCGCGCGGCCGGAAGCTGGTGCCGGAAATCGAATTCTCCACCGCCGGGACAATCACGCGCAGCCGCACTTTGAGCTTGCGCGCCATGATCATGTGCGCGAGCGCGAGCGCGGTGGCGCCGCCGGCCATGTCCTTCTTCATGTTGAGCATGCCGGCGTCGTTTTTGATGTCGAGGCCGCCGGTGTCGAAGCACACGCCTTTTCCGACCAGCGTGATCTTCGGATCGGTGACGCTGCCCCAGGTGATGTCGATCAGCCGCGGCGCTCGCGGCGAACCGGCGCCGACCGCCGCGACCAAAGGAAAATTTTTCTCAAGCGCGTCGCCGCCGGTAACGCTGACGCTGGTGCCGTGCTGCCTGGCAAGCGCGCGGGCGGCATCTTCCAGCTCGGCCGGGCCCATGTCGTTCGACGGTGTGTTGATGAGATCGCGCGCCAACGTCACGCCCTCGACGATGCGGGTGAGATCGTCGCCGTCGACACCGTCGGGCACCACCAACCGCACCTTGCGCTCGTCCGCCTTGCGGTAGCGGGTGAATTGATAGGCGCCGAGCGCGAAGGCGAGCGCGGCCAGCCGCGCGTCGTGCGGCGCATTGGCAAAACGATAGGTGCCGGGCGGTAGCAGCGTTGCCAACGTGCCCGGCCGGAACAGGTCCTTCACCGGCTCGTCGGCATTTTCCAGGCCAAACAGCACGCCGGCCAATTTGCCGTCCGCGGCCGGCACGATGAGATGGCGGCCGGGCTTTGGTTCGTAGCCGGCGGCGCGCAGAAACGTCCGCTCGCGGTCGTCGATGATCTCGGTCGTCTTGTCGAAATTGGCGGCGGTGACGAACAAGATCGGCACCGAAGGCTCGCCGGTTTTTACGAAGATCGGATGCATGGTCACTCCGCGGCGTCGCGCAAGGAAGACATATTGGAAGGTTTCGGCGTATAGCCGTCGCGCGTCTGCGGCAGCTTCCAGCCCAGCATCTTGCCGGCCACCAGCGTACGCAACACCTGCGCGGTGCCACCGCCGATGGTGAACATGCGCACGTCTCGCGCCATGCGCTCCAGCGGCAGCTCGCGCGAATAACCGCGGGCGCCGAAAAACTGCAGCGCGTCGTTGACGATTTTGATCGCGCTTTCGGAAGCAAAGATTTTCGCCTGCGCCGCCAGCATCGGATCGGGAAACGCGCTGCCATCCGGTCCGCGCGAACGCGCGGCGCCGTACAGCATCAGCCGCGCGGCCGTGAGCTGCGTCTGCATGTCGGCCAGCATCCATTGCAGGCCCTGGAATTTGCCGATCGGCCGGCCAAACTGCTCGCGGGTCTTGGCCCATTCTAGCGCGTGGTCGAGCGCGCCGGCGGCGACACCCATCGCCACGGAGCCTGCACCGACGCGCTGGCTGTTATAGGCGTTCATCAAATCGGCAAAGCCGCGCCCGAGGCCGGACGGCGGCAGCACCGCCATTGTCGCCGGCACTTCGAGATCTTCGAACAGCAATTCGCCCTCGGGCATGCCGCGCAGGCCCATGGTCTGCTCGCGCCGTCCGACACGCAGCCCTTTGCTCTCGTTGCGCACGGCCAGAAAGCCGCCGATGCCCAACTCCTGGCCACGCTCGTCGAACACGCGCGCGAAAATCAGATGCAGGCGCGAGACGCCCGCGCCGGTGATCCAGTGCTTCTTGCCGTTGATGACGTATGTGTCGCCGCGTTTGTCGGCGCGCGTGGTCATGGCGAGCGCGTCGGAGCCGGCGTCGGGCTCGGTAATGCAGATCGCCGGCTTGTCGCCCTCCAGCACCAGCCGCGCTGCCAATTTTTTCTGCGCCTCGTTGCCATAGGCCATCACGGTGGAGACAGCGCCCATGTTGGTCTCGACCATAATGCGGGCGGTGACGGTGCAGGATTTTGCCATTTCCTCGATCACCAGCACGGCGTCGAGGAAGGAGCGGCCTTGGCCGCCCAGCGCCTTCGGGATGGTCATGCCGCAGAAGCCGGCCTCGGCTAGCGCCTTGACGATGTCCCAGGGGTATTGCTCGTCGCGGTCGATGGCCGCCGCGCGGGGCCGCGCCACGTCCTGCGAGAAGACGCGAGCGCGCGCCTGCAAGGCGATTTCGTCCTTGGATAGACCGAGGTCCATGAGGTGACTTCTAAGCCCGTGAAGCCGCCAGTTTACAAGTTAACGACTCATTAGGGTTAACGTTTTATTGCTCGGGAAATGCTGCTGGAACGCCAGGTCCGGATTCCCCATGTGTCCTAAATCGGCCCGCGCCGCCCATCTGCTTGCCACGGCCGTGGTCGCTGCCGTGCTGGCTATGCCGGTGGCCGGCTGCAAGACAACGAGCGACGACATCACCGGCTCGGTCCGCGGTTCCGACGCGCCGCGCAGCGACGCCGATTGGCGGCGCCAGGTCGAGGTCTGGAGCGGCCGCTATCGCGACAATCCCAACGATCCCGATACCGCGATTGCCTACGCCCGCGCACTGCGTGCCACCGGGCAGAACGCCCAGGCGGTCGCCGTGCTGGAGCAGGCCTCGATTCGCAATCCGCACAATATGCCGTTGCTCGGCGCCTATGGCCGCGCGCTGGCCGATGCCGGCTCCTATGAGCAGGCGCTGGATGTCCTGAGCCGGGCGCATACGCCCGAGCAGCCCGACTGGCGCATCCTCAACGCGCAAGGCGCGGTGCTCGACCAGCTGGGTCGCCATGCTGAAGCGCAAAAGTTCTATACCACGGCGCTGAGAATTGTGCCGAACGAGCCGTCGATCCTGTCGAACCTCGGTCTGTCCTACGCTCTGACCAAGGATCTGCGGCGCGCCGAGGCCACGTTGCAGCAAGCGATGGGACGGCCCGGTGCCGCGCCCAAGGTGCGGCAGAATCTTGCGCTGGTGATCGGTCTCGAGGGCCACTTCGCCGAAGCGGAAAAGATTGCCAGTGCCGACCTCCCGCCGGACGAAGCCGCCGCCAATGTCAGGTATCTGCGCGAGATGCTGGCGAAGCGCGGCGACTGGAAAAAAGGCGTGCAGCCTTACGCGACGCCGCCCGACGGCACGAACTGACCTCTCACTGCAAAATCTCTAAGCCCGGATGAATTGACCGCCGCGCCGGCGATCAATGGATCGCCATAACCTTGATCGCGGCCGGGCCCAGAATCACGATGAACAGCACTGGCAGGAAGAACAGGATCATCGGCACCGTCAGTTTCGGCGGCAGGCCGGCGGCCTTCTTCTCGGCTTCCGCCATGCGCATGTCGCGGTTTTCCTGCGCCATGACGCGCAGCATGTTGGCGAGCGGCGTGCCGTAGCGTTCCGCCTGCTGCAAGGCCATGCAGACCGACTTCACGCCTTCCAGATCGGTTCGTTTGGCCAGGTTCTCGTAGGCCTGGCGGCGGTCCGGCAGATAGGACAGTTCAGCGGTGGTGAGAGTGAGCTCTTCGGCAAGAGCCACCGACTGCGTGCCGACTTCTTCACTCACTTTGCGGAACGCCGCCTCGATCGACATGCCGGATTCCACGCAGATCAGCAGTAGGTCAAGGGTGTCGGGAAAGGCGCGTTTGATCGAGAGTTGGCGGCGCGCGATCCGGTTCTTCAGGAACATCAGCGGGGCATGCATGCCGAAATAGGCGGCGGCGATGCACATTCCGATCTTGACCATCGGCGGATAACTTAAGTTGAGTAGCACGAACAAATACATCGCAGCGGCCACAACGCACGCCACCGGCGTCACCATGCGGAAGAACAGATAAGTGATGTAGGGCGCTTGACCGCGATAGCCGGCCTGCACCAGCTTAAGCCGCGCCTCTTCCTGGCCGACCCATTTTTTGAGGTTGAAGCGATCGACGATTGCCTGAATGGATTGCTTGGCGGAGGGCCGCAAATTGACCTTCTGCGCCGCGTGCGCCATGCGCTCGCGTTCACGCGCGCGAATCTTTTCGCGTTCGACTGCGACCGACTTCATGCGCTTGGTGAGCGAGTCGGTCAGCAGCATCGGCATCGTAAGTGTCAATACCGTGGCGATGGCGGCGACGGAGGCGCTCACCATCGCAACCGATTTGACACTGAACGAGTTGATCAGGAAATCGAGCATCGGTCCGTTACGTCCTTACCCAAGCGCCGATCTTTTCCAAGCGTTAGAAATCGAAATTGATCATCTTCTTCATGACCAGCACGCCCATCGACATCCAGATGACGGACGCGGCGAGCATGATGCGGCCAAGCGGCTCGGTCCATAACAGCGAGATGTATTGCGGGCTGGTAATGTAGACCAGCGTCATCACCGCGAGCGGTAGCGCGCCGATGATCGAGGCTGAGGCCTTGGCTTCCATCGACATCGCCTGGATCTTGGCTTTCATCTTCTTGCGGTCGCGCAGCACGCGCGAGAGATTGCCCAAAGCTTCGGCGAGATTGCCGCCCGACTTCTGCTGAATGAAGATGACGATGCCGAAGAAGTTCGCCTCCGGCACCGGTATGTTTTCGTAGAGCTTGCCGCAGGCCTCGCCAAGCGGCATGCCGATGGCTTGCGTCTCGACGATGGCGCGGAATTCGGACTTGGTCGGTTCGGTCGCCTCGATTGTGATCATCTTCAGGCAGTCGAGCAGTGGCAAGCCCGCCTTGACGCCGCGCACGATGATGTCGACCGCGTCCGGGAACGAATCGAGGAATTTATTTTCCCGGCGCTTCTTCAAAAAAGACAACAGCCAGCGCGGCAGGCCAAGGGCGCCGGCAAAGCCGAGTGCCAGGGCGACCAGGATGCCGCCGCCGGTCAGCATCCCCAGCAGACACATGACCGCGCCGACGCCGGCCGAAACCAGGAAGAATTGCCGCTTCGACCAGCGTAATCCCGACTGTTGGATGCGGACCGAGAGCGGCACGCTCTTGCTCTTCTTGTGACGCTCATCGAACTCCTTGAGCGTGTTTTCAATGATGTCGCGGCGCGATTTCGGGGCGCCGCGCGTGCTGCGCGCCACCGGCTCCGCCTTGGCGACGCTGGCCATGCGCTGCTCGGCTTTGCGCTCACCCGACAGGATCGGATAGAGGAAAACCCAGGCGACGCCGCCGACCGCGACGGAAGCCAGAAAGAACAACGCGATCGCTTGCATGGGGTCCCCGCCTCAGCCCTGCATGGCGGTGGCCGCGGCCTCCGCCGCGTCGAGCGCGGCCGCCAGACGCTTTTCCTCGCCGTAGTAGCGGGCGCGATCCCAGAACCGCGGCCGGCCGATGCCGGTCGAGCGATGGCGGCCGAGAATGTTGCCCTGCGCGTCCTCGCCCGTCATGTCGTATATGAACAGGTCTTGGGTGATGATGACGTCGCCTTCCATCCCCATCACCTCGGTGATGTGGGTGATTTTCCGCGAGCCGTCGCGCAGGCGGGCGGCCTGGATCACGACGTCGACCGAGGCGGTGATCATTTCGCGAATGGTGCGCGAGGGCAGCGAGAAGCCGCCCATGGTGATCATCGATTCGAGGCGTGAGAGACCTTCGCGCGGATTGTTGGCGTGCAGCGTTCCCATCGAGCCGTCATGACCGGTGTTCATGGCTTGCAGCAAATCGAACGCTTCGGGCCCGCGCACTTCGCCGACGATGATGCGTTCTGGCCGCATGCGCAGGCAGTTGCGCACCAGGTCGCGCATGGTGACCTGCCCTTCGCCTTCCAGGTTGGGCGGGCGGGTTTCCAGGCGCACCACGTGTGGCTGTTGCAGCTGCAATTCGGCGGCGTCTTCGCAGGTGATGATGCGTTCGTCGTCGTCGATGAACTGGGTGAGACAGTTGAGCAGCGTGGTCTTGCCGGAACCGGTGCCACCGGACACCAGGGTATTTACCCGGCTGCGTCCGATAATGCGCAGGATTTCCGCGCCCTGCTCGGTGATGGTGCCGAATTTGACGAGCTGATCGAGCGTCAGCTTGTCTTTTTTGAATTTGCGGATGGTGAGCGCGGGCCCGTCGATCGCCAGCGGCGGCACGATGGCGTTGACGCGGCTGCCGTCCGGCAAGCGCGCGTCGCAGATCGGCGAGGATTCATCGACGCGGCGGCCGATCTGACTGACGATGCGCTGGCAGATGTTCAAGAGCTGCTGATTGTCACGGAACCGGATGCCGGTCTTTTGAATCTTGCCTTTGACTTCGATGTAGACCGTGCCGGAACCGTTCACCATGATGTCGGCGATGTCGTCGCGCGAGAGCAGCGGTTCGAGTGGACCGAAACCGAGCACATCGTTGCAGATATCGTCGAGCAGTTCTTCCTGCTCGGAGATCGACATAACGATATTCTTGATCGCGATGATTTCGTTGACAATGTCGCGGATTTCCTCGCGCGCGCTATCGGCGTCGAGCCGCGCCAACTGGGCCAGGTCGATGGCCTCGATCAGTGCGCCGAAGATGACGCCTTTGACTTCGTAATACGTGTCGGAGCGGCGCGAATCGACGGCCGGCATGTTGACCGCCTGGGGCGCGCGGGTCGCCGGTGGCGCCGACACCAGCGGCGCGCCCAGCCCGTCCGAGGGTATCGGCGCGCGGCCGGTTTCCATGGCGGCGCTGGCGCCCGGCTTCGGTACGCTGCCCGGCTGCGCAGCCGGCGCGCTGTCCGGCGCCGGCGCTACAACGCGCGCTTCAGAAGTTCCACTACGCCTACCGAACAATTCAGTCTCCGAACTATTTTTGGAGTTCGATCAAGTCAGACAAGGTCGAACCCGTGCGCTAAGCTTTTTTCTTTCTCAGTTTGGCGAGCAGCGGCATCAGCAAACTTCCGCGCGAACGTTTCACCTCGGCGCGCCCGGTGAGCACCTGCGCCAATTGACGGAACATCTCCGCGGTTTTGTGGCCCTTGGATACTTCGGCAATCATTTGGCCGTTATTGGCGGCGGTGCCGAAGATCTGCGGCTCGAACGGAATGACCGCGAGCGGCTGGTCTTCCAGCGCCTTGGCGAAATCCGCCGGCGTGATTTCCGGCCGTTTCGGCACGCCGACCTGGTTGAGGCAGTAATGCGGGCGGTGATCGTTCGGCCGCGCGGCGCGCAGCAGATCGACCAGGTTCTTGGCATTGCGCAGATTGGCAAGGTCGGGGCCGGCGACCACGAGGATGTCGTCGGCGCTCACCAGCAGCCGCTTGGTCCAGCCGGACCACATATGCGGAACGTCGAGCACGACGCAGGGGATCGTGCTGCGCAGCGAATCGAGGATCGAATCGAACGCGTCGGCGCCGAAGTCGTAAACCCGTTCGAGGGTCGCCGGCGCCGCCAGCAAGCTCAGGTGATCGGTGCATTTCGACAGCAGCCGGTCGACGAAGGCGCTGTCGACGCGGTCAGGCGAGAACACCGCGTCGGCGATGCCTTGCGGGGGATCCTGATTGTAGTCGAGACCGGCGGTGCCGAAGGCAAGATCGAGGTCGGTGACGACCGAATCGAGCAGGAGATCGCGTGCGATCGCCCAGCCGATGTTATGCGCAACGGTGGATGAGCCGACGCCGCCTTTGGCGCCGACCACGGCGATGATGCGGCCGACCGCCTTGGCGTCGGGCGACGAAAACAGTCCGCAAACCGCGCGTACGATATCGATGGTGCCGACCGGCGCGATCAGATATTCGCTGACGCCGCGCCGAGTTAGATCGCGATACAGGGTCACGTCGTTGACGCGGCCGATCACGACCACGCGTGTGCCCGAATCGCAGACCTCGGCGAGCTGGTCGAGCCCGGTCAGGATTTCGTCGGAGTGGTTTCCCGACTCGATCAGGATGACGTTCGGCGTCGGAGAACTGCGATAGGCCTCAACCGCGGTGGCGACGCCGCCCATCTGAATCTTGACATGTGCCTTGCCCATGCGGCGGTCTTCGCCGGCAGCCTGCATGGCCGCGGCGGTTTCAACCGTCTCGCAAAACGCCTGGATCGAGACCCGAGGTGCGGGTGCGATGTGTTCGTCGGCGGCTGCATCGGCCTGCCGGACCGGCATCGGCTCGCTTTCGACGACGGCGACTTGTGATGCGTGTTTTATCATTTGCCGAGATCGCTGATCTTGCCGTTGTCGTAACCGCTGTAAGCAGCGGAGGGATTTTCACCCTTGCGGTATTTGTCGATCGCGGTTGACCGGCGCGCCGTGTAGGACGGCGCCTCGCCGCGCGGCTGCACCAGGTCGGAGGGATTGTCGACCATCGCGGCTAGATTACGCTGGCTGGCGCAGCCGAGATTCCAATAGGAGCGATTTTCAACGTAAGTGGCGTCCAAGCTGGGGCCGAGATCGTGCGGCCAAAGTCCGCAGGGGCCGGCCTCTGCGACCATCTTGGAGTAGTTGATCTTGATGCTCGCCAGCGCGTCGCTCGGCGGCCGGTAGGTCCGCATGTAGACCGCGTTGCGCGGCACGCCGGAGGCGGTCAGGATCGAATGAATTTCGCGCAGCGAGTCGGCCGCGGCGTGGTCGGTCGGTCCGCCCTTCGGCACGTCGATGATGACGCCGCTGGTCGATTCGCGCCGCCACAGCTGCGCGAAAGCCAGCACGTCGGCGCGTTGGGGCGGGGTCAGGCCGCCGCGATTGCGGCCGACGAAAATCTGCACGGTATGCTCGCGCTCCTTGAGCGTGATCGGATGGCGTTCGCGATAATCATTGGGATAGGACTCATCCGCGATCCGCTGCGTGTAGCAGCCGCCCAACGACGCTGTGAGAGCGACGACCGCTAACGCACGCAGCGCCCTGGCGCCGCGGCTTTTAGCGATGTCTTCGAGAAAAGTTGTCATCGACTGTCTCTCCATGCCGCTCAATCCAGAATGAATCCGTATTTGCCGTGATAATCGCTCGGCGGCGTCTCGGCCTTGGCATTGGCGCCGCCGTAGATGCGGTTAAGGCGTCCCAATAGCGCGGTCGATTGATCGCTGGGATCTGCAAAACCATCGTCGGGCCGCGACAACTGCTTCTGCGCCACTGCGTGCACGATATAGGGCGTGACCAGCACCATCAGCTCGGTCTGGTTATTGATGTAGTCGCGGCTGCGAAACAGGCTGCCGAGGATCGGCAGTTGCATGAGGCCGGGAATACCGTTGATCTGCTGCTTGGTCTGCTCCTGGATCATGCCGGCCAAAGCCAGAGATCCGCCAGACGGAATTTCAACCACGGTCTCGGCTCGGCGGGTCGTGATCGATGGCACGGTCAGGGACGAAGTCGAACCGGGAATCGCCAGTGTCAACGCATTGTCGGTCGATATATCGGACACTTCGGTCATGACCTTGAGGCTGATGCGCCCTTCCGAGAGCACCACCGGCGTGAACACCAGACTAACGCCGAACTTCTTGAATTCGATTTGCGGCTGGCACACCGGCGGCGACTTGGTGGTGTCGCACGACAGTCCGTTGGGAATCGGAAACTCACCGCCAGCGATGAAGGTCGCGGTTTCGCCAGAGATTGCGGTCAAATTCGGCTCCGCCAGTGTGCGCAGCACACCGGCACGATCCATCGCTCGCAAAGTCGCGTTGATGTTATTGGGACCTATGCCAGTGAGCGCGGAGTTGCTGAGCGTCGTGCCGGTGGCCGAGAACGGATTTTGCGTATTCAGGTTCACCACGCTGGCGCCGAAATTGAAGCTGCCGGACAGATCGACGCCGAGTTGCTTGATGACGTCGCGCCGCACCTCGGCAACCGTCACCTTGAGCATGACCTGGTCGCGCCCGCGTACTGTGATGCCGTTGACCACCTTGGCGCCGTCGCCGGCCAGCCGTGAGGCGAGATCGAATGCCTGCTGCGATTCGGCGGCGCTGGCCGCGGAGCCCGACAGCATCACGCCGTCGCCGACGCCTTCGATGCGGATGTCGGCTTCGGGCATCGACTGCTTGAGCGCGGCGCGCAGGCCGTTAAGGTCGCGCGTGACCGCGATGTCGAAACCGGCGATCTGCTTGCCCTCGCCATCGAAGAAAAAGATATTGGTCTGCCCGATGGCGACGCCGATCATGTAGACGCGGCGCGACGAGCGGACCACGGCGTTGGCGATTTTGGGGTCGGCCACCAGCACGTCCTTGATGTCGGCGGGCAGGTCGATGGCGACCGATTTGCCGATGCCGAGTGGAATAAAGCGCGAGGTCGCCTCGCTCGCCGCCACCTGGATCACCGGCACATGCGCATCGGCCGCGTTGACTGGGGCCTGCGGCGCCAGGCCTGCGCCTGCGACAAGTGCCGCCAGCGTGGCGGCGCAGATCGAAGTCCTTATCGCCATGTCCCGGTTTCCCTTCGCTCGATCATTTCGGTGTAGTCATCGTGCCGACGCCAAACCTGACGATGTTCACGCCGTTGCGGCGGTTGCCCGGCTTGTCTTCGGCTTGCGGTTCGTCATGGTTCGCGTCGGTGATACTGCGCAGCGCCAGCGACAGCGTTCCGAGCTGCTGCGATAGCGCCAGCGTTTCCGTCTGCGCCGGCGTCAACTCAAGCGTCGCGGTCTTGCCGACCACGACCTTCTGGCCGTTTTTCTCCTCCACGTTCTGGTCGATCGCCAGTACGCGAATGTTGGAGAGGACAATTTCGCTGCTGTGACTGTCGCCGCCGGCCTTGTCGGCGTCGGTTTGGCGACGTGTCAGGATGACGTCGACATGATCGTTCGGCAGGATAAAGCCGCCGGCGCCGGTTTCCGGCGAAATCTGCGTGGAAATCGCGCGCATGCCGGACGGCAGAATCGCCGCCATGAAGCCGGAACCCTTGGCGTTGACCAGCTTGGCTTCGCGGATCGGCTCGCCGCTGACGAATGGCGCGCGCGCGATCGAGCCGGACAAAGTATCGAGGGCGTTGGGTTGTTCGCTCTTACGGATGAAATTTCCGGTCGCGGCGCTGGTGGGCCATTCCTGCCATTGCATATCGGCCGGTGTAACCGTCTGGCCCATGCCGATATCGGCTTTGGCGACGAGCACATCGACGCTCGGCATCTTGGGCGCCGCTTCGACCTTGATCTCTGGGAGCTTTTCGGTGCGACCGGCCAGCATGGCGGCAACGCCACCCGCTGCGATGGCGACGGTCAGCACTACAAGACGCGCGGCTTTCATACGCTCACTCTCACTGTGACATGACGGCCGGCTCGGCCGCGTAAACCACATGGCGGCCGACGCGACCGCACGCATGGATATCAGCAGCTAAAGGTCAAGGTATGGTTAAGTAGCCGTGACTAAATCGAGTTAATATTTTCTTGCGGCGCCTTAAGCAGGCGTGCACAATAAAATCAGATGCCGAACGCGGGCATCCAGCCGGTTTTCGGATAAACAATGAGCGCCGCGGCAGCCAGCGCGATGCCATAGGGCACCGCGCCACCGGACTCGTGCAGGCGGAGAATCCAGGTCTGGCGGGCAAGCGGCGCCGGCAGCGGCAGCTTGCGGAACTGGATCAGAAGCATCGTCAGCACGCCGCCGAACAGCGACGCATAGACCAGATAAACCAACAGATAGTCGAACCCGAACCAAAGCGCGGTAGCGGCCGCCAGTTTGGCGTCGCCGCCGCCGATCCAGCCCGCCGAAAAGAAACCGAAGCAAACCACCAGGACCAGCGCGCCGGCGGCCAGATGCATGCCGATGGCGGCAAGGCTCATCCCGGTGGCGATCGTGAGCAGAAAAAAGCCGCCGGCGAGCGCCAGCGACAGCCGGTTCGAGATTGTCATGGTCAGGAGATCGCTCGATGCGGCAAAGGCCATCAGGGCAGGGAACAGCAGCAGCCTGGTAACGTCGATCAGCATGTTCGTCGTCCTTGCGCGCCAAAAATCAGCCGGGAATCGCTTGCGGCTCGCCAGACTAGGCCAGGCATGCTTGCGGTTCGGTTAGCGCGGCGCGCCCCAAAACGAAAAGGGCTCCGGCAACAGCCGGAGCCCTTTTTAGCAATGTCGGGGCGCTCGACTACTTGAGCTGGGTCGAGATGCTGCTGAACTTGGCGTTCAACTGGGTGCCAAGGCCGTTCACGATCGCGATGATCGCGACCGAAATGCCGGCCGCAATGAGACCGTACTCAATCGCGGTGGCGCCGGATTCGTTCTTCACGAAACGCAGGAGAAGGGTTTTCATTTGGTAGCTCCTAAGATCCACACGTGGCTGTCTGAGCTGATCCAGGAGACCGGATGACCTCCTGTCCCTGCTGAACCATCGCCGCAACCTACCAATGAGATCTTGCACGGGAGTTAATACAGTCGAAGAAATATAGGGTATTCATGGGGCCGTATGCTGTAGTTAATAAGTCACTTCATGAAGAATATCACGGTTAACAATTAATTAACAAGCTATATACAGACTATCTCCATTCTATACTACATGGAGGCGCGGAAGGACACGCAACGAATACGCTATAGCCAACACTTGTCTCCGACTAATCTTACTTTAAGCCCTCCGGACAATACTATCCGGAATATTCGCCACAAGCCCTCATATTGGCCGATGGGATGGCCAAAGCCTTCACCCCGGTTCCGTCAGTACCTGCCATACACCCAATCTTAACCGCGCCCGCCGATACCGGACCGACAAGTTTTTCAGCGCCAGCAGGCCAAATCATGCTCGCCGAGTTTTTAAGCGTCCTGCAAGTCGCCGGCCAGACCGTCCTCAAGATCATCCCGGTTTCCATCGCGCTCGGCGTCGTATTCGCGCTATTGACGCAATGGTCGGCTTGCAATCCCGGTCCGCCGTGGTGGCGCAAGCGCGAGATCGTCACCGACGTCTGTTACTGGTTCTTGATTCCGCTGGCGGCGCGCTTTGTGCGCATCGGCCTGATGGTGATGGGCGCGGCATATATCTACAACATCCACGGCGCCGACGACCTGATCAAATTCTATGACGACGGCTTCGGCCCGCTCGCTCAAATGCCGCTATGGGCGCAGGCGCTGTTTTTCCTAGTCGCTTCGGACTTCCTGACCTATTGGATTCATCGCGCTTATCATGGCGGCGGCTTGTGGAAATACCACGCCGTGCATCATTCATCCGAAGATCTCGATTGGATTTCGGCGGCGCGGTTTCATCCGGTCAACATTTTCCTCGGCACCGTTTTGGTCGATGTCGGACTGCTGCTGGCCGGCATTTCGCCGAATGTGATGCTGTGGGTCGGGCCGTTCACGACCGCCACCTCGGCCTTCGTACATGCCAATCTGAACTGGACGCTGGGTCCATTTAAATACGTGATCGCCGGCCCGGTGTTTCACCGCTGGCATCACACCTTGGCCGACCGCGGCGGCTCGAGCAATTTCTCCGGCACATTTCCAGTCTGGGATCTGCTGTTCGGCACGTTCTACATGCCGAAAAACGAGTTGCCGGACGCCTATGGCATCGACGACCAGAGTTTCCCGGAAAGCATCGGCGCCCAGCTGCTCTACCCGTTCCAGCGCTGAATCGAAGCTCTTTGCACTTCATTCACCTATTTGCAGTCAAATCCTGGGGCCCAGCTACTGCGGCGGGTTTGTTGCGTGTGTGTTGGAGAGTTCAATGTCGGCCGTGTCGGGGCGTCGCAGGCGACTTTTTCGCGTATGGGCCTGGACGATAATCTTTGCGGCCACGCTCGGCGCCCAGGCGCAAGGCGACACCATCACCGTCAGCGTCGATCAGGCGCAAGTACTGAAGCTGCCTGAAAAGGTCACAACCGTCGTCATCGGTAATCCGTTGATCGCCGACGCCGCGCTGCAAAGCGGCGGCATCATGGTCGTTACCGGCAAGGGTTACGGATCGACCAATCTGTTGGCGCTCGACCGCAGCGGCCGCGTCATCATGGACAAGACCGTGGAAGTGCTTGGCCCCTCCGGCCCCAATCTGGTGGTGGTCTACAAAGGCATCGAGCGCGAAACCTATAGCTGCGCGCCGGAATGCAAGCCGCGCATCACACTCGGCGACTCGGTAAATTACTTCAACGGTGCGCTCAGCCAGGGCGGTGCCCGCACCGGCGGCGCGCAGGCTGCGGCACCCGCGAAGTAGGCGGCACCTCCGGAATACGTCGTTGCGCGCGTGCCAGGTGTGATCGTGGTTAGCGGCTGCTTAACGTCATACCGGCGTTTCTTCACACCACCTGCAACAATTCAACAACCCGACTTTGCTATGAGTTCCCAGGGTGTTTCGGCACGTCCAGGGGTTGCCATGTCCGACGGTATTCGACGCAAGATCGCTGCCCGTATTCACCGATCGTTGCCGGTACGCCTCGCGCACCGCTTCGCACGGCAGCAGGGCGGCTCCGCCGCCATCGAATTCGCTTTTATTGCCGCGCCATTCATCGCCTTGATCTTTGCGATCCTGGAAACGGCGCTGGTATTTTTTGCTGGGCAGACGCTGGAAACCGCCGCCTCCGAAGCGGGCCGGCTGGTCATGACCGGTCAGGCTGCAGCCTTCAGCCAATCCGACTTCAAGACGCAGGTTTGCAATATCCTCAACGGCGGATTGTTCGATTGCAGCAATGGCGTTTATGTGAATGTCGCGACCTACAACAGCTTCAGCGCGGTTAACAACACGGCACCGGTCAATAACGGTACGTTCGATACCACGCAAATGTCGTACCAGCCCGGCGGCCCGAACTGCATCGTGGCGGTCACGCTCTATTACCAATGGCCGGTCTACGTGACGTATTTCGGCGACAATCTTACCAACCTGAATGGCGGCAACCGACTGCTGGTGGCGACCTCGGTGTTCCGCAATGAACCTTACGGGCCGGCGGCATGCTGAAAACTTCGATCATCGGACGGCTTTCGCGCTTTGCGCGCGACCGGCGCGGCGTTTCGGCGATCGAATTTGCTTTTATCGCGCCGGTGATGATCGGGCTTTATCTCGGCTGCTCCGAGATTTCTGATGGCGTGGCCGCAGATCGCAAGGTCAGCTTGATCGCCGGGGCACTCTCGAATCTGTCGGCGCAAACAACGAGCATCACCACGGCCCAAATGACCAATATTCTCGATGCCTCGAGCGCGATCATCTCGCCCTATTCGGCATCGCTGCTAAAAATGACGGTGTCATGTATTAAAATCGACGGCACCGGCGTGGCGAAAATACAATGGAGCGCCACCCGCAACGGCACGGCGCGAGCGGTCGGGTCGACCTATTCATTCCCCAGCACGGCGACGGCGCTGGCGGTGAAGAGCTCGTGGCTGCTCTTGAGCGAGGTGAGCTACGCCTACACACCGACGGTTGGCTACACCATCACCGGCACGCTCACGCTTTCGGATCAGATGTACATGAGCCCGCGTATCACCGCGCCGACCTACGGCGTCACGACCTGCACCTGACGGCCGCTAGGCTGGCTTGGCTTCGACGATCGGCAGCGCCGTCGTCGATTTGATCCGCTCCATGGCGAAGCGCGAAGTGACGTTCTTGAGCGGCACCGTCGCGATCAGCTTCTTGTAGAAGCCATCGTACCCGGCAATGTCGGGGACCACCACACGCAACATGTAATCGACGTCGCCGGCCATCCGGTAGAACTCCATCACCTCCGGCATCGCGCCCACGGTCTCGGCAAATTTTTTGAGCCAATCCTGCGAATGGTCGCCGGTCTCGATCGATACGAACACCGTAATACCAAGTCCGATCTTTTCCGGATCGATCAGCGCGACCCGGCGCATGATCACGCCCTCGGCTTCCAGCCGCTGCAGGCGCTTCCAGCACGGCGTCGACGATAGGCCGACGCGTTGGCCGATTTCGGCGACCGACAGCGATGCGTCCTCCTGCACCACAGCCAGGATCCTGCGGTCGATGGCGTCCATTCTCCAATTCCCTTGAAATTTAGAATCCTTGACCTAAAATTTGGCACGAATTGGAATTGAATTCTTATTTGGCTCGACCATCTGTTTTTACAGAGAAAAATATTCTATTTCAAGCTCAATCTGACGCTGCTCCTGCAGCTTTGTTTTGACCGGACCAGGCCCATGAGAAAAATCTTCGCTTTTCGCTTTGCCGCCGGCCTCGCGCTTGTGCTTACCATCGCGGCGTCTGCCGCTGCCGCCGAGGCGCAGCCGCTGGTCACGCCCGCTTGGCTCAATAGTCATCGCGCCGAGCCCGGCGCCGTGGTGCTCGACATCCGCTCGGCGATCGACGGCAGCAAGCCGGAGACGTTTGCGCAGGGACACATCCCGCGTGCGGTGCATAGCGACTACGACAAAGCTGGCTGGCGCGTCACCCGCAATAACGTGCCGTTCATGGTGCCGACCACGGCCGAGCTCGAAAAGCTGATCGGCGAACTCGGCATCGATGAGAACAGCCACGTGATCGTGGTGCCGGCCGGTGTGACCGTGCTGGATTTCGGCTCGGCCGCGCGCACCTATTGGACGCTGAAATACGCCGGCGTTGGGGATGTCTCGATCCTCGACGGTGGTCTCGCCGCTTGGAAGGCGGCAGGTTATGCGCTGGAGACCGGCACGCGCACGCCGTCGCCGGCGATCTTTTCCGCCAAGATCGACAACAGCATTCTGGCGCTGGCTCCCGACGTCGAAAAGATCGAACAGAACGGTGGCGCCGCGCTGGTCGATGCGCGCCCGGTTTCGTTCTTCCTCGGCAAGGAGAAGGCGCCGGCTTCGGCGGCCTACGGCCACATTCCCGGCGCGCTCGATGTCGACAGCGCAAAATTCTACGACCCCGCCACCAACCGGCTGAAACCCAAGCAGCAGCTGGCGGCTATCGCCAATGACGTTCCGGAAGGTCCGGTCGTTACCTATTGCAACACCGGGCACTGGGCGGCGACCGACTGGTTCGTGCTGCATGAATTGCTCGGCCGCAGCAATGCCAGGCTTTATGCCGGCTCGATGGTGGAGTGGACCAGCAATGCCAGCCGCCCCATTGAGTCTTCGCGCACCAAATGGGACGATCTGAAGAAGAAGTTCGGCTTGGGTTCCTGATCGTTCCACCAAGGCATCTTCCAAGGCGCTTCAATGACGACGGCAACAATGGCGGCGCCCCAATCGGGCGCGGCCCTCGGCATCGACCGGTTGTTCCTTACCCTAGCGCTGGGCGCGACCGCGATCCTGCTGGCGTTGGTGTTGCTGGACGGGCAGCCGTGGTCGGCCGCGCTGATCGTCGGCGGCTTTGGCCTCGGCGTTGCGTTCCTCAAGGCGGAATTCAGTTACACCGCGTCGTGGCGGCGCTTCCTGACGCGCGGCGAAGCCGGCGGCCTGCTCAGCGGGCTGATCGTGATCGCGATCTGCGCGATTGCCGTCGTGCCGATGGCCGCGCTGCGGCAAAACTTCGGCGGCGCTATAGCGCCGCTCGGGCCCTCGCTGATCATCGGCGCCTTCGTATTCGGTATCGGCATGCAGCTCGCCAATGGCTGCGGCTCCGGCACACTCTATACCGTCGGCGGCGGTTCCGGACGCATGTTGATCACGCTGCTGTTTTTCATTATCGGCAGCGTCTTGGGCAGCCTGTCCCTGCCGACGGCGATGGCGTTCGGCGGCATCGATCCGATTCTGGCGTCGGATTATCTCGGTCCTTGGGGCGGATTGGCGGCGACGCTGGTCAGTATCGCGCTGGCCGCCGCTTTGATCGTGGCGGTCGCCAAGCGGCGCGGCGCCAGGGTCATGCCGTCGCGCAATTACATGATCGGCGGCGTTGCCATCGGGCTGTTGTGCGTCTTCGTATTCGTCGCCGGCGGCCATCCCTGGAGCGTGACGTTTGGTTACACGGTATGGGGCGCCAAAGCGGCAACCGCACTCGGCTTTGACCTGACGCATTCCGAATTCTGGCAGTGGGCGGGCCCCAAGCATGCGCTGTCGGAATCGGTTTTGTCCGACACCTCAAGTCTCACTGACTTCGGCATGCTGTTCGGCGCCATGGCGGCGGCGGCCGCAGCAAAGCCATTCGCGGCGGGAGCCTGGCCGCCGGCCAAATCGCTCATGGCGGCAGCGATCGGCGGATCGCTGATGGGTTGGGGCGCTCGGCTCGGTTTCGGCTGCAATATCGGAGCTTTTGTTGGCGGCGTGGCTTCCGGCTCGCTGCATGGTTGGGTCTGGTTTTTGGCGGCGCTACCCGGCTGCCTGATCGGCATTCGCCTACGACCCCTGTTCGGCCTTTCAAGAGAATGACCGCGATGAGAAAAACTTACATCATCGTCGTCGTGCTCGCGCTGAGCGCCATTGTAGGCAGCCATCTCACCAGCCCGTCGAGCGGCCGCGCGGTCTCGCCGGAAGATTTCGCCGGCGCCTGCGCGCCTTGCGGCGCGCCCTGTCCGTCGAAGAAATAACGTCAGTTCTCTTTCAGGAATTGCTCGACCGCGGCGCGCTCGGGCGCGGCCGATGCGCCACCGAATTTCGTGCATTTGAGCGCGGCGGTGGCGCTGGCAAAACGTAAGATATCGGGCAGCGCGCGGCCTTCCGCCAAAGCAAGCGTAAAGGCGCCGTGGAAAGCGTCTCCGGCGCCGAGCGAATCGATCGCCGTCACCTTGAACGCCGGCATGTGCTTGAGCGCGCCTTGTTCGAGCCAATAGACGCCTTGCGGTCCGTCGGTGACCGCGAGAAATGATTTGAGTTGCTTGGCGAGACGGTTCAAGCCGGCGCCATAGTCCGCTTCGCCGGTCGTCGCCCGCAGCGCTTCGGTCGAGGCGACCACATGGGTGCCGAGCGAGAGCAGCGGGTCGTCCGGCTTGGTCGCCAGGTCGAGATCGATCACGACCGGAATCTTGCGCGCCTGCGCGGCGCGGCACACCGCGGTGACGAATTCTGGAAACCGGTTGTCGATCAGGACAGCATCGGCGTCCGCCACCAGCTTGGCCGCATCCGCCGGAAGCACCTTGCCGAGATTGACGCCGCGGCGCGTCGCGATGGTTTTCTCGCCTTCCGCGTCGAGCAAAATAAGCGACACCGATGCAGTGCCGCCGTCAACGCGCACGGCGCCGCTGCAATTGATGCCTTCGGCTTCCAAATCGGCGACGATGCGATTACTAACGCCGTCGCCGCCACCGCCGAGCGGACCGGCGAAGGCGACGCGCCCGCCTAGCCGCACGATACTGACCGCGGCATTGGCCGCGCAGCCACCGCCGGTGATGATGAATTCAGAGGCATGCACTTTGGCGCCGGGCGGCGGAAAATTCTGCACGCGCATGACGATGTCCTGCACCGCGATGCCGGCGCACAAAATCTTGGGGGCTTTTCTTCCCGGCGACGGTTCAGTCAAAGCCGATCTCGTCCTCCACCCAGGCCCGGATGATGTGATGCGCGATCGCCACCGGTGGCGGCGTGGTCAGTCCTTCCGGATGTTTGCGCATCAGCATGGCGGCAATCTCCGACCTACTAAACCACCGCGCGTCTTCGAGTTCCTCGCGATCGACCACAATATCGCGTGTCAACGCCTCGGCGTGGCAGCCGATCATCAGCGAGGTCGGAAACGGCCAGGGCTGCGAGGCCAAATACGTCACCCGGCCGCAGGTGATGCCGGCTTCTTCGCGGGTTTCGCGCCGCACCGCGTCCTCGATGGCCTCTCCCGGCTCGACGAAGCCGGCGAGGCACGACCACATCGTCGGCACGAACCGCGGTGAACGGCCGAGCAGACAGCGTTCGCCGTCGCTTGCCAGCATGATCACCACGGGGTCGGTGCGCGGGAAATGCTCGACCTTGCATTGCGGGCAATCGCGCTTCCAGCCGGCTTGCACGGCTCGCGTGGCGTGCCCGCAGTTCGGGCAAAAGCGATGCCGGGCGTGCCAATGCAGCACCGCCTTGGCCTCGGCGATGGGCGGCAGATGGTCGGGCTCGACCAGGCCTTGCACCGCGATGGAACGCAAATCAGTGACGTGAAAACCGTCGCGCGTCTTGAGCGCCTCGGCGGCTACCGGCGCAATGCCGTAACCGAAGCGTGCGGCGTCGCTGAGCAGGCCCAGAAAAACCGTCTCGCTGGCCGGGCCGAGTGCGTGCGCTTCGCCCATCGAAAACAGCGGATCGTTGAGAATGGCGCCCTTCTTCATCACGATCAGATCGCCGCCGATCACATAGGCGCGGGCGCTCGGCTGCGCCGCCAGCGCTGCGATGCCGGCATCATCGGGCCGGCGCTCGGCAGCGCGCTCGATGCGGCTTTGTGTGTAGCCAAGGTTCGGTTTGGGGCCGAGATCGGGGCGAGGGGACATGTGAAGCGGAAATTCGCACGGACGCGCGCGCGGCGCAATCGCGGCGAATTACTCAGCCGCGTGCGGCGGGCGCGGATACATTAGCTCGCGCAACTCCGGACGCTGCCACTGCGGCCCCAGCACGCCCTGCTTGGCGGCGTAGCTCTGCGAGGAGGTAACGGTATCCATGCTGGCGCGCATTTCGCGCGTGCGATCGAGGCTCACATCCACGAAAAACAGCCCGGAGACCGTGCTCTCGAACAAGATTTCCTCCGGCGCCGCTACCATCGCCAGCCCGCGCTCGGCCGGACTGAACAGGTTTTGCGTGGTGACCACGATCGCCAGGTTTTCGATGGCGCGCGACCAGATCAGATTGCGCCAGCTCGCCCACAATTTTCCCTTGTCGGTGCCGGCCGGCATGAAGATCAACTCGGCGCCGCGCAAGGCCAGCGCGCGCGTCACCTCCGGCATATAGGCCTCGCTGCACATTGCGAGGCCGACTTTGCCATGCGCAGTGTCGAACACCGGAAATTCGTTGCCGGGCACGTATTGGAATTCCCACCACTTGCCGCCGGTATAGATCCACGGTCCGTTGGGATGCGTGCGCCGATAGCTGACCGGCGCGCGGCCGTCGCCATAGGCCATGCAGATCAGATTATGCGCGGTGCCCTCGTTGTGACTGAGCGGCTCGATGGTGCCGTAGATCGCATTGATGCCGTGCTTGGCCGCGGATTCAGCGATGCGCGGGGTCGGATCGAACGCCGCTGGCATGCGCCAGGGCCCCGGATAAGTTTCCGGAAAGCAGACGAAGTCGGCGCCGGCGTTCTTGGCGCGGGCGATGAAATTGACCGCGTCGTCGACGTTCCTTTCGTCTTGCGCGATCGGATTGGCGATCGGCTGCACGACCGCGATGCGGAAAGTCATTAGGCGAGCTCCATGTTGGGGTGAAGCCTAGCCGTTGACCGGTTTAATTTGAAGTCCGCGCCGCAGCGCGCCTATCAGGCCGTCACGAATGGTTGGGTTGTAGGCGGTGGGCGGCGCCGCGCCCCACACCGGCTTCGGCCAGGCGGCGTCGCTATGCCGGCGGGCAATGACGTGGACGTGCAATTGCGGCACCTGATTGCCGAGCGCGGCGATGTTGAGCTTTTCGCACTCAGTGATGCTTTTGAGCACGCGCGCGCAGGTGGCGATTTCGCGCAGAAGTTGGACCTGCGCGTTTTCGTCCAGATCGATAAGCTCGACCAGGCCCGGCTGGCGCGGCACTAGAATCAGCCAGGGAAAATTGGCGTCGTTGGTTAGCAGCGCACGCGACAGCGCCAGGTCGCCGACCGGAACCGTGTCGGCGGCTAGTTGCGGGTGTAGCGACCATTCCATCGGAGTGCCTGAAACCATTGGCTAATTCCGCGCGATTCTTGTCAGAGGAAAGCTAGCAGAGCGGCGGCCCGCTCGCTTGCTTTCCGCCCCCGTTCGCCCGATATAGGAACGGGAGGTTGGCGGTGGACGAGCCACTCGCCAACCGGGTCAGATCCGGAAGGAAGCAGCCCTAACGAGCACGGATCGGGTCGCTCGTCAGCCTCCCACTATTTCCGGGAAGCGAACAGCGCAGCCTGCGCGGCCGCCAGTCGGATGGCACGATGAGCGAAACCGCGAAACCCAGCGATCAAGGCCTGGCCATCGGCGATAGCCCCGAGGCGGCCGGCTATCGCGTGCTGGCGCGCAAATATCGCCCCGCCAGCTTCGACGACCTGATCGGCCAGGACGCCATGGTGCGGACCATCTCGAACGCGTTCGAGAGCGGGCGCATTCCACAGGCCTGGATCCTCACCGGCGTGCGCGGCGTCGGCAAGACCACGACCGCGCGCATTCTCGCCCGCGCGCTCAATTACGAATTGCCGGACGGCTCGGTGACCGGGCCGACCATCAACATGCCGGTGATGGGCGTGCACTGTCAGGCCATCATCGAGAGCCGGCATATCGACGTGCTGGAGATGGATGCCGCTTCGCACAATTCGGTCGAGGACGTACGCCAGATCAACGATGCCATTCGATATGCCCCGGTGTCGGCGCGCTATAAAGTCTACATCCTCGACGAGGTTCACATGCTCTCGGGCGCGGCATTCAACGCGCTGCTCAAGACGCTGGAAGAGCCGCCGCCGCACGCCAAATTCATTTTTGCCACCACCGAAATCCGCAAGGTGCCGGTAACGGTGCTGTCGCGCTGCCAGCGCTTCGACCTGCGCCGCGTCGACGCCGCGCTGCTGGTCAGGCATCTCGAAGGCATTGCCGCCAAGGAGAAGATTGAGACCGAACCGGCGGCGCTGGCCTTGATCGCGCGCGCGGCGGAAGGCTCGGTGCGAGATTCTCTTTCTTTGTTCGATCAGGCGATTGCGCACGCCGCGGGCCCTGTGCGCGCCGAAGACGTGCGCCAGATGCTGGGGCTGGCCGACCGCGTGCGTGTGGTCGACCTGTTCGAAGCGCTGATGAAAGGCGACGTCGCCGGAGCGCTGAAGGAATTGCGCGAGCAATACGATATCGGCGCCGATCCCGGCGTGGTGCTGAGCGATCTCGCCGAATTTACGCATTTTGTCACCCGCGTCAAAGTCGTGCCGGCGGTGGCCGACGACGTTTCGCTGTCGGAAGCCGAGCGCGTGCGCGGCCGCGCCTTCGCGGCGCAATTGTCGATGCGGGTGCTGTCGCGCACCTGGCAGATGCTGCTCAAGGGCGTCGGTGAGGTGCAGGCCTCCGGCCGGCCGGTGGCCGCCGCTGAGATGGTGCTGGTACGCATTGCCTATGCCGCCGATCTGCCCACGCCGGACGAAGTCGTGCGCTCGCTCAGCGCTGAAGGTACGGCGCCCGCGCGGCCGCAAGGCAATGGCGGTACGACGCAAGCGCCGGCGCTGGCCATGACGCCGCGTTACGACGCGCCGCGCGGTTCGCCCCGTTCATCGGCGGCGGTGTCGCCGCGCCTGGCCGACGATCCGGTCGCCGAACTCAATGCGCCGGCCGCCGCGCCCACTTTGACCATCGGCTCGTTCGAGGCGCTGATCGCACTGGTGCAGGAAAAGCGCGACATTTCGATGAAAATGGCGCTGGAACGCGACGTGCGGCTGGTGCGCTGCGAGGACGGCCAGCTTGAGATCGCGCTCGAAGGCAGCGCGACCAAGACGCTGGTGCACGACCTGCAACGCAAGCTCACCGTCTGGACTGGCAAACGCTGGATGGTGGTGGTGTCGCAGGAGCAGGGCGCGCCGACCATGCGTGAGATGGCCAGCGATCGTGAGGCCGAACTCAAGCGCAGCGTGCTGAACGATCCGCTGGTGCAAGCTGTGATGAAGAAGTTTCCTGGCGCCACGCTGGGGGCCGTCACCCAAAAGGGCAAAGACCAGGATGATGCCGGCGACGCGCCGCTCGATTCTCCCAACGAGGACGACTGATGGCCGATTTCATGGGCATGATGAAACAGGCCGCGCAACTGCAATCCAAGATGCAGGAGTTGCAGGCCGAACTCGACCATATCGAGGTCGAAGGCGCGGCCGGTGGCGGCATGGTCACCGTGCGGCTCACCGCCAAGGGCGATCTCAAGGGCGTCAAGATCGACGACTCGCTGATGAAGCCGTCGGAAAAAGAAATCGTCGAAGACCTGCTGGTGACGGCGCACGCCGATGCGCGGCGTAAGGCCGAGGCGGTCATGCAGGAAAAGATGCAAGGGCTCACCGGCGGCCTGGCGCTGCCGCCGGGATTGAAACTGACTTAATGTCCCGCGCCGTCGCCGGACCCGAAATCGAGCGCCTGATCCAGCTGCTGGCGCGGCTGCCGGGTCTCGGACCGCGCTCGGCGCGCCGCGCGGCGCTGCATCTCATCAAGAAACGCGAATTGCTGATGGCGCCGCTGGCCTCCGCGCTGCAGATCGCGATGGACAAAATCGTCATCTGCAAAACCTGCGGCAATATCGATACGCAAGATCCGTGCACGGTCTGCACCGACACCAAACGCGATCAGTCAATCATTGTGGTGGTCGCCGATGTTGCCGATTTGTGGGCGCTCGAGCGCGCGCATGCGGTCAACGGCCGCTATCACGTGCTGGGCGGCACGCTGTCGCCGCTCGACGGCGTCGGCCCGCAGGATCTGAGCATCGACGCGCTGATTTCGCGCGCCCATGAGCCGCAGGTGAAGGAATTGATCCTGGCGGTCAATGCCACGGTCGATGGTCAGACCACGGCGCATTACATCACCGAGTTGCTGCAGGGCGCGGGCGTGAAAGTGACGCGTCTGGCGCATGGCGTGCCGGTTGGCGGGGAATTGGATTATCTCGACGAGGGCACGCTGTCGGCGGCGATCAAGCAGCGGACGTTGTTCTAGACTCCAGCCGCTTGAAATGCCCGCGCCGCTGCAGCCAGGCCAGCAGCAGCAGGCTCGGCAAGCCGGCCAGCGCGCAGATCACGAAAAACCACACCCAGCCGGTCGATTCGGCGATGAAGCCGGCGCCCGATGACAGATAGGTACGGCCGACCGCGGCCAAGGCGGTTAACAGCGCGTATTGCGTCGCGGTGTGCAACGGGTTCTGACAGAGTGCCGACAAATACGCGACGAACATCACGGTGCCGATGGCGCTGGTGAAATTCTCCAGCGTGATGGCGATGCTGAGCGCGGTGAGGTCGTGGCCGCGGGCCGCGACCCAGCAGAAGCCGAGATTGGCCGCCGCTTGCAGGATGGCGCCGATCCACAGGCTGAGGCTAAGCGGCAGCGCGCGCGCCACAAAGCCGCCGGCAAAACCGCCGGCGAGCAGCGCGGCGAGGCCGACGCCCTTCACGATCGCGGCGTATTCGTTGCGGGAAAACCCAAGATCGATCACGAACGGCGCGGTCATGGCGCCCGACAGCGCGTCTGTGAACTTGAACAGTACCACGAAGGCCAGCATGACGAAGGCCATTTCGTAGCCGAGAAAATCCTTGAAGGCGCCGCCGGCTGCCTCAACGACGCGCGCCAGCGGCTTTTGCCGGGCATGGGTCACCTCCGTTTCGCGCGAGCGTTCGGGTTCGGTGGCGAGCAAGGCGGTGGCGCTGCCGATCAGCACCAGCGCGGCCATTGCGGCGTAGCCCCATTGCCAGGCCGCCGGCTTGTCGAACCCGTAAGCCTGAAAACCGCTGACCATGAATAGCGCGCCCGCGGTCGACACCAGCATGCCGACGCGATAGGCCGCGACGTAGGACGCCATGCCGGCCGCCTGTTCGTTTTTCGGCAGGCTCTCAACGCGGAAGGCATCGACCACGATGTCCTGCGTCGCCGACGCGGCCGCCACCAGCAGCGCGCCGAGCGCGACCAGCCCGGGCGCGGTGGCCGGGTTGGTTGAGCCGAGAAAGATGATCGCCGCCATCAGCAGGGTTTGCGTGAATACCAGCCAGCCGCGGCGGCGGCCGAGCCAGCGCCCCAGCAGCGGCACGTCGAGCGCGTCGGTTAGCGGAGCCCACAGGAATTTGACGGTGTAGGGCGTCCCCACCAGCGCAAACAGCCCGATGGTGCCGAGATCGACGCCGCTCTCGCGCATCCATACCAGCAGCGTCGCGCCCGACAGCGCCAGTGGCAGCCCGGAGGAGAAGCCGAGGAATAGCACGATCAACACGCGCGGCTTGAGGTACACCGCCAGCGCGTCGAGGAAGGAGGGCCGCGCGCGCTCGGGCGAGACGGTCATACGCTATTCGCCGGCTTCCAGCTTGCGCGTCATCGGGGCGGGGATGATCTGCGCGCTTGGCGCCTCGTCGCTGAACTCGACGCTCTGGATTTTCTCGCCGCGGGCCAGGATCTTGTCCGCCGATGTGACGATCTGTTCGATGTCTTTGTTGACGGTGCCGAAGTGCCTGTCGAGATTCTCGACGCGGTCCTTGAGGCGCACGACGTCTTCGATCAGCAATCCGACTTCCGTCAGAATCCTGTCGGTAGCCTCGCGCATGCGGGCGTCCTTCTGAATCTGCTGAACCACCTGAATGGCCAGCATCAATAAAGATGGCGAGACGATAATGACGCCGGAGCGGTAGCCCTTTTGCAGGACATCGTCGAAGCCGTCATACAGCTCGGCGAACATGGATTCGGACGGGATGAACATGAAGGCGACGTCCTGGGTCTCGCCTTTGATCAGGTATTTCCCGGAAATGTCGTCGATGTGCTTGCCGAGGTTCTGGCGCAGCTGGCGCGTGGCCTGCAGCCGCTCCTCATCGGTCTTGGCGTTTTCGAGCGCGGTGGTGGCTTCCAGCGGGAATTTGGCGTCGATGACGAGATGGCGCTTGTCCGGCATGTGGATGCAGCAGTCGGGCCGCGAGTTATTGGACAGCGTGAACTGGAATTCATAGGCGCCCTGCGGCAAGCCGTCGGCGACGATTGCCTCCATGCGTCCCTGGCCGAAGGCGCCCCGGCGCTGCTTGTTGTCGAAAACCTTCTGCAGCGACGTTACCGTCGTCGCCAGATCGGTGATGTTCTTTTGCGCCGAGTCGATCACCGCCAGCCGCGCGAACAGTTGCTGGAGATGGTCGGTGGTGTTCTTGGTCGAGGTCTTCATCGACTCGCCGAGATTCTGCGTCACCGCGTCGAGCCGCGTATTCACCGTCTGCTGCAATTGCGTGTGCGAATTCTGCAGCCAGCTGCCCATGGCATCGAGCCGCGCGTTGAGCTCGCGCAGCCGCTGTTCGGCCTCGGGGTCAATGGCAGGCGCCTGCTTGCGCAGCTGCAGCGCGATGATGGCGATGACGCCGATCGCGATGATCACGGCGAGAACGATGAGGACGGTTTCCGGCATAAGGCCGCTTCTAGCGTGATTCGGTTGGCGTTGCGAACGAAGGGCGAACGGTAGGGCGATTACGCCCGTGGCTCAAGGGGAGAGGCGATCATTGACCGCGTCGCGGCTTGCCCTTACATCGCGCGCATGGCGCTCCGCGACATCCTCATCATCCCCAACAAGCGGCTGCGGGCGAAGTCCGCGCCGGTGGCGGCGATCGACAAGCCGCTGCGCAAGTTGATCGACGACATGTTCGAGACCATGTATGCGGCGCCCGGCATCGGCTTGGCGGCGATTCAGATCGGCGTGCCGCAGCGCATCGTCACCATGGATCTCGCCAAGAAGGACGAGCCGCCGGCGCCGCTGGTTTTCATCAATCCGGAAGTGATCTGGAAATCGGACGAGAAGTCGATCTACGAGGAAGGCTGCCTGTCGATCCCGGAATATTACGAGGAAGTCGAGCGGCCTTTGTCGGTCAAGGTCAAGTATCTCGACCGCGACGGCAAGCCGCAGGAAATCGAGGCCACCGGTCTGCTCGCCACGTGTCTGCAGCACGAGATCGACCACACCAACGGGGTGTTGTTCATCGACTACATCTCCAAGCTCAAGCGCGATATGGTGATGAAGCGCTTCAAGAAAGCCGCCAAGAAGGGCGAGCCGGTCAAGCCCCTGTCCGAGGACAAAGAGCCTTCGCATCACATCGGTTGAGGCGCAGGATGGTGCTCCAATGCGCCTGATTTTCATGGGAACGTCCGATTTCGCGGTACCGGCGCTGGCCGCGCTGGCGGCCGCCGGCCACGACATCGCCGCTGTCTATACGCGCGCGGCCAAGCCGGGCGGACGGCGCGGGCTCGATCTGGTGCCGACGCCGGTCGAGCGCGTGGCACGCGAGCGGGGTTGGCCTGTGTTGACGCCGGCGACGCTCAAGAGCGCCGATGCTGAAGCGGTCTTCCGCGCCCACAACGCCGATGTGGCGGTGGTGGTCGCCTATGGCCTGATCCTGCCCAAGCCGATCCTGGACGCGCCGCGGTTGAGCTGCTTCAACGTGCACGCTTCGCTCTTGCCGCGCTGGCGCGGCGCCGCGCCGATCAACCGCGCCATTATGGCTGGCGATGCCGAGAGCGGCGTCACCATCATGAAGATGGATGTGGGGCTCGACACCGGGCCGATGGCGTTGGCGGTCGGCATTGCGATCGGCGCGGACATGACCGCGGGCGATCTGCACGACGCATTGGCGCGGCTCGGCGCGGGTCTCATGCCGCGCGCCTTGGCGGCCGCTGAGCGCGGCACGCTGGAGCTCAAGCCGCAGCCGGTCGAGGGCGTCACGCACGCGGCCAAAATTTCCAAGAACGAAACCCGCATCGCTTGGGCAAAGCCCGGGAAAGAAGTTCACAACCACATCCGCGGGCTGTCGCCGTTTCCCGGCGCCTGGTTCGGACTGGGCGGCGCGCGCATCAAGGCGCTGCGCTCGACCACGGGCGAAGGCAAAGGCAAGCCCGGCGCTGCGCTCGACGACCATCTCACCATCGCCTGCGGCGACGGTGCGGTGCGGCTGACACAGGTGCAGGGCGAGGGCCGCAAGGCGATGAGCGCGGATGAATTCCTGCGCGGGACGCCGGTAAAAGCGGGAACGCAACTTGGCTAGCGTGCCGGGCACTCAAGTCATCATTGTCGGCGCCGGCCCCGTCGGCTTGACGCTCGCCATCGATCTCGGCCGCCGTGGCGTGCGCTGCATTTTGCTCGAGCAAAAAGACGCACCGCAGTTCCTTCCCAAGATGGAGCGCTGCAACGCGCGCACCATGGAAATCTACCGCCGCCTCGGCATCGTGCAAAAGGTCCGCGATGCCGGGTTCCCCCGTGATGTGCCGATGGACGTGTTCATCGTCACGTCGCTCACCGAGCCGCCGCTGCTGCATCTGCCTTATCCGTCGGTGGCGCGGGCCGAGGTCGAGATCGCTGCCTGCACCGACGGCACCATGCCGCGCGAGCCCTACCAGCTCATCTCTCAATACACGCTCGAGCCGCTGCTCAAGTCGATTGCCGAGAGCATGCCGAACGTCGACGTACGCTACGGCTGCGAATTCATTTCATTTGAACAAGACGTCGGCGGCGTCCGGGCGCGGGTAAAATCGGGCGGCAAGGAAACCCAGCTCAGCGCGCTTTATTTGGCCGGCTGCGACGGCGGTGCTAGCGCGGTGCGCCCCCAACTCGGCATCAAATTGCAGGGCGAAGCCAATCTGATGCAGTTCCGCCAGGCGCTGTTCCGCTGCGACGGACTGTTCGAGCGCATCGCCATGGGCAAGGGGCGGCACTATCACGTCGCTGACGCCCAAGCGACGTTCCTGATCGTGCAGGACTCGACCAAGCATTTTACGTTGCATGCGACAGCCCAAAGCGATGCCGAGATGGTGGTGCTGTTCGAAAAAACCGTCGCGATGCCGGTCAAATACGAGATGCTGTCGGTCGGGCAGTGGCGGCAGAATTTGCTGCTGGCGGACAGTTACGGCGAGGGTCGCGTATTTTTGGCCGGCGACGCGGTGCATCTGGTGATCCCGACCGGCGGGCTCGGTATGAACAGCGGCGTCGGCGATGCTATCGATCTGTCGTGGAAACTCGCAGCGACCCTGCAGGGCTGGGGCGGGCCGGCATTGCTCGCTTCCTACGACATCGAGCGCCGCCAGGTCGGCGCGCGCAATGTCGAGGCCTCGCGTCACGCTTCTCGCGGGCGGCGCGCCTGGCGCGCGGCCTGGAAACCGAACATCCGCGACAACACGCCGGAAGGCGCCGAGACGCGAGCCAATTTGACGCACATCGCCGACGTCGAACAGCGCAAGAGCAACGAGATGATCGGAGCCGAACTCGGCTACCGCTATGCCGGCTCGCCGGTGATCTGGCCGGAAGCGGGCGAGGGGCCAGCGCCCGAGTTCATGAAATATGTGCCGACCACCTGGCCGGGCGCCCGCCTACCGCATGTCTGGCTTGACGATGGCAACGCGCTGCACGACCGGATCGGCGACGGCTATACGCTGCTGCGGCTGGGCACGCAGGCCGACGCCGCGCCGCTGGCGCAGGCCTTTGCCTCCTACGCCGCGCCGTTTACAGTCCTCGACATCGGCGACGGCCGGTCGCGCGACATCTACGGCTATGATTTGTTGCTGCTGCGGCCGGACCTGCACGTGGTCTGGCGCGGCAACCGGCTCGACGATCCGGCCAAACTCGCCGCGATCGCGACCGGACACTAAACAAGGAACTGCGCATGTCGACAAAGCTACCGCTCACTCTGGCTTGCGGCGATTATGAGATCGTTCGCCCCTTGATCGACGGCCGGGTGCAGGCGGACGGCATCGATCTCACCATCCTCACCAAGATGGATTCGGCGACGCGCCATTGGCGATTTTTGCGCGGCGGTGAATTCGACGTGGCCGAGCTTTCGGCATCGTCTTATCTGGCGGCGCACGACAACGGCCTGCCGTTCCGCGCCATTCCGGTTTTCCTGCACCGCCGCTTCCGGCACGGCTTCATGTTCATCAATACGGCCAAAGGCATTGCCAAGCCGAAAGACCTGATCGGCCGCAAGGTCGGCGTCAAGACGCTGATGACCACCGCGGTGTTGTGGATGCGCGGCATTCTGGAGCACGAATACGGCGTACCGCTCAAATCGATCGAATGGTTCGCCGAGCTTGAAGACGACGTCGAAGTCTCGCTGCCGAAGGACCTGAAGTTGACGCGGCTGCCGCACGAGAAATCGGTCGAGACCATGGTGGCGGAGGGCGAGCTGGACGCGGTGCTGCATTCCGATTTGATCAAGCCGTTTTTGGCCAAGGATGTGCGCGTGGCGCGGCTATTCCCGTCCTACAAAGACGAGGAAATCGCCTATTACAAAAGGACCGGTATTTTTCCGATCATGCACGTGCTCGGCCTGAAGCAACCGCTGACCGAGCAGCACCCCTGGATCGCGGTGAGCCTGTACAAGGCGTTCAACGAGGCCAAGGCGATCACGATGGAGCGCATGCAAAACCCGCGCATTGTGCCGCTCGCCTGGTATCGCGAGGCCTGGGAGGAGCAGGAGGAGATTCTCGGCGCCGATCCGTGGCAATACGGCCTGCGCGACCAGAACAGAAAAAATCTGGAGACGCTGGTCGGCTATTCGCACGAGCAGGGCCTGATCAAGAAAAAGGCCGGGCTCGAGCAGCTTTTCCTGAACATATCGCAAGGACAAAAACGCGGCGTCGAATTCCGTATCTGAAACCGGCGCTATAAGTGGAGGAATCACCGATGTTTACAAAATCAAAAATAACCATCGCCGCAGCGCTGCTTGTCGCCTGCCTCTCGGCCGCCTACGCGCAGGATAAAGTCTGGAAGCACGGCATTCTCGAAGCCAAGAGCGATTCCGGCTTCATCGCCATGGTCGACAAAGGCGGTTTCGCCGCCAAGCACGGCCTGAAGATCGAAATTCTCCAGATCAAGGCCGGCGCCACGCTGATGAAGGCGCTGATCGCCGGCGAAATCGACAGCGTCGATATGGGCGCGGCGGAATCGATCGTCGCCGGCGTGCGCGGCACCGGCGTTAGGATCGTCGGCTGCACTTGGCCGGGCGTGCCGCAGGTCGTCTTGGCCAAGGCCGAGATCAAGACGCTGGCCGAGCTCAAGGGCAAGAACGTCGCAATTTCCTCGCCCGGCTCGCTGCCGGATTTGCTGTTTCGCGGCATGCTGGATGCCGCCAACGTGCCGTTCTCCGACGTGAAGCTGGCGACGCAAGGCGCCGATCTCGATCGCTACAAGTCGCTGGTTGCCGGCATTACCGACGCGGCCGTGGTGTCGAACGAATTCGAAGCGATCATGCCGCCGAATATCCATGTGCTCGCCAAAGGCGGCACCGCGGTTCCGAAATTCATCCGGCTCTGCGTCGCCACCAACAGCAAGGTGCTGGCCGAGCGGCGCGGCGATCTGGTGAAATTCGTCGCGGCCGAGATGGACGCCTACAAATACGCCGCCGCGCATCGCGACGAAGTCATCAAGCTGGCGCAGGAATTGACCCACGCCAAGCCAGACGACAAGCGCGCCGAATTCATCACCGATCAGGCGCTCAAGGAGAAGCAAATCGATCCGGCGCTGGCGATCCCGGCCGACCGCATCGAATGGATGCAGGAATTGTTCGTGAAAGCCGGTGTCATCCCGAAGACCGTGCCTGTCGGCGAGCTGATCGACACCGGCGTGCACGACGATGCCGCCAAACTGGCGGGGAAATAGCGGCTTATGCCGCGCTACAAGCTCACCATCGAATATGACGGCACGCCCTTTTCCGGCTGGCAGATCCAGGCCGGCGGCCTCACCGTGCAGGGCGTGCTGACCGCGGCGATCGAGGCGCTTTCGGGCGAGAAAACGCCGGTGCAGGGCGCCGGCCGCACCGATGCCGGCGTGCACGCGCGCGGCCAGGTCGCTCATGTCGATCTCACCAAGGACTGGGACACCGACACAGTACGCGATGCACTCAACGCCCATCTAAGGCCGCATCCGGTGGCAGTGCTCACCGCCGAACGCGCGGCCGACGACTTCAATGCCCGTACCTCGGCGATCAAGCGCCATTATCTTTATCGCATCATTAATCGACGCGCCGATCTGACCGTCGATGCTGGCCGCGCCTGGCGCGTGCCGCGCCCGCTCGACGCCGCGGCGATGTACGCCGCCGCGCAGCGCCTGATCGGCAAGCATGATTTTACGACTTTCCGTTCCACCGAATGTCAGGCCAAATCGCCGGAGAAGACGCTCGATGTTCTGGCGGTCACCCGCGACGGCAATGCGGTCAATGTCGCCGCCTCGGCGCGCTCGTTTCTGCACAGTCAGGTGCGCTCGATGGTCGGCTCGCTGGTCCAGGTCGGCCTTGGCGTCTGGAGCGCCGACGATCTCGCCGCCGCGCTCGCCGCGCGCGCCCGCGCCGCCTGCGGCCAGGTGGCGCCGCCGGACGGGCTGTATTTAATGAAAGTCGATTATTAGCCGAAATACTTGTCGAGAATCGCCCCGTAAATCGCCATCAGCGCGCGCAGGTCGGCGATCGGTACGCGCTCATCGACCTGGTGCATGGTCTGTCCGACCAGGCCGAACTCCACCACGGGGCAATAATGCGTGATGAAACGCGCGTCCGAGGTGCCGCCGGTGGTTGAGAGCTCGGGCTTGCGGCCGGTGACCTTGGCGATCGCTTCCGTCACCAACTCGGTGAACGGTCCTGGCTTGGTGACGAAGACGCCGGCGTTCGACGGCTCCCACTTGAAAGCGAATTTGATCTTGCCGCCGGCAGCTTTGGCGGCGCGCTGCTCGATCAGCTTTTTCAGCGAGTCGAGCGTGTGCGCGTCGTTGAAGCGGATGTTGAAGCGCGCTCGTGCCTCGTCCGGAATGAGATTGACCGTCTTGTTGCCGACATCGACCGAGGTGAATTCCAGATGCGACGGAGAAAACTGCGCGGTGCCGGCATCGAGCGGCTCGGCCTGCAGCGCCGCAATCAGCGCCACCAGCCCACGCACTGGATTGTCCGCGCGCTGCGGATAGGCGACGTGGCCCGACTTGCCGGTCACGATCAGGTGGCCGTTGAGCGAGCCGCGCCGGCCGATTTTGATGGTGTCGCCGAGCGCTTCGACATTGCTCGGCTCGCCCAGCAGGCAGTGGTCGAACTTTTCGCCGCGCTCGGCCGCCCATGTCAAAAGCTTGGGCGTGCCGTTGACCGCGATACCTTCCTCGTCGCAGGTGATCAGAAAAGAAATCGAGCCCTTTCCGCTTTTTTGCGGCTTGCCGCCGTGCGCGCTTAAGTGATCCAGCACTGCGGCGACCGCGCAGGCGATGCCGCCTTTCATGTCGACCGCGCCGCGGCCGTAAAGCGTATCGCCAGCAACCTCGCCGTCAAACGGCGGATGCTGCCACGCCTTCTCGTCGCCCGCCGGCACCACGTCGGTATGGCCGGCAAACATCAGATGCGGCGACGCCGTGCCGATGCGGGCGTAGAGGTTCTCCACGTCGTCTGCGCCCGGCTCGTTGAAAGTCATGCGGTGTACGGTAAAGCCAGCCGCCTTCAGTGTCGTTTCAAGAAACTTGAGCGCGCCGCCTTCGGCCGGCGTCACCGAACGGCAGCGAAGCAGATCGCGGGCGATGGCGACGGGGTCGGCGGTCATAGGTTTTCCGCCTTCAATCTCTCAGCAACTCATTGATCGAAGTCTTGGAGCGCGTGCGCTCGTCGACGCGCTTGACGATGACCGCGCAATAGAGGCCTGGGCCGCCGTTCTTGTCTGGCAGGGTGCCCGGCACCACGACCGAATAGGCCGGCACCTCGCCTTGCAGCATTTGTCCGGTAGCGCGATCGACGATCTTGGTCGAGGCGCCGAGGAACACGCCCATCGACAGTACGGCGCCGGTGCGCAGGATCACGCCTTCCGCCACTTCCGAGCGCGCGCCGACGAAACAATTGTCCTCGATGATCACGGGTCCTGCTTGGAGCGGCTCCAGCACGCCGCCGATACCGGCGCCGCCCGAGATGTGACAGTTCTTGCCGATCTGTGCGCAACTGCCGACGGTCGCCCAGGTGTCGATCATGGTGCCTGAATCGACATAGGCGCCCAGATTGACAAAAGACGGCATCAGCACCGCGCCGGGCGCGATAAAAGCTGAGCGCCGCACCACGCAGCCGGGCACGGCGCGAAATCCTGCCTTGCGAAACCGGGCGGCATTCCAGTTTTTGAATTTAGCGTCGACCTTGTCCCACCAGACAGCCTTGCCGGGTCCGCCCGGAATCACGCTCATGTCGTTGAGCCGGAAGGAGAGCAGCACGGCTTTCTTGAGCCACTGATTGACCTGCCAGCGGCTGTCGGCCGCCCGTTCGGCCACGCGCGCCTCGCCGCGGTCGAGCAGATCGAGCGCGGCTTCGACCGCCTTGCGCACCGCGCCCTTGGTCTTGGGGCTGATGGTGTCGCGGCTCTCGAAGGCGTCGTCGATAGTTTTGGCAAGCTTGTCGTTCGACATAAGTTACCCCGGCGCTTTTCGGCTGCGGTTTGTCGGCGGCGGGGCAGGAGATGTCAAGCCGAGCAGGATTTGCTCAAGAAATCCGGCGAGATCGTCGGTGAGATGATCGACATGCGCGGCGTCGTGCCCTTCCAATTCCCAGTCCTCGCGAAACACCTCGCGCAGGCCTTCCGGCACCACCAGCACCGTGGCCATGCCGAGCGCGTGCGGCGCCTCGAGATTGCGCGCCAGATCTTCGAACATCGCGGCGTTGCCCGGATCGACGTCGTGGCGCGCGAGGAAACGCTCGTAGGTTTTACGCGCCGGCTTGGGCTCTAGGCCGGCGGCGACGATGTCGAACACATCCTCGAAATGCTGGTGCACAGCGAGTTTCTTCATCACCGCGTCGGCGTGTTTGCGGGTGCCGTTGGTGAGAATGAGCTTGCGCCCTGGCAGCCGCACGAGCGCGGCGCCGAGCGCCGGATTCGGCGTCAACGGCGAGTGGTCGATTTGGTGCACGAATTCGAGGTAATCGTCCGGCTTCATGCCGTGCTCGGCCATCAGGCCGCGCATGGTGGTGCCGTAGCGCTTGTAATAATCCTTCTGAACGCGGAACGCCTCGTCTTTCGACACTTTCAGGAAATCCGAGACATAAGCGCGGATGCGGTCGTCGACCTGCTGCCAGAGATTGAGGTGATGCGGGTAAAGCGTGTTGTCGAGGTCGAACACCCAGGTCTCGACATGGTCGAATCCGCGTGGTGTCCCGCGTTGCTTGGCCATAGCTTTCGCTTAATACGAACCGGCCGGCGCGGTCAGTTGACCGTGGCCGCCATCCGCTCGTTGACGATGGTCGGAACCGGCGTGCGTCCCTCGTCGAGGTCCTGGATGCGCCGGTCGATGCTCTCGATAACTCGTTGCGAGAACGGGCGAAGGTGCATGTAGACCGCCATCATCCGCATGATGTAGCGCACCGCCGCGGGATTGGTGCGGGCGCAGGTCATGAAGGTCTTCCAGAAGATCTCGCGCGTCTCCGGCACGGCGTTGATGATCCGGTTGACGGTATCGAGCCAGGCAAGGCTGTTCTGGTTGTCGCCTTCCGGCGGCTTCGGGCGGCCATCGCGGTTGAGCATCGAGGACAGTCGTTCGAGGCGGCCGGCGTAAGCCTCCGGCGTGTAGATCTGCTCCAGCGTGCGCTTGTAGTCCATCAGAACGTCGCGCAACGGCCGCAACGGAGTGAAGTTGATGCCGTGCGTGCACTGATCGCCCTCGTAGTTGTCTTCCAAGAGGTCGTGGCCGTTGTGCAGCCGGCCTTCCTTGGCGAGACGGCGCGTCAACTGCGTGTTCGGCAGGGCATAGAGCAAGCCGACGATGGAGATCGGAATGGCGCAGTCGTCGACCAGGGTGGCCATGGCGTCGGCAATCGAGCCTTTTTCGTTGTCGAATCCGACGATGAATCCGGCCGTCACGAAAATTCCATAGCTGTAGATCTTCTGAACGCACTCGGCGATGTTGCGCCGCGTGTTCTGCTTCTTACGCATCTGAACCAGCGTTTCGGGATCCGGGCTCTCGATCCCCACGAAGACGGCGAAGAAATTGCACTGCTTGAGCATTTCGAGCAATTCGTCGTCGTCCGAAAGATTGAGCGAGGCCTCGGTCGAGAACTCGAAGGGAAAATTGTGCGCCTTCTGCCAGGCTTTTAGCTCGGGCAGGAATGTCTTGAGCGCTTTCTTGTTGCCGATCAGATTGTCGTCGACGAAATCGACATGGCCGCGATGGCCGAGCTCGTACAAGCGATCGAGTTCGGCCAGCATCTGCGCGTTGGCCTTGGTGCGCGGCTTGCGGCCGTAAAGCTCGATGATGTCACAGAACTCGCAGGTGAATGGGCAGCCGCGCGAATACTGCACGCAGACATAAAGATAGTCTTTCAGGTTCAGCAAATCGTAACGCGCCAGCGGCGTCTTGGTGACATCGGTCTGGAATTTCTCGGCGGTGAAGATGCCGGAGCGTTCGCCGCGTTCCCAGGCGGCGACGAAATCCTTCATGATCTCTTCCGCCTCGCCGCGCACCTGGAAGTCGGCGGTGGCATAGACGTGCGGGCTCGACGTTACATCCGGCCCGCCGACTATCACCGGTTTGCCGCGCGCCTGCACGAGCTTGATCAGGCGCAACACGTCGGGCTGCTGGTTGAGCATGCCGCCGGTCATGACCATGTCTGCCCAGTCGAGGTCGGCCGGATCCAGCGTCTCGGTGTTGCGGTTGACCAGCTTGCACTCCCATTCGGAAGGCAACATCGCGGCAACGGTGATCAGCCCGAGTGGGGCTGCCGGATATTTGGCGCCGACAAGCTTGCAGGCTTCGGTGTAGTTCCAAAACGAATTTGGAACGAACTCCGGATAGACAAGCAGAACTTTGCAGGGGTGTTCGGTCATATGATGCAATCTCATCGACCCTATATCACATGAATTGACGCAATCGCAAAGGCGCCCATTTTACCGTGGTTTCCGGCGCCGTTAAGGTTCCTTAAAGCGCACGATGGCCGAAGGCTGGGCGCCGATGTCGATGAGGGCAAAACCGGCGGAATTGAGTCCGCGCGCCGCGCAATCCTTGTGATCGGAGAGCTCGAACTTGCCGTCGCGTGTGCACAATGGAACCGTGCCGCCCCAGGACAGCGCGCCATCGCCTTGCCTGATCGGGCGTCCATTGCCGTCCACCGCCTCGGCATAACTGTAGAGCCGGCGCGGATCGCCATGCAGGTCCGGCCGCAGGCATTGCCCGGTCGCCACGCGATACCAGCCGCGGGTGACAATCGCGCCCATCTCGACGATGCCGAGCGACGCCATCACCGTGTACTTGGTGTCGTTGCACCAGGAAAAGCCCGTACCGGACGGATTGGAAGCGGCCGCCATCAGCGCGTCGAAAAACTCCGGTTTCGCGGCGGCGTCGGCCGGCACCTTGCGGTCGTTCATGAATTTCGTCAGCGCGGCTTGCGTCTTGACGCCCGACACGCCATCGACCGGGTAGGCGTCGTAGCCCGTGATCGCCAGCAGACGCTGGATGCCCGCGAGCCGCGCCTGCGCGTCGTCGTAGTCGGCTTCTTCCGCGAGATTGATCGTCGGGCCCTTCGGCGAATCGGCCGGCTTGGCCGCGTTGAAGCGCACCTGCTGGTTGACCGGACAACTGCGCGCGTCGGTGATGGCAAAGGAATTGTCGCGGATACAAAGCAGGGCCTCGCCGTTTTGCGGCAACGGCGTGCTGCCATAAACCGGAGACGTGCGCGCATGCACATAGACCAAGTCGGCATCGAGCGGCGTGTCGAGGATCTGCCGGCATTGCCCGGGGTCGGCGCGGAACCAGCCGTAGGTTGAGACGTTGGCGCGCTTCTCGATCCCGAACGCGATTTCCATCATGTAGCTGGTGCGATTGCACAGCGTCAGCTCGGCGTGCGCCGGATAGATGGCCCCGACCGCCCATAGTCCTGCGAGGCTACAGATAAAACGGCGAATCATGGGTCCATGTTACGGCGTGAGGGTGCACTGCGGCAAAGCCGGAGTCGCGCTGTTTACCCTTGGCAGCAAGAACCGGAAAAGCTTACGCTGATGCCGGGTATCCAGGCATCGGGGGTGATGTTGGCTATCGGGCAGACAAAAAACTCTGGGAGGATAAGATGAACGTTTCGCGGCGGGCTGGAATCATCGGTCGTCGGACGATCCTGAAAGCGGGTGCGGCCATTGCGGCTGCGCAGGTCACATCGCCATTCATCGTTCGGGCTTTGGGTGATACCCCGGTGAAAATCGGTTTGGTCGATCCGTTCACCGGCGTCTATGCGGCAATCGCGGAAGGCGAACGTGTTGGCGCACAGCTCGCCGCCGAGCAGATCAACAAAAAGGGCGGCATTCTCGGCCGGCCGCTTGAGCTGTTGATCGAGGATTCGGCGAACGATGTAGGCACCGGCGTGCAGAAAACACGCAAGCTGATCGAGCGCGATCAGGTGAACTTCATTATCGGCGACGTCAATTCCGGCATCGCAATCGCGATGGCCCAGGTCACCAGCGAGAAAAAGATCCTGCACCTCGTCTCGGGCGGCCACACCGATCCGATCACCGGGTCGAGCTGTACGTGGAATGTCTACCGCGTCTGCAATTCGACCACGATGGACGCCAACGCCATCGCCGGCACGCTGATCGAGAAGCTCGGCAAGAAATGGTACTTCCTGACGCCGGACTATGCCTATGGGCACTCGGTGCAGGCGAGCTTCGAGAAGCTGCTCAAGGCCGCCGGTGGCACTTCTTCCGGCTCTCTCATACCGCTCGGCACGCCCGATTTCTCGTCGTATCTGATCCAGGCCAAGGCCTATAACCCGCAGGTCGTCATCAACGTCATGGGCGGCGGCGACCAGGTCAACAGCCTCAAGCAGTTCGTCCAGTTCGGCTTGGACAAGCAAATGGGCATCGCCGGTACGTTGTTCGAACTTGAAAGCCTGCGGGCCGTGCCCGACGCCGCGCGCATCGGTTGGTGGACGATGGAATGGTGGTGGGACCAGCCCAACGTGCCGCACGTCAAGGAATTCAACGACGCGATCAAGGCGAAAACCGGCAAGGCGGCCACGGCGCGGCATTGGTTCGGCTATGCGTCGGTGCAGACGGCGGCGGTCATCGCCAATCAGGAGAAAACCCTCGACGCTGTCAAGCTCGCCCGCGCGCTTTCGAGCTTCAAGCTGCCGCCGGAGATCGCGCTGCAGCCTGGCGCGCCGGAATTTCGCGCCGGCGATCATGAATTGATGAGCAGCGTCTTCGTCGGCGAGGCACATCCGCCCAAGGGCGATCCGGACAATATGTTCACCGTGCGTCAACTGGTGCCGGGCGCGACCGCCGCGGGCCCAGCTGAGGCAACCGGCTGCAAGGTGAATTGGCCGGCCTGACGTTTTGGCGAATTGAAATCGTTCGAACGCGGCAGCCTCGTGCTGCCGCGTTTGCGTTCCGTCTCAGCGATGCATCAGCGTGCCGACACCGTGATCGGTGAGCAGCTCGAGCAGTACGGCGTGTGGAATCTTGCCGTCCATGATGACGACGCCCTCGACGCCCTGGTCGAGTGCATAGATGCAGGTTTCGACCTTGGGGATCATGCCGCCGGAAATGGTGCCGTCGGCGATCAGCTTGCGCGCGTCGGCAACCGACAGGTCCGTGATCAGCGACTTTGATTTGTCGAGCACGCCGGGCACGTCGGTCAGCAACAGCAGGCGCTTGGCCTTGAGCGCGCCGGCGATGGCGCCGGCGAAGGTATCGGCGTTGACGTTGAAGGTGCCGCCGCTGGCCGAAGTCGCGACCGGCGCCAGCACCGGGATCATCTCGCGGCCGATGAGCTGGTTGAGCATGGTGATATCGACTTTATCCGGCTCGCCGACAAAGCCGAGGTCGATGACTTTTTCGATATTGGAATCGGGGTCGACCACGGTGCGCGTCACCTTGCGCGCCTGCACCATGTTGCCGTCCTTGCCGCACAGTCCGATCGCCTTGCCGCCGGCGGCGTTGACGTAACCGACGATCTGTTTGTTGATCGAACCGGCCAGCACCATTTCGACGATCTCGACGGTCCTGGCGTCGGTGATGCGCAGACCGGCGGCGAATTCCGATTTGATGCCGAGCTTCTTGAGCATGGCCTCGATCTGCGGCCCGCCGCCGTGCACGACGACCGGATTGATCGCGGTCTGCTCCAGCAGGACGATGTCGCGGGCGAAGTCGCGCGCGGTCTGCTCCTGGCCCATGGCGTGGCCGCCATATTTGACCACGACGATCTCCTCGTCATAGCGCTGCATATGCGGCAGCGCCTCCGACAGGATACGCGCCTGCTCGAGCGGATCGATTTTCGGGGCTTTGGCCATTACGCCGGTCTTCCGTTGAAACGCCGCAGGGTTTTAGCCGATGCGCGACAATGTGTCAGCGTTTTCTTTCTTCCAACAGCCGCGCGATGGCGGCGCGCAGCTCGGGAATGCCGGTGCCGTCATGGGCCGAGGTCGCCAGCACCTTGGGATAGGCGGCCGGGCGCTTGGCGAGCGCGGTCTCGGTCTCGGCGATGCGTTGGGTAAGCTCAGCCGGCTTTAGAGCGTCGCATTTGGTCAGCACGATCTGATGGCTGACGGCTACCTGGCCAAGCGCGTCGAACATCGGCCCGTCGGTGTCTTTCAGGCCGTGGCGGGCGTCGACCAGCACATAAATGCGCGCAAGATTGGCGCGGCCGCGCAGGTAAGCGTGGATCATCTCGGTCCAGGCAGCGACCTTGCTCTTGGCGGCGGCCGCGTAGCCGTAGCCCGGCATGTCCACCACGTTGAGGGGGCCGCCGCCGGTAAAGAAGATCAATTCCTGGGTGCGGCCGGGCGTGCGCGAGGTGCGTGCCAAATTCTTGCGGCCGGTGAGCGCGTTGATCAGGCTCGACTTGCCGACATTGGAGCGGCCGGACAGCGCAATCTCCGCGCCGCGCATCGGCGGCAGTGACACGGCCGAGCTTGCGGCCGCGACAAAACGCCACTCGCCGGTGAACAGCTTGCGGCCGGCTTCGATTTCGTCGCGGGTGAATTCATCCATCGGCGCGGGCCCGGCGACGCGGAACAATGTTGCGGCGAAAGTTCAGAAGAACACGGCGTTCGGCTATGACAGCGACTTCTTCTTGCTGAACAGCGCCTTGATGTTGTCGATTAACTCGATCTTCGCGCCATGTTTGCGCATGATCACGCTCTGCTGGAGCACCGACAGTGAGTTGTTCCAGGCCCAGTAAATCACCAGTCCTGCTGGGAAACTCGCCAGCATGAAGGTGAAGATCACCGGCATCCAGTTGAAAATCATCTGCTGCGTCGGGTCCGGCGGTGCCGGATTGAGCTTCATCTGTGCCCACATGGTCACGCCCATGATCAGCGGCCACGCACCGAGATGCAGATAGTGGCCGATCACCGGCACGATCGTCGGGTCGATGGCAATAAGCCCGAACAGATTGAAGATATTGGTCGGGTCGGGCGCCGACAGGTCATGAATCCAGCCGAAGAACGGCGCGTGCCGCATCTCGATGGTGATGAAAAGAACCTTATACAAAGAAAAGAAAACCGGAATTTGGATAGCGATCGGCAGACAGCCGGCCAGAGGATTGATCTTCTCTTTCTTGTACAACGCCATCAGCTCTTGTTGCTGCTTGGCCTTGTCGTCGGGATAGCGAGCGCGCAGCGCCGTCATCTGCGGCTGCACCGCCTTCATCTTCGCCATCGAGGCATAGGATTTGTTGGCGAGCGGGAAGAAGGCCAGCTTGATCAGCACGGTGACCAGCAGGATTGCGATGCCGAAATTGCCGACCAAACGGTAGAAGTAGTCGATCACGTTGAACAACGGTTTGGTGATGAAATAGAACCAGCCCCAGTCGATCAGCAGATCGAAATGATTGAGCTCTAACTGGCTCTGGTAGCCGTTGATGACCTGCACTTCCTTGGCGCCAGCGAACAGCCGCGTTTCAGCCGTCCCCGTCGCGCCCGGCGCGATTGTCTGGGCGTCGAGCAAGTAGTCGGTCTGATAGGTCTTGGTCGTTCCAACCTCGTCAGACTTGAAGTTCGCGACGACGTGCGCGTCGGTCTTCGGCAGCAGCACGGCGGCCCAGTATTTGTCGGTGATGCCAAGCCAGGCATTGGTAGCGTTGAAGGTGTTGATCTTCTTTTCGTCGATCGACTTGTATGTGACTTCCTTTGTGCCCTCGTCACCGAACTTGCCGATCAGACCTTCGTGCAAGATGTAGTAGCCGAGCGTGTGCGGTGTGCCGTGGCGCGAGATCAGCGCGTAGGGATAAAGCGAGATCGCGCTTGCGCTCTTATTCACCACCTCGTCCTTGATGGTGAACAGGTATTTGTCGTCGACCGCGATGGTGCGGCGGAATTCGAGGGCGGCGCCGTTGTCCCAAGTCAGCGTCACCGGATGGCCGACGGCGAGCGCGCCCGATCCCTGTTGGCTCCAAACGGTGTCCGATGTCGGGACCTTGACGTTGGCGCCGGCGGCGTTAGTCCAGCCGAACTCGGCGTAGAAGGGATCCGGTCCGCCCGACGGCGACAGCAGAATGATCGGTGGTGACTTCGGATCGATCGTCTCGCGAAATTTGACCAGCGCCAGATCGTCGATGCGCCCGCCCGTGAGCGCGATGGAGCCTTGTAGACTGCCGGTTGCGATCGCAACGCGGGCGGACTTCGCCACGGCCGCGTCGCGCGTGGCCGCCACGGCAACCTCGCCCGATTGACCGGGCGGTTGCGCCGGTCCCGGCTGGGTGGACGGTGTCTGCGCCGGCTGTCCGGGCTGGCTCGGTTGCGCCGGCTGCTGCTTTTTTTGCGTCAGTTGCTCGGCGGCCAACTTTTCCTGTCTGGCTTTTTCCTGCGGCATCGCAAAGAAAAACTGCCAGCCGATGAGCACAATGGCCGACAGCGCGATGGCGATAATGGTATTCTTATTGTCGGTCATCGGGATCCCGTATTGCCGTTGCGCTTCGCATGCACGCGTCGCAGCGCCCCCTCGAACTCCTCGGCGATCCGCGCGAATGGAACCTTGAGCGCGGCGCGCCGTCCGATCAGAACGTAATCATGTCCGCTTCGCATCCGGTTCGCGCCTAAGAGCCGCACCATTTCCCGCAAGCGACGGCGCACCCGGTTTCGCTCGACCGCGTTGCCTACTTTCTTCGAGACGGTGAAGCCCAAACGCGCCGGCCCGTCGTCCACCCGCTCGCGTGCCTGTAGCACGAAGGCGGTGGCAGTGGTCTTGAGGCCGGACGCCGCGGCTAGAAAATCCGCCCGTTGCCTCAATCGTTCCATGGAAGCAATTCGCGCGGTCTCGTTGCGCCGTCAGGCGGAAAGCCGCTTGCGCCCGCGCGAGCGCCGCGCCGACAAGACCTTGCGTCCGCCCTTGGTGGCCATACGCGTGCGGAATCCGTGACGGCGCTTGCGTACAAGCTTGCTCGGTTGATAGGTCCGCTTCACGTTAAGTTCTCCGCTGGTCGCGCCGTGGCGAAAGGAGCGACAGGATTGCCCCCGGGATCGGCCATGAAAACCCGCAAAGATGCGGATCGGCACGCGATTTGCGCGGCTTATAAGGGAGGGGCCAAGGCGCGTCAATGCGACGCATTTGGCCCAGGTCACAAAGCGTCACAAGGCGGTGAGACCGGTCCGTTTGGGTCCCGGCCTCGTGTATATAGCGCGCATGCCCGGGGCCGTTTCCACTCCCGATCGACCGCGAAGTCCGATCCGCCGGCTGGCGCCGTTGATCGCCGTCGCCCTGCTCGCCATCGCCGCCTACATTATTTTCGGCCGGGGCAGCATTTCGCTCGAAGCCTTGATCAGGCACCGCATGGCCATCGACGGCTTCGTGACCGAGCATCGCCTCTTGGCCGTGCTCGCCTATATCGCGCTTTATATTGCCGCCGTCGCGCTGTCGTTGCCGGGTGCGGTTTTTCTGACGGTGGCCGGCGGCCTTTTGTTCGGCCTTGCGGTGGGGGCATCGGCCGCCGTGATAGGGGCCACCGTTGGTGCGACGATTATCTTCCTAGTGGCGCGCACCGCGCTTGGCGAACCGCTGCTGCGGCGCGCCGGCCCGCGCGCTGCCCAACTCGCGCAAGGCTTCCGCGACGACGCCTTCAGTTATCTTTTGTTTCTGCGGTTGGTGCCGGCATTCCCGTTCTTCCTAGTCAATTTGGTGCCGGCATTCGCCGGCGTGCGGCTGTTGCCGTTCGTAACCGCGACCGCGCTCGGCGTCATTCCGGGCGCCATCGTCTATGCATTGGCGGGCACCGGCCTCGACAGCCTCATCGCCGCGCAAAGAGACGCTTACAATACTTGCCTGGCCGCGGGCCGGACCGAGTGTCAGATGATCTTCAATGCGAAAGACGTGCTGACGCCGCAACTGATCGGCGCGCTGGTCGCGCTCGGTCTGCTCGCCTTGGTGCCGGTGATAGTGAAAAGGCTGCGCACCCGTTCGCGCGCGCCGATGTGAATTCTGAGTTATCATTGCGGCAAGAGTTTTTAGACCATGGCTGAAACACTCAAACCCGACATTTGCGTCATTGGCGGCGGCTCCGGCGGCCTGTCGGTCGCCGCGGCCGCGGCCGCTTTCGGCGTGCCGGTGGTACTGATCGAACGGCATAAAATGGGCGGTGATTGTCTCAATACCGGTTGCGTGCCCTCGAAGTCGCTGCTGGCGGCGGCAAGGCGCGCGGCGATCATGCGGAGCGCAGGCGCATTCGGTGTGACCGCGTCGAGCATCGATGTCGATTTCGGCAAAGTCCACGATCACGTGCAGCGCGTGATCGCTGCCATTGCGCCGACCGACTCGGTAGAACGGTTTGCTGGCTTGGGCGTTCGGGTGATCAAAGGTCACGCCAAATTTAAGGACCGCAGAACCGTCGTGGTTGGCGACCTTGAAATCCGCGCGCGGCGTGTTGTGATTGCGACCGGATCAACGCCCGCGCTGCCGCCGATCCCGGGGCTCTATGAGGGTCCTTATCTCACCAACGAGTCTGTTTTCGATCTCGCTGAGCGGCCCGACCGCCTGATCGTTATCGGCGCCGGTCCGATCGGTTTGGAAATGGCGCAAGCCTTTCGCCGGCTTGGCAGTGAAGTGACCATGCTCGAAGCGGCAATGCCGCTCGCCAAGGACGATCCGGAATGCGCCGCGGTCGTGCTCGACCAACTCGAACGCGAGGGTGTCGTCATCCGAAGCGGCGTCAAGATCGTGCGCGTCAAGCACGCGAGCGGCAGCGTGAGCGTGACATTCGAAGGCGCCGGGGGCGAAGAAACTGTCGAGGGCCGCTATCTGCTGGTCGCCACTGGGCGCAAGCCGACGACCGACGGGCTCGATCTCGACGCCGCGGGCATCAAGTATGACGGCTCCGGCATTCTCGTGAATAAGGGTCTCAAAACCGCCAACCGGCGCGTCTATGCGATCGGTGACGCCGCGGCCGGGCAGTTGCAGTTCACGCACGCCGCCAACTATCACGCCGGATTGGTGATCCGGAACGCGCTTTTCCGTCTACCGGTCAAGGTGGACAACGACGCCATTCCACGAGTGACCTACACCGAGCCGGAACTCGCGCAGACTGGATTGACCGAGGCACAGGCGCACGCGCGCGGCATCAAAATGCGAATCTTGCGTTGGCCCTATCACGACAACGACCGCGCGCAGGCCGAGCGCGAAACGCGCGGTCATATTAAAGTCATCACCACGACGAAAGGTAAAATCCTGGGCGCCAGCATCGTCGGCGCGCAGGCCGGAGAATTGATCGCGATGTGGACATTGGCGGTCGCGCAGGGGCTGAACATTCGCAGCCTCACCGGCATCGCGTTGCCTTATCCGACTCTGTCGGAAATCGGAAAACGCGCGGCCATCGACTATTTCACGCCCAGTTTGACGAGCCCATGGGTGCGGCGCATCATAGCTTGGCTGAGAATCTTCGGTTGAGGACTTCATTGGAACCCGGGATCGAGCCAGCAAGTGAATCTGTTGCGCCGACGGCGCCGCGCCAAGATTCTGGCGTTGTGGGGTCTCCGCGCATCGGCCTTTCCGGCAAGCTGTTGTTGCTCACCGTCCTGTTCGTGATGGTGGCGGAAGTTCTCATTTACGTGCCCTCGATCGCCAATTTCCGACTCAACTGGCTCAACGACCGCCTGGCTGCCGCGCACACCGCCGCTTTGGTGCTCGATGCTGCCCCGAGCGGCATGGTGCCGGAAAGTCTTGCCAAGCAAATTCTGAAAAGTATCGGCGCGCACGCGGTGGCGATGAAAATGGGCGATCAGCGCCGCCTGCTGGCAGCCGCCGATCTGCCGTCCAGGATCGAGCAGGATATCGACATGCGTGACGTGCCGTGGTGGCGCGCCATCATGGATGCGTTTGAGGTACTTTTATTCGATGAGCCGGATGACGTGATCCGTGTCGTGGGTCCGGCGCCGATGGCGGAAGGCCAATTCATCGAAGTCATTCTCGATGAGGCGCCGCTGCACAAGGCGATGCTGACGTTCTCGGTGAATATTCTGCTGCTGTCGCTGGTAATCTCCGGTGTTACCGCGATGCTGGTGTTCTTCGCGCTGCATTATTTGCTGGTGCGCCCGATGGGCCGCATTACCGCAAACATGACCGCGTTCCGCGCCGATCCGGAAAACCCGACGCGCATCATCGCCGAATCCGGCCGTAGCGATGAGATCGGCACAGCGGAGGTGGAGCTCGCCGCCATGCAACGCGAGCTCGCCTCCATGTTGCATCAGAAGAACCGGCTGGCGGCGCTCGGTCTCGCGGTGTCGAAGATCAATCACGATCTGCGCAATCTGCTGGCGTCGGCGCAGTTGTTCTCCGATCAATTATCGACACTACCCGATCCAAAAGTGCAACGCTTCGCGCCTAAGCTGATGCGTGCGCTTGAGCGCGCAATCGCGTTCTGCCAGTCGACGCTCTCTTATGGCGCTGCCCAGGAGCCGCCGCCCGAGCGCAAGATCATCGAAGTCGAGCCGTTGATCGAGGAAGTGCACGAGGCGCTCGGCCTCGGGCTCGACGTGCCGATCCGCTGGATCGTTGCGGTGGAACGCGGGCTCACCGTGGACGCCGATCACGATCAATTGTTCCGGGTTCTGGTCAATTTGGCGCGCAATGCCGTGCAGGCGCTGGAGATGCGCGGGGCGCGGGATCCAGCCCGCGATCAGATCCGCTTCACCGGCCGCCGCGAGGGCAGCGTGGTGGTGATCGAAGTGTCCGATACCGGCCCCGGGGTTCCCGAGAGGGCACAAGCCCATATGTTCCAGGCGTTTCAGGGCGCGGCGCGCGCCGGCGGCACCGGGCTGGGCTTGGCCATCGCCGCCGAATTGATCCGCGCCCATGGCGGCGAAATCCGGCTGGTGCCGGGAACAATTGGCGCGATGTTCAGCATCATCATCCCTGACCGCGCCGTCGACCTCAACTCCCGGCGCGGCGAGCGCGTGAGGGCCTAAAACTCAAGGAACAGGTCGCCCCACGGCGGTGTTCCTATTGTTAGGGCGACATTTTCTGACAACGAAGGATATTGCATGGCCTCGACGCCGGTGACGATGCTTGGGCTGGCGACGGCAGTACCACCGCACCGGCTTGAGCAGTCGGCGGTCGCCGATGTCGCGCGCCGGATTTATGCGGGCAGCTTCGCGCGCTATCCCAAGCTCGCCGATGTTTTCGTCAATGCCGGCATCGAGCGGCGCTATTCGGTGCGGCCGATCGACTGGTACCAAGAACCGCACGATTGGACCGAGCGCACGCAGACCTATCTGGACGGTGCTGGCGCTTTATTTGTGCAAGCCGCGCGCGCCGCGCTCGATCGCGCCGGTATAGCCGCACAAGATGTCGACGCCATCGTCACTGTGTCGTCCACCGGCATTGCGACGCCGAGCCTGGAAGCGCGCGTGGCTGTGGAAATGGGTTTTCGGCCATCGGCCATGCGGGTGCCGGTTTTCGGCCTCGGTTGCGCCGGCGGCGTGTCGGGCTTGTCGCTCGGCGCCCGTCTGGCGCGCGCCGAGCCGGGCGAGATCGTTCTCGTGGTGGTCGTTGAACTGTGCACGCTCGCCTTTCGTAATGACCGGAGCACTAAGGCCGATGTGATCTCATCCGCACTGTTCGGCGACGGCGCTGCAGCCGCAGTGCTGCGGGCCGAGCGGGGTGATGCGCCATTGCAGATTGGCGCCGCCGCCGAGCACACTTGGCCGAGCACGCTCGACATCATGGGCTGGTCGATCGATCCGATCGGTTTCGGTGTCGTGCTGTCGCGCTCGCTACCGCGCTTCGTCAAGCAGCGGCTGACGGCGCCGGCGCGCCGTTTTGTGAAAGCGGCACGGATCGAAGCACCGCAATTCGTCTGCCATCCGGGCGGCGCCAAAGTGCTCGATGCCATCGAGGCCGCGCTCGATCTGCAAAAGGGCACGCTGCGCGACGAGCGCGAGGTGCTGCGTGGCCATGGCAATATGTCGGCGCCGAGTGTGTTGTTCGTACTTGAGCGCTCGCTCAAGCGCGGCTTGCGCGGCACCGCGGTGCTCTCGGCGCTCGGACCCGGCTTTACTGCAAGCTTCCTTGCACTTGAGGCATCGCGTGGATGAGGGCGCCTGGCTGGTCGTCTTTCTGATCGTGCAGCGGCTGGCCGAGCTCGGCTTCGCGCAATGGAACACCCTACGCTTGCGCGCCGGCGGCGGAATAGAGTTCGGCGCCAGGCATTATCCGCTGATCGTTGCGCTGCACGCGTTTTGGCTGCTCGGCCTGTGGATGCTTGGGCATGACCGCAGCGTCAATCCGTTCTGGCTCACGATCTTCATACTGCTGCAGGCGGCCCGGCTTTGGGTAGTCGCGACGTTGGGCCGGCGCTGGACCACGCGTGTCATCGTCCTGCCAGGGGCGACCCCGGTTGCGCGTGGGCCCTATCGCTGGCTACGGCATCCGAATTATCTGGTCGTCGTTCTGGAGATCGCCGTGGTTCCGCTGGCATTCGGGTTGCCGGTGTTCGCCCTGGTCTTTTCCCTCGCCAATGCGGCGCTGCTCGCCTACCGCATTCGTGTCGAGAACCAGGCGTTGGTCTGGGCTCGTCAAGCCAAGCCAGGAACGTCACTTTGACTCCTGCCGCCCTTGCCAATGAAACTCCGAGGCGATAGCTATCGCTCGGTTCCGTTGCCTGATTTCCCGCGACGGCATTAGCGCCCGTAGCTCAGCTGGATAGAGCACCAGACTACGAATCTGGGGGTCGGGAGTTCGAATCTCTCCGGGCGCGCCAGTTCCCTTTTGTAATCAACGACATCAAGTGAGCGGTGTTTTGCCGGTTAGGGGCCGTTTACAACCGTTTACAATTACGGGCTCAATGATGCATTGACCGCCCCCCCTGAAACGCTCATGCAATGCAATCGCGCCAACGCTACGGTAGCAAGCCTAAGTACAGCAAATTAGATCGCGCTCGATGACTCTCGAATGGTTCAATAGCGTTTTTTCCCATCATGAATTGAGTCATATCATTTCCACTTATGGCTATTGGGCGGTGTTTTTGATCATTGGTTTCGAATGCCTAGGATTGCCGCTTCCCGGTGAGTCAATCTTGGTTGCCGCTGCGATCTATGCCGCCAGAACTCACGCGCTGAACATTTGGCTTGTGATTGGCGCTGCCACTCTCGGCGCAATTTTGGGCAACACGATTGGATATTGGATTGGACGCGAAGGAGGCTACCGTCTTTTGCTCCGGTATGGTCCTCGTCTCAATATAACTCACGGTCGTATCAAACTTGGTCAGTATCTATTCCTGAACCATGGAGGCAAGATTGTTTTCTTTGGTCGCTTTTTTGCTGTTGTGCGCGTGTTTGCCGCACTCCTTGCTGGAGCAAATCGAATGAATTGGCTGTCGTTTCTATTCTTCAATATTGCAGGTGGAATTGTTTGGGCGATGCTATACGGCGCTGGTGGCTATTATTTAGGAGGAAAGTTGCACCTCGTTACTCGATATGCCGGGGTTGGATCGGGACTGGCAGCTGTGGTTCTAGTCGCCGCTGCGGTGGTTTTCCTTCGACGGCAGGAGGCTCGACTGCAAAGCGAAGCTGAGCGAGCGTTACCTGGACCGTTGAAAGCCCCGTAAAGCAGCGCGTCGGACCGCTCATAACGGTCTGGTTGGAGGTTCGAGTCCTCCCGGGCCTACCAATATTTTCAAGCACTTGCGATGGGGCGCGTTGGGCTCGTCGCGGAGGCGCCAACGATACCGCCAATTTTTCCCGCGGACGATACCCAAGCGCGTGCGCCGCGTTTCGCAAATGACCCGGGTGATGATGCCCATACACGCGATCGAGCATCTCGACTGACATGCCGAGAAATCCTGCGGCTTCCCATTTGTCGACCCCAGCCTGCATCAGCCACGTCGCCGCAGTGTGCCGAAGGGTGTGAGGCGTCACCTTGCCCGCAATCCCTGCAAGACGCATAGCCGAGCTAAAGCCTGTCTTGACTGAAGCCACAGGCTTGCCCTGCCATTCGATAAAGTAGTCGTCGACGATGCCCAGCCGAACCCAGCGGCGCATATGCGCCAACAGCCGTGGTGGCAGGGGCACTGGCGGCTGCCGCTTGTTTGTCTCGCGAGCGCCTTCGGCCAGCCGATAGAAGATGCCGCGCTCAATGTCGACATAAGAGCGGCCCGGGCCTGGGTGCGGCGATGCAGACAAGACCGCCCCCGATCGAGTGCCGCTGTAAGCGCCAATCAATAAGAATCGTGCAATATGGCGAAGAGGAGCCTTTGAGGTCTCTTGGGCTTGCCCCGAACGCTGCCCGCGATGAACGACCTGAGTTTCCTTGTAGCGCCAGCACGACCAGACCAGGCGGGCCACCTCTTGGCGGGTAAGCCATCGGTCGCGGGCCTTACCCCGGTCCGGCAACGTGACCCTTACAATACCGCGATGCAGGCCTTCCTTTGAATGGTGGTTGATCGCAGCGCGCAGGTCCTCGAGGTCCCGTCGCGCGCCACCGGGCGAGCCTTGTTGGCGCGCGTAATCGCGGCAGGTTTCGCCGGTCACGTCGGCAAGAACTTTGCCGCCCCAGAATTCATTTAATCGACCGATCCGACCTTCGAACTTATCGGGCTGACCCTGGCGCTCAATGGTGTCTTCATAATAAATCCAGAGCACGTCAGCGACGTCGATTGATTCAATATCGCGCTCTTTACGGCGCGGCTGATACTTAGCTGCGACGTGTTCTGCTAATTTTTGTTCGGCCTTTGCAATTTCAGTCGCAAGGCAGCCTGTGGCGAATTGCCGTCCTCTATCGATGATGATCCAGGTGGAGCGGTGCGACCTCTTTTTCTTGTCGGTTCGGCGCTCTGGTCTAAGCCAGAGATAGGTGCCTTTGCTTCTTCGCGGCATAACTCCCTCATCCGCCTAATGGCGTCTAATGTTGTAAATTCCTTATTTGCGATGCGCTCAACGTGTAGGCGGCCGCGGTCTCGTTCCCGGCGCAGACCATTTGCTGACATTGATCCGTCAGGGAAAGCCAACGAGGCAGCCGTTTCCAACCGGAGAGGCGTGTCGCCACCGATCCGTGAAGGGTCAGGATTGCGTCTCTTCATGACGCGCCCCGCGGGGAGTGCGTCTCACCAGATGAATAATAGCTAGACGATCGATCAGTGAACTTTTGTGAGCACTCCCTACTGATGAAAACACGGCGGGTACATAAAACGAAGCAATCGGAAGAAGAGTAATCAAAGCAAGAAGTCTGAAGGCGATTACAACGACGGGCTAGGGTCAGGACTCATTGATTATAGCCAGAAGATGACGATGGCGGCGATGCAGATTGCGGACATGAATGTGTGAGCGCATCGGTCGTAGCGGGTATGAACGCGTCGCCAGTCCTTGAGCCTGCCGAA
>Ga0209483_1000061_pt1 | contig 108484 bp, 95 predicted proteins | sample NGEPerA_FD_184508 | JGI IMG/M metagenome (GOLD analysis project Ga0209483, IMG submission 184508) | Arctic peat soil microbial communities from the Barrow Environmental Observatory site, Barrow, Alaska, USA - NGEE PermafrostL2-A... | ecosystem: Environmental > Terrestrial > Soil > Wetlands >... | reverse complement strand
GTCGCCGCCCTCAACAAGCGCGGCGACACCTTCAAGGACACGCTGGCCGCACGCTTGCAGGCCTTCGAGGAAATGTTCAATCGCGGCGGCACCGAGATGACCGAGAAAATCTCGCGCGACTCGACCGCGCTCGGCAGCCTGATTACGCGCCATATCACCGAATTCGACCATACCGTGAAGACCTATGGCGGCGAACTGGTCGAGCGCCTCGGTCAGCGCACCCAGGACGTCTCCGACGCCATGCGCGGTTATCTCGACAGCTTCGACCAGCGCGTTACCGGCCGCACCGACGATTTGACCGGCACGCTCGACAGCCGCCTGACCAAATTTGAGACCTTGCTCGGCGAGCGCGTCAACGGCCTTGCCAGCACCTTGACCGATGGCGGCAAAGAAATTGTCGTCGCCCTCGACAAGCGCATTGGCGAGATCACCGGCACCATCAACAGCCGCGGCGCCGAAGTGGCCCAAACGATCGCCAACAAGATCGGCGAAATGGACAAGACGCTGGGCGAGCGCGCGCTCGAAGTCGCCGACACCCTCGAAAGCCGCATCGGCCGTTTCGAGGAACTGCTGGTCGGCCGCGCCGTCTCCGTCACCGACCAGATCGAGACCCGCACCAAGTCTGCCGCCGAAGCGCTCACCGCGCGCATGGAACAGTTGAGCCAGGCGATCAAGTCCAATTCCTCGGAAGCCCAGCAGTCACTCGGCGCGCTCGCGCTCTCGACCACCGACGCCATCCGCACCAGCGCGGCGGAAGCCGAGCGTACGCTCACCGGCGTCTCCGACGAAGTCGCCCGCAGCTTCGTCTCCCGCGCCGACGAGATCGCCAATACCGTCAGCAAGCGCACCAATGAGATGACCGCGATCCTGTCCGACAAGAGCGGCGGCGTGCTGCACGCCATCGTCGAGAAGGGACAGCAGTTCGCCGCCGATATCGGCAAGGCGACCGACGCGGCCATTGGCTCGATCGAGAACAAGGGCCTCGTGTTCAGCCGCTCGGTCCTCGACCACGGCGCTGAGATCACGCGCATGATCAACACCGCCGGCGAGACCGCCTCCAACTCGGTCACCCGCACGCTCAACGACCTGCACGAAACCGCCGCGCGCGCCGTCGAGAAATCGCAGACCACCGCCGCCACGACGGTCAGCGAGATGATGGAAACGCACAATATGCTGCGCGCCGACACCACCGCTTTGTTCGAGCGGCTGCGCGAAGCCAACATCATGTTGCAGGAAGTGCTGTCCGGCTCGCACGAGAACATGAGCGCGCTGGAAAACACGCTGATGCTGCGCGTGTCGGAATTCGTCACCGCCATGAACGAGGTCACCGTCTCGACCGGCGAAGCCACCGAACGGGTCGAGAGCAACATCGCCAATTTCCGCGACATCACCACCCATGTGGTGACCGATCTCGGCCAGCTCGCCAATCAGTTCGACCAGCACGGCCGCGAACTCGCCACCGCGGCGGAACAGATCGACGCCAGCAACCGGCGTACCGAGGACACCGTCACCGAGCGCCGCGTCCAGCTCGACTCGCTGATCGCCACCCTCGACATCCGCACCGAAGACATCGAACAGCGCCTCAAGCGCTTCTCCGGCCTGCTCGACGAGTCGCTCGAAGCCGCCTCCACCCGTGCGCGCGAAGTCGCCCGTTTGGTGTCGGAATCGAGCGCGGACGGCAGCCGCGCCATCAGCGAACAATACGACATGGTGCGCGAGAACGCCGAGGGCGAGCGCGAGCGCACCGCCACCGCCATGCGCCAGATCTTCGAGCATTCGAGCAGCGATACGCATGCCATCTTCCGCGAGGCCGGCCAGCGCTTCTCCGAGACCGTGCAGGACATGAAGCAGATGGCCGCCGAGATGCAGCGCGAACTGGAAACCACGCGCACCGAACTGCGCCGTGGCGTGTTCGAACTGCCGCAGGAAACCGCCGAGAGCGCCGCGCAGATGCGCCGCGTCATCGTCGATCAGATCGAGGCCTTGGCCGAGTTGAACCGCATCGTCGCCCGTCACGGCCGCAATCTCGACGCGGCCGAGCCGATGCAGCGCCGTTCGGCCGAACCGTCGCTCGCCGTGATCGGCGGCCGCAACGAAGCGCCCGCGCGCATGGAAGCACCGCCGCCGCGCCAGTTCCCGCCGCAGCGCCCCGAGGTCGCCAATTTCGCGCCGGCCGCCCGCCGCGCCGAAGCGCCCTCGCTCAGTCCGGCGCAAGCCGCGCCGAACAATGTCGGCCGCGGCTGGCTCAGCGATCTTCTCACCCGCGCCTCGCGCGAGGACAGCGAACCGCCGCCGCGCGAAATGCCGCGCGAGCCGGCCCCGCAGCCGATGCGCGAAGCCGCGCGCGGCGACGACCGCCCGCCGCGCCATTCGATCGAGTCGCTCGACTCATTGTCCGTCGACATCGCGCGCATGATCGACCACGACGCCGCCGCCGATCTATGGGACCGTTACAAGCGCGGCGAACGCAATGTCTTCACCCGCCGCCTTTACACCTTGCAAGGCCAGCAAGCCTTCGACGAGATCCGTAAGAAGTACCGCGCCGACCGCGAGTTCAAACAGACCGTCGACCGCTATATCGGCGAATTCGAACGGCTGTTGGAAGAAGTCTCGCGCGACGATCGCGGCCAGGTCGTGGCGCGTACTTACCTGACGTCGGAAACCGGCAAGGTCTATACCATGCTGGCGCACGCGGCCGGACGCTTCGACTGAGGCGTTCTACCCCGGGTCGACGCTCACACCACCTTCGTCGCCCACAGCACCAGTTCGCGCGTCATCTTGCCGAAGGCTTCGTTGAGCGCGGCGACCGCCGGCGCGCCTTCATGGCCCGCCGCCGGCACGCTGATGCGGAACACGCGCGCCGCCACGATGCGGCCGGTACGCTCGCGCACGATCTTGGCGGCGACCTCGACCACGGCGCTGCCGTCGGCAACCGAAATCTCGAAGGCGCGCACTTCCATCAGCAGCACGAAGTCGGTGGCGATCTTATCGGCCGGGCGGCCGACCGCGCGCAGGCGGCCGTCATTTTCGAACGATTGCAGAATGCGCGCCTGCATCAGCCGCGGCAGCCGGTCCTGCCATTGCGAGTCCGGCATTTGCGCGGCCTGTGATGGCGACGGCCGCACCACGATCTTCTCGCTGTCGTAACCGGCAAGCGCGGTCGGCTCGGCGATCACCAATTGCCCGCGCGCGGCGCGGCCGTGACGCGGAAAGCCGCTGGCGGCCTCAAGGTTATAGGCGGTGGGTGGCGTCTTGGCGATTTCGCCAAGTCCGCCCGAGCAGGCGCCCAGCAAAAGCGGCAGGCCGAGGCTGACGCCAAGCGTTAATGCGAAGGCGGCGCGACGCGTTAACGCCGGTGTCACGACGCGCGCGAGCGAGCGCTGGATAGCACGCACGTTCACTGGCAGTTGGGTTTGACGCCCCAAACGAAGCACGCGCGCACACTCCCACAACCCATCGGTAAAGGACAAAACGCATCCCACCGGCGCCATTCTAGACCGCCACCGCCGGCGCGCCACCTGCGTATAGGTTGTTTCAGCCGTGAAATGCCGAAAAAAGTTGCGGAAAACCCCAAATTTTGGGCGCTGTGGCTGCCCTGCACCGGTCAGACGCGCAACTGCCCGCCTTGGTTCCCGCTGCCGTGTGAGGCCAATCTGCCCGTCGCCCTGCCCGGCCGCTCAGCGGCCTTTATAGTCCGGCAGGGCGCCGCCGCCGCTGCCGCCGAAAATCAGCCGGCTCGGATTGCGGTCGAGGTTGCGCACGGCCTGGTCGATGGTGCCGAGCGTGCGCCTGGCGTCGGCCGAAAGCGCGTCGATCTGGCGCGCGCTGTTGTCGGATAGTTTCCGGATCGAGCGCGCCGCCTCGTTGATCTCGCCGCTCTTGCCGTCCGGCCCGCCGGTCAGGTTCTCAAGCCCGGCGGCGATCCTGTCGATGCGGTCGGCATTGCGTCCGAGCGCACCGGTAAACTGCTCGACGCTGGCCAACGTCTTGTCGACATTCTCCGAATTGCGCGCCAGCGCGGCGGTGAACTTGTCGAGATTGCCGAGCGCGTCGTGAAACGCCTTTTGGTTGTCCACCAGGAAATCGTCGAGCCGCTTGAGCGTGTCCCGCGCGGCGGTGGTCACATCCTGTGTCGCGCCCGGCGGCGCTACCAAAAGCGGCGGATTGTCCTTGTTGCCGGCGATCGCCGGCGCGGACGCGCTGCCGCCGGTCAAGGCCACCGAGGCGATGCCGGTCAGGCCCTGGAACTCAAGCCCGACGCGCGTATCGCTGCGCACCGCCACGGACTTGTCGACCGAGAGCGTGGCGATCACCTGCTGCGGCCGTTCCGGATTGAGCTTGAGGCCGGTCACTTCGCCTACCTTGATGCCGTTGAACAGCACCGAGCCGCCGGTGCGCAGGCCCGACACCGAGCCGTCGAACACCGCGTTGTAGAAGGCGCGCTCGCCCGAGCCGCCGATGTTCTGAAACCAGTAGACGAAGCCGAACACGCCGGCGACCACGGCCAGCGTGAACATTCCGATCAGCACGTAATTCGCTCGCGTCTCCATCGCTTCAGGCTCCGGCTTTTCGATCGTCGCTCGCCATCTACGTCACGAAGTTTCCGCCGCGGCTTTTTCCAGCGCCCGCGCGCGCTTGCCGTGGAAATAGGCTTTCATCCAGGGCTGCTCGGACGCCAGCATGGCGTCCATGGTCCCGGCCGCGATCACCTTGCCGTCGACCAGGACAGCGATGCGGTCGCAGACCGTATGCAGACTGTCGAGATCGTGGGTTACCATGAAAACGGTCAGCCCTAAAGTCCGTTGCAGCGTGGCGATCAGGGTGTCGAAATCGCCGGCGCCAATGGGGTCGAGGCCGGAGGTCGGCTCGTCCAGGAACACAATTTCCGGGTCGAGCGCGAGCGCGCGCGCTAAAGCTACCCGCTTGGTCATGCCGCCGGATAGTTCCGCCGGGAACTTGTCGCAGACGCTGGCGTCAAGCCCGACCATTTCCAGCTTGGCCACCGCCAATTCATCGAGCAGGCGCTGCGACAGATTGAGATATTCGCGCACGGGAAATTGCAGGTTTTCCCTGACGGTGAGCGAGGAAAACAACGCGCCCTGCTGGAACAGAATGCCCCAGCGCCGCTCGACCGCGCGCACCTCGGCATCGCTGGCCTTGTCCATATCGACGCCGAATACCTTGATGGAGCCCTCGCGCTTGTGGATGAGGCCGATGATCGTGCGCATCAGCACCGACTTGCCCGCGCCCGAGCCGCCGACAAAACCGAGAATTTCGCCGCGATGGACATCGAGATCGGCGCCCTTGAGCACCAGATGATCGCCGAAGCCGACCACGATGTCGCGCGCCTGAATCACCAATTCTTTTTTGCCATTGGATTGAGGAGACGCCATCGCTCACATCCCAACTGACGCAAAGAAGATCGCGAAGATGCCGTCCATCACGATCACCAGAAATATCGATTCAACCACCGAGGCGGTAGTCTGCCGCCCGAGCGACTCCGCCGAGCCTTTGACGGCCAATCCCTCGACCGAGGCCACGATGCCGATTACCAGCGCCATGAACGGCGCTTTGATCATGCCGACTTCGAAAGTGTTGAGCGCGATCGCTTCTTTCAAACGCGACAAAAAAATGTCCGGGTCGATGCCGCCATAGAGCCAGCACACCAGCCCGCCGCCATACAGCGCCGCCATTGAGCCGAGAAACGTCAGAATCGGAACGCCAATCAACAGCGCCATGACGCGCGGCAGGATTAGCACCTCGACTGCGTCGAAGCCCATGGTCTGGAGCGCGTCGATTTCCTCGCGCATCTTCATCGAGCCAAGCTCGGCGGTATAGGCCGAGCCGGAGCGGCCGGCCACCATGATGCAGACGATCAGCACGCCGAGTTCGCGCAGCACCAGGATGCCGACCATGTCGACCACGAACACGTCGGCGCCGAATTTGCGAAAATGGAACAAGCCCTGCTGCGCGATGATGCAGCCGATCAGGAACGAGATCAGCAGCACGATCGGCACCGCGCGCCAGGCGACATTGTCGACCTGATGCACCAGCGAGGTCAGGCGGAAGGAGCGCGGGCGCCTCGCGACGCGGCCGGCCGCCACCGTCAGCGCACCCAGCATATTGACCATCGCCGCCAGCGAATGGCCGACCGCGGCGATGTTCTCGCCGACCGAACCGAGTGCATGGGTGAGCGCCTGCGCGCTCGCATGCGCCGGCCCGTCGTCCAGTTTGACGTTGTGCAGATCGTCGACGAGCGCGTGGAAGTCCTGGCTGAGCCCGACGATCTCAGTTTTGCAGCCGCGCGCCGTAAACAGCCGCACCATCCGCTCCAGCAGCCAGGCGCCGAAAGTGTCGAGCCGCTGCACGTGCCGCATGTCGATGGCGACGTGCTTGACCGCCGGGTAACGCCGGTTGACCGCCTGGATCTCGGCCTCCAAGCCATGCGCGTTGACCGCAATCCAGGCGCCAGCGCCGGTGAGCGACAGCCGGTCGCCCGCCACCGAATCCGCGATCATTTGATTGCCGCCGTTCACTCTGCCGCTCCGGCTGGAAGGTCGGATAAAAACACGCTATCCGGCGCGATCGGTCATACTTGACCACCGCATGTAAACCTGTCGAGGGTTTGGCCGCAGCGCTCGCTTGCGGATATCCCCAGCCCTCGCCACTGAGGCGGTCAATAAAGGCGTTCAAAAGGTCATTTTCAAAAAAGGTTGCTTCGATTTGCCGCCCGCGTTGCCCCTGACCCTGAAGCTTGCCGCCGAACGCTGGCCGATTGCCGGGTCTTTTGCCATCAGCCGGGGCGCCAAGACCGAGGCCGCCGTCGTGGTGGCGGAACTCAGTGACGGCCATGCGAGAGGGCGCGGCGAATGCGTTCCCTATGCCCGCTACGGCGAAAGCGTCGAGAGCGTGCTGGCCGCGATCGAGGCCATGCGGCCGGCACTCGTCGCCGGGCTCGACCGTCTCGGGCTGCAAGGTGCCATGCCGTCCGGCGCGGCGCGCAACGCGCTCGATTGCGCGTTCTGGGATTTGGAGGCCAAGCGCGCCGGCCGCCGCGTGCATGAACTGGCGGGGCTTGCCGCGCCGCGCCCGCTCACCACCGCCTTCACCATTTCGCTTGCCGCTCCGGCGGTGATGGCCGACGCCGCTGGCAAAGTCGCCGCCCGCCCGCTCCTCAAGATCAAGCTCGGCGGCGATCTTAGCGATGGCGGTGATGCGGCGCGTATTTCTGCCGTGCGCGCGGCGGCGCCCAATTCGACGCTGATCGTCGATGCCAATGAGGGCTGGAACGAGGGCAACTTCGCCGCCAACCTGGCCGCCTGCGCTCAAGCCGGCGTAATGCTGGTCGAGCAGCCGCTACCGGAGGGCCATGACGGCGTCCTCGCCGGCCTCAAGCGAACGATCCCCATTTGCGCCGACGAAAGTGTGCATGACCGCGCCTCGCTGGCGGGCCTCGTAGGCAAATACGACGCCGTCAACATCAAGCTCGACAAGGCCGGCGGCCTGACCGAGGCGCTCGCGATGGCGGAGGCTGCGCGCGCTTCCGGCTTTGCCATCATGGCCGGCTGCATGGTGGCGACGTCGCTCGCCATGGCCCCCGCCGTGCTGCTGGCGCAGGCCGCCCGCTTCACCGATCTCGACGGGCCGCTGCTGCTGGCCAAAGATCGCGATCCGGCCCTGCGCTACGCCGGCAGCCTGGTTTGCCCGCCTGAACCGGAGCTGTGGGGATAATTACACATGCAAAAAACGGTATTGATGCCCGCAATGCAAGACTTTGGCGGGGAACGTATGGTGGTACCTCAGGTGCATTCCCCGAATGGAACCCGGAGGGATGCAAATACCTGAGTTTATTCATGAATTGTCCCCGCTTTTTGGTTAACGAATCCTTTCCGTCGTGTCCCTAATCGGCCTACACTGCGGGTCAACTCGACAAAATGACCTGCCGTCAGGCGGGCGCGGTAACGGGGTTCGGGGGTATGCGGGTAAGGGGCTTTTTGTTCTGCGCGTCAGTGTTGTCAATGGTGCTGGTGTCGTCACTGACTCCTGCCTCGGCCACCATGCGTATCTCCGAGGACCGCGGCGGCCAGATCGGCCACTACCTGCAAACCTTTGCCATGCTGCGCTCCTCCGGCGAAAACATCGTCGTTGACGGTAATTGCCTGTCGGCCTGCACTTTGCTGCTCGGCCTCATTCCGAACAGCCGCGTCTGCGCGACATCGCGTGCGCGCTTCGGTTTTCATGCCGCCTGGATGCCGGATGTCGATGGCCGTCCGGTCACCAGCCCGTTGGGCACGCAGGCGCTGTGGAATATTTATCCGACCTCGGTGCGCCACTGGATCAGCCGGCACGGCGGTCTGTCGCGCCGCATGATCTTCATGCAGGGCCGCGACCTGCGCGGCATCGTTTCAAATTGCGACGCGCCGGAGCGTAGCGCCGCGACGTCCTCGCCGGAACGGCGCGCGCACGCCAGCCATCGCGCCTCAAGCCGTATCGCGCATCATCCTGTGCGCTACCGCAGCGCAAGCGCCGCCAGCGACAGCCACTAGCGCCATCGCCGCATAGGCTTTCACGCCGAAGGCGCCATAGAGCACGCCAGACAATCCGGTTGCCGCCGCCATCACCGCGCCGAGCGCGATGGCGAGATAGCCTTGCGCGGTCGCCGCCTGTCCCGGCGGCGCGTGGCGCGTAAGAAACGTGAGCGCGCCGAGATGCGTCGCGCCGAACGAGGCCGCGTGCAGCAGTTGCAGAAACGGCAGCGCCGACGCCGGCGGATCGAGCGCCATGACGCCCCAGCGCAGCGCGCCGCCGGCAGCGCCGATCATCAGCATCACTCTCGGCGAAAAGTACGGCGGCAGCCGCCCCGAGAGCGCGAACAACACGATTTCCGCCAGCACGCCCAGGCCCCACAGTGCCGCAATCGCAGCGCCATCGAGCCCGCGCGCACCCCATTGCAGCGCCGAGAAGCCGTAATAGACCGCGTGGCTTGCCTGAATGAGCGCAGCCGCCACCACTATCGCGATGAAAACCGGATCGCGCAGCAGATGCTTGCGCGGCGCGGGCGATGCCGCGGCGGCCGGCGTTCTCGCTTCAAGCGGTGCGAGCAGGACGGCAGCGCCAGCGGCGATCACACTCGCCGCCACGATCAGCCAGATCAGATCGCGCGCCGGCAAAATATCGGCGGCAAAACCGGCGGCGAAGGAACCGGCAATGAAAGCAAGCGAGCCCCATAGCCGCACCGGCCCATAAGCGCGGCCGCGCGCCGCCAGCCCGCGCAGCGCGTAAGTTTCGGTCAGCGGCATCACCGGCGTATTAAACAACGAGGCAAGCGCGAAAGTGGCGAGAATGGCGAGCGCGCCGCCCGACAGCCCGACCAACACATAGCCCGCCGCCGTCAGGCTGCTCGCCACCACGATGGCCACGCGCAGCGCCTGGTAACGGTCGGCGGCATAAGTAGCGACCGGTATGGCGAAGACCCGCACCAGCATCGGCGCGGCCAAAACCAGCCCGATCATACCCGCGTCGAGGCCCTTGGCCTTGAGCCAGACCGGAAAGAACGGCAGTTGAATACCGGCCAGAATAAAAATTGCGCCGTAATAGGCCGCCAGCCGCGGCGCAAATCCCGCTTCGTGGGTGGGCGATAAAAATGACCGCATTCCGGCAACGAACCCCACACGGCAAGCGAAGCGACGCTGGCCGAATCACCCCGGTTGACCGATAAATCGGGCGACCAAGGATAACACATGGCCAATTATGTTTTAGCGCGGGCAATCTCACTCACCGCCGACGACGACTACCACTCGTTTTGCGATGCGGTCGGCGCCAGCGAGCGCGGCCGTGCTTTCTTGCAAGAATATGCCCGGCGCAACCGCCACGCCGACACCGGAGTGGTGCTGGCGGCCCTCGCCCGGCTGGAAGAAACCGCGCGCGCGCAGCAGGCCGCGCCCGAGGCCGAGCGCATCCGCCAGGATCTGCGCGCGCTGCTCGACACGCTGCGCGCCGCGCGTCCGCAGATCGACAACAGCCCGGGCGCCATCAAGGCGGCGACGCTGGCATCGCTGATCGATTTCGTGCAGGCGCGCATCGAGGCGCTGATTCTGCCGGTGCGCGCGACGCTCACCGAAGTGCCGCCGCCGGAGCAGCCGGAATTGCCGATGCCGCGACCGGCGCAGATGCCGGCGGTGCTGGCGCTGGTGCAGGCGGCGATGGCCGCGCCCGCGCCGACTACGCGTTCACCCTTGGCGCTACTCGAGCCCGCGCCGGTCGAAGCGCCGCCCGCAGCGATTGTCTGGCCGCAGCCGAGCCAGATTATTCCGGAGGTCAATTTCTTCGACATTGCGTCCGCTTCGGCACCCAAGACGGAAACGGCGACCGCACAGAAACCAAAGGCCGCGATCGTGGCCGAACCTAACGAGCTTTGGCTCGATCCAGATTTGCTGGCGCCTGCACCCAATCCTGTGCCCAAGCCGGCGCCTTTTAAAGAAGCCGCACCGAAAGCAGACATCAAAACCAAGCCGGTCACCGCCATCGCCGCGCTCGCTGCTTCGATCGCAGCGCCGAAGCCGGTGGATGCCATCGCCGCCCCACCGGTTAAAGCCAAAGCCGCCATCGCGGCCTTGACCGCCTTCGCGGCGAAATTCGAAAGACCCGCACCCGCCGCCGCCGTTCAAACGGCGGCAACGACCGCGCCCGCACAAGCAGCAACCGACAAAGCGGCCGATCCGCTCGCGCTCATCATGGGCATGAGCGAAGCCGAACGGCTGGCGCTGTTTACTTAAACGGGGCGACAAAACAAAAAAGTCTAACCCGCGATCAGTTTCGCGAACATCTCGACGTCGACATTGCCGCCCGACAGAACGCCGACAACGACCTTGCCTTTAATGTCGAGTTTGCCGGCGAGCAGCGCGGCGAGCCCGATCGCGCCGCCGGGTTCGACCACCAGCTTCAACTCCTCGAAGGCGTAACGCACCGCGCGCGCGACTTCCGCATCGGTCACCGCCAGCCCCTGTCCGATCAATCGCTGCGTGATCGGAAACGTGAGTTCGCCCGGCATATTGCTCATTAGCGCGTCGCAAATCGTGCCGCTGACGCGCTCGTTATGCTCGCGGTTGCCGCTCACGAATGAGCGCCGCGTGTCGTCGAATCCTTCCGGCTCGACCGTGTAGAATGCGGCCTCCGGCACGCGCGCCTTGACGCCGAGCGAGGTGCCGGCGGCAAGCCCGCCGCCCGATGCGCCGATCACGACGATCTCCGGCTTCACACCGAGCCGCTCCAGATCCTCGACGATTTCGGCGCCGATGGTGCCCTGCCCGGCGATGATGAGCGGGTCGTCGTAAGGCGGCACCAAGGTCGCGCCTCGCTCTTTGGCAATTTTTTCGGCGATGGCCGCGCGGTCTTCGCCGCCGTCGCGGTCGTAAGACACCACCTCGGCGCCGAGCGCCAGCGTGCGCGCGCGCTTGGCCTTGGGCGCGTCGGCCGGCATCACGATCACCGCCCGCATACCCATCAGCTTCGCCGCCGCTGCCACGCCTTGCGCGTGATTGCCGCTCGAATAAGCCACCACGCCGGCGGCATGCCGTTCCGGCGGGATCGACGAAACTTTGTTATAAGCGCCACGGAATTTGAACGAGCCGGTGCGTTGCAGCGTCTCGGCTTTGAGAAAGACGCGCGCGCCGGTGAGCGCATCCAGCACCGGCGCGTTGATCAGCGGCGTGCGCACGGCAACGCCCGCGAGCCGCTTCTGCGCCTCTTCGATATCGGCGGCATTCGGCTGGATTTTGCTGTCGATGGCGCCCATGGCGCAAGGCTAGCGCCATGACACTGCGCTGTCATCATCCGCCCCGCCTTCGCGGGGGCGGAATGACAGCTATTTACGCCGCCATCTTGCCGCGCCAGCGCCGCGCGCCTTCGGAAACGTGCTCGACAAAGATGCGCGCGCAGGCGCTCCAGGTCTGGCCAAGCGCGAATTCGCGGCACGCGCCGCGATCAAGCGCCAATGCTTCCAGACACGCGAGGCGCAAATGCTCGTTCAGCCGTCCGACCGGCGCGTTACCAATGACATCGCGCGGCGCGGACGCTGGAAACGCCGCGACCGGCGTGCCGGACGCCAAAGCCTCCAGCAGCACCAGGCCGAAGGTGTCAGTGCGGCTGGGAAACACGAACACGTCGGCACTGGCGTAAAACTCCGCCAGTTCCTCGCCTTGCTTCGCGCCGACGAAAACCGCATCCGGATATTTGCGTTCGAGCGGCGCGCGCGCCGGCCCGTCGCCCACGACCAATTTAGTGCCGGGCAGATCGAGCCTGAGGAAGGCTTCGATATTTTTCTCCACCGCCACGCGGCCGACGCTGAGGAAAATCGGCCGCGGAAGTTTTAACTGCATGCGCCGGTTCGGATGAAACAACCGCGCATCGACGCCGCGCGACCACAGCTTCACGTCATGGAAGCCGCGCTCGGTCAATTCGCGTGCCAGCGTCGGCGTCGCCGCCAGCACGGCCGCGCCGGGCGCATGAAAGCGGCGCAGCCAGGCCCAGGTCACGTCCGTCGTCCACCGCTCCGGCAACGGCAGCCGCCCGGCGAGATAATCGGGAAAGCGCGTGTGCAGACTGGTGGTGAACGGCATGCCGCGCTTGATGCAGACGCGCCGCACCGCGTGGCCGAGCGGCCCTTCGGTCGCGATGTGCACGGCGTCCGGCCGCGCGCGGTCGAGCCGGCGCTCGATATTTCCCGGCCCCATCAGCGCCAGCCGGATTTCCGGATAACTCGGCATCGGCAGCGTCCGGAAACCTTGCGGGCTCAGGAATTCCACCGCCGCGCCGAACGCGGCCGCCTCGCGCGCGACATGACCGAGCGTGCGCACCACGCCGTTGACCTGCGGATGCCAGGCGTCGGTCGCGACCAGGATTTTCATGGGCTCTCCTTCTTCTTCATGGTGAGGAGCGCCACGAAGTGGCGCGTCTCGAACCATGAGGCCCCGGCGCTAGCCGCCATCCTTCGAGACGCGGCGCATGCGCGCCGCTCCTCAGGATGAGGACCTTAATTTGCGTCATTCGGCTGCCTGCCGCATGCTGCTCATCATCGCGTCGAAGCCGGCATCGTTGTCAGCCTCCGGCAGTCGTTCGTTGCCATCGCCGCTGCGCGTCCAGGTGACGATCTCGAACGAGCCGTCGAAATTTTCGCCCACCGCCGTGCAGCTTTCGACCCAATCGCCGCAATTGATGTAGCGCAGGCCGAAATCGTCATGCAGCGCGGCGGTGTGGATGTGGCCGCAGATTACGCCGTCGGCATCATGGTGCCTGGCCTCGGTCGCCAGCGCTTTCTCAAAAGCGCCGATGAAATTAACCGCGTTCTTCACCTTCATCTTCGCCCATTTCGACAGCGACCAGTAGGGCGCGCCGAAAACGCGCCGCAGCCCATTGAATATCCGGTTCAGCGAGATCGCGACGTCATAGGCCTTGTCGCCCAGGAGCGCGAGCCAGCGCGCTTGCGTCACCACCAGATCGAACATATCGCCATGCACGACGAGATAGCGCTTGCCGTCGGCGCCGCGATGAATGGCGTTCTCCGCCACTTCGATGCCGCCGAAATGCGTGCCGTAGTAACCGCGCAGAAATTCGTCGTGATTGCCGGGGATGTAGATGAGCCGCGCGCCCTTGCGCGCCTGCCGCAGCAGTTTTTGCACCACGTCGTTGTGCGGTTGCGGCCAGTACCACGACGAGCGCAGCGCCCAGCCATCGACGATGTCGCCGACGAGATAGAGCGTGTCGGCCTCGTGGTGACGCAGGAAATCGAGCAGTTTGTCGGCCTGACAGCCGCGCGTTCCCAGGTGAACGTCGGAGATGAAAAGCGCACGAAAGCGCCGCGGGACGGGCTCCGTCACGGCGTAACCTTCTCGATCGATGTCTTCATGTGCGCGGGCATTAGCAGCATCCGATGACGGTTTGATGACACTCTGCTTGGCGCATGATCTTGTCCGAAAACCGATTCCCACTTTTCGGGATCATGCGCGGTCTAACCGCTTACGCCGCAACGCTTCTTGCCTCCGCGCGCCGGAAACGCACCAGCGTGTAGACGCCGAACGGCTTGACCTTGCGCCGCTCGATCAATTCCGCGCCGCCATGCGCGCTCGCCCAATCCACCAGCCGCGCGAACGGAAACTCCGGCCGCAGACCGAGCCGCCTCGCCTTCTGCGCCAGCAGCCGCTCGACCGCGGCGGCCAGCCCCTTCTCGGAATAGAGATGATTGACCAGGATGATCTGCCCGCCCGGCCGCACCACGCGCGCGCATTCGGAAAGTACGCGCTCGGGATTATCGACCAGCGTGATGACAAACTGTCCGACCACGCAATCGAAATGCGCGTCCGGATAGGCGAGATCGCCGGCGTCCATCACGCGCAGATCGCGCACGTAAGGATAGCGCCCGCTTCTGAGCCGTTCGCGGGCGCGCGCGATCATCGGTTCGGAAATATCGATGCCGGTAATTTCGGTGGTGGCGTCGTAGTCGTCGAACGACAGGCCGGTGCCGACGCCGATTTCAAGAATGCGGCCGCCGACGTCATGCGCGGCTTTCGCCGCCGCCCGCCGTCCCTTCAGGAATACCGGCCCGCACAGCATGTCATAGACCGGCGCCCAGCGGGCATAGGCCTTTTCCATCGTTTCCTTGGCCGGATCGCGCTGCATGGTCGTCCCTCGAATCGAGTTGCCTCTGTTGCTCCTCAGGCTATCAGCCGATTGCTACAGTCAGGCGACCGCAACCCTTGACCTCCCCGCCCACGCCTTTAACAAGGGCCGTGCGTATGATTGCCAAACGGAATTGATAAAGGGGCTGATATGAATCTCGGACTTGCCGGCCGCAGGGCCATTGTTTGCGCCTCGAGCCGGGGCCTCGGCAAAGCCTGCGCGCGAGCGCTGGCCGAGGCCGGCTGCGAGGTCGTGGTCAACGGCCGCGACGCCAAGACGCTGAAAGTCACCGCCGACGAATTGTCGCACGTCACCGGCGCCAAGATCATCGCGGTCGCCGCCGACGTCGCCACGCCCGAAGGCCAGAAGGCGCTGTTCGCTGCCTGCCCGCGGCCCGACATCCTGGTCAACAACAATGCCGGCCCGCCGCTGCGCGACTTCCGCGAGTTGACGCGCGCGCAGATGCTGGACGGTGTCACCGCCAACATGATCGTCGCCATCGAGCTGATCCAGAAAGTCATCGAGCCGATGATCCACCGCAAGTTCGGCCGCATCGTCAATATAACTTCCGGCGCGGTGAAGGCTCCGCTCGCCGGCCTCGACCTGTCGAGCGGCGCGCGCGCGGGGCTCACCGCCTTTACCGCCGGCGTCGCGCGCACCGTCGCCGACAAGAACGTCACCATCAACAGCCTGATGCCTGGCGCCTTCGACACTGACCGCCTGCGCGGCACGCTTTCGAAAGCTGCGGAGAAAACCGGCAAGAACATCACCCAGGTCGCCGCCGATCGCATGGCCACCATCCCAGCCAAACGCTTCGGCGAGCCGGCCGAGTTTGGGGCGGCCTGCGCGTTCCTGTGCTCGGCGCAGGCCGGCTACATCACCGGCCAGAATTTGCTGATCGACGGCGGATTTTTCCCGGGCGCCTTCTAGCAGGTTGCTGAAAAACTCTTTGTCGTCATTCCGGACGCCGCGTAGCGGCGATCCGGCATCCAGAAATACAAGGAAATTCAATAGAGCTGGATTCCGGGTTCGCGCCTTCGGCGCGCCCCGTTGCCCGCTGTATTCCAATTGGCGCGCGCATCCCGCTACGCCTCGTTGATCGCGGATCGCGCAGCCGCGCGCATTACGTCGGCTCTGCGCTGGCAGGCCTTCTATTTATTATCAATTTACTGAATCTAGTACGCCGGACGGCCTACGCTGTCGGCAGCGGCATCCGTCCGAACTGGGAGAAATGTTGTGTTCGCCGTCGATTGGCTCACCGGAAACTGCTGGTTGTTCGGGATGAGCGGACAAAACTGGATGCTGGTCGTCGCCGGCGGTTTGGCGATCTACATCGGCGCGCTCATAATCGGCCATTATTGGCGGTCGCGCTCGCAGCACGCGGCGCGCAAAGCGCCCAAGATTTCAATCCGTTAAAAAATGCGCCGCGTTACGCTTTCGCCGGCAGCAGCGCATGCTCCGACAGCGCACGTTTGAATTCGGCGATCGCCTCGTCGATCGAGGCACCGCTGTTGGCACTTTCAAGCTTGCGCAACAGCGCCTTGAGGCCGCGGTCTTTGTCGCGGATCACCCAGCGGCGCGTGAATATGCGCGCATCGGTGATCGACGTGATCCGCACCGGGGCGGCGACCTGCGGCAGACGGGCGTCGAAATGATGGACGAAAGGCATCGTCATGCTGGGCTCTCCCATGCGGGCGATCAACCGGCGCGCGTTCGGCGTCTAAGGCATAACACCATGCGCGCTTATGCGCAGCCGCGATACAGGCGCTGTGGATACATCGGGGATAAGAATGCCGCATGGCCGGAACTTGTGGCACAGCCCCATCCGGCCTATATTGAGGCTAGGATTTCGCCGCACCGGCGGCGCTACCTTGAACGGGGTACCGCGCATCGGCGCTCAAGGTCCCGCTTTCGTCGTCACCGGCGTGAGACAGATCGCGATTTTCAAAAAACGACCGATCGTCGCAAGGTTGCGATTGTCGCACCCATCGAGCGGCGCAGGCTCGCGTCCGCGGAAAGACATCCGATGAACATCTTCATCTTCAAGTCGGAAAGCAACGCCGAGCTGCGCGCCTTTTCTAGCGACAAAGGCGGCCTCAATCTGCCGGCCAAGTTCCGGCCCTGGCACGCCGTCGGCGTTGTCAAGCCGGGATCGCCGCCGCCCAATAATCTCAGCCGCGACGTCATCGAGAAATCGATCGCCGATACCGGCTTTCAGCTCTACAAACTCAAAGCCGAGAAATAGCCGCAACAATCTCGGCGGCGCCCGCTTTCCGGCTGCCGGTCATGCGCCGCCCTTGCGGGCAAGCGTGCGGGTTTTAGGTGACAGCTTTGCCCGCGCCACAGCGGCGATGACGCCTGTCTGCACCCCTTGCCCCATGCCCCTCCGCCGTCGCATATTCCCCCGCATCCGCCCGCAACCAGCCAAAATTCGTTGCTTCCAGGGAGACTGAAGTCATGAAGCTCGTCCGCTACGGCGCCACCGGCCGCGAAAAGCCCGGCATCATCGGAGAGGACGGCAAGATCCGCGACCTGTCCCGCATCGTGAAGGACATCGATGGCGCCATGCTCGCCTCCGGCGGTCTCGCCAAGATCAAGAAGGCCAATCTCAAGCGCATGAAGCCGGTCGGCGGCAAGCCGCGCCTCGGCCCCTGCGTCGGCAATGTGCGCAACTTCATCGCCATCGGGCTCAACTACTCCGACCACGCGGCGGAAGCCGGCATGCCGGTGCCGAAGGAGCCGATTATCTTCAACAAGGCGCCGACCTCGATCTGCGGCCCGAACGACGACACCATGGTGCCGAAAGATTCGACCAAGCTCGATTGGGAAGTCGAAATCGGCATCGTCATCGGCAAGCGCGCGCGCTATCTGACCAAGGAAAACACCAAGGCGGCCATCGCTGGCTATTTCCTGTCTAACGACGTGTCGGAGCGCGAATTCCAGATCACGCGTTCTGGCGGCCAGTGGAACAAGGGCAAAGGCTGCGAGACTTTCGGGCCGATCGGCCCCTGGTTCGTCACCAGGGACGAAATGAAGAACCCGCAGAACCTGAACATGTGGCTCGACGTCAACGGCGAGAAGCGCCAGCGCGGAAACACCAAGACCATGATCTTCGATTGCGAACATATCGTCTGGTACTGCTCGCAGTTCTTTGTCATGGAGCCGGGTGACATCATCATCACCGGCACGCCGCCGGGCGTCGGTCTCGGCATGAAGCCGGAGCCGAAGTTCCTCAAGGCCGGCGACGTCGTCACCCTCGGCATTGACGGCTTAGGCGAACAGCGCCAGAAGGTGGTGCCATTTAAGGCGTAGGGCTTAATCGTTCCGGGTTCGCGGGCGTGGAGCTCGCGAATCCGCCCTCCGCTTTTGCCGCGTGGTCTGGCGGCTCGGCGGCGAAATCGGCGTTGAGTTCACCGATCTCGACAGGCGCCGGTAACCAAAGGCAATCTTGCCATGAACGCGGCGCTGTCCTTCGCTCTTCCAGTATTGGGTATTGAAGCCGGAGGACGGAACTGCGCGGTCGCCGCCAGCATTGGTGTTGCGCGCACTAAAGGCCACAAAAAAACCCGGGCGGTGAGCCCGGGGCTTCTCTAGCAGTATAACCTGCCTTCGTTCAGAAACGGTAGTTCAAGCCCACCCGCACGACGCTGACCTTGTTCTGGATATCCTGCGCCGGAAAAGAGCAGGTCTCGCAGGTCATCGTTCCGAAGTCGGCGTAGAGATATTCAAACTTGGCCGACCACACCGCCATGAAGGCGTATTCAAGTCCGAGACCGGCGGTCCAGCCAAATTTCGACTTCGACTCTGAGGCAAAGTCCAAATTCTCGAAATTGGCATAAGCCGCGCCGGCCGTGATGTAGGGAAGATAATTGCCGAAGGCGTAGCCGATGCGGCCGCGGCCGGTCGCGAAAGATTTCATCTTGGTGTTGCAGCCGCCGGAAGGCCCGGCGCAGATCGCGTTGGCGTCGTCGCCCTTGACCGTGCTGAAGTCGTAATCGGCTTCAAGACCCCAGACGATGGACCCGGTTTGCAGATTATAGCCGAGCGTGGCGCCGACCAGATAACCGCTGGTGTCGAAGCTGGACGGCGGCGGGGTCACCCAGTTGGCGGTGCCGAATCCGTAGCCACCATTGATGCCGAGATAGAATCCGGTCCAGCTGAATGCGGGCGGCGCGGAATAGACTGGCGCCTTGTAACTTGGCCGCGGAAGATCAGCTGCGAGGGCCGAAAATGAAGCCGCGGCGAATATTCCGCTCGCGACAATCGTGGCGATCGATTTGAATTTCATGATCCTGACCTTCTCGGCCCGATGCGATGTCCGCAGATTGGCCGCGCTTTCGCGGGTTGCACAACGATCGGCGGCTTACACCGCCATTTCCGATGTCGAAGCACGCAACTCGGATTAGCGGGCGAGTAAGCGATCGAAGCGCAAAAAAAGCGTTTTCCCGCAGCGCCACCGTATCCAGATATGGTTAGCAACCGGTAAATGCCGGGCTGCGCCCGGCCCCGCCGTCAACAAAAAGCCCCGGGCGGAGCCCGGGGCTTCTCTGGCAATTAAATCGCGCCTTCGATCAAAAGCGATAGTTCAGCCCCAGGCGAACCATGCTCGACTTGAAAGTGACCTCGGTGTCGGTGCCGCACGTAGCCGCGCTGCACGTCGATTTGCCGAGATCGGCGTAAAGATATTCGAGCTTGGCCGACCAGTTCGTCAGCACCGCGTATTCGATGCCGGCGCCGGCGGTCCAGCCGAATTTGGTTTCGGATTCCGTCAGGGCGGCGGCCGAGGTCCTCTTGACGTCGCCAAAAGCCGCGCCTCCCGTGATGTAGGGCAGCCAGCGATCCCAGCCGGCATAGCCGATGCGGCCGCGCGCGGTGCCGAGCCAGCTGTTTTTGGTTTCGCAGCCGATGCCGCCGCAAGCGCCGGTGCCGACGGTCGAGCCCTTCATGCCGCTGTAATCGATGTCGCCTTCAAGACCCCAGACCCAGTAGCCGGTCTGCAAATTATAGCCGAGCGTGAGGCCGGCGAGAACGCCCTTGGGCGACGTGCTACCGATGGTGCCGACGCCGGTCCAATCGGATGTGCCAAATCCATAGCCGACATTGAGGCCGGCGTAGAAGCCGGTCCAGCTAAAAGCCGGCGCCGAGTAGAGCGGCGCTTTGTAGGATGGGCGCGGCAGGTCGGCCGCGAACGATGGCGTCGCCATCGCTGCAACTAACAGGCCGACGGACACCGTCATCGGTAGACGCTTCATTTGTAACTCTCCTGATCTGACCAAACTAACAATGCGGCACGCGAGCGCTCTGAAACCCAAATTGAATCCCGCGACCGCGGATCCGTGCGAACCTATAGTCCTGGTACCAAAGCCCGAGTTTGGTTAATGGCCGGTTAACCAAAAAATCCCCGCTATTGGCGGGGCTTTTGAGCATTCGCATTTGGATGGCCCGGGTTATTTCACGCAAGCCGGTGCGCTGATACGTCGGTGAAGCGAATCGTTTGGAACCTTCAACTGATTACGCGCGCGCCCTCAACACCGCCTCGATCGACACGCGTGACCATTGCGCAACCCGTTCGCGGAATTCCTTGTAGGACGAATGCACTTTCGCCGTCGCCGTGTCGCGTGCCGCCAAAGCCGCCAGCACATCGTCGGCTTGCCTGCGCGCGGCAGCCACCAGTTCGCTGGGGAATGCCGCCAGTTTGACGCCGTGGTCATTGATGAGGGCGGCGAGCGCCTGCGCGTTCAGCCGCTCCATTTCGGCGAGCGCGTAATTGGCTTCCGTCGCGCAGGCGTGCGCCACCACCGCCTTGAGATCGTCGGCGAGGCCATTCCAGGCTTTCAGCGACACGATGCATTCGCCGGTGCCGTTCGGTTTGTTGAAGCCGGGGTAATAATAAAACGGCGCGACGCGATAGAGCCCGAGCGCGATGTCGGTGCCCGGGCCGACGAATTCGGCGCCGTCGATGACGCCCGATTGCAGGCTGGTGAGAATTTCGGCCGGCGGCGTGGTCTGCGGCGTCGCGCCCAGCCGGCGATAGACTTCGCCGCCGAGGCCGAGCGACCTGAGCTTAAGTCCGCGCAGGTCGGCAAGGCTCTTCAACTCGCGGCGGAACCAGCCGCCCATGCAGACGCCGGTATTGCCGCCCATGAAGGGCTTGACGCCGAAGGGCTTGTACAAATCGTCCCACAGCGCCTGCCCGCCGCCGGCGTCGATCCAGGCGACGTGCTCGGAAGGCGTCAGCCCGAACGGCACGGTGGTGAAGAACGCCGCCGCCGGCATTTTGCCCTGCCAGTAGAACGAAGCGGTGTGGCCGATCTCGGCGACGCCGTTGCCGACCGCGTCGAGCACGCCGAACGCGGGTACGACCTCGCCCGCCGCCGACACCTGGATGTCGAGACGGCCGCCGGAGAGCGCGCGGATGCGCGTGGCGATCCGCTCCGCCGACATGCCCGGCCCCGGCAGCCGCTTCGGCCAAGACGTGACCATGCGCCATTTCAGTGTCTGTGCCGTCGCAATCGCCGGCGCCGCGATTAGACTTGCGGCCGTAAGCCCCGCGCCCAAAGTAAAATTACGTCGTGTCGTCATGGCGTCCTCCAATTCATTGGCGCATGATCTACTCCGAAAACCGGTTTCCACTTTTCTGGATCATGCGCGCATAGAAATGATCGAGCGGTCCGTGGCCGTGTCCGACGTTCAACTTGTCGGCGGCAGCGATCGCCGCGGTGACATAAGCTTTGGCGTCTTGCGCGGCGGTGACGAGATCACGACCCTTCGCCAGTTCGGCTGCAATCGCCGACGACAAGGTGCAACCCGTCCCATGCGTATTTTTGGTCGCGATGCGCGACGCCGTCAGCCGCATCGTCTCGCCTTCGCCGATCAGCAGATCAACGCTTTCATCGCCGGCGCCGTGGCCGCCCTTGATCAGCACACAGCGCGGACCGAGCGCCAGAATTTCGCGCCCCTGCGCCTCCATCTCACCCTCATTGCGCGCCATTGGCTTGCCGGTCAGCGCCGCCGCCTCGTGCAAATTCGGCGTCACAATCGTCGCCATCGGGATCAACTCGTCGCGCAGCGCAGCGATCGCGTCTTCATCCAGCAGCCGGTCGCCCGAAGTCGCGACCATCACCGGATCGAGCACGATGTTGCGCGCGTTGCGTTTCCTGAGTTCGGCCGCCACCGTCCTGATAATCGCCGCACGTGACAGCATGCCGATCTTTACGGCTGCAATATCGAAATCGGAAAACACCGCATCCATCTGCGCCTTGACGAAATCCGCGGGTACGTCGTGGATCGCGGCAACGCCTTGCGTGTTCTGCGCGGTCAGCGCGGTGATCACCGATGCGCCGTAGACGCCCAGCGCGCCGAAGGTCTTGAGGTCGGCCTGAATGCCGGCGCCACCGCCCGAATCCGAGCCCGCGATGGTGACCGCGACCGGCGTCAAATTTTGTTTGCGCATGATCTCGTTCGAAAACCGGTCCCCACTTTTCGGGATCATGCGCTACGCCTCCGCCGCTCCAATGCGACATCGACCACGTTGCGCAATGCGCGCGCCGCCTTGGCCGGCTCCGCGATCAGCGAGAGCGCCGAAATGACCGCGACGCCGTCGGCGCCGGCCTCGATCACAGCGGCGGCGTTGCTCTCATTGATGCCGGCAATGGCGCAGATCGGAAAATTCGGCTTGCGTGCGCGCACCGCCTGCGCGATCGAGCGCAGGCCGGCTAGGCCGATCGGCGCCGACGGGTTCTCCTTCGAGGTGGTGCCGTAGACGCCGCCGATGGCGACGTAGTCGAGCAAATCGAGCGGAGCGGCCGCCGCCTGCTCCAGCGTCTTGATGCTCATGCCGATAATCGCGGTCTTGCCAAGCAGCAGCCGCGCATCGGCCGGCGGCATGTCGTCCCAGCCGATGTGCACGCCGTCGGCCTCGACCGCCAACGCGACATCTACCCGGTCGTTGATCAACAGCGGAATGTCGAGCGGCGCCAAAACGCCGATCAGCGCGCGCGCCTTTTCCATCATGCGTCTGGTCGAGCCGTGCTTGTCGCGCAATTGCACCAGCGTCGCGCTGCCGGCGATATCGCGCGCGAGATCCGCGAGCTTATGGCCGCCGGCGACGGCGGGATCGACAAGCGCATAGAGGCTCAGGTCGGCGTCCATTCAATTCACCTCATGCATGCCGATGTTGGCGCGAGCGAGCAGCGTCTTCTCATCGAGATTGTAGAGCGCATCGACGATCGCGACAGCGAAACTACCCGGCCCTTGCGATTTTTCCGCTGCTACTTCGCCGGCGATCCCGGTCATCGCCAGCGCCGCCGTCGTGGCGATAAAGGCATCCGCCTCGACCGCCAGACAAGCAGCGACCAGCGCGGAGGCGGCGCAGCCCATGGCCGTCACCTTGGCCATCAGCGCATGGCCGTTGTTAATCGAAACGGCGCGTCCGCCATCGGCGACGAGATCGATCTTGCCCGACAGGCCGACGGTCAGGTCATGCGCGCACGCGTAAGCCGCGACGGCTTCAACATCCGGTCTCCCGCCGGCGAGCGCGGCAAATTCAGCGGCGTTGAGGCGCAGCGCCTTGGGCGCGAGAAAAATCAGATCGCGCGCGTAAGCCGCGCGTTGCGGGGCGCGGTCAACGAAAACCGGATCGAGCACCCAAGGCAGTTCGTGCCGGACGGCGCTATCGACCGCGATCGAGGTCGCCTCGCGCCGCTCGCGGTCGAAGGTTCCGAGATTGACCAAAAGCGCGTCGCTTTTTGCGACGAAAGCGCCGATCTCCTCGCCCGACAGCGTCATCGAGGGGATCGCGCCAAAAGCCAAAAGCGCATTGGCGGTAAAATTCTGCGCCACCGAATTGGTGACGCAATGCACGCGCGGGCTCTTTTCGCGCAAACGCATCAGCAGCGCCACGGCGGACGCCGCCAGATCCTTGCCCGATAGTCGCTCGCGCGATGCCGCTTGTGGATGCCGCATCTCTGGTCCCTCCGCCGGCATGACCCGGATCAGGTTCGTTGGGTTGGCCTGTAAACCGCCTCTCAGCCCGGCACCGCCGGACACCCCACGAGATTGCTGCCGATTACCTAGTCCGCGCCGCCCGCCAAAGCAAGGGTGGCTTGCATGCGGCACGCGATTTTGCTGGATTGCAGGCATGAAGCGCGTGAGCTGGCGCAAGCGGCCCGGAGAGGCGAGATGACCCCGTTTTTCATTCAGATCAAATGCGAGCTCGGCAAGGCCTATCAGGTCGCCAATGAACTGGCCGAAGCCGAAATCGCCTCCGAGATTTATTCGACCGCCGGGGATTACGACCTGCTGGTGAAGTTCTATGTCGATGCCGGCACCGACATCGGCCACTTCGTCAACGAGAAGGTGCATTGCATCGCCGGCATCAAGGACACCTACACCATCATCACCTTCAAGGCGTTTACGGTGTAGCGGACACCGTGCCTCAAATCTCCGGTCGGCGCGGACCTTCCGCCGCCCGCGCACGAGCAATGCCGAGCGCCCGCTCGCGCCAGATCACCGCCAGCCCCGCACCGGCCACGATAGTCGCTCCGACATAAACCAGCGCCGCCGGCAATTCCCCGAACACCCAATAGCCGAGCAGCAGCGCCCACAGCATCGACGAATAATCGAACGGCGCGATCACCGAGGCGGTAGCGTGGCGATAGCTTTCGGTCAGAAAAATATGCGCCAGCCCGCCGAGGATGCCGAGCGCGATCAGCGCGGTGAGTTCCGTACCGGTCGGCGAATGCCAGGCGAAGGGCAAGGTCGCCGCGCCGGCGAGCGCGCAGATCAGCGAGAAATAAAATACAATGGATGAAGTCGTTTCGCTTTGCGTCAGTCGCCGCGTCTGAATGACGGTGCCGGCGTTACACAGCGAGGAGACGATCGCGAAAATCGAGCCGACAGCGGCGACGCTGCCGGCGGCGGCGTAATGCGCCGGGTCGAAATTCGGCACCAGCATCACCAGAACGCCGACGAAGCCGACCACGACCGCGCTCCAGCGGAACAGGCGCACGCGCTCCTTCAAAATCAGCGCGGCGAGCGCGACGGTAAAGAGCGGCGACACGAACTGTATGGCGGTCGCGTCGGCCAGTGGCAGACGCGTCAGCGCACTGAAATTGGTAAACATGCCGAAGACCGAGAGCACGCCGCGGCCGAGCTGCCCGAACGGACGGCGGGTATATAACGCGGTCGCCAGTTCTCCGCGCAGCGCATAGATCGCCAGCACCGGCACAATGGCGAAAGCGGAACGAAAAAATACCATCTGGCCGACGGGCGCGACATCGCCCAGTTGCCGCACTAAGGCCGACATCGCAGCGAATAGCAGCGCAGAGCCGAGCTTGAAGCCGATGGCTTTGAATAGATTCACCGGCGCTTCATAACGGGCCGGGACGGCTTTGTCAGGACTATTTCTCCGGCAAGGTCTGGCCTCGGACCGCCGACAGCGATTTAATGTAAACCGCCATCGCCCTGCGATCGGCATCACTCAGTTGCGAGATATTGCGCACTACCTCGACCATACTGCCGCCGACGCGATCGGCGTCTGGCGTGAAGCCGTCGGTCAGCGTTCCGACAATATCGGCGACCGTCCAGTCTTTCAGCTTGAACTGCGTGATGTTGGGCACGCCGCCCTGCCCGTCCGGTGCGGGCCCGCCGGTGAAACGCAGGCCTTTGATAATACCGCCGAACGCATCGCGCGGCGAATGGCATTCGGCGCAATGGCCCGCGCCATTCACAAGATAGGCGCCGCGATTCCATTGCGCCGATTGCGATGGATTCGGTGTGAACGGCTTGCCGTCAAGAAAAACGAGTTTCCAGAGGCCGAGCGCGCGGCGGATGTTGAACGGAAACGGAAGATCGTGACCACGCACGCGGCCGGCCACCGGCGGCAAGGTTTTGATGTAGGCGAACATGTCGCGCAAATCGTTCGGCGCGATGCGCTGGTAAGATGTGTAAGGCAGCGCGGGATAAAGGTGTTCGCCGCCCGGCGACGTGCCTTTGGTGAGCGCGCTGATGAACTCCGCTTCGCTCCAGGCGCCGATGCCGTCCTTGCGGTCGGGTGAAATATTCGGAGCATAAAATGTGCCGAACGGCGACTTTAGCGCGAGGCCGCCGCCGAGCGCGGACTTGTCGGGTTTGTCCGGCACCGCGTGACAAGACGCGCAACCGCCGGCCTCGAACATTTCCTTGCCGTTGGCGATGTCCGGCGAATGCGCGGCGAGCGCGCTCGCCGGCACAGTTTCGGGAACGGTCAGGAACCAAAACGCCGCGCATCCAAGCAGGGCGGCAACGACCGCTAACAAAGGCAGCTTACGCTTCATTGGCCTTCCTTCAGCATTCGGCGCTGTTTATAGCGGAACAAAAACGCCGGCGCGATTGCTTCGCACCGGCGTCAAACTAAAATAAAATTCGGGCTAGCGCTGCGACTGCCGATAATCCTTATGGCAATTGTCGCAACCGTCGCCGACCGGACCCATCGCGGCTTTAAGGCCGTCGAGCGAGCCCTTGGCCTTGGCGCGATTGTCCGCCACCGCCTTGCCGAAGGCCGCCGCCTTGGCGTCGAAGTCGCTCTTGGTTTCCCAGACTTTCGGCGTCGCCCGCGTCTTGCCGCCGGTCTTTGAATTCTCCGGGAACAGGCCCGGCAGTTGCTTGGCGGTATCTTCCCATTGCTGGAAGGCGGCGTCGACCTTGGCGGCGTCGAACGGGGATTGCCCGCGCAACATGGAAACCACGATCTTGGCGTTGTCGTCGTTCTCCTTCATGAGCGCCTTGCGCGCGGCGATCGGGTCGGACTGCGCAACGACCGCGGTCGCGCCGAGCGCGGCGATAGCGAGGCCTGCGACAACTGTGACGAACTTCATGAACAACGTTCCTTTTGACTCGTGCCTTGCAGTCACCGGCAAACACCGGAGTACAAGTCTTATTCCGGCACTTGCCTGGAAACTTCTGCCGCGGCCGCTCACGAACGTGTGATGAGCGCGTTTAAGCCGCTGTTTTGCTTTGCGCTTTCTTTGCGCCTTCGATCGCCGCCCAGACTTTTTGCGGCGTCGCCGGCATGTCGATGGCGCGGATACCGTAGGCCCGATCAAGCGCGTCAATCACCGCGTTCATGACCGCAGGGCATGAACCGATGGCGCCGGCCTCGCCCGCGCCTTTCACCCCAAGCGGATTATTTTTACAGGGCGTGTTGCGGGTTTCAAAAATGAAAGCCGGCGCGTCGGTTGCGCGCGGCATCGCATAATCCATGAAGCTGGCGCTAAGCAATTGGCCGGAGGCGGCGTCGTAGACCGTGTCCTCCATCAGTGCCTGGCCGATGCCCTGCACCAGCCCGCCATGCACCTGGCCCGCGAGTAAGAGTGGATTAAGCGTGGCTCCGAAATCGTCCACCACGACGTATTTCAGAATCTCGGTCGCGCCGGTGGCGGAATCGATTTCGATTTCCGCGATATGCGTGCCGTTCGGAAAGGTCGGCAGATCGGTTGAAAATTCTTTTGCCGCGGTCAGTTTTTCCGGCGTCGCCCGCGGATGCGCGGCGAGATCGGCGAATGAAATAGCGCGGTCGGTGCCGATGACCTTGATCGCGCCGTCGGCGATTTCCATGTCGCCGGCGGAAGCTTCCAGCGCGTCGGCGGCGAGTTCCTTAAGCTGCTCGGCCAAGGTCTTGCTGGCGCGGTCGACCGAAACGCCGCCGACTGGAATCGAACTCGAACCGCCGGTGCCGGCGCCCGTTTTGATCTTGTCGGTGTCGCCCTGAACGACGCGCACGCGCTCCGGCGGCAGATCGAGCCGCTCGGCGACAAGCTGCGCGTAAGACGTCTGGTGCCCCTGCCCGGTCGATTGCGAACCGATCAGCACGGTGACACCGCCATCGCGGTCGAGCGTCACTTGCGCCGTCTCCGGCCCGTTGGCGCCGCAGGCTTCGATATAAGTCGCGATGCCGATGCCACGCAATTTTTCCGTGCGCTTCGACTGCGAGAGGCGCTTATTGAAACCCTTCCAATCGACCAGTTCCTGCGCCCGCGTGAGCGTCGCAGCGAAATCGCCGGAGTCGTAAATCTTTCCGGTCGGCGTCTTGTACGGCAGTGCCGAAGGCTTGATCAGGTTCTTGCGGCGGATCGCGTCAGGCGTCATGCCGAGTTCGCGCGCCGCGTTGTCGACCGCGCGCTCGATCAGGTACGACGCCTCCGGCCGCCCGGCGCCGCGATAGGCGTCGACCGGTACGGTGTTGGTATAGGCGGCGCGCAAACGCACATGGGCGGCCGGAATATCATATGACCCCGTCGCCATGCCGACGCCGAGCCACGGGATGTAAGGCGCATAGCAGGAAAGATACGCGCCCATGTCGGCGACGATATCGATCTCAAGCGCGAGAAACTTGCCATTGTCGCCGATGGCGAGCCGCGCGGTCGAGATATTGTCGCGGCCATGGCTGTCGCCGAGGAAATGTTCGGAACGATCGCACACCCATTTCACCGGCTTGCGTAGTTTCTCGGCGGCCACCGCCGCCAAGGCATATTCGCGATAGGGGAAAAGCTTGGTGCCGAAACCGCCGCCGACGTCGGGTGTAATCACACGCATCTTGTCGAGCGGCTGTTTCAAAACCGCGCCGCAGATGATGTCGCGGATGATATGGCTGCCCTGGCTGCCGAGCGTCAACGTGTATCGCCCGCCATCGTATTCGGCGATGACGCCGCGGGTGTCCATGTAATTGGTCACCAGCCGCTGGTTGACGATGGTTGTTGAGACCGTGCGCGCGGCATTCGCGAAAGCCTTCTTGGTCGCCTCGGCATCACCCGCTGTTGTTTCAAAAGCGAGATTGGGGCGATCCGGCCAGACCGGCGGCGCGCCGTTTTTCAGCGCCTCGACCGCGCCGATGACATGCGGAAGTGGCTGCCAGTCAATGCTGATGGCCTCCGCCGCGTCCTTGGCCTGCTCCAGCGTATCGGCCACGACGAAACCGACGGCGTCGCCGACATGGCGCACCACATCGAGCGCGAGAATGGGATAATGCGGCACCTTGATATCGACGCCTTCCAGCACGCCCGGCGTCGGCAAGGGACCGAGATCGGCGGTGTCGGCGCCGTCCAGCACCAGACGCACGCCCTTCATCGCCTTGACGCGCGCCAGATCGTCGATGGCGAACTTGGCATGCGCGTGCGGCGAACGCAGCACCACCGCGTGCAGCGCGCCGGCCGGCGCGACGTCCGCGACATAGCAGCCGGCGCCGCGCAACAGCGCGTCATCTTCCTTGCGGGTGAGCGGCTGACCGAAACCGAACTTCATGAGATTCACTCCGCCGGCTGAGCCTGCGGCTTCTCGCGCGAGAAGCGCATCGCTACCCAGCGCGACACCACATAGAACGCCGGCGTGAAGATGAGGCCGAAGACGGTGACGCCGATCATGCCGGAAAACACCGCGGTGCCGAGCGACTGGCGCAGTTCCGCGCCTGCTCCCACCGCCCATACCAGCGGGGCGACGCCAAAGATAAAGGCGAGCGACGTCATCAGGATCGGCCGCAGCCGCAGCCGTGCCGCTTCGACCGCCGCCTCCTGCCGCGTGCGGCCGCGATCCTCGACCTGCTTGGCGAATTCGACGATGAGGATCGCGTTCTTGGCGGCAAGCGCGATCAGCACGATGAAGCCTACCTGCGTGAGAATGTTATTATCCTGACCGCGCAGCACCACGCCGATGATCGCCGCCACCAGGCACATCGGCACGATCAGAATAACGGCGAGCGGCAGCGTCAGGCTTTCATATTGCGCCGCCAGCACCAGAAACACGAAGGCGACGCCGAGCACGAAGGCGAAGATCGCGGTATTGCCGGCGCGGATCTGCTGGAACGCCAGCGTTGTCCATTCGTAGGAGAACCCGGCCGGCAGCGTCTGCGCCGCCAGTTTCTGCATGGTCTCGATCGCCTCGCCCTGGCTGTAACCGGGCGCCGGCGAGCCGTCGAGTTCGGCGGCCGGATAAAGATTGTAGCGCGGCAGCCGGTACGGCCCGGAAATATTGCTCACCGTCGTGAACGAGCCGAGCGGCACCGTCTCGCCCTGGTTGTTGCGCACGCGCAGCGCCAAAACGTCCTTCGCCTCCAGCCGATGCTCGGCGTCGGCCTGCACCTGAACGCGGAAGGTGCGGCCAAACAGGTTGAAGTCGTTGACGTAAGCCGAGCCGATATAGACCTGCAAGGCCGAGAACACATCGCCGATATTGATGCCGAGCAATTGCGCCTTGGTGCGGTCGATGTCGAGATAGAGCTGCGGCGTAGCCGTCTCAAACAGCGAGAACACCTGTTGCACGCCCTTGGTCTGCGCCGCGCGCGCCATCATGGCATAGACCGCGCCCTGCAAGGCCGCCGGCCCCGCGCCGTTGCGGTCCTCGATCATCATGCGGAATCCGGCCGCGTTGCCGATGCCCGACACCGGCGGCGGCTGCACCACGATCATGAAGGCTTCCTGCAAGCTCGCAAGCTTGCCAAACAGCGCACCCTGGATCGCCGTCGATGACAGCTTCGGATCCCTGGCGCGCTGCTCGAACGGATCGAGCACGACGAACATGGCGCCGGCATTCGGCGCATTGGAGAAACTCGCGCCCGAGAAGCCGACGATGACGACTGCGTGCGCCACACCCGGCGTCGACAGCACCAGGTCGGTGGCCCTGCGCATCAGATCGTCGGTACGCTGGAGCGAGGCGCCCGGTGGCAACTGCGAGGCGACAATCAGAATGCCTCGGTCGATCTGCGGGATGAAACCCTGCGGCGTCTCCTTGAAGATCGCCAAGCCGCCGCCGAGAATGGCGACATAGAACACCAGCATGACGACCGCGAAGCGGACGATCCGCCGCGCCAGCGAACGGTAGCCTTCCGCCAGCGCCTCGAAGCCGCGGTTGAACAGCCGGAAGAAGCCGTGCAGCGGCTTCTCGAACCATCGGTCCTCACGCCCCTCCTTGTGCGGCTTGAGTAACAGCGCACACATCGCCGGCGACAGCGTCAGCGACATGAGCAGCGAGATAATGGTCGCACTGGTGATGGTGAGCGCGAACTGGCGATAAAATTGCCCGGATATGCCCGTGATGAACACGGTCGGCACGAACACCGCGCACAGCACCAGCGCGATCGAAATCAGCGCGGTGCCGACCTCGTCCATGGTGCGGCGCGCCGCTTCGCGTGGGGTTTTGCCGGCCTCGATATTGCGCTCGACGTTCTCCACCACCACGATGGCGTCGTCGACCACGATGCCGATGGCGAGCACCAAGCCGAATAGCGACAGATTGTTGAGCGAGAAGCCGAACAGGCCCATCGTGAAGAAGGTGCCGATCAGCGAAATCGGGATCGCCAGCAGCGGGATCACCGCCGCCCGCCAGGTTTGCAGGAACAACACGATCACCAGCACCACCAGCAGGACCGCTTCGAATATCGTGGTGATGACCGCATCGACCGACTGCTGGATGAACTGGGTCGGGTTATAGAACACGCCGTAGTCGATGCCGGCCGGGAAATCCTTCGACATATCTTTGACGGCTTTGACGATATTTTCGCCGGTCGTAAGCGCGTTCGAACCCGGGCGCTGGAACACGGCGAGCGCCACCGAAGGGTAGCGGTCGAGATAGGAGTTCGACGCATAATCCTGCGCGATCAGCTCGACCTTGGCGACGTTCTTGAGCCGCACCACCGCGTTGCCAGATTGCTTGATGACGATGTCGCCGAATTCCTCCGGTATCGACAGGCGGCCCAGCGTGCGGATGGCAACCTGGAAGGCGAGCTGGTCCGGCACCGGCGGCTGGTTCAACACGCCGGAGGCGACCTGGATGTTCTGCGCCTGCAAGGCGTTGGTGACGTCGGACGCCGTGAGATTGAGCGACTGCATGCGGTCGGGGTCGAGCCAGACCTGCATGGCGTAGTCGCGGCTGCCGAATACCACGATCGAGCCGACGCCGTCGACGCGAGTGAGTGCGTCCTTGATTTGCAAGTTGGCGTAGTTGGAAATGAACAGCGCGTCGCGCGACTTGTCCTTGGAATAGAGGTTCACCACCATCAGAATGTCGGGCGAACTCTTGGCCACCGTGACGCCGATCTGCTGCACCTGCGCAGGCAAACGCGGCGTCGCGGTGGCGACGCGGTTTTGCACCTGCACCTGCGCGATATCGAGATTGGTGCCGATGTCGAAGGTGACCGCGATCGAGAACTTGCCGTCGGCGGCCGAGTTCGAGGACACGTAAAGCATGCCCTCGACGCCGTTGATCTGCTGCTCGATCGGCGCCACCACCGTCTCGGCGACGATTTCGGCGCTGGCGCCGGGATATTGCCCGGTGATGTTGATGATCGGCGGCGCGATCTCGGGATATTGCGCGACCGGCAGGCGGCCGAAGGCGACCGCGCCGAGAATAACGATCACGATCGCGATCACGGAGGCGAAAATCGGCCGGTCGATGAAAAAATGCGAGATACGCATGGCGGCCGCTACTTCGACTTGTTTATTTCGGTTTGGCGGGCGCTTGGCCGGCCGGCGGTGCGCCGCCCGGCGGCTTTTGACCGGGCGCTTGCGGAGTGACCTTCTGGCCGGCGCGCACGCGCGCCATGCCGTTGACGATGACGCGGTCGTCGGGCGCGAGGCCTTCCTTGATCACGCGCATCTTGCCGTCGATCAACTGGCCGGGCGTGACGTAGCGGTTCTCGGCCTTGTTGTCCTTGTCGACCACCAGCACGAATTTGCGCGCCTGTTCGCTGCCGACGGCGACGTCCGGCACCAGCAGCGCCTCGTAAGGCGGCGAAGCCGGCACGCGCACGCGGCCGAACATGCCGGGCGTAAAGATGCCGTTCGCATTGGCAAAGACCGCGCGGCCGCGAATGGTGCCGGTCGAACGTTCGATCACGTTATCGACGAAGTCCATGCGGCCGTCATGCACGAAATCGTTTTCGTCGATCAGCTTGAGAGACACTTTCACCCCGGCGCCGCGGCTGGCGACGTCATTGCCGCTCTTGGAGTTGCGCTCGTAACGCAGATAGGAGGCTTCGTCGAAAGTGAATTCGAAATGGATCGGATCGTTCGACACGATGGTGGCGAGCAGCGTGGTGTTGCCGCCGGTGCCGCCGGTCACCAGGTTGCCGGGCGAGACGCGCCGGTCGCCGATGCGGCCGTCGATCGGCGCGTGCAATTCGGTGAAATCGAGATCGAGTTGCGCGGTGCGCAATGCGGCTTCCGCGCCGGCGACCGCGGCCTGCGCGTTGCGGAAGGCTTGCGAGCGCTGCTCGAAGGTCTGGTCGGTGATGGTCTTTTCCTTCACCAATTGCTGGCCGCGTTCGAAATCGCCTTGCGTGAAGGCGAGGTTCGAATTGGCCTGCTTTAGCGTGGCGGATGCCTGCGCCACCGCGTTCTGGAGCGGACGCTTGTCGACGGTAAACAACAGGTCGCCCTGCTTGACCTTGCTGCCGTCTTTGAAGTGTATACCTTCGAGGTAGCCGGATACGCGCGCACGCACTTCGACCGAATTGAGCGCGGTGAAGCGGCCGACATATTCGTCGAAATCGAAAATGGTGCGTTTGGCCGGCTCCGACACCGTGACCGCCAGCGGCGGCGGACCGCCCGCCTGCTGATTATTGCCGCAGCTTGCCACCAAAGTCGCCAAGGCAAGCGCCGCGCCCGCGCGCCGCAAGACGTTGGAAATCCGGGGAAAAGACGCGAAACGAATGGCGTTCATGGGAGCCCTGGCCGGCCGCTGACAAGGACCCGTCCCATACCGGTGACCATCACGAATGTCCACCGTGGCCGAATGGCAACGCCCACGCAAAACCTTGAAAAACCTAAACACATACCCTCGCAACTTCGTTCCTCAGCGTGCCCGTCCCCGAAAGGCCGCCAACCAGCGCGATCCGAAGATCGCCAACACCAGTCCAGCATAAAGCATGCCGCCGATGGCGGCCAACGCCGCAAGTGTCACGATATCGTGCAAGGCCATGCCGGCGAACAAGCGAGCCAGAAACGGCGCGGCGATCCAAAGCACCAGCGCCAGCGCCAGCCCGGCCAAGGCAAGTTTGAACGTCGATTGACGCAACCGCTCATCGAAACGGATATGGCCGGCGCGCATCGCGAACCAGACCACCAGCGTGAGATTGATCCAGGCGCCGATCGAGGTCGCCAGCGCCAGGCCCACCTGCGCCAGCGGCCCCATCAGCAGCACCTTGAAGCCAATGTTGACGGCGGCCGCGATCAGCGCCGCGAATACCGGCGTCGTGGTATCGCTGCGCGCAAAGAAGGTCGCGACCGCGCTGCGGATCAAGACGAAGGGCAAAAGCCCAACGGCATAAGCGGCGAGCGTGTGACCGGCGGCGAGCGCGTCGGCATCGTTGAAAGCGCCGCGCACAAATAGCGCGCGCATGATCAGATCGGGCACAATCAGGAAAGCGGCCAGACAGGGAATCGCTGTCAGCAATGTGAATTCGAACGCGCGGTTCTGCGCATGCGCCGCGCCCGCGTCGTCGCCGGCCGCAAGTCGTCGCGCCATTTCCGGCAAGATGACCGTGCCGGCGGCGATACCGATCACGCCGATCGGCAATTGATTGAGACGGTCGGCATAATAAAGCGCCGACAGCGCGCCGGCCGGCAGGAAGCTGGCGATCACCGTATCGGCGAACAATGCGAGCTGCACGCCGGCGGATCCAAGCGTCGCCGGTCCGAGTGCGCGAAAAAATTGTTTGATGTCGGCATCAAGCCGCGGCCGCCGCAGCCGCGCCAAAACATTGGCGCGGAACGCGTCGCCGCCAACCAGCAGCGCCTGCAATACGCCCGAGACCAGCACGCCCCAGGCGGCGGCATGTCCCGGCGTCGGGAAATAGACTGCGACCAGCAGCGCAACGATCAGTGAGAGATTTAAAAAAATAGGCGCGGCGGCGGCGGCGGCAAAACGCTGCAACGCATTGAGCACGCCGCCGTAGAACGTCACTACCGTTATCAGCAGCAGATAGGGAAACGTGATGCGTGTAAGCTCGACCGCCAGCGCATAACGTTGCGGATCCTTGGCAAAACCCGGCGCCAGCACATCGATCACCGACGGCGTAAAGATCAGCGCAATGCCAAGCAGCACGATCTGGCTGGCCAGCAAGATCGTGAAGATGCGGTCGGCAAAGAGGCCCGCGCGCTCGGCGCCGCCCTGCTCCCGGATGCGGGCATAGGCCGGCACGAAAGCGGCGTTGAAGGCGCCTTCGGCAAAGATGGCGCGGAAATGGTTGGGCAGCCGCAACGCCACGAAAAAGGCATCCGCCACCGGCCCTGCGCCCAGCACCGCCGCCAGGATGATGTCGCGCCCGAAACCGGTCAGCCGCGACAGCAAGGTAAAACCGCCGACCGTGAGGATGCGCTGGATCATTGGCTTTCGGGCTTCTGGGGCTCTTGGCGCTCGTGCGGCCCGCCGGAAACGGCCGTGGATGAAGGGGCTTGAAGCTGGCGCGACGATACCGATAGGTAGACTGGGCAAACTGCCTTAAGACGATTCCCGGCCCAAACATAGGCCCCAATGTGGCCTTAAAACTCTCGCCCGAGCCCGAAAGGCTAAAAAGCGTACGCTCATGCCCTCCCCGATCATCCCCATCCTGCTGGCCGGTGGCGCCGGGACCAGGCTCTGGCCGGTCTCGCGCGACGCCCTGCCCAAGCAGTTTCTGCCGCTGGTCGGGGAACGCTCGACCTATCAGGAGACGCTGTTGCGGGTGCGCGATCCGATGTTCGCTGCCCCCATCGTCATTACCGGGCCGAATTTCCATTTCTTCGCCCGCCGCCAGGCCGAGGAAGTGGGTGTCGAGGCGACCGTGGTGATCGAGCCGCTGCGGCGCGATTCAGCCCCGGCTATCGCCGCCGCCACGGCGGTCGCGCTCAGCCGCGATCCGAACGCGGTCGTGCTGGCGCTCGCGGCCGATCACATCATTCTCGATCCGAAAGCTTTTCGCGCCACGTGTTTGGCCGGGTGCGCGGCGGCTGAAGCCGGCAAGATCGTCACCTTCGGCATCAAGCCGAGCGAACCGAAAACGAGCTATGGCTATATTCTACCCGGTGATCCAGTCGGCGACACCGGCGTCAACGCGGTCAAGCGCTTCGTCGAAAAGCCGGACGCCGCCACCGCCGTGCGTTACGTGCACGAGGGCTATCTCTGGAATTCGGGAAATTTCCTGTTCCGCGCCGACACCTTGCTGTCGGAGTTGAAGCGCCTGGAACCGGAAATGTCGGAGGCGATTGAGGCGGCGGTCGGCAAAGCCACCACCGATCTCGGCTTCCTGCGGCTCGATCCGGAGAGTTTCGCGCGCGCGCCGCAGAAGTCGATCGACTATGCGGTGATGGAAAAGACCGACCGCGCCGCGGTGGTGGCGGGCGACTTCCGCTGGTCGGACATCGGTAGCTGGGACGCACTGTTCGATATCACGCCGGCCGACAAGCAAGGCAATGTCCTGCAGGGGCCGATCGTGACCATGGATTCAAGCGATTGTGTCGTGCACTCGGACGGCCGCCTCACTACCCTCATTGGCGTCAAGGATATGGTGGTGGTGTCGACTTCGGACGCGGTGATGGTGGTGCCCCGCGCCCGCTCCCAGGAAGTGCGCGAACTGGTGGCGAAATTAAAGACCGAGAAAAAAGCGGAAGCCACCGACCACAAACGGGGGCACCGGCCCTGGGGCTATTACGAATCGATCGATCTGGGCGAGCGCTTTCAGGTCAAGCGCATCGTCGTCATTCCGGGCGGCGTGTTGTCGTTGCAGAAACATCACCATCGCGCCGAACATTGGGTGGTGGTGCGCGGCACCGCCGAGGTCACGATCGGCTCAGACGTGCGCGCGGTGCATGAAAACGAGTCGGTCTATATCCCGATCGGCTCGGTGCATCGCCTCGCCAATCGCGGCAAAATCCCGCTGGAATTGATCGAGGTGCAGACCGGCAGCTATCTCGGCGAAGACGACATCGAGCGCATCGAGGACGTCTATAAGCGGAAGTGATCAGTTCGCCTTCATCGCCCGCCGCACCGCCTCGACGATGCGCATCTGCGTCGCCTCGTCGAGATAAGGGTGCATCGGCAGGCTGATAACTTCGTGGGCCAGAGATTCGCTTACCGCCACGCCGCCTTTGCCGACCGGATAGTGCTTATAGGCCTGCTGGAGGTGCAGCGGGATCGGGTAATAGATCGCGGTCGGGATGCCGTCGGCCTTGAGCGCCGCCGCGAAAGCCTCGCGCTTTCCGGGCTTGAGGCGAATGGTGTATTGCGCCCAAACCGACGTCGAGCCCGCCGGCACCTCCGGCACGGTCACGACATCCCCAAGCGCCTCCGTATAGCGGCGAGCGACAACGTTGCGCGCTTCGATCTCGTCCGGGAAAATCTTCAATTTCTCGCTCAGCACCGCCGCCTGAACGGTGTCGAGGCGCGAGGCGAGCCCGATGCGCACATTGTCGTATTTGTCGCTGCCTTGGCCATGCGCGCGGATGCTGCGCATCATTTCAGCCAGCTTGTCGTCATCTGTCATGACCGCGCCGCCGTCGCCATAACAGCCCAAAGGCTTCGCCGGAAAGAAGCTCGTCGCGGTGGCATGGCCGAAAGTGCCGAGGCGGCGATTGTTGAAACTGGCGCCGAAGCCCTGCGCGGCGTCGTCGAGCACCAGAAGGTCATGCGCCTTGGCGGCGGCGGCGACCGCGCCGTGATCGACCGCCAACCCGAATAGATCGACCGGAATGATCGCCTTCGGCGTCAGCCCGACTACCTTGGCGGTTTCGACCGCGCCGGCAATGCCGCGCGCATCGATATTGAAGGTCACCGCATCGACATCGACAAAAACCGGCGTCGCGCCGACCAGCACCGCCACTTCGGCGGTGGCGCAAAAGGTGAAGGACGGACAAATCACCGCGTCGCCCAGCCCGATGCCGAAGGCGCGCAAGGCCAGCACCAGCGCATCGGTGCCGCTGGCGCAGGTGACCGCGTGCTTGGCGCCGCAGAAGGCGGCCAATTCGGTTTCGAAGGCGCGCACCTCGGGCCCGAGAATGAACTGGCAATGATCGAGCACGCGTTTGACCGCGACATCGATCGCCGGCCCCAGCCGGCGGCGTTGCGCAGCTAGATCGATAAAGGGGATCGGCGGCATGTCGGGTCGAAGGTTCATTGCAATTCCAAGTGAGTTGTCCGCGCAATCAGCCGGCGGCGACGCGCGGTGTCTTATGCTTGGCCGGCGCGATCGCCGGCGGGCGATCGGTCAGACACTGGATGGCGATCTTGAGGCTGGCCACCGCCTCCTCGCCGGTTACCGCCGGCGCGGCGCCACTGCGCACCGCGCTCAGGAAAGCGAGCAACTCCGAGCGCAGCGGTTCGGCATGGCCGACCGAGAGATGCCGCATCGAATAGCTACCGTCGGGCTGGAAGCCAAAACATTCGGTCACCTGGCGCGTCAGCAGATCGCCCTGCACGTATTTACCGCGCGTCGCAACCGTCACGTTGCGTGCCTTGAACGGCGTCAGCCAGTTGGTATTGATATGCGCCAGCACGCCGGAGGCGGTGCGGAACTGCAACAACGCGATGTCTTCGCGTTCAGCCACCGCGCTCGACAACTGCGGTTGCACCTCGACGATGTCGCTGTCGGTGAACCAACGGATCAGGTCGATGTCGTGCACGGCCAGATCGATCACCACGCCGACATTCGACATACGCGGCGGAAACGGACCGACGCGGGTGATGGCGATCGACAGAATGTCTTCGTTGCGGATGGCTTCCTTGATCACTTCGACCGCCGGATTGAAGCGTTCGACGTGGCCTACCATCAGCGTCAGACCGGCAGCGCGCGCCGCGTTGATGATCTCATGACCCTCTTCGACCGTTGAGGCGACCGGCTTTTCGACCATCACGTGCACGCCGCGCGCAATCGCCGCGAGGGCGATGTCGCGATGCAGATGCGTTGGCGCCGCGATGGTGATCGCATCGACGCCGAGATCGAGCAATTCTTCGATGTTGGTCACAGCACCGCAATTGAGCGTGCGCGCGACAAATTCAGCCTGCTTGCGGTCGGGATCGGCAACGGCGACCAGGGCCGTGCCCGGCAGCCCGGCAAAAACGCGGGCGTGGTTACTACCCATGACGCCGACGCCGACGACACCGACGCGCAGCGGACGTTCGTTATTCTCGGTCGTAGCCTGTGACATGTGCCGTTAACATTCCCCTCGCCGATACGATCGGGCCCCGCCTTCCCCTAGCATGCTGATTTAGCGCTGGCGACGGCGCCCCCAAAACGCGGTGAACACGTTTTGATTCAGAGCGTTACAACGAATTAACCAGTGCGAGTGCGGCTATTCGGCGGCTTTCGAAGCCGGCACCGCGAGCTTGAGCCCGGCGGCTATCGCGTCTTCGCGGAACGCCTTGACCGCGCCGAGCGACAGTTCGGCACCGGTCTTTGTGCCCAGCGCCGGCAGCTTGTTCAGCACGTCGGCCGGCGCGGTGATGATGTGGCAGCCCATTATGTCGGCTTCGACCACGTTATAGACCTCGCGGGTCGACGCCCAGATGATCTCGACGGTCTCGGTCGCGCGTGCGCGCTTGATCGCGTCCTGCATGATCGGCCGATAGTCGATGCCGAAATCGGCGAGCCGGCCGGCAAACACCGAAACGATGGAGGGCGCGCCGCCGTCGAGCGCTTCTATCGCGCGCGCCACCTGCTCCGAAGTGAAGACGGCGGTGAAATTGATCTTGATACCGTCGCGCGACAGCGAACGCACGGCGTCGTAGAGCGGCTCGGCCCGCGTCGTCGTCACCGGCAGCTTGACATAGACATTCTTGCCCCATGAATCGATCACGCGTGCCTGCGCGACCATCTCCGCGATGTCGTCGGAGAACACTTCGAACGAAAGGTGATGGGCGGGCACCGCCTCGACCAGATCGCGGCCGAACGCCTCGTAGTCTTTCACGCCGGCTTTTTTCAGGAGTGACGGGTTGGTAGTGAAGCCGGCGATCCAGGTCTTCTTGGCCATCTCGACGATCTGCGCCTTGTCGGCACCGTCGGTGAACAATTTGACTTTTAAGTTGGCGAGCGTTGCAGCGGTCATATCGGATTGCCTTCTACCCAGTGAGTCCGGCTACTTATAGGCGATAGCCGGACCGATCCAATATAGTATAGTCTGTCAGCGGGTATTCGACGCCCGCCGGCGAAGCTAATGGTGATGGTAGCTCTTAAACCATTTGATGAAGCGCGCGATGCCGTCGGCAATCGGCGTGGACGGCTTGAAATCGACCTCGCGCATGAGCGCGTCGACGTCGGCATAGGTCGCCGGAACATCGCCCGGCTGCATCGGCGCGAGGTCCCGAATGGCTTTCTTGCCGATCGCTTTTTCAAGTAGCTCGACGACATCCAGCAAATCGACCGGATTGTTGTTGCCGATATTATAGACGCGCCACGGTGCGCTGCTGGAACCGGGATCCGGCTTGTCACTCGTCCAACTTGGATTGCCGGCCGCCGGCCGATCGATGAGCCGCACGATCGATTCAACCACGTCATCGACGTACGTAAAATCGCGCCGCATCTTGCCGTGATTGAACAGCTTGATCGGCTCGCCAGCCATAATCGCTTTGGCGAAAATCCACATCGCCATGTCCGGTCGGCCCCAGGGGCCATAGACGGTGAAAAAGCGCAAACCGGTCGTCGGCAGTTTGAACAGATGCGCATAAGAATGCGCCATCAATTCATTTGCCTTCTTCGAGGCACCGTAAAGGCTCAACGGATGATCGACATTGTCGTGCACCGAAAACGGCATCTTCGTATTGCTGCCGTAGACCGATGACGACGATGCGTAGAGCAGATGGCGGCACTCATTGTGACGGCAACCTTCCAGAATGTTGCTGAAGCCGACGAGATTGGAATCAACGTAAGCCTGCGGGTCGATCAGCGAATGACGCACGCCGGCTTGAGCGGCGAGATGCACGACGTGCGGAAAACGGTGTTCGGCAAAGAGCGCAGCCATGCCGGCGCGATCGGCGAGATCGAGCTTGATGAAGCGGAAGCCAGGAAACTTGGCCAGTTCCGCAAGCCGCGCGTCTTTCAGCTTAGGATCGTAATAGGCATTCAGGTTGTCGATGCCGATGACCGGCCGGGCGCTCTCCAGCAGACGGCGCGCGACGTGAAAGCCGATGAAACCGGCGGCCCCGGTGACAAGAACGGGAGCTACAGCCGCCACAGATCGATTCCTTCCGGCTTGCTGTTCCGTTCAAGCCGGCATTTGACGTCGACGACGGTGCCCTTGCCGTCTTTCAGCAAGCGCGCCATCAAGGACCAGCCCTCTTTGACATAGGCCTGATGACAGACCGCTAGAATGACGGCGTCGGCAGGCTTAAGCGATTTCATTTCGGTGAGCGTGACATCGTATTCGTGTCTGGCTTCTTCCGCCAGCGCCAAAGGATCGTGCACTTGCGCGCGGATACCGAAGCGTTCGAGCTCGCGCACGATGTCGATGACTTTCGAGTTGCGGATGTCGGGCACATCTTCCTTGAAGGTCATGCCGAGCACCGTCACTACCGCGTTCGTACAATTGCGCAATGTCAGACTGCGCACGCATTCATGCGCGACCCACATTCCCATGCTGTCATTGATGCGGCGGCCGGCAAGGATGACTTCGGGGTGATAGCCGGCTTTTTCGGCGCGATAGGTAAGATAATAAGGATCGACCCCGATACAGTGTCCGCCGACAAGACCGGGCTGATAGTTGAGAAAATTCCATTTCGTCGCCGCCGCTGCCAAGACGTCGCCGGTATCGATACCGAGCCGGTGGAAGATCGCGGACAGTTCGTTCATGAAAGCGATGTTGAGATCGCGCTGGGTGTTTTCGATGACCTTGGCCGCTTCCGCGACCTTGATCGACGGCGCGCGATGGATGCCGGCGGTCACCACCGAACCGTAAACATCCGCAACAATGTCGAGCGTTTTGGCATCCTGCCCCGCGACCACTTTCATGATGGTCTCGAAGCGATGTTGCTTGTCCCCGGGATTGATGCGCTCGGGGGAATAGCCGACAGTGAAATCTTGTCCGGCTTTGAGGCTGGACGATACCTCCAATACCGGAACGCAATCTTCCTCGACGGCGCCGGGATAGACCGTCGATTCATAAATCACGATATCGCCGCGCTTGAGCACGGCGCCGACCGTTTTCGACGCCGCCAGCATGGCGCCGAGATCAGGCCGGCGCGCCGCGTCGATGGGCGTCGGCACGGTGACGATATAGAAGTCGGACGCCGTCAAAGATTCGGGCCGGTCCGAATAGGTGAGCGTCGATTGCGACAGATCGGCCGTTTCCACTTCGCGCGTGCGATCGCTGCCGGATTTCAACTCGGCGACGCGCGTGGCGTTGACGTCGAAGCCGATGACCGGCACGCCCGATCTGGCGAAGGCGACCGCGACCGGAAGGCCGACGTAACCGAGCCCGATCACCGCTATTTTTCGTCCGTGTGCCATGCCGTCTCTATCTGTGATTCACCAACTGTTGCGTCTCTCTTAGCCGCCAGCAGGCGGCAACGGCAATAGGCGGCCGGAGCGCGCAAGCAGGCGATTATAAAGGTCAACGATTTGAAGACCGATTATGTTGGCAGAAAACTCGTCTTCCACGAGCCGGCGGCTCGCTGCGCCATATCGGGCGCGCAGTGATGCGTTTGTCGCAAGCTGCCCTATGGCGTCGGCAAGCGCCGCAGCGTCGTCCGGCGGCACCAGCAGTGCATTAAGCCCGCGGCGCGCGATCTCGCGACAGCCGGGAACGTCTGTCGCCACGATTGGCCTGCCGCAGGCGGCGGCCTCCAGCAAGCTCTTCGGTAAACCCTCACGGCGTGACGGCAGCACGGCGATATGGGCCGCGCCCCAAACGTCGCGGATGTCGGCAACATGCCCGAGTACTTCGATCCCCGGGCGTCCGGCCCACGCCGCGACTTCCTCCGCGGGGATGGAAGCGGGATTGACCGGATCGATATCGCCGGCGATCAGCAGGCGGATCGGCTGACCTCGGTCAGCTAGAATTTCATGCGCTTGGACTAAAATTCGTACGCCTTTATCGTCGAGTAGACGGCCGACGAAGGCCGCGGTCACCGTGCCGGCGGGTTCCGGCAGCGGCTTCAGCACATCTGTTTCAACGCCGGAGCCCGAGATGACGTAAATGCGCTCGGCGGCAATGCCAAGGTTTCGCATCGCCGAGCGATCGTCTGGATTTTGCACCAATACCGTAGCGTTCGGATGACCGAGAACATAATGCAGCAAACCGCGCAGAATCGACCGCACCAATCGTGCCTTCAGCGTGGACGACGTAAACGCATATCCAAGCCCTGCGAGCGCATTGAGCCGAATAAAGGGAATCCCGATAGCGGCTAGCGAGCCAACGATCGTGGGCTGCAAAGCGACGTGATGAACAATATCCGGAGCGATCGACTTATAAAGCCGGCGCACTGCCCGAATGTTGGAGAAGAACGCAAACAGATTAATGCTCCCTCGCCGCCAACGAACGGAATGCAGGGAGAACCCCTCCGCTTCGATCGCCGCCTTACCTTTATCGATATGGGTTATCACGTGAACGTCGTAACCCGCGCGCTGCGCCGCCCGCGCCATTGGCAGCCGATGCGAAAGAAAGTACCAGTCCTGGGTCGCCAGATAGACCAAGACCGGTTTGACAGAAGCTGTTGATAGCGGCGAAATCATTGATTTGTATATCGCAAAGACCCTATTCTGTCGGCGTCTGACGGTCGAAGCTATTCCATCCGGTGATATTGATTCGATGCAAGCCCGTTCCTTCTACCGGGTATTACCCTATTGCGTATGCTTTCTTGCATGCGCGGCTGTCGATCTCTTCTATTTCCCACATACAACCGTTTTCCCGGACGAACAGCGCATCTTCGGGTCCGCCATTCGGCTGATAGAAAGCGACGAGTTCTGGGTCGGTTCCGACCGAGCCTGGGAGATGCCGGGGACCGCGCTCTTCTTTGCGCCATTCGTCTGGCTCTTCGGCCCGCACAACGCGATCGTTCCGATCAGGCTAGCTCAAGCCGTTCTGGTCACGGTTCAGTGCGGGCTCGTCGGGCATATCGCCACCCGCGTCTTTCGCAATCGTAGGGTTAGCTTTGTCGCGTCATGCATCGCCGCGATTTACCCGTTCATTTTATTCTACCAAGGCCTGCTGCTCAGCGAAACGCTGTTTAATACGTTGCTCCTCGCCGGCATGGCCGCGCTGTTTTGGTGGCGCGACCGCGGGTTTCGGGTAGACATCGCGCTTGTAATTGCGTCGCTCTGTTTTGCGCTGGCGACGCTCACCAAAGCCACGCTGACTTTTCTGCCGCCATTTCTAATCGCAGCGACCGCCTACCTCGCTGGAGGCAGCCTGCGACGGACGATCAATACCCTGGTCGCAGCATGCTGCCTCTATGCAGCATTCATGAGTCCGTGGTGGATTCGCAACGCCGCACTTTTTCACACAATCGTTCCACTCACGACCAGCAGCGCGTCTAATCTTTACCTCGGCAACAACGCTCACAATCCTGAAGCGGGCATCGATTGGGCAAACGAAGTGGAGCCCGAAATCGTCGCCCTAGCCAATTCTGTGCCCGATGAGTTGGAACGACAACGCATCTTTAAGGAAGCCGCAGGCAACTACATTAGAAACCATCCAGCAGCGTTCCTGCGCGCTGGGTTCAAAAAATTCGTGCGCTTCTGGAATATCGTTCCCAATGCCGCGGAATATCGCTCGGCGGCTTATTCAACGATCAGTATTCTCAGCTTCGGGTCGATTTTGGCATTTGCTATAATTTGCGTGGCACGCCGGCGACGGCAATGGCGCTTGCTTGCACCGTTCTATCTTGTTTTCGGCTATTTCACATTCGTGCACGTCGTTACCATCGCCTCGCTACGATACCGATTCCCGCTTGAGCCGCTGTTGATCATTCTCGCCGCTGAACCGATAGCAGCGCTGATAACTCATTTTCGACGCGACTCTACGCAGGAAAACCGAAACGCGCGCAAAGCCTAGCGCTCGCGCAGCGAGTTTTTGTGCGCGAGGAAATCCGCATAGGCCGCCTGCAATCCTTCGCGTAATGGTGTCCCGGCACGCCAGCCAAGCGCCGCAAGTTTCGAAACATCGAGCAGCTTGCGCGGTGTACCGTCGGGCCGGCTGGTGTCGAAGGCTAGCTTTCCCCGGTAGCCGACGACATCGGCGACGATCTCGGCAAATTCCCTAATGCTGACCTCTCGGCCGGTTCCGGCATTGAGGAATTGGTCGTCGGAATAATGCTTCATGATGAACACGCAAGCATCGCCAAGATCATCGACGGCCAGAAACTCGCGTTTCGGATTGCCGCTTCCCCACACGCTGACGTGCGGCGCGTTGGCAAGCTTGGCCTCGTGAAAACGGCGGATGAGGGCTGCCGGCACGTGGCTGTTCTCGGGATGATAGTTGTCGCCCGGACCGTACAGATTGGTCGGCATCACCGAAATGAAGTCGATGCCGAACTGCCGACGATAAGCCTGGGCCAGCTTGATGCCGGCGATCTTGGCGACGGCGTACCACTCATTGGTTGGCTCAAGCGGGCCGGTCAACAACATCTCTTCGGTCATCGGTTGCGGGGCTTCGCGCGGGAAAATACAGGATGAGCCCAGGAACAGCAGCTTCTTCACTTTCGCCGCGACCGCCGCACGCATCACATTCAGCGCGATGGCGATATTGTCGGCGAGAAAATCGGCCGGAAACGTGTTGTTAGCATGAATTCCGCCGACGCGGCCAGCGGCGAGGAATATCGCGTCCGGGCGTTGGCGCAGAACCCATTCTTCGGTCTGGGACTGGTTGGTCAGATCGAGCGTACTGCGGGGCACGGTGAGCACTTCGCAGTTTTCCGATTCCAACCGCCGCGCAATCGCGGCCCCTGCCATGCCGGCGTGGCCCGCGACATAAACGCGCTTGCCGCGCAGATCGAACAAAAGTGACGGCGCTGACGATTTAGTCATGCCGATTTCTGCGAGTTTGCTCTTCGCGGACGGCCTTGAGGTCTTCCTCGACCATCTCCTTGACCAAAGCGTCGAACGATGTGGCGTGCTGCCAGCCAAGCACGCGGCGCGCCTTCGAAGGGTCACCGAGCAGATATTCGACTTCGGTCGGTCGGTAGTAACGCTCATCGACCTCGACGAGTACCTGTCCGCTGGAGGCGTCGATGCCCCGCTCGGACTTGCCCATTCCGCACCATTCAATCTTACGACCGACATGCGCGAATGCGCGCTCGACGAACTGCCGCACCGAATAGGCTTCCCCGGTTGCCAGCACATAATCGTCCGGTTTCGGTTGCTGGAGAATGCGCCACATGCCCTCGACGTAATCGCGGGCGTGACCCCAGTCGCGCTTGGCGTCGAGGTTGCCGAGATAAATCTTGTCCTGGAATTTCAATTCAATCGCCGCCACCGCCCGACTGATTTTACGCGTGACGAATGTCTCGCCACGGGTCGGGCTCTCGTGATTGAACAGAATGCCGTTGGAAGCATGCATCCCGTAAGCTTCCCGATAATTCACGGTGATCCAATAGGCATAGAGTTTGGCAGCGGCATATGGACTGCGCGGCGCAAACGGAGTGGCCTCGCTTTGTGGCGCGGGAGAGTTTCCGTAAAGTTCGGAAGTCGAGGCCTGATAAAAGCGAACCCGGTCTTCCATTTTCAAAATACGAATCGCTTCGAGCAAGCGCAGCGTCCCAAGTCCGTCGGAATTCGCGGTATATTCCGGGGTCTCGAAACTGACCTGCACGTGGCTTTGGGCCGCCAGATTATAGATTTCGTCCGGCTGCGTTTCCTGGATAAGACGGATCAGGTTGGTGGCATCGGTCATGTCGCCGTAGTGCAGCATGAACTTGGTCGCATGCTCATGCGGATCGGCATAGAGATGATCGACCCGCTGCGTGTTGAACGAGGACGAGCGCCGTTTGACGCCGTGCACGATGTAGTTCTTTTTCAACAGGAGCTCGGCAAGATAAGCTCCATCCTGGCCTGTTACGCCGGTGATCAAAGCTGTTTTATTCGTCATATAACTCTTCCAACAGGTTCTAATATTTTTCGTACGACGCTCGCCTGCGAGCCCTACCCCGGGCGAGCCCAGGGTGCAAAGCCCGCTTCAACCGGCAGACCGATATCGCTGAGCTCGCTGACAAATTATCGTACATATAAACAAACCAAAGCTGACTATCTTGACTCATCTTCACTTCCTAGACTGCCATGCCAGGCTGGTAAACCGTTGAATTTCGGTCAAAAAATCCCGATTTAGGCCTTGTTACTTCCGAAGATTGACTTTAGGCCGCAGTTCCTATCCAAAAGCAGTTCATTTCTCAATAGCCCGCTCTTGCAGAAAAACAGCAATGCTGTCGACGAAAACAAAGATTGCCCTTGCGGCTTTTGTCCATCACATCGTCACTGGCCTTCGCCAGCTTGCAGGCTTCGGCCCCAAGGTCGAGGTCACAAGATCCGGCATACGATGGATGCTCGATCTCGATGAGGGGATCGACTTTTCCATCTGGTTGCTACGCGCATTCGAATGGCGCACCGTACAGGCTTATTCCAAGTTCGCCCGCCCCGGCATGACTGTGTTGGACATAGGCGCCAATATCGGCGCCCACACGCTGCCGCTAGGGAAGCTTGTGGGTTCGCGAGGCAGGGTCATGGCTATCGAACCGACGGCCTGGGCGACTAGCCGCCTGAAAGCCAACGCGGCGTTAAACCCAGACTTGGCCGACCACATTCTGATTCGGCAGGTCATGCTAGTGGACCGCGACGATACCGCACTTGCCGAAGCACTGTACGCAAGCTGGCCGCTTCGAGGCAACGACGTACATCCGCATCTTCGAGCGCAGGCAAAGTCCACGGACGGCGCCGAAGCTCTGACCCTAGACGCTTTGCTCGAACGAGACAGGCTCGGACGGGTCGATCTGGTTAAACTCGATGTCGATGGGCATGAATGTTCGGTCCTGCGCGGCGGCATGAAAATGTTCAAACGCGACCGGCCTGTGCTATTTATCGAGCTACAGCCATACATCCTTGTAGAGGCTGGTCATAGCATCGACGAGTTGCTCGCATTGTTGGCCGAATGCGGTTATCACATATACCGGCTCGGGACTAAAACGCCGTTACCTATGGATCCGGTCGCCCTGAAGCGCCTGATCCCGGAAACAGGCAGCATCAATGCGGTCGCAATAGCAGACCAGCCATCAGATTTTGAAAAGCGATGAGTGGCGCGCTTAAGACCTATCAAAGCGTGTGGGAGCGTAAGCCGGTATTGCGCACCATCTACGACGATTTTTATCGACGTCTTGCCGCCGAATGCGTGCCGGGGCTCACGATCGAAATTGGTAGCGGCATAGGCAGCCTCAAGAAGCGCCTGGGCAATGTAGTGACGACCGATGTCCAGCACGCGCCCTGGCTCGACTGCGTCGCCGACGCGCAGAAGCTTCCGTTCGCTGAGGGAATTGCGTCGAATATCGTCATGGTCGACGTTTTGCACCATATCGAGTTTCCGGCGATCTTCTTTCGTGAAGCCGAACGCGTCCTCAAACCGGGCGGACGGATCCTCATGGTAGAGCCGGCAATTACATGGGGCAGCACGCTATTCTATCGCTTTCTGCATCACGAACCGGTTCGAACATCTACGAACCCGCTTGGAATTGGAACACCGTATCCGAAGCGAAACCCTTATGATTCCAATCAAGCAATTCCAACTATGATTGCAACACGTTATCGCAATGCTTTTCACTGGCAGTTTCCAGACCTTCAGATTACTCGCGTCGACTGGTTCTCCTTCGCCGTCTATCCCTTGAGCGGTGGCTTCAGACCTTGGGGGCTTATTCCGCAGGGCCTTGTTGAACCCTTGCTTGCTGTCGAGCGGAAAGTCGAGGGCACTTTGGGCCGTCATGCAGGTTTCAGAATGATGCTGATTATTGAAAAGCGAAGCACCCCGTGTGAAATTCCAAAGCCCGACAAGCCGCCGACATGAGAGGTTTAGCCCCGATGCGATTTCAGACGCCACAAAGCACGAGCGTGTGTCGCCGCAGCATCGGTGGGCAATGAGCTCCCGCCTTCAAACCCGGTCGAAACCCGCCATTTGGTTCGTCGCGCTAGGAATTATAGTTACGTTTTTTTTCTTACAGGTGGCTACGCTCTCCTATGGAACGCGCATAAACGGCATTCCCTTTATCAACAACTACAAGATCACGAGCGATATCGCGAACAAATCCTCCCTTAAACGCGATCAGCTAGTCGGCAGCCAGACCCGCCAATCCGAGACCCTAGATGTTTGGATGGCGCGTTTCAAATTGTATTCGGTTGACGCAGACGAAATCCTGAGCGTCATGGCACTGGCCCGCATAAAGCCGCGTCAAATGCAGTTTGATCCAAAATTCTATCAGTATGGCGGGGCATTCTTGTATCCGCTCGGCGCCTGGTATCAAATATTATCGTGGGCTGGGGTCATTCACATTGCTCCACTCGATCAGTTTCTCGCCCGACCGCAGGAGATCAATAAAATATGGACTATGGGCCGGGCGTTTGTTCTAGTCGCGTTTTCTTTGTCTGCGGTCGTTTTGTTTTTGACCCTTCTAGAGATCGCCCCGGCGGCCATCGCCCTGCTAGGTCTCGCAATCTACGTTTTCTGTCCCGCCAGTATTATGTTTTCGCAAGTCCTTAAGCCGCATTGGTATGCGCTGTTATGGGTCAACACCGCCCTACTAATTGTTGTGCGCGCATTTGTCCGCAATGAAATGGCGCCCGCATCGGCGTTGCTGTTATCGATAGCGATCGGGCTGGCAGTCGGATCGGCCGCGACCTTTTCAATGTTCGCGCCGTTGCTTTGGGGTGCACTCGTCGTGCTCGTCATTCGCCACGGCCTCAAACCGGCAGCGCTTGTGCTAATTCCCATCGGCGCCTTTGCTACTTTTCTGCTAACGAACCCTTATTATCTGCTCGACTGGCCGGCGGCACAGGCCGAACGCACAGCAGCCGCAGCGTGGTTCCATCCATCGGCCGATATCGGCGCTCTGATGGCCTTCGTGCAGAACTCGCTTGTTTCCGGGTTCGGACTTGCTTTTGTGATTATGCTTTTCGCAACGGTCGGCTATTTTACTTATGTCGGGCCGGCCTGGCGGCGGCTGCTCGCGCTGGCGCTCGTATTTCCGCTCCTCGTTATGGCGATCATGACAGCCAATCTAGATACCTGGATGGTCAACTTCCGCTACATTCCATATTTCCTCCCCGCCGCGCTGATCGCCATTTCCATTTGGCAATGGCGTTACCGCACCCTGGCGCTGACACTATGTGCATTTGCGACAATCGTTCAGGCGGCACCGCTGAAACTTGCCTATTCCGACGAAAATAGCCTCGCCCACTCGACGCGGCTTCGCGCCGCCGCCTGGATCGACACGCACATTCCAGACTCGGACCCGATCTGCCTAACGACGGAAACGCTGGCCCCTTTTGAAGTGCCACCCTTCAGATTTGACAGGCACGCTCTTAATACCCGCGATTGCCATTGGAAGGTGCAGGTCGAACGCAATCCGCGCGCGGTTGAGATCGGTCCCGAATATCAGCTCGAAAAGCGCTTTACACCCAGACTGACCTCTCAACGCTTTCCGATGGTCTGGGAGCACATCAATCCTCAGATTACCATTTACCGTAAAAATGGCTGACCTGCTGTCGGCAATGCTGCGAACCCTTGCCGCGTTAGGACACGCACCGTATTGGTTTCTTTTTGATACGGTAGACGACCATCATTGCTACGAGGTTTAGAATGCAAGTCGAAACACCCGGTTTGAACCGGGAAACCGGAATTGGGGTTTCTGACCGGGACGCTGCCGCGCAGCGCCGGTTCAGCCATCGCAAAACGCTTTTGCTGGAACAGGCCGAGAAACTCGCCTACCAACGCGACAGCTGGGCTAGCCGTCATCGATATTACTATGAAGAAGAATGGCGCTATATGCGCTTTCTGATTCCGGCCGGGAAACGCATTCTCGACCTCGGCTGCGGCAATGGCAATCTCCTCAACGCGCTGCAACCATCCGAAGGCGTCGGAATCGATTTCAGCCCCGCCAAAATCGGCCGGGCCAGGAGCGCGCATCCACATCTAAACTTCATATGCGATGACGTAGAAAATTTGGCGGATGCACCTGAGTTGGCGGAGAAGTTCGATTTTATCGTCGTTTCAGATACGATTGGTTCGCTCGACGATTGCCTGGCGACGTTCCAAAGCCTGCTCCGTTTTTGCAAACCCGAGACACGTATTATTGTCTCCTATTATAGCAGGCTGTGGGATCCGCTTCTGGTGCTCTATACGAAGCTCGCAGCCGGGCATCGGTTTGTCAGGCGCAACTGGCTATCCAACCAGGACATTACCAACATCCTGCAGCTTGCCGATTTCGACGTCATAAAGCGAGAATGGCGAATGCTCTCCCCATTCCGGCTGTTTGGGTTAGGCCGCCTGTTCAATCGATTCGTCGCCACTTTGCCGCTCATTCGCAAAGCAAATCTCAGAAATTATGTGGTAGCGCGCGCCCAACCAAGGGTGGAAAGCAAGCCATTATCTACTTCGATTATTATTCCCTGCCGCAATGAACGCGGCAATATCGAAGCCGCGATCCAGCGCATCCCGCACTTTTGCCCCAATATTGAAATCATATTCGTGGAAGGAAACAGCACGGACGGCACATGGGACGAGGTCAAACGCGTCCAAGCGGCCTATCCGCAACGTAATATTAAACTCTTCCAGCAAAGCGGGAAAGGAAAAGGCGACGCCGTTCGAAAGGGGTTCGCTGAAGCGAGCAAGGACGTTCTGATGATTCTGGACGCCGACCTCACGATGCCACCGGAAGATCTACCGAAATATTACGACGCCCTATCGAGCGGTAAAGGCGAATTCATAAACGGATCGCGTCTGGTGTATCCCAATGAAAAGCAGGCGATGCAATTTCTCAATTACATTGCCAATCATCTCTTCGCTCGTCTGTTTAGTTTCCTACTGAACCAACGCTATACCGACACATTGTGCGGCACCAAGGTTCTGCTTCGATCGGATTACGAAGAGATCGCAAGAAATCGATCGTATTTCGGCGACTTTGACCCCTTTGGTGACTTTGATCTCATCTTCGGGGCCGCCAAAATGAATTTGAAGACAGCTGAAGTGCCTATTCGCTACGCCGCAAGAGAATATGGCGAAACCAACATCTCAAGATTCAGCCACGGCTGGCTGCTGTTGAAGATGGTTGGCTTCGCCTTCATGAAACTAAAGGCGTTCTAGTGAAAGCCGTGGAATATTCGTCGGCGGAGGACACCTGCTATCAAACGGCCGAGCTTGGGCGTCGAAGAGTTATTATCCCGCAGCGATGCAAAATAATCAGTGTTAAGCACATGGCGACAATCTCCAGTTGAGGAAATACCGCCATTAAAAACCGGGGAGTCCATTCATTTATGAGACTGATGAACAATGTGTACCCTTGGCACATTGCGGCCAAGAATACCGCAATTCCCAGATAGAAGCCTTCAGGCGAATTCATCAAGCTGGGGCTCCACACGAAAAAGAGGAAGACGGCGGTGAGCGCAAGCGTTACCGCACCGGCGACAAGAAACGCCGGATAAACGACCAATCCCACAATCGTCGGACGAGGGTGCAACTCGGCATGAGAAATCTGTCCGCCCAACGAAATGGACGGGTTCGTATTGGCGTACTCTGCGAGTCGCCGAGCGGTCGGCGGAAAGTTTCGCACCGCGACACACCACTGACCAAAATAGTTGACCAGCATCAGCCGTACATATCCTGAAATATTTTGCGACACGATCTGCTTGCCAAGTTCCGCGCGGAGTGCGTCCGGTGTGGTATTTTCTTTTTTCGCCGCCTCAACGAGCTCGGACGCCAAAGCGCGGAACTGCGAAAGCGCCTGATAGGCCGCGCTCAGTTGCACCCGTACCGATATCGTCGGCGCATCGGCCAGATATTTTTGCGTCGGGCCATATGTCTCATCGAGACGCGTTGAAAGCTGGGTTAAAGTCTGCGCGCGAGGTCCGGTGAACTTCATATTCGGCTGAACCAACATTGCCGCCATGCCAATTAACAGGTTCGGGGTTGTCGATTCGCTCTTGTCGACATGCACCGCGCGATACAGCACACGTTCGCTGCCCGCACCAATCATGACAGGGGCGACCGCAAGCGCAACCATTAGCCACTTCGAAATCATTTGCGGCGGCCGCCGCAGCCAGGCCGCAAGCAACTGCATCGGCACCACGCCGATGCCGGCCGGCCGCACGCCGATCATGAGCCCAAGGATGAGGCCTGCCAAAAAAAGAAATCGGCCCTGACCACTGCGGAAATAGTCAAGCCATAGGCCGAGCAAGACAGCCGTGCCCGAGAAATACAGCGACTCGGTGAGGATTGAGCGATGGAACGATGAGAACAGCACGTTCGCCGCAAGCAATAGAACGAGAGCGGCCAGCATGTAGCGCGGCACGTCAATTCTGCGCAAGGCGGACAAGAGATAACCCAATGCTGCGCCGAAAATTGCGAGCTGTACCCACGTCGTCTGAACGAGGCTTAGACCGGCGGCGCGACAAAGATACAGAAACGCCGGATAGAACGCTGAGCGAAGCGGATCGAAGTCGATATAGCCTTTGCTGTCGGGCTCGATCAGCGGCGTATAGGGCGGCACTATCAGCACCGCGGCGCAGTAGCCCAGAACGCAAATTGTGATGAAAAGCCACTCTTTTCGCCAGATGTTTTGCATTTAACGACGCTCGTGCCTCAAGCCTTGATGCCGAATCAGCCGATCATATCGCGCGATTATCGACCCGCCGATATAGGCGACAAAAGCCTTGATATCGATGCTCACGCGATTAATCCAAAAAATTGCCGTTGTTCGATTAAATGCCGTAGGTTAGAGATTCGGCGCTAATGCTTGCCCTGTCCAACTTTTTTACCGACCTGGATTTCGACAACGATGTGCGGCATTGCTGGCCTTTTGACGTCAACTGCCGATGCACGCGAGTCACTGGAACGAACAGTGACTATGATGGCCGAATGCCTTGCGCATCGAGGCCCGGACGACCACGGTGCCTGGAGCGATCCCGAAGCCGGTGTCGCGCTCAGCCAGCGCCGCTTGTCAATCGTCGATCTGTCACCAGCCGGGCATCAACCGATGGCTTCCGCCGATGGCCGCTTCATCGTTACCTACAATGGCGAAGTCTATAACTTCCGGGAACTGCGGCGCCAGCTTGAAGAACGCGGCATCAAATTCAGCGGACATTCAGATACCGAGGTTATACTTGAGGCGATGTCGGTTCACGGCGTCGCACCAACGATCAAGCGACTTGTCGGCATGTTTGCCCTCGGGGTTTGGGACCGACGCAACCGCACAATGACATTGGTGCGCGACCGTCTCGGCATAAAACCACTTTATTGGGCGAAATTTGGCGGCCTTTTCCTGTTCGGCTCCGAACTTAAGGCGCTGCGCGCGCATCCAGGCTGGACCGCACGTATCGACCGCTCTGCAGTCGCGGCCTTCATGCGGCACAATTATGTCCCGGCGCCTTTCACCATCTACGAAGGCGTTCAGAAGCTTGAACCCGGATGCATTCTCACATTACCGTGGAATGGCGAGCCGCACATCGAACGCTTCTGGGATGCTCGCCAAATTGCGAAGGCGGGACTTGCCGATCCGATCAACGCGAGCGATCGCGAACTCACAGACCGCTTGGAAAGCTTGCTGGTTGATGCGGTCGGGCGACGCATGGTCGCGGATGTGCCGGTAGGCGCGTTCCTCTCCGGCGGCGTCGACTCCTCGACGGTTGTGGCCCTGATGAAAGCCGCCAAGGTAGGTCCGGTCCGCACTTTTACGATCGGCTTCGAAAACGCTGAGTTTGATGAAGCCGATCATGCCGCCGCGGTGGCGCGCCACATCGGTACCGACCACACTGAGCTTATCGTGACTGCGCAAGACGCCCTTGACGTCGTACCCAAACTACCCGAATTTTACGACGAACCCTTTGCAGACTCATCACAGATTCCAACATATTTGGTTTCCGCCATGACCCGTCGACACGTCACTGTGGCGCTCTCGGGCGACGGCGGCGATGAGCTATTCGCGGGCTATAATCGCTATCAACTGGCGAGCCGCACATGGCGGACAATGGCATTGCTGCCACGTCCGCTGCGCAGCTTGACGGCCGGCGCCGTCACCGGTATTTCGGCCGACCGCTGGTCAAAACTGCTGTCGTTCATCCCAGCACAGTTGCGGGCCGCCCAGATCGGCGACAAGCTGCACAAGCTCGCCTCCGTGCTACCGGTCGAAGACGATAATGCACTCTATCGAAGATTAGTAACGCATTGGGAGCCAGGGCAGATTGCACCAAACATAGCGGAAGCCAAGGGTGTGCTGTGGGACCCACAAGTCACGGCCGACTTTCCGCACCTACTCGAGCGCATGCAGTTTCTCGATCTGGTGACCTACTTGCCCGACGACATCCTAACCAAGGTAGACCGCGCCAGCATGGCAGTCGCACTCGAAGCTCGTGTGCCACTGATAGATCATCGAGTGGTCGAATTCGCCTGGCGCCTGCCCCGTAGGGCCAAGATACGCGGCGGCGTGAGCAAATGGTTACTACGGCAGGTTTTAGAGCGGCATGTACCAAAGACGATAATAGACCGCCCAAAAATGGGCTTCGGTATTCCGCTCGGGCAGTGGCTGCGTGGGCCGTTAAAGGGCTGGGCGGAAAATTTGCTGGACGAGAATCGGTTGCGGCAGGCGGGGCTCATCGACGCGACACGGGTCCGCCAAGTGTGGAGCGACCATCTCAGCGGTCACCGCAATCACGAGTACATGCTCTGGAACGTGCTTATGCTTGAATCGTGGCGCGAGCGCTGGGGCTAACCCGTGCCTCGGAGATATCGCTAACGAGCTTGCCGTCGAGCAGACCATGATAGAGCCGGTCGTGGCTGCGCACGAATGGCTGAAGCCCGAAATGTTCGACGATGCGCAGACGGCCACTGCTCCCCATTCTCTGGCGTAGCGCCGGGTCGTAAGCAAGTTGAATGATCGCATCCGCCAGGCGAGCGGGATCGCGCGCCGGCACCACCAGGCCGGTGACGCCTTCGATGACCGCCTCGGCATTGCCTCCGACGTCGGTCACAATCATGGGCAAGCTCGACGCCATTCCTTCCAGGATGGCGTTGGAGAATCCCTCCTCGTGCGAACACAAGAGCCCGACATCGCTGGCCCCCAGGATTGTTGGGATATCGTCGCGCGCTCCCAGAAACGACACATGATCCGCAATGCCGAGCAGCGCCACCTGTTCTTTCAAGACACCGCCGACGCCATCGTCCCGGCCAGCAACCAGAAGCCGCCATTTTTCCGGAAGCTTCGCTGCCGAATGACCAAGGGCCTCAATCAATTCGTGGTGGCCTTTATAAGGAATTAGATTTGCCGCAATGCACATTACGAACTCGTCTGACTCAATACCGAGCCGTTTACGATAAACACCGGGCTCGCCAGAATTCGTGTAAACGGAGAAATTGATGCCATTATAGATCAGTCCCAGACGATCCTGCGGCACGCCCTCCTCTTTCAATTGTTCGACGACCTTGAGCGAATTGCCGAGCGCAGCATGGTTCAAGCGATGCAGACTACGTTCCGCCGAGCGGATGAATGCACTTTTCTGATAGTTGCTTAGGCTGCGCCGGCTCATTATCCGTACTTGTACGCGCGCGAGGAACGCCAAAGGTGTGGCAATTAGGTACGCCGCCGGCAGAAAGCAATGCACGATCTTCGGTTTCAGCGTCAGCATAATCCACAACAGGTGAACCGCGCCGACACAGACCGACAAAGCACGCATGGTCCGCGATGAGGCCGTCAAACCGTGCTTTCCGGGCACCAACCTTACGGCAATTCCAGCGCTTTCAAGCTGTTGGCGCACCTTGCCATCGGCAAAGCTGTAGATTGTGACCGACCATCCGAGGCGCACTAACTCGGGCGCTAATGCAGCGACCTGCCGCTCTGTGCCGCCGACCGCAAGATCGCTGATGACGAATAGCAGCTTGGCGTTGTTCTGGGGGCCCACTTTCCGCTAACCCCGCCGCAGGGGCGCTCCTTCGGCCAAATACCGTTGAAATAAATCGGCAATGCGAACCGCGGTTTTTCCATCCCACATAGCCGGTGGTGGAACCGAATTGGGCCTGCCATCACCTGCGTTGAGCCCGGCGATATCCGCGATCTTGATAAGCCGGTTAGTGCCCTGCGTCACTGTGACCGGCCGCTCGGTCGAAGCCCGCGCCGTGAAACAGGGAATGCCGAGAAAGGTCGTCTCCTCCTGCACGCCACCGGAGTCTGTCACAACCAGTGCGGCACTGAACAAACATCGCATGAAATCCGAATAGCCGAGTGGCCCGCTTAGCGTAATCGTCTCGCTGCTCTCGAGCGCCGCCAACAGGCCGGCGGTTTCGAGCCGCTGCCGCGTGCGCGGATGCACAGGGAATATCAAAGGAAATTTTTGCGATAAAACCGTCAACCCCTCGACAAGGGCCGCTAGATTGGCGGTGTCGTCCACATTAGCCGGGCGATGAAAGGTTGCGATCGAGTAGCGCCCTGGAACTGCGCTCGGGAATGGATGCTGACGTTGCTCGATAGACGGCCGCATGGCAATGAGACTGTCGATCATGATGTTGCCGACGAAATGGATGCATGGAGCCGGCACGCCTTCGGCGCGCAAGTTATCGTCGGCGTCCAGCGAAGGCGTCAAATGCAGGTCGCAGATCGAGTCGGTGACCACCCGGTTAATTTCTTCGGGCATAGTGCGGTCGCGCGACCGCAGGCCGGCTTCGACATGCGCCACCGGTATATTCATTTTTTTGGCGGCGAGTGTGCACGCGGCGGTGGCGTTCACATCGCCGACCACAGTCACAAGATCCGGCTTGGTCTCGACCAGCAGTTTTTCATAGGCGATCACTACCTTGCCGACTTGCTCGCCATGACTACCGCCGCCGATGCCGAGCGAATGATCCGGCGCAGGCAGGTTGAGATCACGGAAGAACACGTCCGACATCGTGAGGTCGTAGTGCTGGCCAGTGTGCACTAGAACAGGATCGCACCAGTCGCGGCGTTTAAGCTCGTGATAGAGCGGCGCAATCTTCATGAAGTTCGGCCGCGCGCCAGCGACGAGATGGATCTTGGCCTTGGGCATTCCTTAGCGCCCAGACGGCGGCGCGAGGGCCGCAAGCGCTTGATAGATGTCGGAGAAGCGCTGAATGCTGGCGCGACGGCCCATTTGTCCCTGCGCCTTATTTGCGATCGCCGCGCGCTGAGCCGGACGCGGCGCAGACGCGCGACTTACCTCTGACAGCGGCAGAAAATTTCCGAGCGCCTGCGCCTCGGAAACACAGCTCGGCGGCGACTGCTTCATGATTACTGGCAAACCGGCCATCGCATATTCGGCAAACTTAGTAGGGAACGCCACATGATTAACCGGGGTGTTGTCGCGCAAAAGAAAGCCGAAATCAGCGGCATTGAGATAGCCGTTTACTTCGGCATAGCCGACCGCCTTGCATATGACCCTGTCGGAGGCAAATTTGGCAAGCTTTTTGCGCGCCGCATCCGCATATGGCGTAAGAATCAACAGCCGCGCCAGAGGTTGATGCCTCAACGTCGCCTCGAACGTATCAACAACTTCATCGAAGCGCTGATAACTGGCGAGACTGCCCGAATAGGCATAGACTGGCTCGCCCTCGTCAAGGCCGAGCTGCGCGCGCATGCGTTGCCGCAAAGTAGCGTCGAAGAAGAACGCCTTCTCGTCGGCAAGGCACGGCAGCACCCAGCTTGGCTTTGAGCCGATGTAGCCCGCCATCAGCTCGCGCAGAGCCTGCGACACGAAACTGGCGCCGGAGCAGGTACGCCCAGCCCTTTTCGAATCCCGTTCGGACATGCACGCCCGCACCGCCAGTGGCAGCCGCCGCAAGGGCGACGTCGCGCCGATGCGTTCGCGCAGCTCAGCGCGCGAATCGCCGCGGCAATCCCACAACATCGGCAGATCTCGCGATTGCGCCAACGGCCCGGTGACCGCGGCCGCATAGTCGCCGCGCGCATGCAGGAACGATACCGCACCGACCGCATCCAATGCTTGGCCGAGCCGCCGCCGGTTGATGACGAGCGAGCCGGGCAGTGCCGGCCGGATACCGCGAAAAAGGTGTACGTCGCCACCGGCGGTCTGGCGCGCACGCTCATGCGCGGCCTCCGACTGCACGAAGACGTCCGCTGTGCAGGCAAAGGCGACCACGGTGAGATCGATACCCAGAATCTCGCGCATCAAACGGACATGCGTGAGCACCTGCGAGTCGATAACGGTCGGCAGCAGGCCTTCAAACAAGACGAATGCGCCGCGCATCGTGGCGTGATGTTTCGCGATGGTGACAGTCAATAAAGTTCTCTGTATAGAATCCCGGGAAAGGCCAGGACCGGCGCGATGGGCACTGTCGATCTAATCAAGAATTCGGCGAAACGAATCATCCCGGCGCGCGGCCGCTACATGATTCGGCAGATCCTGAATGCTCCGCTGCGCGGCATGAGCTCGGCGCAATACTGGACCCGTCACAACGTCACGGAGCACCGGCGCTTTCCGAACGCGCAGGCGTCCTTCGAATATTTTAACTGGCGGAATTCGCAGTACCCCGGGTCGATCGAATTGCTGCCGCTCGATCAGGCCAGCGGCAAAGTCGTATTAGACTACGGCTGCGGCCCAGGCAACGACCTCGTCGGCTTTTCGCTTTCCTCAAAGCCAAAGCGCATGATCGGCGCCGACGTCTCGACCAGCTCGATCGCGGAGTCGAAAGCGCGGCTCGCGACGCACGGCTTTAATAACGTCGAACTCATCGTACTGTCCGGCACGTCGGTCGCCATGCCGATCGCGGACCGCAGCATCGACATCGTCCACAGCGCCGGCGTGCTGCACCACCTGCCCGATATCGAGCAAGCGCTGCGCGAAATCCGCCGCGTCATCGCCGACACCGGCTACTGCCAGATCATGGTCTACAACTACAACTCGATCTGGATGCACCTCTATGCCGGCCACGTCTACAAGAAGATGTTTTACTGGCGTAAGCAGATCCCCAAGCAGGACATCTTCAAGATCACGACCGACGGCGAAGAGTGCCCGATCGTCAACTGCTATACACCGGACCAATTCGCTGCCATCGCGGCGCGCTGTGGCTTCCGCTGCGAGTTTCAGGGCGCGGCCATGTCGCTCAGCGAGATGATGTGGCTGCCGCGGCGCTTCGAAGCGCTCAAGAACGAGAGCCTAGACCCGGAAGGCCGCGAATTCCTGCTCAACCTAACCTTCGATCACCGCGGCTTCCCGATGCACCGCGGTCACGTAGCCGGCGTCAACAGCTACTACCGCCTCTACCCCGTCTGACCGGGCCTGGCATCGTCCGCCGGTCAGTGGATGTATTCGCGCCACCAGAGCGCCAGGTTCAGCACATTCCAGCGGTGCTCCGGCGTCATATTGGCGATGCCGGCGTCGTCCAGGTAATCGGTGCCTCTGGCGAACGCCTGAATCGCATCCTTGGCATAGTCGCCAAGGCCGCCCAGCATCCACTCGTGCACCGGCACGCCAAAGCCCTGCTTTGGCCGGTCGATGATTTCATCCGGTATGATGCCGCGTACGGCACGCTTAAGCACCGTCTTCAGCACCCCGCCGCGGGTCAGCACCTGCTCGTCGATCGAAAGCCCCAGCTCGACCAGCTTGTGGTCAAGGAACGGCACACGGCATTCCAGGCTCACGCCCATGCTCATCTTGTCGACGCGCATCAGCAGCAGTTCCGGGAGGCGATAGTTGAGATCGAGGTAGGTCATCCAATGCAGCCGCGAGGAATCTTCCCGCGCGGCAAACCGCTCCCAGATCGGCGCCACCGCGTCCCAAGAACTGTGGCCGGCGAATTTTTCACGCAGGCGGCCTGAAAGGATCTTCTCGCGGCTGAGATGCGGCAGCGCTTCGGCGCCGCCCCAGAAGATCGGGCGGTCCTGCGTCGTGCGCGATAGCCAATCATACGGCAGGCTTTCGTGCTTGTTCGCCATCCGCAAGAAGCCGAGCCCCGCACGCCGCACGGCGTTCGGCACCGGGATGCTGTCGCTGAGATGCTGGAGCCTGAGCGCGCGCCGCCAGTTCGGATAGCCGCAGAACAACTCGTCAGCGCCCTCTCCGAGCTGGCAGACCGTGACGCCGTTGTCACGTGCAAGCTTGGAGACGTAATACACCGGCACGCAAACCGGATCGCCGATCGGCTCATCCTGCAACGCCACCATACGCGGCAGGAAATCGACAAGATCCTTTTGCTTCAGCCGCAGCTCGTGATGCTCCGCGCCGAGATTCTGCGCGACCTGGCGGGAATAGGCGAACTCATTGCGATAACTGGCATATTCGTCGTCGTACCCGATAGAAAAGGTCCGCACTTTGCCGCCGCAACGCGAGAACAGCGCCGCATTGGTGCTGGAATCGATACCGCCCGACAGAAAAATTCCGACCGGCACGTCGCTGACCATCCGCAGCTTCACGGCGTCGGTCAGCGTGTCGAGCACGCGCTCGGAGATTTCCTGATCGCTAACGCCGCTCAGATCCTGGGGGTTATCGAGCGCATCCCAATAGCGTTCGATGCGTGCCGTGCCATCGGCGCCGACAAGCATCCAGGTTCCACCGGCAAGCTTGCCGATGCCTTCGAACATGGTGCGTGGCGCGGGCGGCACCAGAAACGAGAAATAGTAATACATCGACATTTCGTCGACCGCGCGCGCCTGCTCCGGATCGGCGAGCAGCGCTTTGATTTCAGACGCAAAGGTTAGCCGGCCGTGATGGCGGCTGAAATAGAGCGGCTTGATGCCAATGCGGTCGCGCACCAGCCACAGTTCCCGGCTGCGCTGATCCCACAGTGCAAAGGCAAACATGCCACGGAAGCGATGAACGCAATCCCGGCCCCACTGCAAATAGGCACGCAACAGAGCTTCGGTATCGGAGTGGTCGGTGCGGAACCGATGGCCGAGCGCCTCCAGTTCGCGGCGGATATCGGCGTGATTGTAAATCTCGCCGTTGAAGATGAGCTGCACGGCGCCGTCGTCGCTGGCCATCGGCTGCGACGCCGCATTGCTCAGGTCGATGATCGACAGCCGCCGGTGCCCGAGCCCCACCGCGCCGTCATTGGAAATCCAGGTGCCTTCGCCATCCGGCCCGCGATGCGCCATCGTATCGCGCATGCGATCGAGATAGGGCGCGGTAACGCGGAACCGATCCGAATAAGTCAAACAACCGACGAGACCACACATGGATTGAATTATGCTTTCTTGGCTTTAAGCGGCAACGCGATAGCCGACGTCGTTCGCAAACTAGAGACGGCCGTAGCCCAAGCTGACCGGTAATTCCGGCGACAGATCATCGATCTCGGCGGGCGGCTCGACACAGTCGAAGATCGATAACTGCTGCGATGAGATTTGCAGAATGCGCATAATTTCCCCCGACGGGCCGTTCACCTTGCCCGCGACGCCAGTGGCGCGCCAGCACAGACATTGCGCATAAGCATTTTGTTTGAGATCGAACAACGCGTTGCCGACAGTCGTGAGTGGTTTGCCGCGCGCGCGGGGCACATCATGCGCTGCCGCGGCGCGGTAACGGTTTCGCTGCGCGACGCTGGGTGTGTACACGTAAGAGCCCGGGTCGCGGCGTCGCGCCGAAGGAAGGCGGTATTCGACCGAGAGGTTATCGTCGTGCCGGTGACCGTTGGGCGCCGCCGGCGGTGGCGCGTCATAGCAACGAAATGAAATGAGCAGGTCGGCGTGCCGGAACACGTATAAACCGAAATCCGGAAATGCCAATCGGGTCCACGCCGCGGGATCGACGGTCATGCCCAACGGAATGTGCCGGACGCGGCGTGACGCATCGGGCGTCCCCTGCCAGCGCGCCAGCAGCGCGTCGAGATCGCCGAAATCCGCGACATCGGGAGCGGCTTGCGGCAGACCTTGCGTCGCCGTCCAGCCAGCAAGACGGCGCACCAGACTTGCATCTAGCCGCCTACCCTGCGGATCAGCGCCCAACAGAACGTCGACGGCATTGATAAAGCCACTGTGGTCGAGGCTATTTTCGGCAAAACCGTTATCGGCCGCCGCGGACTGAGGCGGCAGCGCCGTCGGGTGCAGCTTAAAGAAACGCCCGGAATCGGTATCGCCGATCTGCACAATCGTGCCGTCGGCACCTTGCACCGCGCGCGACAGCCGCGCCGCGCCTTGCAGCTTTTGCCACACGGCGGGAGGCACAAGGCTCGCGCCGGTGCTATCGCTCCGGTGGCGGCGCAACGGCAGAACCGGGAAGACCGCACGCCACGGCCGGCGCGGCGGCGCTGCGCGCTCAAGCCGTTCCAGCGCCGTGTGATCGAGCGAGCAAATGACGGCGAGCGCAAACAGAACGATCTCGGCGGAAAGCCGGTGATAGCTGGTGGAGCCTTCGTAATTGCCGCCGTCGGCGAGGAACTGATAGTCGGCCTCTTTCAATATTTCGGCACCGGCAAATATCAGGCGGGCGTCTGCCGCCGGACCGCTCAGCATCCAGCTCGACCAAAGCACCCCGCCCAGATCCGCAAGATAATGATTACTGCGTCCGGTTTCTGAATATTCGAGATGCCCGACGACATATTCGGCGTGATCGTTGAGCGCGTTGGCGGCGGCCTGGCTCATCTCCGGCGACAGGGCGAGGCCCGCGCCGGCCAGCAAAGCCAGAGTGAGGGCGATATTCGCAGCCCGGATGGCGACATCCATCGCGCCCATCCAATTGACACCGAAGCGCGGCGGGTTAGTCGCGATGAAGTCGGCAAGCTGATCGGAAATCTCCTCGACGTAACGCGACGCCGCTTCAAAATTTGGCCGGCCATCGCGCGCCAGGATAGCGCACAACGCCAGTTGCGGCAGGTGCTGCAGCCTGCCGAGTTCCCACGGCAGCTTGACGTCGGCACCGCGATCGACCGGGATCGGCAATGTCACGCTCGGACGGCGCGCCGACCAGCGATATCCCGAACGCCAATCCAACTGCCAGTCGATCGGCGTGTAGTCTGGCCGCGCAATCAACCGCCAGACTTGCAGCGAGTGCGGCAGGTTCGAGCGGTTGACAACGTCGCTAAGACCATGGCCCGCCTGATCGGGCGCCTTCGGACTGTGGGGCGTATAACGGTGGCCGAGAAAGCCACCGGCTTGGAAACCATAGATCGGCTGCGTCCATCGCGAACCGAGGAGTTCGAACCGGTGCGCGAGATACTCGCGGCCAAGACAGCGAAGCGTTTCCTCCAGGTCGGGCGGGATATCGACGGCATTGATGGAAATCCGTGCCGCGGGATTGAGTCTAGATCTTGCAGTGCCGTAGCTGCCCGCCGACAGATCCGACGCGAGCCGCCCCCAGCTGGTAGCCGTTCGCGCGGCCAGCGCGGCCGCCCTGCGCAGAACCACGTGCGGCGGAAGGGTGCGGGCCTGCCGCAGGTAACCGGTGAAATCCATCAAATTTAGCGGCGCACCGCGACAAACTCGTCGCAATGCGAACCGAACAGCCCTTGGGCCGCGGCAGGCTTTTCGAACGTGCGGACTTCGTTAAAGCCTAGTTCGCCGAGCACCGCTGACACCTCTTGAGGTGTGACCGACTCGTAGGGGAAGCCGCCGAGCCAATCGTGCACGTCGTGCGACCAATTCATGCCGCGGGCGGATTTGTAGTCGCGGATGTAGCGCGCTGGGCTGCGCCCGGTCGCAAGCAAGGCGACACGATAAAGACCGCGATAAATCGCGCCGATCGCCGCCTGAACAAGACTGTTGGACCGGCTATAGAATTTTTTCTCGACGCGCCAGAAGCGGCACAGCAGCGTCTTGCGGTAGAGCGCCAGCGCTAGGTGGCCTTTGGGTGCGACCAGCGCGGCCGCCTTACGGACCGCCGGCCACATGTCGCCGGTATGATGCAGAACGCCCCAACTGTGAACGACGTCATAGCTCTTGTCCGGCGCAAAATCGAACACGCTGGTCACCTGCGTGCGCCAGACTTTGCCCGCGGTATGCCGGCTCAAGACCGCGCGCGCCGCCTCGACGGAATTCGGGTCGATGTCGATCCCGGTGACCGAACGCGCGCCAAGCCGAAGCGCCGCCAGCATCGAAAGTCCGGACCCGCAGCCGATATCCAGAAAGTCGCGATCTCGAAGCTCGTCCGCCGGGAACAGTTTTGCCAAGCCACGCACGGCTTCGGCGATGCTTTCTTCCGACAACGTCTCGACAAACGCCTTCCAGTTCTCGCCGAAGGCGAAATGGCTGTCGAGCTGGCGTAGATCATTTGTCACAGCGCGTCAGGCCTTCACCAAGATGAAATACCAGTTCGACACCATCCACGAGGGAAGCCGGTCAGCCGCCCCGATATTCCACTCGACGCTCCACCTGCTTGTGAAAATCGTATTGCCGGTGAGATCGGCCCCGACAAACCCGCCATGGCCGTAACGGACGATCTTGTAGCCGGCATCGCTCGCAAGCCGCCTTACGCTGCGCATCGTGAAAAAAACGATGTGCCCGCTCTCGTTATTGTAGGGGACGGACGGCAGTACCTGAATCGATCTGCCAACAAGGTATAGCGCCGCACGCTTCACGAAACGAAGCGTTTGATAAAGCCTAAGATGCCGGTCGACAAACTTCTCAATTTCGCACGGCCCATAGCCATTCGGCATCGACCAGATCATCATGCCGCCGGGCGCAAGCAACTTCGAATAGGCCTGCACGATCGCGAGCGGATCTGGCACGTGCTCGAGCACGTCCGCATAGATGATGACGTCAAACGTCCGATCCATCGGCACAACGTCGAAAAATTCCGCGTTGGGTCCGCCGAAATGCTCGCGGGCGAAGGCCAGCGACGGCTCATGAAAATCAACGCCGACATACCGAATGCCATCGCCGATCAGAAATTGCCCAACGCCGACCGCGTTGCCGCAGCCGAAATCCAGCACCGACACGTCGCGACCAAGCTTCTCACGAAAGGTCTCGAGCTCGCGCAGAATGAGCCTAATCTTTTTCGAGTTGCCGAAAATGTCTTCAGCCGGTAACGGCGGCCGCCCCGGCCAGGACGCGCGGGAAAATTCACTCACTGCGGAAAATTGCATGAACCGATGATGTCGGAATGGTTGGGAATTGCGCTCCGAGCGGCTGCGCCGGGACCGCAGCCGTCAGCGATAGCCAGACAAACATGACTGGCGCCGGCGCTTCTGGCCCGTTTTGGGATGACAGTCAATAAACTTCTCTGTATACGAACGCGAAACGCCAAGGACCGACGCGATGACCTTTGTTGAGACTGCGAAGAACCTGCTGCGGCCTATTTTGCCGGGCCCCGTGCGTTACGCACTTCGCAAGATTTTGAATCTGCGGCTGCACAAGCTGAGTTCGGTCGAATATTGGACGCGCCACAACGTCACCGAACACCGGCAATTTTCCAGCGCCGAAGAATCCCGCAATTTTTTCGATTGGCGAAATGCGCAATATCCCGGCTATATCGAACTGATCCCGGTCAACAAGGCCGACGGCAAAGTCGTGCTCGATTACGGCTGCGGACCCGGCAACGATCTGGTCGGCTTCAGCATTCACTCAAAACCGAAACGGCTGATCGGCGTCGATGTATCGACCAGCTCGCTCGCGGAAGCCAAGAAGCGGCTTGCGCTTCATAACGCAACGAATGTCGAGCTGGTGCATCTGAGCGACCCGATGGGACCCCTGCCTTTCGCTGACCAGAGCATCGACATCGTCCATTGCTCTGGCGTGCTGATGGTGCTGCCCGACATCGACAAGACGTTGCGCGAGTTCCGCCGCATCATCAAGCCGGACGGCTACAGCCAGATCATGGTCTACAATTACGATTCGATCTGGATGCATCTGTATTGCGGCTACATCTACAAGAAGATGTTTTCCTGGCGCGCGTCGGTGTCCAAACAAGAGATCTTCAAGGTGACGACCGACGGCGAAGAATGCCCGATCGTCGATTGCTATACGCCGGACCAGTTTAAGGCGATCGCCGCAAGAAACGGATTTAACTGCGAATTCCTCGGCGCAGCGATGTCGCTGAATGAGCTAATGTGGATGTCGCGGCGGGCTGACGCGCTCAAGGACGAGGCGCTTGATCCCGAAGCGCGCGAATTCTTGCTCAATCTGACCTTCGACGAACGCCAGTTTCCCCTGCACCGTGGCGCGGTCGCCGGCATCGATGCCTGCTTCAAACTGACGCCGGCCTGATTAAAGCCAGTTTCACGAGCCCGCTTGAGTAATCGCGGCCTCGACGTCGAAGGCAATGCGCATCGCCTCCACTTGCTGCCACAACGGAATGGGCCAGCCGCCGCCATTCTTGATTGCGTCGGCGAAGGCTATCAGTTCGTCTCGATGCCCTTTGCCGGCAGCCGCACCCGTCAGTTTTGCAGCCTTAGCCCCTTTGGCTGAGAGATCCTTGAAGTCATCGATGCTGTAAACATTGCCATCGACGAAAACATCCAGCTGTTCTTTCGGAAATTCAGGCGAGCCGAGCGCCGTATAGGTCAGATTGGCAACCGACCCGTCGGCAAAGGTGACGATAGCAACGAAGTTGTCGCGCTTCGAGTAATAGGCCGTTTGCGGTCGGATCGTCGCGGCCTGAACCGACACCGCCTTGGCCCCTGCCAGCATCACGAATAGATCGTAGAAATGACAGGCCTCGCCGATATTGCGGCCTCCACCTTCCGCACCGTGAACCCAGGTGTCGGGCGGAAAGTATCCAGCGTTGACGCGGTAGTTCATCATTAACGGATTTGTCCGCGACGCCGTCTTCTGCGCGATGACGCGCGCATAGGGCGAAAAACGGCGATTGAATCCGGTCATCAGCAGGGGCTTGCCCTGCTCACCGCCGGCGTAGAAATCGGCAATCGATGCAAGCTCCGTCGAGTTCAGGCAAAGCGGCTTTTCCACGAAAACGTGTTTGCCGGCGTGCAACGCGGCCAGTGCCATTTCGGCATGCTTGTCGTGGCGGGTCGCGATCATCACCGCGTCGATTGCCGGATCGGCCAACACCGTGGTGAAGTCGGTGCTTGCGTAGCCGGCGCCGAATTCGCGCGCCGCGGACGCCGCGCTATGGCCCTGCCGCGCGCAGATGCAGCTTAGGGTGAAGCGTTCGCTTACGCTGCGCAGGATGGGCAGCAGCGTGCTCTTGGCAAATCCGCCGGCGCCGATCACCGCCAGGTGAACCGCGCCCTGATGACCCCCGCGAACGGTTGGGTTCTCAACCCGGCGCACCGGCTCGGCCGGCGCCGCATCTGGATAGGTCAGAATGACGTTGAGCGGCCTTGCTTCCGTCGCCTGCAAAGCAGCATAAGCCACAGCCGCTTCGGTGATCGGATAGCGCGTCGCGACCAGATCGTCGATCTTGACTGCGCCGTTCGCCAGCAGCCCAAGATAGGCCTGCATGTTCCGGTTTTCCGTCCAACGCACGTAACCTACCGGATAATCCACCCCGCCCTCTTCGTAATTGCGGTCGTAACGGCCGGGGCCATAGGACGTCGAAATCCGAAAATCGATTTCCTTGGCGTAGATATCCGCGCGGTCGATATTGATCGGCACGTCGCCGACCAGTACCACCCTGCCCTTGCGGCGGCACATCCGCAGCGCCGCGTTAAGAAGGTCGGCCGACGCCGACGCTGCCGTGACGATCACCGCATCGGCGCCAAGGCCGCCGGTCAGCCGCGCGACCTGCTGCTCCGGCTCATTGCCGTCCGTGGCGATAGCGAGATCGAGGCCGTGTGCTCGGGCCTGCTCGATCCGCTCAGGGCTGAGATCGGCACCAATCGTCTGGATGCCCGACGCCTTCAAGATGCGCGCGGTTAGCTGACCGAGAATTCCAAGCCCGACGACGACGAAGGTCTCACCCACCGTCGGCTCGGCGCGGCGAACGCCCTGTAGCGCAATGGCGCCCAGTGTGACGGTCGAGGCCGCATCGTCAGCCACGCCCTCGGGCACCGGCACGGTGAGATTGCGTGGCACGCAGACATATTCGGCATGAAAAGCGGCCTGCCCGCCGGCGCAGGCGACACGGTCGCCGATAAAAACATCGTCCACGCCGGTGCCCACGGCGACAACCGTGCCCGACAGCGAATAGCCCATCGGCGACGCCAGATTGAGATGCGAGCGGACGGTCTCCTTCGTGCGCGCAAAACCTTGCGTGCGTACCATCTCGATGACCTGCCGCACCTGATCGGGCCGACGCAGCGCACGTTTCCAGAGCGGAAGATTGCTCGACTTGACGCCACTGAGTTCGGTGCCCGTTGAAATGCAGGAGCTGGACACTTTCACCAGCACTGCGCCCGGCTCCGCCTGCGGCGCGGGGACCTCGTGCACCTCGACACCGGCGCGCGTCAAAATTACCTGTTTCATGGCAACTCTCGAATCGCCTCTGTCATTAGCTGCTTATCGCGCACGCTACCGCACCGCTGTCGAGGTTTGCCTTGCTGGCGATTTGACGATATCCGTAACGGCCATGCAACGTTTTCCCCGTGTCCTTTTTGTAACGCCTGTCGCCTTCAATCCGTTTACAGGCGGAGGCGCGACGTTTACGTCGCTTTTCACCGGATGGCCAAAGGATTGCCTAGCAACAATTCACAACGATCCCGATCCGGTCACGAACGACATCTGCGGCAACTATTATGCGCTTCGTTCTGAGGAGCTCGATTTCATCGAGCCGTTCGGCTGGCTGCGCCGGCGCCGGCGTTCCGCGCCCCAAGCCGCAGCAGCCGTTGCGGACGAGGCGCCACCGTCTCCGGCCGGCATGATCGACAAGGTCCGCAACTACCTTCTCCGCGACAGCATTCCGGAGCGCAGCCGGCTGACGCCGGAATTGCACCGCTGGATTTCCGATTTTCGTCCGGACGTCATCTACACGATCCTGGGCAGTAACGGCATGATGGCGCTGATCGAGAACATCCGCTCGACGTTTCATCTGCCGCTGGTCGTCCACATCATGGACGACTGGTCGATGAGCGCGCACCGCAGCGGCGTGTTCGCGCCGCTCGAACGCTTCCGGATGAACCGATGGCTGACACATTTCTTTAAGGTCGCCGAAACATGCCTTGGCATTTCGCCGGCCATGCAGCTGGCCTATTCGAAGCGCTACGGCCGGCCCTTCCAGGCCATTCAGTTCACGCTCGACACCGAGCGATGGGCCGGCAGCGCGAAGCGCGATCTCGTATCGTCGCAGGCGCCGGAATTCCTTTACGTCGGATCGATCTTCGCCGACGCTCAGCTCAACTCTTTGGTGGATTGCGCCAAGGCGATCGCGGAGTTGAACGGCGAAGGCTTCCACTCGACGCTGCGGGTCGTCACGCAGGCCCGCAACATCGCGCGCTACCGCCACCTTCTCGACCTGCATCCGGCGGTCAAGCTCGAACCATCCCAGTTCGACGAGCCGGCGTTCTTCGCCATGCTGCGACGCGCCGACGCGCTGCTGCTGCCGGTGAATTTCGACAGCCACAGCGTCAGCCTGATGCGCTATTCGATGCCGACCAAGGTGCCGTCCTATCTCGTCTCTGGCACGCCGTGCCTGGTCTACGGATCGCCGGAGACTGCCCAGGTGCAATATGCGCGCGATGCCGGTTGGGGCCATGTGATCGCCGAGCGCTCGCTGCCGGCGCTCAAGGCTGCGCTTCGCCGCATCGTGGAAGACATGCCCTTGCGCCAGGCGCTCTCGGCCGCCGCCCGCAAGGCCTCCGTCAATCACGACGAGAAACGCGTCCGCCCGGTGTTTCAAAACGTACTGCGCCAGGCCTCCGACGCTCACAGCACGCGCCGATAAACATCGAGCGTCTGCTGGACGCAGCGCTCCCAGGTGAACAGTTTCCGCTGCGCATGGCCGCGGCGCACGAGATCGTCCCGCAGCGCCGCCGATTCCGTTATGCGCACTAGCGCGTCCCGCAGCGCATCGACGTCCTTCGGATCGAACAACAACGCGGCGTCGCCCACTACCTCGGGCAGCGATGAGGTGTTGCTGGACAGCACCGGACAGCCGGCCGACATCGCCTCCAAGGGCGGAATGCCGAAGCCCTCGTAGAGCGACGGATAGACGAAAGCCGTCGCGTTGGCATAGGCCGCGCCGAGCACGTCATCGCCACCCACGAGGTGCACAAGCGCCTCCGGCCGCAGGCCGAACGCCGATGCGGCGGCGCGCTCGCCGTCGGTGAACAGCCCGCCGCCGTAGCAGACGATCTGGAAGTTCTCCGCCAGCCGCGGCGCACTGGCGAAAGCCCGTACCAGCATCTCGAAATTCTTGTAGACCGCGCGGTTGCCGACATAGAAAAAGTACGGAGCATCGGACAAACCGCGCGGCGCTTTGCTGCCGGCAAAGCGGCTGAAATCCTGATAGGCGAGATGCGTGACGCTGGCGCGCTCCGGTGGAAAGCCGAACAGCTCGCAGAGATCCTTCTTGGTGTTGTGCGAAATGCAGATGACGTGATCGCACCGCGCCAAGGCGGCCTTTTTGTGCTCCGTGGTCGCAATGCCCGGGTAATAGAGTTCAGTGATCATGTCGTACATCGTGGTGACGCGCCGCTTCGCCGTCAGGTAAGGCTTTGGCGAGAAGAACGTCTCATGCACGATATCGCCGCTGACGAAGCGATCGAGCACCGGCGACATGACTTTCAGCCCGAGCCGGCACAGTCGCGCGACACCGCGCTTGTCCGGCAGGCCGATGCCCAATACACGCGCCGTCGTGCTGGCCGACAAGATTTCATTGCGATGCAATGGCGCGATGATGCGCGCCGACACCCCGGGCTCGGCATCCAGACGCTCGGCCAGCGTCGTGTAATAGCGGCTGACGCCGCCGGCACGTTGCTCGGCGAAAATCTGTCCGTCGAAGAGAACCTTCACGCTTATGCCCGAGCCAACTCGCCTTCCACGAGCTTGTTCACCACCTCGGGCATGGTCACGCTGGGGCGCCAGTTCAACAGACGGGCCGCCTTGTCCGCATTGCCGACGGAGTATTCGAGTTCGTAGGGCCGCAAGAAGGCAGGCTCGTAATCGACGAAATCACGCCATTCCAGGCCGACGCGGGCGAACGCCGCCTGCGTGAATTCTTGCAAGCTTGATGCCTTGCCCGTCGCAAGGACAAAATCCTCGGCCGAAGGCTGCTGCAACATCCGCCACATCGCATCAACGTAATCGGGCGCCCAGCCCCAGTCGCGCACGATGGAAAGATTGCCGAGTCTCAGCCGGCGCGCCGCGCCACGTTTGATGTCGATGGCCGCGCGCACGATCTTCTGTGTGACGAAGCGCTCATTGCGCAGCGGCGACTCATGATTGAAGGCGATGCCGGAACAGGCATAGAGGCCATAGCCCTTGCGATAACTCGCGACCAGCGAATGCGCCGCCGTCTTCGATATGCCATAGGGGCTGTGCGGTCGAAACGATGCCGTTTCGTCCGCCGGCCTCCCTCCCGTATCGCCGAACATCTCGCTCGACGAGGCGCTGTACAGCCGCACGTCGCCACCCATGAACCGGATGGCTTCGAGCAGGTTCAAGGTCGCGTTGACGATACTGTTGAGCGTCTCGATCGGCTGGTCGAACGACAGACCGACCGAGGATTGCGCGGACAGATTATAGATTTCGCCCGGCTGCACGGTGCGCAGCGCCTGGATGATGCTGCGGTAGTCCGTCAAATTGGCCGAATGCACCTTGATCCTGTCCAGGATGCCCAGCCGCTGCAACCCCTCGAAGCGAGCAACATCGACATCGCGCGACGTGCCGTGCACTTCATACCCTTTGTCGAGCAGCAGACGCGAGAGATAGGCACCATCTTGCCCGCTGACGCCAAAGATCAAAGCGCGCCTGTTCGTCATGCGATCAGACCCACTGCACGCCGTTACCAGATGCCCACTCCGGCGAATAGATCTCACCGCAGGCGCTAAGTGTCGTCTCGGTGCCCGTCTCGATATTGACCAGCGGCAAGTGCGCGATGATCGCCTTGCGCGCCGAGCCGCCGGTGAAGGTCAAGCACCCCTCGCTGTCACGCGCCTCGCGCACCGCCGAGGGATAAGCCCAGACGGCGCTGAGGGAACCCAAGACTGATGGCGCCAGATCACGACGCACAAAGAACGCATTACATCCAGTCGAGGTCGTGCCGACGAATTCATAACCCTTCCGCCGCGCCAGCGCGGTCAGGGCCTTGATCGAGGCTCCGAAGTACAGATTGGAGGCATGCGCCAATGAGCGCTGGAAATCGGCACGATAGGGGACAGTCAGCGCAAAGCGGTCGCCGAGGACCGCATTGTATTCGCAAACGACGATCGCCGGCATCGCCGTGTCGATCGCCTCCCAAATCCAGTAATCGTTGCCGTCGACGTCGATGCTAAGGAGACCAAGTGGCCCCGCGAAGCCCGCGCTTTTAATGAGTGCGTTGATATTGTCGCGGTCGATAAACGCGCACTTTGCCGTAAGGTCGTGGCGCCAATATAGATCCTGGCTTTGAATGTCCGCCACGTATTCTTCGGAACCGTCCAAAACAAGGCCGCGCCAATTACGCAACTGGAGCAGCAAACGCGTGTTGGATTCTCGATAGTCCTGCACACCAAATTCAACGAAACTTCGGGATATTCCCGACAATCGTTCGACGAGCCAATCGACGATGCCGTCCTCGCCCCATTGCGAAAACGCGCGGAATTCCGCGGCAGCCAGGCGGTCGAGCCGCTCACGGCCGCGCGTGGCCTGTGCCGCCATTTGCGCCTGCAAGATCAGGCTGCGCTCCGCCATCCCGTGCAGCGGAGCCGTCGTAGCGCCAAGCATTCGGCGCACCGGCGCGTTTATCAGGCCGAAGAGTCCCACGGTACTAGCGCTGCCCCTTCATTGGCCGAAGCGACGGGTTTCCCTTGGCCGGAAACAGCGAGCGCAGTTCGGAAAAGAACTGAACGCGCGCCGTCATCAGATTCAAACGCAACAATCGCATCACTAGTGTCAGGCGGAATTTCAAGGAAGACCGGGACGAAAGCTTCAACACATAGAGACTGACTCGATGAAACGGGAACAGCCAGCCGATGGGCTGTGTCCGGTATTGGCGCCACGGATAACCCCGATTGCTCAAGCCGGCCATGCCAGATGTCATCAGGCCTTTCTGCGTGCGGTGGATTTTTCCGCGGCTGGCGAGGTAAAGATCAACTGCCCAATCGAAGCCAAAGAATGGCTGCCCGAGAATGTCGCAAGCCTTCAGCGCGTCAGTTCGGATTAGTGCGTAAAAGATACCGTGCGACACCCAGCAGTTGTCGAAAAACGCATCGATGCGCTCTTCCAAGCTGCCATCGAGTGAAAAGGCTATCAGTTGAGAACCGGCTGCCTCCCCCCCTTCCAACACGTTAGGGCTTGTCGCAGCGACATAGCTTGGATGCGCCTCGAGGAATTGAACGTTTTCTTGCAAGAAATCGGGTGAGCGGAGGTCGTCACAGGCCGACCACATAAAATAGGGCGCGCGCGCTTGCTCCAGAACAAATTTGAAATTCAATTCCGCCCCAATGTTCGTCGCTTGACGGTAACACCGGATCCGGGCGTCTTCAGCGATATATTTCGCGCAGATGTCGCTAGTATCGTCGGTTGAAGCATTGTCGGAAATGACAATCTCAAAATCTGCGAATGTTTGCTTCAGCAAGGCGTCGAGCGCCGATCCCAGAGTAGCCGCGCCGTTGTAGACTGGTACGCCCACCGTGACTTTTGGAATAGGAGAATCCAAGAGAAAACCTTTGCTTAAGCCAGCGTTCAGAGTCGGCGACGCTTGAGATATCCATCCGGAGCAACGGTGAGCAGAAGCTTGCTCTCGATGGCCTTGTCGATTTCGAACTCCGGATGAGATTTTAGGAATTCCAGGACTGCGGTCTTCGGATTGTTCCCAGGGCCCCAGGGGCGATCGGGAAACATCTCCTTCGGCAAATCTTCGATCACTGTATCGAAGACGACGCAGTAGCTGCCGACGGCAGTGAGTGATGCATAGGCCTGTAATTCTTTGAGCACGTGCTCATGCGTGTGGTTGCTGTCGAGGCACAACAGCACCCGCTGGTAACCAGCAGCAATTTCATGTACTTGTTGTATGATCTCGGGAGCGATGCTCGATCCTTGGATCATTTGGATGCGGGACGCCATCGGATGGGCCTCGATCGCGGACCGATTGGCGGCGCGAATATCGATATCGATGCCCAACACTTTCCGTGCGGAAACTTTAGGATCTAGCGGCTGGCCGGCCGAAATGGCATCACACATGTCGAGCAGCGCCAGCTGCGACGCGCTCAGGATCAATGACCCACCATGTGCGATGCCGGTTTCGATGATCAGATCCGGCCTCACCTCCCAGATCAACTCCTGCATCGCAATCATATCTTGCGGATACTGAATAATGGGACGGCCCTGCCACGCAAAATTGTATGAATATTTTGGCAGCGTCGACGCGCGCATGAAAGCTGATGCCAGCGCCTTCAGATCGGCATTTCTACCCAGGTCAGCAATGCGCTCCGCGACCTCTTGATCAAAGTCGCGCACGGTCGATCACTATATAGTTGTAGGCGTCTTTGGACATAACCTTGATTTCCTCGAGGTAGTTGGAATTCATGACGTAAATGGTCGAGCCTGGCGGCAGGCTTGCCATTGCCCGTTCGGGCGAGTGCACAAGCAAACCGGTACCAGGCAGATACTTGCCCTGCTTGGCCGGATTAATGTCGATTACCATTTCTACTTTTTCACCCAAACGCGACCTTAGCATCGCAAATATAACGCCTTTGGAAGCACCGCCCCAGATGGCACTTTTCCCGGTTTGGGAGCGCGCCAGCTCGGCAATTCCGCGGGTAAAGTCATTGGGAATTACTGCGCGGTCATCCGAATTGATTTGAGGCCGCTTCAGGCTGGCCAAGTCCGCAACGACATACAGGTATTGGCCGCCAAACAACCGGCCGCTGTCTACAACGCGGCCGAACATCCGATGAAAATCGGAAAGCCGGAAATAGTTGACATGCTCGTAAAAGATATCGAACCACGCCCGATGCTCGCAGATCCAGTCGAAACAAGGCACTTCGATATAGATCAAGCCGGCATCTTTGTTCGCGTCCCGGAGCGAGACCAGAAACTCGTATGGATTTTGCACGTGCTCCAGCACATGCCGCATCACCAGGCCCTTTGCGCAAATACCAGCACTCGGCTCGAAGTACTTAAGCAAGACGCGCGGGTTGCTGCCTTCGTAGGCCGGATCAAAGCCGGTGACATCGGCGCCTTGTGCGAGCAGCATTTCAAGAAAAAGGCCCTTCCCGCAACCGATCTCGACCAGGTCTTGCTTGCCCATGTCGCGCAACACAATGCTCACCGCGGCCTCCAGATGGACACGGAATAGAGGACTAACGCCCTGTTCGTTTTGGTAGTGCGCGTCGTAGATCATCCCGTCGGAATTGAACACGGCGTTATAGATCAGACCCGTGCACTGGTCCTCCACCAAGCACATGTCACCCTTTGGGCAGGACTTGGCCTCAGCTTCAGTTGGGTACATGCGGTTTTGGAAAATCGGCAGACTGGTCTGTTCGTACAGCACCCTGCGCAGCAAGTCCGGAGTCATTTCACGATCTCTTTCTTCTGAAGCAGAACACGACCAGTTTACGGCTTAATGATTAAGCCCTGCCCGGTTGGAAGGGCAAGGACGCACACGCCCTTGCTGCTGCAAAATTCATTGAATGCCTTATGTTGGGCGAGAAAAGCCGGGGAGTAAGCATAATCGTCAAGAACCACAACCGCTCCCGCAACCAATTTATCCCAAAAGAAACTAATGGCGGCAATTTCCGAAGCCGCATTATTCATGTCAATGGACAAATAGGACACACGGTCTATCGGCTGACCTGCCAATGATTCAGGCACAATACCCTGCACAATCTGCACATTGCTGAACCCAGAAAACGTCTCCTTTACAGCGCTGTAGCTGTCGTCGTAGCCGAACAACTCGTTTCGAATGCCTCGCCGTCTCTCTTCCTCACTCAGCACGCCATCAGGAATCCCAGAATATGTATCAAAGAGCCAGAATTTCTTGTCCAGGCCATTAAAATCTAAATATTCTACAATCGTGCGAGACAGCAATCCCCGGCCTACACCGCATTCGACAAAGTCCCCCGCCAGGTGTTTCGCCCGGCTTGCTGCCCAGCAAGCCACGTAGGCACGCCAATGAATATCTCCCGGATGTTTCCGCAATGCTCCCGTGCGTTTTCCTGCTGCATAAGCCTTCATGAATTTCGGATCCTTCATGAATTCAGCGAGATGAAAAGTCACCAATCCATCTTCCGAATAACTCGGATCAGCCAGAAAACCATACGGCCCCCCCCGCAACATAATCGCTATTTCGTTTATGCGCTCGCGCGTCTTCCCTTTGAAAAATACATCGAGCAGACCGCTAATATTTTTCTTCATTTTTCTACCCTTCAAACAACATGGCGAGTAACATTTGCGTCATTTTTCTGAAGTTACCTTCAACAATTTTGCGGCAATCAATTTATAATCTCGTGCTTGACGCCGAGCACTTTCGGCGGATCCACTAGGTTGTCGAGCCGCGCACCGAACCGTAGCAAATCCCGCCGTCCGTATTCATCGGCGATGCTTTCCGCTAGTTCACGGACGGTCACCGGCATCCCGGAGCAGACGTTGACGGGTCCCGTATGATCGCTCAAGGAGATCTCGGCGATCAGACGGCCCGCCTCGCGTACATCCAAAAAGTCCCGAATTTGCTTTCCGGTAGTGAGCTCCGCGGCTTCCCCGGCGGCGAGGCAAGCGCGGATATAAGGTACCAGCCGCCGCTTATCTTCACCGTCGCCGTAAAGATAGAACAATCGGCACCAGGCGAAATCCACCCCCTGCGCCGGCAGCCACTGAGACAACGCTTGAAAAGTAGCCGCTTTCGTCCCAGCATAAGAAGTCAGCGGACGCAACGGCGTATCGACCGTGAGCACGCCGCCTGTCAGATCGTATTCGAAGCAAGTGCCAACGCCAACGAAACGCCGGACTCCGCGCTGAGCTGCACCCCGAGCGAGCCGCAGTGTGCCTTCTAGGCAGTCAAGATTTCTTGCGGATTGCAGGTATTTTCCGGGCTCAGCATACCACGCCACATGCACGACCGTATCGACGCCGCTGCATGCGTTCGCCCACCAATCCGCGGATTCGGCGAAGATATCGTTGGTAAAGATTATGTCTTCGACGTTCGCAATACTCGGTATCCGCGCCTCGCTACCGGCGCGCAATACCACACGCACATGTACACCCGCTTTGGCCAGTGCGGTCAGGACTTGACGACCGACGAACCCGGTGCCACCCGTCAGCAGAACGTGGCGGGTCATGCGGCGTTCCGTGTCATGCCTATCCCGGGCAAGCTATCGGTCAAATTTGTACCGCAAGCAATGGCCACTTCGTGTCCTTCTCGGAAACATTACCGACCGCCAACGGCCAATTAATCGCAAGCGCAGGATCGTCGTATCGGCATCCTTTCTCTGCATCTGGGGCATAGTACTCATTGACCATGTAATGTACCGAGGCATTCTCGGATAAGGATTCGTATCCGTGCGCAAACCCTTTAGGAACATACATAGCGAGAGCGTTCTCCTCGGACAATTCCATCCCGAACCATTTGAGGTAGGTCGGCGACTCCCTCCTAAGATCGACGATAACGTCGAAAATGGAGCCGCGGACGCAGCGAACAAGCTTTACCTCGGAGTAGGGAGCGCGCTGATAATGCATACCTCGCACGGTAGCGGGAAGTTTGCTGATTGCGATATTGGCCTGAACGAAAGTAGTTTCGAGATTCAGAGCCGCGAACTCCCTAGCGCAAAAAACCCTAGCGAACGCTCCGCGTTGATCGATGCGCGGTTCCAATCCTATCACAAATGCGCCCAAGAGCGGTGCCGCATCAAACCGCATAGCATTCCCCGAAAACCGTAAAAAGCAATTGACGTATCGCTTTCAACAATGACATGTTTTAAGGCGTCAAACCTGCAACCTTGATGTTAGGATGCACGGATATGTTCGAGTCGTTCGTTTCGACGCCGATACCGGCGTAGCGCGGAAAATCGCCCGGCCGGAACATGCGTCGGCCGTCGACGATCAGGGGCTGCGTCACCATTCCGGCGACTAAGGCCGGTAGCCGTCCGAATTCCTTCCAACGGGTAACGATAACGACTGCTTCCGCGTGTTCTATGGTGGCCTCAACGCTGTTGCCGTACCGCACCGGCCAATTGGGAAATTTCCGACGGAAGCCGGCTGCGGCAAGCGGATCAAAGGCACTGATCGAACATCCGCGGGCGATCAGCGCTTCGATCAACGAGATGGCCGGAGATTCGCGAATGTCGTCGGATTCAGGCTTGAATGCCAGCCCCAGGACCGCAATCCGACTGCCAGCTAGCACTGGTATATGGCGTTCCAACTGGCGAACAAGTTCTAAGAATTGCGTTCTGTTGACCTCGATCAACGAGTCGAGCATTCGCGGCTCCAACGCCAAGGCGCGCGCATGGGCCGCCAGCGCTTTCACATCCTTGGGGAAGCAGCTGCCGCCGAAACCGCAGCCGGCGGCAAGGTATTCCAACATCCGCGGCCGGATCGTTTCGCCGGTCGCGAGACGCGGAGACAGGCGCTTGTCCAGGTGGACCCCAGCCATGACATCCAGAACGTCAACCCCGGGCAGGCGGGCGCACAGATTGCCAATTTCGTTGCTGAAAGAAATCATGGTGGCGAATAGCGCATTATTGGTGTATTTGATCATCTCAGCAGTATCGCAGTTCGTTTCGAAAATCGGCACGCCCCGCTCGATGAATGGCCGGTAGAGCTTCCGCACGGTCGCAATACTGCGGCCGTCTATGCCGCCAATAACGATCCGGTCGGGATTCATGAAATCGGCAACCGCCGCACCTTCGCGAAGAAATTCCGGGTTCATCGCCAAACCGAAGTCGATGCCCGCCCTTTTGCCGGACACCGCTTCAAGAATCTCGCGGACTGGCCCTGCGGTGGTCCCAGCAATGACAGTGCTTTTGACTACGACAACGTGATAGTCGTCCCGCGTTCTCAGAACTTCGCCAATCTTCCGCGCCGCTGCCTCGACCTGGCTCAGGTCGATGCGCTCACCGTCGAATGGCGTGCCGACCGCGATCATCGAGACGGAGCTGTCGAGAAGTGCGGCTTCTGCAGCAGTTGTGGCGGTCAGGCGGCGGCCGATATGCTTGGCCAGCAGCGACTCCAATCCGTTTTCGTGGATCGGGGTCTCGCCCTTGCGAATCCGCTCGATCTTGCCGGCATCGGAATCGACGCAGACAACGTCAACACCGATCTCCGCCAGACACACTCCGGAGACGAGGCCGACATAGCCTGTGCCGATAACTGTCAGTTTCAACGGTCGTCTCCCCATTGCTGGTTGTCGACGTACCACAACAGGGTACGAAGCAACCCCTCCTGGAGCGATACCTGCGGCGCATAGCCAAGTTCGCCGCGCGCCTTTGCAAGATCGGGGCAGCGGCGTTGCGGATTGTCGGTTAGGTAATGAGGATCGGCACTGGTAGCCAAGCGCACCTGTCCCCGATATCCCAATGTGGCGCGGGCGACTTGAACAAGGAGCTCGGCCAATTCCGCCACCGACACCTCTGGTTTTTCCGTCCCGATGTTGTAGGCTTCGCCGGGGCGACCGCGCACGAGAATCTTCATGTAGCCTGCGACCGCATCAGCAACATAACTAAAGGTGCGCGTTGGCGAACCGCTCGATAGGATCGTTATGTCCTCCCCGGCCAGGATCGCACGGCAGAAATCCGGGATCACACGCTGATCTGACAATTTCAGTCCGGGTCCGTAGTTGTTGAATGGGCGGGCGACTTTGACCGGAACACCGTGGGCGCTTGCAAAATTGACGCACATGGTTTCGCCGTAACGCTTCGATTCGTCATAGCAGGCACGCGGCCCGGTGCAGGAAACAACGCCAGGATACGTTTCAGGCGTTGGAATCATTTCAGGCGAGGGATCGCCGTAGATTTCGCTGGACGAAAAAAACAGCATTCCTCGCGTCGGGTAGCCATCTCCTTTCCATGCGACGCAATGGTCCAGAAGATTTCGGAGCCCCTGAACGTTCGCATCCATCGTTTCGATCGGATGCCGCCGGTAGTACGTAGGGGAAGCAATCGACGCGGCGTGAATTAGAAAGTCCGCGCGCGGCAACCCCTTCGGTAAAGGACGGGTGACGTCGTGCCGGAACAAGCGGATCGACCGCTCGCGAGCCGCCTCCTCGAGCCAGGGCGGGCACCCCCGGATAAAGTTATCCAGTACATTGAGTGCGATCTTGGCGCCGGGATTGCGTCGATTGAACTCGCAAATTGACAAAACGAGACTGTAGCCGAGAAACCCCGCACCACCGGTCAGCACGACCTCACTTCCGGCGAGTGCCCCGAATTCTTCCTTGGCCACACTCAAGATCAGATCGAGATCCGCTGCATGGACTTCCTGGGCAACCATTACAGTTAGTCCTTCCAAACCTTCCATGGAGCCTTGCCCCGAATCCACAAATCTTCCAACAGATTTTTCTCGCGTAGCGTGTCCATCGGCTGCCAGAAACCACGATGCTCGAAGGCCATCATTTGACCTATGGCGGCGAGCTTACTCATTGGCACCGATTCCCATGGCGTGCCATCGCTCTCAATCAAGTCGATGCACTTTGGCGATAACACGAAGAATCCGCCGTTTATCAAACCGCCGTCGCCGCGTGGCTTTTCGATAAAGCCGGTGATCTGATCGCCCGACCGCTCAAGCGCGCCGTAGCGCCCGGGAGGCTGCACGGCCGTCACCGTCGCGAGCTTGCCATGCTTCCGATGGAAGGTGATCGAGGCCTGGACATCTACATCGCTTAATCCATCGCCGTAGGTGAAGCAAAAGCAATCTTCGTCTTTCAAATAATCCGCGACACGTTTCAACCGCCCCCCGGTCATTGTTCTCTCGCCGGTATCGACCAGCGTTACCCGCCATGGTTCTGCCATGCGCCGGTGAACCTTTACCTCGCTGCTCGCCATGTCGAAGGTTACGTCCGACATGTGCAGGATGTAATTGGCGAAATATTCTTTGATGAGGTAGCCCTTGTAGCCGCAGCAAATGATAAAATCATTCACGCCATGGGCGGAATAGGTCTTCATGATATGCCAGAGTATGGGCTTTCCGCCGATCTCAATCATCGGCTTCGGTCTCAGATGCGTCTCTTCTGAAATACGCGTACCGAGCCCACCGGCGAGAATAACAGCGATCATACTTGCCCTTCCGTGGACTCGAATGTGAATTCTCGGCCGTAGTGCGTATAATCCATCCGGAAGTCGCCTGATCGGACGAAAGCCCGCAAGGCTGCGACAATGGTCCGATGTCGCTCCGGCGACCAGTCTTGCAGCCACCGGTCATAGACCTCCACCTCGAACTGGCCAGAGTATCCGCCCAGATCGTCAACGGCCTTGTCGTAGCTTTCAAAAAACAGGTCTTCGGTGTTGTAGATGTTTCTCATGAAATAGTACTCACAGACCTTTCGTTTATCGATTTTTAAATCCAAGCGATCCAGATTCAGCAGCATGCGGCGATAATCTTCCACACCTTTGGCATGCAGATTGAAGTCATACGCGATGTGCGGATTGTTTCGCGACGCGTTGATCACAGGAATGCCCAACGCCGCGTATTCGAAAGCGATCGTGCCCCATGTTGTCAGCGCAAGATCGATGCCCTCCGCAATAATTTGATGGTGCGACGCATCCGCGGGCAACAATGTGAATTTCGGATATTTCGCAACCAGAGCATCGATAATTTCCTTGGTGCCATCCAGATAGTCGGGATGGGTTTTGATGTACCAATCGTAGTCGGTGGCCTCACTTATTTCGCCGAGAAACGAGAGCCACTCATAAAAATCCGGGAACAGGTTGTTTCCATAGCCATGCGGGCTGTCGAAGAAACAGTGGGTCGCAATCAGAATCTTCTTGCGCTGTGACGGCTGCAGCAAACGGGCGTAGCGATTTTCGCCGTATGCTGACTTTGTGGAATACCCCATATCCACGCCCACCTCGCCTGCAAAGCGCCGTTTGATCCGGCGCTCGGCCTCAGCGAGGCCAGCCTCGCGCACATCGGACGGCAGCGCTGCGAACCGTTCGGGGAAGTAGAAGAAGTCGTTATAGGCGAAAAGATTGCGTTCCGTCAGGCGATAGATGTGGGTGACGTTGGCCTGGAATGCAGGAATTCCGCGCTTTAACGCCAAACGCAACGGGATCGCTACGGTATAGACGCAATGACTGACGTTGATGGCGCGCACGTCTTGGGTGTTAAAATAGTCATTCCAGAAAACGTATAACTCAAGGGAATTCAGCAGAAAGTGCTGAAACTCTGAAGAATCGAATTCGATAGTCGGTTTGCGAAATACACTCAGATAGGAGTCGTAGATCAGGTCCCCGACCAAAACGCCGTCAATGACCAATTCTTCAACGTCGCGCTTATTTCGCAACAGCGGCAGAACTGTCTCGATCAACTCTTTTGCCTTGGCTTTCTGGACAGTGGACGGCACCACCTCCAGAAAGCCTGTCGTCCCGAAGGAAGTGTACGCACCGAACGGATCTAAACCGATCGCACACTTAATCCAAAAATAAAGCCTCTGCCGCCAGCTTTGCAAACGCTGCGGCGCATAAGCGACAATCCGAGCCCGATGCTCCGTCGCCAGCACGTTGGCGCAATAGCTATAAGCGATATGCGCCGACCGAAGTAGGTTCAGCTCGAACAGCACTACCGGTTTGCGTCGCGCCGCATCCGGCGCGAGCGGAAATACACGTCGATTGTGCGCAGCGAAACGCTGAATGGCCGGAAAGATCTTAAACCTTTTGAGCCGGTTCAAGACGCTGGCAAAAACTTCGGACGTCCCGGTCATTTAACTGAATTTCGATGAATCGACTGCAGATCAACCAACGGTCCAGGCCGGACAGGAGGGAGGCAACCCGGCGATAACGCTCGAATTATTATAATCTTTTAGCTGCTTCAATAGATATAAATGAAAAATTTTCTGTTTGGCTATTGTAGGAGCGAGATATTGTTTCAAGATAAGTCACGTTAAATCCATTTCTAGTAAGTAATGAATGATAGTCTTCTGTACTTGAAAATCTAAATGTATAGAAATTCCCATAAAACGGAGAAGACGCTCGGTGAATCCCATTTAGCGTACTATTGTCAATCAAACTAGCCGGGGAATGGTTCTTAAAAGCATCGGACGATTTGCAAGGAAAAAAGGAAAAAAACTTTCCGCCTGGTTTTAGCACCCTGTGCACGGAGCGAATGAAACTCTCACCTTCAACTTCATTTAGACAGTAAGATGAGAAAATGTCAGCCACCGCGTCAAATGAATTATCTTCGAACTCAAGCGTAGTCATATCGCCAAGTTGCAAACTTGCTCGTACTTCGTAATTTGACAGCATCATTTTCGCAAGATTGAGCGAATAGCTGCTAATATCTACGCCGTACGCATCGAAACCCTCTTTAGCAACCATCCATAGGTTTGAACCACTGCCGCAGCCAACCTCCAATATTTTTATATGACTTCTGTCATCTAAGTTTGTTTTAAAAAAATTCCGCCCCATAAAGCGACAGAACTCTTCATTCGGGTACTTTCTCTGGGCGGTAATTTTTCCTTCTTTGTAAGAGTTTTCGTACCATGTCCTAACGTCATCGGTATTCGATTCTTCTCCCGGTATTACGCTGGAATTCATAGTCTTAGGTCCGTTTGACTTCTATGTCCGCTCATGGTTACGCCGACAGTCCGTGATCGACACAGCCCTTCGGGGCATGTCGGTGTCGATGCGTTTTCCATGATACACCTCGTCGGGGCCTGTCCAACCAGGGCCAAGCGCAGCCTGCGGGTGCCTGGGTTTGTGCGCAACAATTAATCGGCCATAGTCTCGATGGCGTCACGTTGCGTAACATATGTATTCCACACTTATTAACCACGATCAATTCTCTTGGTAATCTTGACGCGTGGAAACGTATGAGACGAAAAGCCCTGTTCGAACATTGAAATAGAAAGCTCCTTACCTGTCGGAGGAGGATTTCCACCAGGATAAGAGAAAACTCCAATTTTATACCAGCGCACTCCTCGGCGTTTCATCTCTTCGATCGCGCAATACTGAACGACATGCCCAAGTGGCTTGTCGAAAAGCGCTCGATCATAGACTCCGACAGCATACATTCCTTCATGCGGAGAAAGGTGAAATAAACCGCCGCCTATCATCCTCGAACCAGCATCACGGAGGCAAACAAAAAAAGCATCCCCTGCGGCAATTGCATCATGCTGCTTCTGCCAGCTATCTTCAGAACGCGTCGATTTTCCAGCCACAACACGGTGAAACTGACGAAACTCTTCCCATTGTTGGGGGCAAGCTGAGCAAATTACCTCCGTGCTCCAAAGTTTTAGACCTTTAGAAATCAGTGGCTTGTAGCTTTTACGAAAGTTGTTTTTGATGTCGGCAATATCTGGACTGAGATCCAGAAAAAGTTCGTGGAACAACTCTACTCTCGGTCCAGAACTCAACAGAGCATTATACCACCCACCAAATCCGTAGCCGCCCGAGAATACTTCAACAATCTCTAACTCTTTCTGGCCGATACCCTCACAAACTTTTTCCAAAAACTCGAGGCATCTTTTCGCCAATACCTTGATCGCTTTTTTCGGTATGCCCGAAATGAACAAGGGGCGCACGACTGGCCCGCCATTGCTGGATAATCGCCAACCATTTTCAAAATCAAATACGAGCGAAAGGGGCAATAGCCCGCACGGACGATTATCGTGTTCCAATATCAACGAAATATCGAATATCTTTGAGAACTTATCCGACCAATAAGCCAATTGATATTCGACCATCGCGGCTGCGTAACTAACCGGAAGGTATGGCAGTTGCTCGCAAACTTCTCGCCATTTTCGCGCGGCAACAGCGCCGAGCTGGGCCCTTAAACCTACTTCATCGAGGATTCGATGTAGAAATAGCGTCAAGCCTTCGGTATCAGCCGCTTGTAACTGTGTGTTCACTCGGTCACAATTCATAGACAAATCACGCGCATTTGGACGGACATTCGAAATACTTCAAAGTCATAAGATTCCTCGCTAGGCTAGCAGGCTTCGCATTTCCTTGATTTCGGCGTGGGGCGGAGGTGAAAGCCGCCCGCCCGGAGGAATACAGCTAATAACCCGCTTTTCTGCAAGTACTGCGATGGCCATCGCCATCGTCGCGCATCCAACGACCACATCACTGGCAACTATCTGGTGGAGCAATGGCAGATCTTCGGAAACGATTATTGGCAAATCAAATTCGCTTAATGTCCAAACGTACTTATCACGGCTTTCCTTAGGATGCGATCGGATAACTATCCGATTTACCCGGTCGAATAGGCGACCCAGGTTTGTAAGAAAATACCGGAGAGCCTCTTCTTCAGTGAAGCCCCAGTAGCGTTCATCGCCATGTAACACAAGGCCCCCTTCTCGAATGGGTTCACTTACAAAAAGAATATTGACGCCTTCATTAATACCCCGCTTAGGAGCTTCGATTGATGCGATTTCATCGCGAATATCCTGAAAGAAACAATCTTTTATTGTTAGTGATTTCACCTCTGGCAGTTCTTGCCGCGCCAAACCAAGCGCGGCTTCGTCGGACACCCAGATTTCGCTAGGGAAGCACCATTCACCACCACGGAGAAATCTACGCCGATAACCGATCCAGTGGTCTAACGCCGAGATAGTTCTCTTACGTAAAGATGTCGCTAGACGGAGGCCTCGCCATTCCAAGTCCGAAACGGAACTGGTTCCACACAACAGCGAAGTGCAGGTATCCACCAACAGTTCTAATGGCAGGCTTTCTACCTTGCCTAACTTGCGAGTAAACACGCTGTGGGCCGGCCCCTCCACGCAGCAAACAAATGGTTGAGGATTATAGCGGAGATAACTAGAAAGAAATTCCGCCCCTCCTGGATCGTGCGCAACAACTCCTATCATTTAACTTTGTCGCCTCCGAGTAACTTTGTCGCCTCCGAGAAATTCGTCTCTGAGGAAGCGGTATTCAATCGTGTCCACCCACGGACCAGGAACAGGTATTTGCGCGCGTCGCTTCGCAGCGGATTTGACGCCGACCGTCAGCCGAAACGCCGCATGCATTCAGAAGGCGCGCACATAGCTAAGAATCATACCGTCGGCGCAGTCTCGATGTCGTAGCCCCTGTCCACCGAGCTCTAGACCGATGAGAGAATTGGGTGGATCATGTCGGCCGCGGGTCATTGCGCTTGACATGCGGGTTAATCGTCAACCATTCCGGATGTTGCCGCAAGGCCCGGATCACGTCGCCGCAGCTGAATAGAGGGGAGTCTTCACCGAAATGCTCTATCAGCGTTCGGATCAACTCGTAATCGGCGGGTTCATCCAGGGTCAAGCACACCTCCGGCCAGTGCAGCGACGGCGGCGCAATCAGATAGACGTAGGGAAACAGCTCGGGATGATTGACGATGAAGCGGCAAACGTGTTCCCGGTCCAGGGTATCGTCGGTCATCGCGGCGGAGGTCTTCAGGGCTTTGAGGGTGAACACCGCCGTATCCATACCACCGGGATAGCTGCTGATGGTGGCGTTCGCGGCAAACGCAGCTTGCGGATTGCGCTTAAATGTCCGGATTGTCTGTTCGATCAGATCGGGATCGATAATCGGACAGTCGCCGCTAATTTCCACGATCACATCGGCGGATTTTGATTCGGCGGCACAAAGCACCCGGCCCAGGACGTCATCTTCGCTGCCGCGAAACAGCGCGATGCCGTCCCGTTCAGCGAATTCGGCCAGCACGTCATCGGTAGCGTTGGTGGTAGTGGCGAGCACGATCTCGTCGATGGACGGCACCGCCTTAAGGCGGCTGGTCAGGTGCGCCAACATCGGTCGGCCGAGCGCGGGGAGCAGCACCTTTCCCGGCAGCCGAGTCGACGTCATTCGCGCTTCGATAGTTGCAACAATTTTCATCGCTATTCCCTACTGCTTCCTTCGCCTACGATGCAGCGCGGGCGTTGAGACGATGCGCCCGCACCGTAATGCGCCCGATATTGCCGCCAAGGCGCCCGACATTCGCAAGAAAAACGTGCAACGCTTCCTCTTCGGTATAGTGCCAGTAACGCCAGTCTCCATAGAGAGCCAGACGATCGTCCCGCAACGGCTCGCATACTATGGAGGTCGTCGCCGCGGCTGCACGCCGGAATGGCGATCGCGCCGCACTCGCCTCGCAAGTCGAGGAAATAAGCATTGGGCACCAGCTTGACCGGCGCCTCCGGCAAGTCTTTGCGGGCGAGTTGCAGACCGATCTCGTCCCCAACCCAGATTTCATCCGGGAAGCACCGTTCGCTTGCCGGCCTGCCGCGCCTGACGGAGGGCCCGCCATTCCAGATCAGACAAAAAGCTGGTCCCACACAACAGCCAGTCACTGGTCTGCACCAGCCCGTCCAGGCAGGTTTTCGACATTGCCTAATTTGCCAGCGAATACGCCGCGCGCCGCACCCTCGAGACCGCCAACGAACTCAAGACCATTTCGCCGCAGCTGACTCAATATGATCTCCGCTCATTTATCGATGTCCCGAGCGAGAAACTCGCCTTTGAGGATCCCGTATTCCAACATGTCCACCCACTGGCCTTCCAGGAATAGGTGATTACGGCGGCGACCTTCTTCGGTCATGCCGAGTTGGTGCGCGAGACGCTGCATCCCGACATTTGTCGAAGCCGTGCCGCAATAAATACGCTCGAGGTTCAGTTTCTCGAATCCATGCCGCAGCAACGCGCGCCCGGCATAGGTGCCCACCGATTTGCCCCTGTGCCGGCCATCGCCGATCAAGATCGCAAATTCGGCGTTGCGATTGATGAACGACATATCCTGCAAGCTGATATTGCCGATATGCCCGTCGTCACGATGGCAGATTGCCCAGACCACGCGGTCTTCGTTATTGGCCGACTCATAGAAACGCTTGAACCAGTCCGAATTCCTGGCGAACTTGCCGTGCGAATTGTATTTGCACACCTCCTGGTCTTCGAACCAGGACGGATAGGGCCCGGCCAGATCGCTGGCATACAACGCGCGCACGAAATAGCCGCCCGGCAGTTCGTAGATCATTGCAGCGCCTCGACATTGCGCCACACTTTGTGGAATGCCTCAATGATAAGATCGACGTCGCCGTCCTCGAAAGTGTGGCTACAAATGCCGAAGCCGAGGAACCGCCGGTCGTTCATATCCTCCGCCACCGGGCATATGCCCTTGGCGTAGCTGACGTCACGCCGACAGATATCGGAGGTCCACGGAAATCCTTTGCTGCCGTAAGCAATCTTTTTTTGATACATCGGCAAAAGATGAATGTTCTCGTAGCGCGATCCGATCGCCGGCACGCCTTCCGCCGTCAGCGCCTTGTGAATGACATCCCTGCTCACGCCCAGCACGTCGGGATCGAGCGTGATCGTGTAAGTATAGTATACATGGGTGCAGTCGGGCTTGACCGCCGGCGTGCGCAGCCCCTTCAGGTTGCCAAGGCCCTCATCCATGCGGCGCGCGATCCGCTGGCGGCCTTCCACCATCGTCGCCAACTTCTTCAATTGCTCGATACCGATGGCACTTTCGATCTCGCCGAGGCGGAAGTTGTACCCGATCATGTTGCTGAGATTGGTCATGCCCTTGTCTTCGACAACCACTTCAGCGTGGTTACGGATCAGCCGCAAACGGTCGGCCAGATCGTCATCGTTGGTGACCATCACGCCGCCTTCGCCAGTGTGGACGTGCTTGTGGTAGTTCAAGCTGTAACCGCCGATATCCGCCAAGGTGCCGGCGAAATTGCCCCTATACATCGCCCCCGGAGCTTGTGCGGTGTCAGAGATGATCTTGAGGCCATGCTTGTCGGCAATCGCGCGGAGCGCATCCATGTCGGCGGAGTGCCCGGCGATGTCGACGGCGACAATCGCCTTCGTATAAGGCGAAATGTTGCGCTCCACCGACGCGGGATCGAGGCAGAAGGTCTCCGGCTCGATGTCGGCGAACACCGGGATCGCATTCCAATGCAGGATCGCGGTTGCGCTGGCGGACATCGTCCACGGACTGACGATCACCTCGTCGCCAGGCTCGATCCCAAGCGCACCCACCGCAGCGACCAGCCCCGACGTCAGCGAGTTCACCGTCACCGCATGTTTGACGCCGAAATGGCGCTCGAACATGCGCTCGAACTCCTGCACTTTCGGGCCGCCAAAAAAATCCGGATCCCAGCAGCCTAGAAATTGCGAGAGCACACCGCTTTCGACGACTTTCTTGGCCGCCTCGACCTCTTCCTTGCCGATCGAGTTGTAGCGGGGGAATTCCTTGTCGATCAGTTTCGGGCCACCGAGCAGCGCCAAGGTGTCGGTCATTTTTCTTGCGCTCACAATGCGTCCCTTATCTTCATGAGCCATTCGATGGTTTTCAGCGCGTCGGTTCCGCTGCAGATATCGGCGTCTTCACCCTGCAGACTCTTGGCAAGCTGATCGGCAACATGCCACTGGGTCATCTGGGCATCTGAGCGGATGTCTTCACCGGCGTCAGACAACACTTTGTAACCTTCGAAATGCGCATCGGCGACCGCGGGCTGCCAAAGAATTCTTTCGCCGCCGCGGGAATACCGCAAGCGCCCGTTTGAAGCGACGAGATCGATCTCGTGCAGCGAATAGTCCTCGTCGCGCGCCGCGAAAAATGAGACAGACCCGCCGGCAAAATCGATGCGCACGTCAGGCTCGGGGTCGCTGTCGTCCCACCGGCGTCCGGTAGCGATGATCGCAAAGCCGGTAATCGGCCCAAGCCAATACTCAACCAAATTCACGAAATGCGATCCATTGTGCAGCAGGCCTTTGCTATACCAGGAAACGCCCTTTAGAGGCCCGGCGATCTCCCGGTTACTCAACCGCCTTTTCACTTCGCGCGAACCGGGGGCGGCGCGCCGTGGATAATTGACATAAAGGGCGCAGCCTTTCTCCTCGCACAGGCGGACCATTTCGCGCGCCTCCTGCCGCGAATAGGACAGCGGCTTTTCACACAACACGGCCCGCGGCGGCGTCCGGGCGAGCACATCCCTGAGAATTTCACCGTGGTGCGGTGTAGGAGCTGTGATGACAACAACATCCGGCTGCCCACGCGACAGCGCACTCGCAAGATCGGCTTGCGCAGCCAGGCCATAGCTGCGGAAAAACAAGTCGCGCCGCTCCAGGCTTGGATCAACACCGCCCGCGAGCGCGAAGGCCGGATGTGTGGTGAAAGCCCGCGCATGCGTCAGGATCACATTGTCGGACGTGGATCCGAGATCATAGCCCATGGCGATCTGACCCAGACCGACCAAAAGAACGGAATAGCTCACGCAATTCCCGTTTTTGTCCGATCGGCCGACTTCAGCCGATAGATCGCTTCAGCCAATATCCAATCGCGTTCGTCATCGATATCGACGGCCGAACCCTTGGGCAGAACATAGCCGATGAAGCCCGTGTCTAGCCCTGGTCCCTCGGTACGTTGCACGGTCGCTGTCGGGAAGATGGCGAACGAGCCGGCGTCAAAGTATCGCTTCTCCAGGTCCTGGGAGCGCACCGCGAACATGCCGGGTTGCAGCGGGACCAGCAGTCCATTGGCGTCGCGGCGCAACGCCCATTCGATGGGCGCCTGGAACTCCGACACCGCCAGAAGATGCGAATGCCCACCGGCTTGGACGAACAGTGCTTCCGCCGCCACCAGATCGCTGGCGGCTATTAAAGGCGCACACGCCATCAACAGCCACACTTGATCGAACGAGCGGCCGCGACGCTCGTACTCATCAACCGCGTACTTCATGACAGGCATGATCGGTGTGTAGTCGTCGGCCAGGTTATCGGGCCGCATGAAATCGACCGGATACCCCTGCTCCGCCGCCACCCCGGCGATCGCCGCATTTTCGGTCGAGACATGAACGGTCTCAAACAGGCCGCTTTCGTGAGCCGCGCTGAGGATATGGGCGATCATCGGCTTGCCGCAGAAGTCGCGCACGTTCTTGTTCGCGATACGCTTCGAGCCGCCACGCGCGGGAATAATAGCCAGACGCCGCATCAATTCACCTCACATCCACTTTCGATCAGACTCAAGCTACGGTCCCCGCAATTGAAAAGCATGTCGATGCACGACATGTAAGGCAAAAACTCGCCAAACAGCTGCGGATATTCCGGATGCTGAAACTTGAAGTATCGCACCGGAATACCCGCTTGCTTAAAAGCATCGGATTCGTCGAGATATTCCTGCGATCCGGGCGGCGATATATATTCGGTTGCGCCGACTTCCAGGCATAACGAAACGAGAAGCTCCGCCTTCGTCCCTGCGCCGTGCATGGCGCTCGACCGCAATACGGGCGTTTCGATACCTAACAATGCCTGAATTTTCTGGGTGAGCCCGATGGTCAGTTCGGCCAATTTCGGATGCAGCGCGTTCAATTCGGTCAGGATTTCCGGCGCGGCGGCCGCGTACGCAGGCGCCTTGCGGTAGTTCAGTTCGATCGCCCGCGTGTGAGCCGCCGCAAATTGCGCCGATGGATCTATTTCGACTTCATCGATCCGCTGATCGCGCTTGCCCTTGCTGATCACCGGCACCGTCAGCCACTGCGCTCCGTTAGCCGTTTTGATCTGATTGCGCTGCTGCCACGACCGGCGCGCAAATTGGACTGAATCGAGAAAAATGAACAGGTCCACAGATCGCATCAGACCGAAATACCCGCTCCACGGTAGATAGGTCGGCTGCATAATTGCGACGCGCTTCATTCCTCTACTGCGAGCCCAATGCCGTCGGCACCGTAATTGTTGCCATTGTAAAACATGAAGTGGCTATCTTTATAACGAACCACGGCCGCGTACTCGATCATCTCGCTGTCAAAACCGGACCGGCCGACATCGATGCCAACCAAGTCGTCGCGACGCTCCCAAACAACCCCGTCCAGCGATTCCGCGTAACCAAGCCGATAGGATTCACCTTTGTGGGCAAACCACATCTTCCAGACGCCATTTTCGAAAATGACGTAGGGCCGAGCCAAAGCGTTCTCCGACGCATCCTTGAAATCGATACTAATGTGACCGTCGCGCCGCCATACTTTGCCGTCGTCTGAACGCCCCATCTTGATGTTGTAACGGGGCAGGTCCTTGTGCAGCCAACCGCAGCCCGAGACGTAGTAGATGCGATACTCGCCGTCGGCCTCGACCACCCAGGGCGCGGTATTCAGGAAAGGATCGGTTGGACACCGCTCCAAGATCGGCGCGCGCGACCAGCGGGTAAATGTCTCGCCGCCATCCTCGCTGATCGCCAAGCCACCGAACAGATGCACGCGAACCGTCGAGCCAGGGTTCCAACCCAGATAATAGAGATGCAAACGACCGTCGATTTCCTTGACGCAAGATGGCGTTACGCCGTTGTCGTCAAAACAACCCAATTCCCCTGGGGTAAGGACCGGCCGGCTGGAATATTCCAGCACCTTGCCACCGGCATTCAGGTCTACGACGGCGTATCCAATATTCGACCGGTTCGTCTCGTCGCGGCCCGAAAAATAAATGCGCACCAGCCCGTCGTTCAGCATTTGCGGCGTCGGCACCATACAGTGAGTCTGGGCCCACGGCAGGCGCCGATCGGGACGCAGCACCAGACCGAGCTTCTTCCAGCGTATCGCCGCCGTTTCGAACATTACTCAAATCACTGAATAACAATAAAAGTACGGTCAGTCATGTATTGCGATTTCTTGACGCGGTAAGAAACTCCTTTGAAAGCTTCCTTAAAGGCGCGCGTCTCGCCAGGATAATCGTGGTTGTTGAATTCATCGAGCATCAGGACGCTGCCAGGCGCGAGGTGAGGCTTGATAGCCTCTAGCGCAGCCTTCGTCGGCTCATACAACGCCATGTCGAAATAGGCCAACGCGATCACGACATCATCGTTCTCGGTGAAATACGCCGGGGCGGTTTTGGTCACGTCCCCCTGCACCAGCTCATGCTTCTTGACCGCAGCGAGAACATTGTTCTTCTCGTGATAATCGATAAGGGTTTCCAGATACTCGCGATAGTTCTCCGCGACTTTGTAGCCACCCACCTTAATGGTCTCACTGGGCCGGTCCTTGCCGGAAACAGATGGATAACCCGTGAAGGTATCAAAACCAATCACGCGCCGGCTCTGATTGAAGGGCTCGTAGATCGCCCGCAGATTTTCGAACAGCACGAGATTCTGTCCCCACCAGGTACCGAACTCGACAATGATTCCCGGCTGATTGAGGATCAACTGGTACGCCTCATTGACGAACAAAATCTTGGTCAGCGCAGAACTGCGCATGAACAGCCCTAGGCAAATGAGGAGCTGGTCGTCCGGCATCGGGCGGTCGTTGAATAATTTATACAGCAACTCGCGGTGCGCAATTTGCGCGTCGCTTGCCTTCGATTCCATCTTATAGCCGAAATCTTTTTCACTGCTCATTTTGGGCAACCCGGTATCCGGTGGATCAGATCTTGAAGTAGACTTTTTTGAGCGCACGCGCCCGGCGGTCATCGCTCGGGAACACCTCGGCCGGCGCGCCGAGCGCCACGGCGCCGGCCGGCATATCCTTCGTGACCGATGCATCCATTGCGACGAAGCAATCGTCACCGATAACGGTGAAGTCCTTTATCGTCGCGTTCACCCCGAAGAAGCATCGCTGGCCGATGGTGCAATGGCCAGAGACCACGACGTGCGAAGCAATATATGTGTGATCGCCGATAACGCTGCCGTGGCCCAGATGATTACCGGACCAGATCATGACGTTGTTACCGATCTTGACGGTCGGCTGAATGGTCTGGTTCTCCAGGATAAAGCAGTTCTCCCCGATCGACAGATCCGGCCACGTGACGGACTTGGAACAGACATAAGAAGCCAGCCGGTACCCGGCAGCTTTCGCCTGCTCATATTTCTCCTGCCGCAAGCGGTTGAGCTTCGAGTACGACAGCGCGATATGCATGTCGTTTTCCGCTGGCGGAAAGCGCTTTGCGACCTCGCTAAACGGCACCAGCGGAAAGCCGAGGTATTGATCGGCACCCACGAACGCATCGTCTACGGTAAACGCAACGACGCGGTAAGCGCTGTCATTCTCAAAGTAATACTTCGCCAGCTCCGCAATCTCAGCGGAACCGAAGATCACGAGATTCCGCGTCATGCCGTCTCCTGTTCTCTCTAGCGGCAGAGCGCCACCAGAAAATCTAGCGGGAGATTTATCAGCTTCTCGGTAACCCGGCCCGTCTCGACGTCTGCGAATACCTTTTCGCAATAGAATCGCAGATATCGCTCGCTATCGAAGAAAAAGAACTCTTCTCCGTCACGAAAGTCGAAGTTCTGCACCTGATAGCGATGCTGGCCCAGCAATTTAGCGCGACGGTAGATTTCATGCTCCGGCCCGACCGTCGAGAGGTAGACGCCGCCGCCCGGCTTGAGGACCCGCCGAAATTCCTTGAACGCCGCGAGGATGTTCGCCTCGCTTCCTTCATAGTGCAGCGTGTTGATTGACAGCAGCAGATCGAAATGCGCATCGGGATACGGCAGCGCACGATTGGAGCCGGCCTGGATGCGGGTCTTGAATCCGCGCTCGTCCATCACGGCCTGAGCCGTTGCCGCCATTTCCGGGTGCAGGTCGACGCCGTGACATTCGCAGCCGATGTCGGCGAACGGCACCAGATTGTTAGCGAAGCCGCAGCCAACATCCAATATGCGCCAATCAGGCGAGGGCTTGAACGGCGTCTTGAGATAGTCACCGCCGCCGAACAGTATCTTCAGCATCGCCTCGTTCGGCCACTTGGGATACTTCCGCGCCGCGCTTTCGCGCTTGATTTCCGCGTTCCATTTCTGGGTAGCGTCCAGGAACTTGTCCGCACTCATGACTTTGCCCCAAAAGTCAAAACATCCCAGGTCAGCGGCTGGTCCTTTTCGACCGGCTTGCCGACAGTCGCTCCAACCACCACCGAAGCGTAGCGGGCGCGAAGCCCGATCGCCGGACGCTTGGCGACAACGTCCGCCGCCGTGACGATCTCGTCCTTCTTCATTGCGCGCGCGGCGTAAAGGCCCTCGCGGCGGCCAAGCTCGCGTTCCTTTGGAAGCATCTCCTTGACTGGATGGCCCAACGCCTGATGCGCCTCGCGCAACGCCGCCACGTAAGCCTTCAGTTCACCGGGCTCCAGCGCATAGAAATGGTCTGGCCCTTTTGCGTTGCGGTCCAGCGTGAAGTGCTTTTCGAACACCGTGCCACCAAGGGCCACTGCCGCCGTCGCAGTAGCCTGCCCCAGCGTGTGGTCGGAAAAGCCGACGGGACAGCCGAACCTTTCCGCAAAAGATGTCAACACCCGCAAGTTGGCGAGTTCCGGCGGCAACGGATACATCGCGCCACACTGTAGCAGCATGATCTGATCGTTGCCGACACCCAGGCAGATGTTGACTGCCTCTTCGACGTCGACCATGTCGCACATGCCGGTCGAGATCACCACCGGCTTGCCGCTCGCGGCGACGCGATGCAGGAACTGCAAATTCGTGGTCTCCGAAGACGCAACCTTGTGAAGCGGAACGCCGATCGCCTCGAGCACTTCGAATGATTGGATGTCGAACGCCGAGGCGGTGAAATGGAGCCCCCTCTCGCGCGCGTGGTTGGCCAGAACCGGCACCCAATCTGAGTTCAGCTCAATCGACTTGAAAATGTCGTACAGTTCGCCCCCGTTCGGATACAGCCGATCCGCGCGGAACAGCTGGAACTTCACGGCGTTCGCTCCAGCTTCGGCCGCGACGTCAATCAACCGCCGGGCCGTATCGAGGTCTTGATTGAAGTTTGAACCCGCCTCAGCGATGACGTAAGGAGCCGCCGCGGCGCCGACCGAAGTTTCGCCGATAGTCAGTTCTTTTCTGAGCACGATAGCTTTTCCATGATTTTAGCAATGAGACGTTGCGCGCCGCGTCCATCGACCAATTGACGGCCTGTGGCCGCCACTGCTTCGCGGCGGCCGCGGTCGGCGAGGAGACTGCGCGCCGCTTCCGCAATCGATTTCTCCGACGGCGCCGCGCCCAGATCCTGCGCTACCTGGAGCGCCGCAAAGGCACGATTGTTCACATCGTGGAATGCGTCGATCGAAAACAGGATAGTCGGCGTGCCGCTCGCGGCGAGTTCGTATTTGGTCAATCCGGAAGCGGCAATTGCGATGTCACACCATTGCATATGCGCGGCCAGATTGTCCGGCGCATCTACAATTTCGATGCGATGGGTCGATGTGGCGGCGAGTGCACCAATGTCGGCCCGCAAGGCGGCCGAAAACAGAGGGCCGGCAACAACCCGTACGGACAACGGATCGACGACACTTTCGAGGCCGCGTATCACCACCGCGGTCCAACCCAGCGGATCGGAGCCGCCGCAGGTCACCAGAACGCGATCAGCTTTTGTCCTTTTCTCGCGGTTCGGCAGACCAATGTAATCCGAAGACAGCAGAGCATAGTCCGGTCCGGCAAGAGTGGCGCAGTCCATCTTGGACAGCCGCGCCCTGTCAGCTTCGGCCAGGGCATAGGGCACTACCAGAAAGTCGATGGGAATTTCCCGTGCCTGCTCGGCGATGGTCTCTTCCCCGAGAGAGTCGATAGCGGCGACGGCACGTGCCGCCAGCCGCAACGGCCCGAAGAGATTCATTGGTGCGTTCTCGTCGCGGAAGAATGCAGGATAAATCACATCGACCACCGCAGCGTCGACGGACTCGCTGCGAAACTCACGGGCTAGATCGGCCATTGGAAGCATCTGGAAGAAAAACTTCGAATGTGTTACCTGCGCAGCCGCTAGCTCATCGCCGAAGACGACGAATTGCGGCGCCATTCCCGTCGCCGCCGCAAGCGTGGCCACGGACAGGCAGCGATTGAGGTGACCGAACCCAATTCTGTTATCGGCTACGGTTATAAAAAGCACCTTTGGCCGACGAGTACCGGACATTTACCCTCAATTCAGCCGCTTGAAACCCGCGTGGCAGACCGGTCCTTTCAGCAAAGAGTTGACGTCTCGACCGTCCTCGCACTCCTTGATCAGCGCAAACACCGGGTCCAGAGCGGCGAAATACCTGTCGATGATCTCGGGCGTATGCTCGGTGCAGACGAACAGAAGGGTTGAGGCCAGATAGCCCTTAGCCAGCATTTCCTGCGTGATCAGCGTCTTGTAGGCGAGAGCATTTGTGCTCTTGAAGCCGAAACTGGTGATTGCCGGGATACCATTGATAACCAGCGGCAGACCGTATCTCTTGCCGAGTTCCACCCAGCGGGCGGTCACACTCTCCCCCGTTCGCGTGATGCGCTCCCAGGACTTGACCCGCTCCATCACTTCGAGCGTCTTCAGAGCTGCCGTCGGTCCGATCCGCTCGGTCCAGAACGTGCTGCTGATAAACGTCGACTGCGCGCTCTCCATGATTTCGCGGCGACCGATCACCGCCGTGAGCGCGTAGCCGTTACCGATCGCCTTGCCGAAGACCGCCATGTCCGGCTCCACGCCGTATTTCTTATGAATTCCGCCGTAGGTTTCGCGGAACCCTGACGTGCATTCGTCGAAGATCAGAACGATGCCCTTCTTGGTCGCGAGATCGCGAACCTTCTGCAGGAAATTATCGCGCGGCCCTTCATTGCGCATCACTTCCATCTTGATGACGCCGATGTCGTGCACGGCGACGAGCGCTTCCAGCTCATCGAAACGGTTGTAATTGAAGGGCAGCACGCTGCCGCGCAAATTCTTCGGCACGCCCTTGGGATCGAGACCGGGCAGCAGGTGGCCGTCGAGATTCGCGTCGTCGCCGAGATTGGCCGCGAGGTACCAGTCATGCCACCCGTGGTAGCCGCAGATCGCGACCTTGTCCTTGCCGGCGGACGCACGGGCAATGCGGATCGCAACCGCGTTTGCTTCGCCGCCGCTACGTGCGAAGCGCGCCATGTCAGCCCACGGATGAAGCTCGATCAGTTTCTCGGCGAGGTAAACCTCTTCCGGACAATTGAAGGTCGACATATTGCCGTTCGCGACAGTCGCGCGCACCGCGGCGTCCACCTCTTCATTGCCATAGCCCAATGTGTTGGTGCCGATGCCCATGATGCACATGTCGGTGTATTCGACACCGTCAAGATCCCAGACCTTGCACCCCTTGGCCTTGCTGAAATAGGCCGGCCACTGGTCGGGCAGGAACATCTCCGCGCGCTTCGATAGCAGCATGTTGCCGCCGGGAATCACGCGCTTTGCGCGCTTCCACAAATCCTGGCCTGAGCCCATCGTCGTCTCTTTCGTCTTCAAAACCGTCTTGCTCATAGGTTCGGCCACCGTGCCGGGTTGATTAGATCTTCATCGTCGCAAGCTAGGTCTGGCAACCGCACCTTCGACGCCAGTGTCGCGCTCGTCAGAATATTCTGTAACTGTTCGGCGCTGTCGGTGCCGATGATAATGCGATCCACTCCCGGGAGTGAAAGCGGATAGGCGAGACAGGCTCGCACTGCACCTTCTTTATGGCTTTCGAGCCACGCATGCCAGCGATCCCAAAGACCGTTCCAGCGCACGAATTTCGCCGGAATGCCATGGCGAGGCAGTAACAGCAGCCCCTGAAGAAACGCCGAACGCGTGTGCACCTCGATCGCGTGATCCTTTAGCCGTTGCAACCAGCCCGTCGTCGCCAAACGGCGGTCGAGTAAGTTCAAAGGCGCCTGCACCAGATCAAAACGGAATTTCGCGGTCAGACTTTCGAGTTCTGCGGGCGAATAGATCGAGACACCGATTTTCCGCGTCAACGACTTTTCTTTCAATCCGCAAAGCGCCTTGAACAGAGCCTGTCCATTGGGGCCGAGCAATTCCTGCGGGCGGTGCAGCAGCACACCATGCACCTGCGCAATGCCGAGCCGCGCCACCGACGCATCGATCTGCGCGTTCACCCACGCTGCGACATCGATGAGCCCGGCGGGCATCGGCGACAGTTTGGTCACCACGTTGAAACCAGTCATCCCGATCTCACCCAGATAACGCTCGCTGTCGCCGTATCCAATCGCGGTGTCGACTGTATCGATCCCCCCCTCGGTCGCGAGAGCGACGATTTTCGCCGCCTCCGCGAACGATACCTGCCCTGCCTCGTTCGCAATACCGTAGGCAAGCCCAAACTGGACAGTCCCTAGTGCGAAGCGGCGCCCGCCTTGCGCCCTGTCCGAAGCCGCGGACGACACCTTACCCCTGCAGCGCGCTTTTCAGCGCATCGACGACCGCGTCCTGATCGCTGGCCGTGAGCGCCGGGAAAATAGGCAGACTGATCGCTTCGCCGTAATAGCGCTCGGCTTCCGGAAACTGGCCCTTCCGGAAACCCATCTCCTGGAAAAACGGCTGAGTGTAAACCGGGATGTAGTGCACATTCACGCCGATGCCTGACTCGCGCATCGACGCAAACACCTCGCCGTGCGTCCGCGCAACCTCGTCGGTTTTCAATCGAACCACGTACAGATGGTACGCGGAGTATCCGTCGGGATCTTGCCATGGGCGAATGACCGGCAGATCCGCCAGGATTTGGTCGTAACCGGCGGCGATTTCATGCCGCCGCCTAACATACTCATCGAGCCGATCGAACTGGCTCAACCCGAGCGCGGCCTGCATGTCGGTCATCCGGTAATTGAAACCGAGCACCAACTGCTCGTAATACCAAGGCCCGTCCGGCGCGCGCGTCATCAGCTTCGGGTCGCGGGTAATCCCGTGCGACCGGTACAGCGCCAGGCGCTCGGCGAGCGCTGCATCGTTTGTGCAAGCGGCACCGCCCTCTGCGGTCGTGACGATCTTCACCGGATGGAAGCTGAACACTGTGATGTCGCTGTATCGGCAATTGCCGATCGGCTCATTGCAATAACGCGCCCCGATGGCATGAGACGCGTCCTCGATCACGCGAAAGCCGTACCGCTTTGAGAGATCGTGGATGCTTTTGAGGTCGCAAGGCTGACCCGACAAGTGCACAACGACCACCGCCTTCGGCAGTCGCTTTTCGCGCTCAGCCACAACGAGCTTCGCTGCTAGCGCTTGCGGGCACATATTATAGGTGCACGGGTCGATATCGACGAAGTCGACGCTTGCGCCGCAATAGAGCGCGCAGTTCGCGGACGCCACAAACGTGATTGGCGACGTCCACACCCAATCGCCCTTACCGATCCCCAATGCAAGGCATGCAATGTGAAGTGCGGAAGTGCCGCTATTGACCGCCAACGCATGCGCTACGCCACAGTAGGCCGCAAGCCGGCTCTCGAAGCGCGGCACGAGCGGACCCTGCGTCAGGAAATCCGAACGCAGGACCGCGACCACGGCGTCGATGTCCGCTTGGGTAACCTGCTGTCGGCCGTAAGGAATCATGTCAGGCACGACCGATCTTGGCGTTATTCTGAGCGATCCACGTGCGCAGGTCTTCCACACTCAACCATTCCGTATTGGTGTTTGAGCTGTAAATAAAATCCGGGGGGACCTTGGCGCCATTATTGATGCGCTTAGGATCCGAGCTCCAGCCATGAATCGCCGGAAGGATCTTGTAATAACTGGAATACTCGAACGTATGCAGGGCGTCTTCAGGGCCGACCATCTGCTCATGCAGCTTTTCGCCGGGGCGGATGCCGATAATCTCGTGACGGGCTTCGGGTGCCACAGCCCGGGCGATATCAACCAGTTTCATCGACGGAATCTTTCTCACATAGATTTCGCCGCCGACCATATCCTCAAAGGCGTGCCAGACAAGCTCGACGCCCTGCTCGAGGCTGATCATAAAGCGCGTCATCCGATCATCCGTGATCGGCAGACTGCCTTTGCCGCTCAAACTCATGAAAAACGGGATCACCGAGCCGCGGGAGCCCATTACGTTGCCGTAACGGACAACCCCGAAGCGCGTTTCGTGAAAACCGGAATATGAGTTCCCGGCCACGAACAATTTATCCGAAGCCAGCTTGGTAGCACCGTAAAGATTCGCAGGATTGCTTGCTTTATCGGTTGAGAGCGCGATCACGCGCTTTACCTGCCGGTCAATGCAGGCATCGATCAGATTCATCGCACCAATGATGTTGGTCTTGACGCATTCGAACGGATTGTATTCGGCCGTAGGGACTATTTTTGTCGCCGCAGCGTGCACAACATAATCGATGCCATCGAGGGCGCGCACCAGCCGATCTTTATCGCGAACATCTCCGATGAAAAAACGTACGCGATCGTCGCCGTCGTACAACTTCGCCATCTCCCACTGTTTCATCTCGTCGCGGGAAAAAATCACGAGACGACGCGGATTGTATTTCCGCAACGTCATCGGGACGAACGTCTGGCCGAAGGAGCCTGTCCCGCCCGTAATCAGGATCGAAGAATTGGCAAGCATGGATTCGTACCTGTTACGCGTTGCTAACGAGATCGCTGTACTGTCCGACGCGCTTGACACCGCCGTCGCCGATTTCGACGATCAGATCGCAGTCCTTCAGCGTGGTGAGGCGGTGCGCGATGATCAGAATGGTGAGGTCGGAGCCCAGCGCATTGATGGCGCTCATCAGCGCGCGCTCCGTCTCGTTGTCGAGCGCGCTGGTGGCTTCGTCGAAAATGATGATACTGGCGCGTTTGTAGAGAGCGCGCGCGATGCCAATGCGCTGGCGCTGCCCGCCCGACAGGCGGACGCCGCGTTCGCCGACCATCGTATCGTACTTGGCCGGCCAGCTTTCGATCAGGTCCGCGAGCTGCGCCTGCCGCGCCGCCTCACGCACGCGGGCGACATCGATCTCGCCTTTCGGCACGCCGAAGGCGATGTTCTCCTCGATGCTGCTGTCGGTCAGAAAAATGCTCTGCGGCACGTGGGCGATGAGCCCCTGCCAGGAGCGCTGATTGCTGGCATTGAGCGCGACGCCATCGATGGTCAGGGCGCCTTCGGTCGGCTGCAGCAAGCCCATCACAATATCGAGCAGCGTGCTCTTGCCGCTGCCGGTCGCGCCGATGAAGCCGATGCGCTTGCCCTTTTCGAAGGTGAGATTGACGCCGCCCAACACGCGCGGGGTTTCCGGCCTGTAGCGGAAGCCGACATTCCGCAGGCTCAATTCGCGTTCGAACGTAACGCGCGACGCAGGATCGCTTTTCGCCGGCGCGGGCAGCGGCTGATCCAGCAGGTTCAGCACGGCGCGCAAGGTCGCCTCCGAGCCGCGGATGATGGCCAGCGCGGCATAGCCTTGTTGCAGGATGGGCAGAAGGCGCTGCGCCCCGAGCGCCAGCGTGCCGAGCACGGGGATCGCCGCGACCACGCCGCCTTCGCGCTGGCTGATGGCATAGGCCAGGCCCGCGATCAGGATCATGCCAAACGTCTCGATCACATACCGCGGGCTCGCGCTGATGAAATTGTTGTAGGCCTGCGCCAGACGTCCGGTCAGGTCCGCCTGATGATAGACGCGGCAATAGACTTCCTGCGTGCCGTCGATGAGCACGTCGCGGATGCCGCCGAGGCCTTCCTGTACGGACTTAATTACTTGTGTCGATTCGCGCGCGACGCTCTCGCTGTTCTTTTTCAGGCTACGCCGGGTCAACCGCAGGATGAGCCCATAAATCGCCCCGAAAACGACAGCCGCACCGATCGCGATGACCGGATCGATCGCCAGCAGGCCCAAAAGAATGCCCGTCAGCAGGATGGCCGAACTGAACAGCGTCAGCAGCGGCACCAGGACGCCGCCGACGATCGTCCAGGTCTGGTTCAGGATGCCGTTGATCAGCTCGCTGCTGTTGCGCGAAATATGGACGGTGTAGGGCTGGTACAGCGTACGCCGGTAGGCATCGAGGCTGAGATCGGCGCCAACAGCGAACGAATAACGCGTCGTCATGTAGACCAGCAGAAGCCGCACCCCGCCCGCCAGCAGCGCCGCCACGCAGAAGGCGATCGCTACCGGCAGCAACAGTTGTTGCGGGCTCTGGATCGCCAGAAGCCGGATCACCGGCTGCGCGGCCGGATAGGCAAACACCTTTTCCGGCGCGGTCAGAACACTCAGGAACGGCAGCACGGACGCGACGCTGCAGACCTCGGCGAACGATGCCACCAGCATCAGCCCGAGCAGCAGGAAGAACTGCCGCTGGCGCCGGCGCGGCAGCCGGCGCAGCAAGTCTCTGACCATGTGAACCAAGGTCTGGGCTCGCGGCATCGACAATGAAAAGTGGAGAGCCTGCACGCTCATTTCAGAAGGTGTGCAATTTCCAAGGTTCGGGAACGAACGGCACGATAACGTATCGATCCACGCTACCGCACTTCGGGTGACGCGACCGTCAACCGTTCGGCCGGGTGAAGGCCCGGACTTCAGCATTCAACCTGCTGCGATCACGCCGCGGCGACGGAGAGATCGTCCAACACAACCCGGACTTTACGTCCGAGCAGATCGAGCAGGACGGCAACGCGCTCGCCGTCCCTCAGCCCTTCGAACAGACCGAGGCAGGCAGCAAACGCGCCATCGACTATCCGAACGGAATCACCGGACACGAAACGCGGGCGATTATCGAACTGGAAGAAACCGTTCTCATCTTCGCGATGTTTCAACGCTTCGATGACACCCGCTGGCACCGGCGCAGGAACATCGCCGTTACAGACAAGCTTCGAGACGCCAATAGTCGACCGGATTGACAGCCAGCGTTGCACCTCCATATTGACGGCAACGAAGATGTAGCGTGAAAACAGCGGCGTCGTGATCGTTTCGGTGCGACGCGCATGGCGACGGCGCTTTTGATAGACCGGCAGATAAGTCTCAAAGCCCTGACGGTTGAGATGCCACACCGCCTTGCATTCGGCGTTCGGCTGGCTCTGCGCTACGTACCAACGATTGGCCGCCGGGTTCATGACTGTTTCCCCGTGGCTGCGCGTACCCGTAGCCCAAGCAGCGCTGGCGCCCATACCCGTTCACAGCCGAAACGCTCGATTGCCACATCGAAGGTTTCGCGCGGCGTCGCAAGGTCCGTGACGATAACCGCTTCGATCGGCGCGGCCACCTGTTCAAAAGACGGCACGACTGAAACACCCATAAAGTTCGTCGACGCCACCTTCGGGTCCACGACCGCGACGATCTCGATCTTCCTTTCAAGCGCGCAGATAACAGCAATCTCGGCGAGATCTGACATGCCTGCCAAGACGACGCCGGACGAGCCGCGCGCGACGACTTCGGCCATCAATTCCGAACAGTCGGCACGAGCACGGCGGAATAAAGATAACGACGAAGAGAGATAATCGACGGTGAGCCGGGACTTCTCCGCAAAGCCCTGCGGCGTGAGATAATAGGCGTAGCGGCGCGCCGGAGCCTCACCGACCTTGACCAGCCCCTTCTTGATACAACGCTTAAGATAGGCGTTCACCAGCCCCAGGGCGATCCCGAGTTCTAACGCCAAGTGACGCTGCGATTGACTACCGTCGCGTTCGACGGACTCCAACAGCCCGAGGACAATGTGGTCCTTTTCGGCTTCGACGTTGGAACTGGTGCTGGCCATACGCGCCTTCCTCAAGCCGGAAACAGCGAGCGATCTCCCGGCAACGGAACACCTAGCGTGTTCATAGAGTGAACGTCAAGCGCTATGTTCATCGTTTGAACAAATATAACCTACTGATAGTATTGTGGTTATCGTCTGGCGCCGAACGAAATTCGGCGGAGAAGCGTAGGTCTCACGCGGGTTTAAATTATTGAAATATCGAGCTTTTTAAAGAAGCGCGCGCATTTGGTCTTTCTGCGCCAGGGCGTCCCCACGTCACTTAATACCTCCTAATACCTCCTAATACCTCCTAATACCTCCTAGCCCAGAGGACTATCTCACGGCCCGAGAGGCCCCCGTCGCAATCGACCGCACGCACAGTGCGGAGCAGTTACTCGCTAAGTCCGGGCTTTGAAATCCAACCAGAGAAAATTCCCGGTCAGCGCAATTTCCAGCATTTGCGACAACCAATGCAGGCGCAGCCAGACCGATCGGCGGCTGTTACTATAATAGGTTGCGCAATGCGGACAGGGAGTGCTCCGTATTCCACGCCGTGCTAATCCACCCAGCGATTGTCGCGCGTACAAAAGACCACTAGACCTAATGAAAATTGCACACTTCATTGCAAGCAAATGCTGGACTCGCACGGAAGCCCTGCTTCCTTTTTTCCAGATCAAAACTCACATGACAGAGTGCTGTCCAAAATGAGCATACGATGACTCACGCTGAGATTTTGCCCATCAGCGGTTCGCAGGCACTCATTTTTCTTATTGCGACCGCGTTGATGAGTGCAGCCCTGATCGTATTGCTGAAGCCACTTCTACTTCGTTACGCACTGGCGCGTCCGAACATTCGTTCCTCGCACAGCACTCCGACTCCGCAAGGCGCCGGTATCGCAGTAATCGCGACCACGATCGTCGTCATGTTCGGCGTTGCTTTTTTGCTGCACGATCCTATTGGCAGCCCGCTGGAGCTGGCTATCGTTCTGGCTTGCGCGGCTGGCCTCGCGATGGTTGGCGCCACTGACGACATCCGCCCGCTCGAAGTCTGGCCTCGCCTGTTTTTGCAAAGCCTGGCCGTCGTTATCGTGCTGGCGCTGCTGCCGTCCAGCCTTCGGATCATCGACGCCTTGCCGTGGTGGATTGAGCGCGCGCTTTTGTTCGTCGCGCTACTGTGGTTCGTAAACCTCGTCAATTTTATGGACGGCATAGACTGGATGACCGTCGCGGAGGTTATTCCGCTCACGGCCGGCCTTACTTTTTTTGGAATGGTGGGCGCATTACCAACGGAGGGTACAGTGCTCGCAATGGTATTATGCGGTGCGATCATTGGCTTTGCTCCCTTCAATCGTCCCGTGGCGCGGTTGTTTCTCGGCGACGTAGGGAGTTTGCCTATTGGGCTATTGGTAGGGTGGCTTCTCGTGCTGCTCGCCGGCCGCGGCTATCTCGCCGCCGCATTAATTTTGCCGCTTTACTATCTTGCGGACGCGACAATTACGTTGCTTCGGCGACTTTTAAGCGGCGAACAAATCTTCCAAGCGCATCGAGGCCACTTTTATCAGCGAGCAATGGACAACGGATTTAGCGTTTATGAAATTGTCGGCCGCGTTTTTGCATTAAATATTGCACTTGTCGCACTCGCAGCCACAACAATAGTACGCGGGACCGTGTTATTTCAGCTTATAATGCTTTGTATAGGTTGCATCCTCGTTGTAATAGTGCTTTGGCAATTTAGCCGCGCCCGACGCTAAAAAATCATCGCTCTTTTTCAAAATTAGTACACTAAATTAAGGCCGCTCGAAAAAATGCGCAGGAAAGAACGGCCGGCTTTGTGTTGCGGAATTTTTCTGTTTTCGTCCACGGGGTCGCCTATTATATCCTTGCGTATGAGAGTTTAGAAATAAAATTATTTGTAAAGCTTGGCGCCACAAGCTCCTCTCGTAACGGGCAAGCTTCTCAAAGGCGCAACCATTTAAATTGGACACTTGCTGAAACGACCGAGCCAAATCAAGTTTGGTATGATCGACTATATGGGGCGCGTTGCGGGAAGCATCCGTGCCATCTCGACAATTATATTTCGCGCCGCCGATCGTCGCTCTTTTTTCAAGCAAAGAGACGAAGTCATAAATTCCATTCAACTCTGCGAATTCTGAAACATCCTGCCCGCTGCTAAGGGCTGATGAATCGTTCAAATCAACAGCATGGTTCTGTAGTAATCCGCTTTCAATGGAAGTGGCGCGCCGGAGCCGCCACAGAAGCGAGGCTAGACGGGCCACTAACGCGCATTCAACTGCTGTGTATGGCGAGTAATCGGCATTAATTTTGCTTTCAACCTTTTCGAAGTCTGCCGCACTCTCAAGTGTGTCTACGATCGTTATTGCCGTTAGGCCGTGGCGGAATGCATTTCGCCGCGAACGCCTCTTTCCCGCAGTTGTCTGCGGGCCGGTGCTTTTTAAAGCGTTGCGGCGATTGGCAACGATCTGCATCTCAGTAACCATGACGGTTCAGGCCATGACTGGCGGTATGTGTGTCTGATCTTGGTCGTTTATGTCCGCATCGCCATCGGCGCTTTCGCCGCCGGCGCCCCCCGCAGTAACCGGGTGGTTCTCGAACCACAGCGCCTTCGCAATCGGAAGCGGCTTGATGTTCACGCTGTTCCACCACGCGATCTCGTTGCCGGCGTGATGGAGTTGCCGGTGATGATCTCGGCACAACGGGACCGTGAACTCGTCGCTGACTTTCATGCCGAGCGCCCTTGGCTGGGCAAAGCGCAGGTGATGCGGGTCGGCTGGTTGGCGCCCGCATACAAGGCAGGGATGCGACGCTACAAATCGCAAATGCGCCTTTTCCCGGATTCGTTTCGGCTCTCCGATGGTGAGCGCGCTTTTGTCGATCTTGTCAGGCGTTGCGTCTGGCTGCTCCGGTACCAGGGAAGTATTTGGCAAAGCTTGAGGCTGGGCCGCTAATGATTTTCGGGCCTGCGCCCGGTCCCTGGTGACCAGGTCCTGACGCCGGCCGTAGTACCGCGACGGCCGCGGGATGGGAGTTGTGTCGTCCGGCGGCAGCGGCACCTGCGCGCGGGAGATTTGGATTTGGCTTGTACCGGCAATAGGCGGCGACGATATTAAGCGTCCGTACAGCGCCAGTCCAAACGGTTTACCGAATGTGGCAAGCGCGCGTTTTGTCGCGTCCGTCTCCGCCGCTTTGAGCGCGATATCGTGGACGTCTCCGACGGAGGCCCCGCTCCCCTGCCCCGTGC
>Ga0209483_1000060_pt1 | contig 110217 bp, 136 predicted proteins | sample NGEPerA_FD_184508 | JGI IMG/M metagenome (GOLD analysis project Ga0209483, IMG submission 184508) | Arctic peat soil microbial communities from the Barrow Environmental Observatory site, Barrow, Alaska, USA - NGEE PermafrostL2-A... | ecosystem: Environmental > Terrestrial > Soil > Wetlands >... | reverse complement strand
TCCATGGTCTCGCTGGGCGCTGCATGGGCACGTGCCAGATCGGCCATCACCGCGCGGGCATGCGTCGCCTCGCTGCTCCAGACCTCTGCGTCCCGCACAGGCTCGCTTTCGACGACGCCGGTGAATACCGCCTCACCGCGACCGATCTCCGCGACGTGACGCAGACCGCGTTCGCGCAAAACTTTCTGCACGCCCTTGATCGTGAAACCATCGGAGTAGAGCAATGAACGGATACCGCGCAGGAGATCGACATCCTCCGGCCGATAATAGCGCCGCCCGCCTGCACGCTTCACTGGCTTCACCTGTGCGAAGCGTGTTTCCCAGAAGCGCAGCACGTGCTGCGGAACGTCGAGTTCCGATGCAACTTCGCTGATGGTGCGGAAAGCTTCGGCGGATTTCACGCGCGTTATTGGAACGCCAACCGGTATCGCACTCACTCTTCCGCCTCAAACACGGGAGTTTGGCCGTTGATGACAGCTTTCAACACATGACTTGGTCGAAACACCAATACGCGCCGCGGCGCGATCGGCACTTCGTCGCCAGTTTTCGGATTACGCCCCATGCGCTGCGATTTCTGCCGCACCGCGAAAGTTCCAAAGGAAGAAAGTTTCACCGTCTCGCCTTTCGACAGTGCCGTGCAGATTTCTTCCAGCATGTCCTCGACCATCTGCGCGGATTCATTGCGCGAGAGGCCGACGGCCTGGAACACCGCCTCGGTGAGATCGGCGCGGGTGAGCGTATCGGTGGTCATGGCGTTCGCGACTCTGTGACGACTTTACGCAGGGTATGCGGGGACGAATTTCCCGTCAACGTCAAAGGGATAGAGCTGGACGTTCAGACGGCCGCTTACAAGCGTACCAGACCGGCGCCCCAGGTCAGCCCACCACCCATCGCCTCCATGAGGACCAGGTCGCCGCGCTTGATCCGTCCATCGGCGACGGCAACAGCCAAGGCCAGCGGCACCGAGGCCGCTGAGGTATTGCCGTGCTCGGCAATGGTGGAAATGAAGCGTTCCGCCGGTAGGTGCAGCCGCCGGGCTGTGCCGTCCAGAATGCGCTGGTTGGCCTGATGCGGCACGAACCAGTCGATTTCGACAACATCGATTCCCGCCCCCTTGGCCGAGGCCAGGATCGAATCGGCGATGTTGATGACGGCGTGCTTGAACACTTCCTTGCCCTGCATGCGCAGGAAGCCAGTCGTGCCCGTCGTGGACGGCCCGCCATCGACATAAAGCAGGTCGTGCAGCCGACCATCGGAATAAAGCTTGGTGTTGAGAACGCCGCGATCTGCTGCGCTTCCTTCGCCCTCGCCTGCCCGCAGTACGATGGCGCCAGCGCCGTCGCCGAACAGGACGCAAGTTGTCCGGTCAGTCCAGTCCATCAGCCGCGACATGGTCTCGGCGCCGATCAGCAGAACCGTCTCGGCCTGCCCACAGCGAATGAAATTATCGGCTACCGCCAGACCATAGATGAAGCCGGAGCACACGGCTTGAACGTCGAAAGCCGCACCGCGAACCATGCCCAGGCGCGCCTGAATTTTCGTAGCGACGGAGGGGAATGTTTCGTCCGGTGTCGTCGTCGCGACAATGATAAGGTCGAGGTCGTCTACACCTATCTTCGCGTCGGCCAGCGCGGCCTTCGCAGCATGGAAGGCAAGATCGGATGTCGTCTCGCCTTTGGCGGCAATGTGACGGCGTTCGATGCCGGTGCGTGTGCGAATCCACTCGTCGCTTGTATTGACCTTTTGCGCGAGTTCGCTGTTGCTCAACACGCCTTCAGGCAAATATGCACCGCAACCGATAATTTGAGATCGTACGACGCTCACGAGGCTCCGGCTCCGGATGCCCCCGCAGCGGCGGCTACTGGCAAAACGACGCCTGCGCGATCCGCCACGATTTTGGAAATGACGTCAGCGCGCACCATGTCGATCGCCATATCCAGTGCGCTGGCAAAACCCAAAGCATCCGTTCCACCATGGCTTTTTACAACGATACCATTGAGGCCAAGAAAAATGCCGCCATTGGACGCGCGCGGGTCGAGCTTGCGCCGCAGGGCGCGCAGTGCACCCGTCGCCAGGAAACCCCCGATGCGACCGAGAAATGAACGTGTCAGTGCGCTGCGCAGGAAATGGATGACCAGCTTGGCCGTGCCTTCCGCCGTCTTGAGCGCCACATTGCCGGTGAAACCATCGGTCACGACGACGTCGACCGTCCCTTCGGAAATATCGTCGCCTTCCACGAAGCCGCAAAATTCGATGGGTAGAGTCACATTGCGCAATATCTGTGCTGCGCCGCGAACGGCTTCGTTGCCCTTCACGTCCTCGGCACCCACATTGAGGATGCCCACTGTCGGGCGCTCGAGGCCAAGAACCGCACGCGCAAACGCTTCGCCCATCACCGCGAAATCAACGAGTTGGTCGGCGTCCGTGCCGATATTGGCGCCGACATCGAGCACGACACTTTGTCCGCGCTTGGTGGGCCATAGTGCGGCAATAGCGGGACGATCGATATTTTCGAGAACGCGAAGCTGTACCATCGACATCGCCATGAGCGCGCCGGTGTTTCCCGCGGAGACAACAACGTCGGCTTCCTTCTTCGCGACCGATTCGATGGCGTGCCACATGCTCGTGTTGCGCCCGCGGCGAAGCGCCTGGCTCGGCTTCTCCTCCATACGAACGCGATCCGGGGAGTGGCGGATTTCGGTGCTGGCGGCGAGCTTGGGCCGCTTGGCCATCAGCGGTTTCAACTCCGCTTCGTCGCCGTGCAGCAAAAAGCGTACGGTGGGATGGCGCACAACGGCGCGCGCAACAGCCGCGACCACGATGCCTGGACCGGCATCGCCGCCCATCGCGTCAATTGAAACCGTGAGAGTTGTGGCCACCTTCGCCTCGTTACCGCGTTAGAAGGCTTGGCCGACCAGCCGCCTTCACGCGAACCCGATCAGCTCTTGGCCTTCACGACCTCGCGTTCGCGGTAGTGCCCGCAGGAACCGCAAACGTGATGTGGCCGGCGCTGCTCGCCACAATTGGGGCACTCATTGTGGCTGGTGGGAACCAGACGATCATGTGCCCTGCGCATGTTGCGCCGCGACGGCGAAGTTTTTCTCTTTGGGACCGCCATTGCGGACAAGCTCCTTCAAAAACCCGATTCCGAATCAAGCGCTTGGGACGCCACCGCGGCGCGCCAGCCATTCGTCGGGGGCGGGCAAAACGAGCGGCGGAGTGAACAGTAAAGCCGTTTGGGATTCAAGGGACTTGGAGGGCGCTATGTTGTGGCGTTCAGCCGCCCTCCTTCAACTTCTTGAGTACGGCGAACGGGCTCTCTTTTTCGGCCCCGGAGGCGTCAGTCGCGCCGAATTCCTCTCCCGGTGCCCGGGGATAGGGATCGATCGCCAGGGAGAGTTCCTCCAGGACGGGCGCGGCCAGATCGTATTTGGGGCTGTCGATCTCCTCCGGGCCATCGTCGTCGCCTGTAGCTAGTGTCAACACCTCACCCTTCTCGATCTCCCGCCGGTCGCGGTTCACGAGATGGAGTTCGCGAGAGAATTGCTGCACCACGCGGCTCGGAACGGGTTCCAGCGAAACAACGGAGCGCAGCACGAGGTCGCACTCGAAATCCACGTCAAAGCCGAAGCGGTTGTGTGCGATCCGACGCAAACTGACAGCGGCTTTGAACAAGGTCACCCGTTCCGCATCGAGCCATCCGGCAAGCCGCTCAAGAGCCGCAGCATCAGCCGCGATCGTGACATCAGCGCCGGCATCGGAAAGCCGTCTGAGATCAAAAAAATGCTCGAGAGGTTGTGCAAGCGTGTTCATGGTTCTTCAACCAAGCGGCAATGGTCCAAAGTCAACGCAACCGAAGGCGAGCGGTTCGCGCGCGAGATGCGCCTGCGCGGACCGAACGTAACCCGCCAGCACGTCTGCATTGCTCTCACAGTCGCTGCGCGCCCGATAGATGTTGCGCAGAAGCGCCGCGGCCATCGCCGCGTCGTCATCTGCGGCCGCATAGGCTTGCAGACGGCCATAGAACGCATCGGCGATCTTTTTGACGCGATGCCCTGCGCCGATATCACCGACGCCCAGCTCCCGCACGCTTTCGTCGAATCCGGTGAACAGCGTATCCACCAGAGATTGCGCTACGTCCCGCATGCCCAGTTCATTCAGCCGCGCCAGCAGGAGCCAGGCATGAAGGGTGACCATGTCGAAACGCCCATCAATCGTATCCGCCACCGCCAGATCGCGAAAAAACACTGGCTCGCGGGCGCGCGCCACCAGCCCCGCGTGGAGTTCGGCGGCAAGCCGCCTGCTCTGCCCAAACCCGAGCAATTCCTTCAACATAAACCTTCTCCAGAAACCCAGTCTTGAAAGAGAACGCCGCGAAGGCTAGCACATCGCCCCGGGGGACTGCGGTTGGCAAGGATGTCGCGTATGAGAATTCCAGTTATAGCAATCGCCGCTTCGCTCCTGATCGGCTGTTCGCCGGTCGTCAGCCAGAGGGGCTTCCTCCCGGATCCCGTCGCCGAGGCATCCATTAAGATCGGCACCGACACCAAGACGACGATCCAGCAGCGGCTGGGCGATCCGTCCACCTCGGCAACCTTCGGAGAAGATTCCTGGTATTACGTGTCGAGCGTGGAACGGCAAGTCGCGTTCTTCGATCCCACCATCACGAACCGCAAGGTTCTGGCTGTCCATTTCGACAAGGACGGCAAAGTCGTCGGAATCAATCATTTTGGCCTTAAGGACGGCCATGTGGTTGCCTTCGAGACGCGCACGACGCCGGCGAAGGGCCGCGAGCTCACCTTCCTGCAACAATTGTTCAACGCGACGCCCGGCGTGCCGATTGGCGGCGGCATGACAAGTGGCGGCGGCGGCGGTCCTGGTGGTGGCGGCGGTCCTGGTCCCTGACGCCTTCTAGATCCCCTGCAAAAAAAGCGCGCGAGGCGACTCGCGCGCTTTTCTTTCCACAGGTGGCCAGCACCTAGAACATATGCGCCAAAGTCGCGAGCAGCAGCAGCGCGACAATGTTGGTGATCTTGATCATCGGATTCACCGCCGGACCGGCTGTGTCCTTGTAGGGATCGCCAACTGTGTCGCCGGTGACGGCCGCTTTGTGCGCGTCCGATCCCTTGCCGCCATAGTTGCCATCTTCGATGAACTTCTTCGCATTGTCCCAAGCGCCACCGCCGGAGGTCATTGAAATCGCCACGAACAACCCCGTGACGATAACACCCAACAGCATTGCGCCCAGCGCTGTAAAGGCTTCGCCCTTGCCCGCGATCCAGTTCACGAGAAGGAACAGCACGATCGGCGAAAGCACGGGCAGAAGCGACGGTACGATCATTTCACGGATCGCGGCCTTGGTCAGAATGTCCACCGCGCGTCCGTAAAGCGGCTTCTGTGTACCCTGCATGATGCCCGGCATTTCGCGGAACTGCTTGCGCACTTCCTCCACGACGGCTCCGGCCGCACGACCCACCGCTGTCATTGCGATACCACCGAACAGATACGGCAGCAGCCCGCCGATGAAGAGACCAACGACCACCCACGGATTGGTGAGTGAGAAGGTCGGCACCTCCATGCCTGCAAAATAATGGTAGATGTCGGAATGCGTGACGAAGTAGCGCAAGTCCTCGGTATATGCTGCGAACAGTACCAGCGCGCCCAGACCAGCCGAACCGATGGCATAACCCTTTGTCACGGCTTTCGTTGTATTGCCCACTGCGTCGAGCGCGTCGGTCGTCTTGCGGACGTCGCCCTCAAGCCCTGCCATTTCGGCAATGCCGCCGGCATTGTCCGTAACAGGACCAAACGCGTCGAGCGCAACCACCATGCCCGCCAGCGATAGCATCGTCGAAACCGCGATGGCGATTCCGAACAGTCCAGCAAGCCAGTTCGCCGCAATGATGCCTGCACAGATCGTCAGCGCCGGAAGCGCTGTCGATTCCATGGAGATGGCGAGCCCTTGGATAACGTTCGTGCCATGGCCAGTCTGTGAAGACTGCGCGATGACTCTCACCGGACGATAACCTGTGCCGGTGTAGTATTCCGTGATCCAGATGATCGCGCCGGTCACTGCGAGGCCGACTGCCCCGCAGAAGAACAACGTCTCGCCCGTCACGGCATGGGTTGCGTTTATTGGAAGCACCGTATCGAGACCGATGACCCAGTCCGTCAATGGCCAAAGCCCGGCGAGCGATAGCGCGCCGGTGGCAAGGACGCCCTTGTAGAGGGCACCCATGATCGAGCCGTTTCGGCCCAGACGTACGAACAGCGTGCCGATGATCGACGTGATGATGCACATGCCCGCGATCGTGAGCGGGAACATCATCAAGGCGGCTTTGAGATCGCCCACAAAGTAGATCGAGGCGAGAACCATGGTGGCGACCGTCGTCACGGCATAGGTTTCGAAAAGGTCCGCAGCCATGCCGGCGCAATCGCCGACATTGTCGCCCACATTGTCGGCAATTGTCGCCGGATTGCGTGGGTCGTCTTCGGGAATGCCCGCCTCGACCTTGCCAACCATGTCGCCGCCAACGTCAGCGCCCTTTGTGAAAATACCGCCCCCGAGACGCGCAAAGATAGAGATCAGTGAAGCGCCGAAACCAAGCGCGACCAGCGCGTTGGTGATGAGGCGACCCTGTGCTTCATCCGCGATGTCGAGGTGCAGGCCGTTTGTCAGGAACGCGTAATAGCCGGCAACTGCCAGCAGACCCAGACCAACAACCAGCAATCCCGTAACCGCGCCAGAGCGAAAAGCGATGGACAAGCCTGCCGCCAATCCGTGACGCGAAGCTTCTGCCGTACGCACGTTGGCGCGCACCGACACGTTCATGCCGATGTAACCGGCGGCACCAGAGAAGACGGCGCCGATCAGATAGCCGATAGCAACCTGCCAGCCGAAAACCGCGAAAGCGGCGATGAAGATCAAAACGCCTGCGAAGGCGATGGTTGTATATTGACGATTGAGATAGGCGGCCGCGCCTTCCTGAATGGCGGCTGCAATCTCCTGCATCCGCGCATTGCCGGCGCTCTGGCTCAACACCGAACGGACCATTATGCCGCCGTAGAGCAGCGCCAGCACGCCGCAAGCCAATACGAGTTCAAGCTGCAAACTCATGGTATTTCCCTCGTGAAGATTTGGATCCCCGGCCGACGAACCGTGCCGGCCAATCCCCATGGCCGGCCGGAACAGACCCACCGCTTCAAGGGTGGCGGAACATGCCAAAACCGATACGGCGAAGCAATGACGGAAAATGCAAAAACTGGAGCTGGAACGGCTTAGGAGGGGCCGCCCGGCGGCGTGGTCCCGGGACGCAACAGCGATATCTGGATTTGAATCAACCGAACACCCACAACCTCGCCCGGTGGCATGACCTTCCTGGCGTCGGCCAAAAGACGTGCCGCCAAGCTAGTCGGGTCAACCGTCGGAGGATCGTCGCCCCGACCTACGGTCGCGCCGTTTATACATCGCGAACAAAAGCATCCTGTATGAAAGGAATGCGGTCCCGGACGTCGATTGCGGCAGACTGCGATGAGGCAATGATTTTGCAGGACACATAGGCATAGGCGACGAGCGAATCGCCGTTTGTCAGGGGTGCAATCAAATAGGGCATTTCCACGCTTGTGCCCGGCGCAGCTTCTTCGCCGCCAGGTTTTGCGGGAGCGGCAAAAGCGCTGGACGACAGCGAAATGGCAAGCAATCCCGCAATCACTAGACGTTGGCGCATGACGAAGAGACGCGCAGAGGCATCCCAAGAGATCGTAAGCGATTCAGAAGTGCGTGTAGCCCCCCCGCGAAACAGGGATGTCTTTTCCCTCCGCATCAAGAAGGACGACCCCAGCGCCCGCTTCCACACGACCGATTTCGCTGACGGCCGTTGCGGTGTCAGCCGCAGCGCGCAATATGGGCTCCCGTCTATCCGGCGGGGCGGTGAATGCGATCTCATAGTCGTCACCGGCTGTTGCCGCGCGCAACACGGTTGATTGCGTTACTCCGGCGCAAATGCGCAACGCGTCCGACAGGGGAATGCGCTCCGCCTCGACACAAATACGGACACCAGACATCTCGGCAACATGGGCGAGATCGCCGAGCAACCCATCGGAGACGTCAAGAGCGGCGCTCGCAAGACCACGCAACCGAAGCCCTAGCCCCAAGCGAGGAGCGGGTTTTTGATAGCGGGCGACGAGCTGCGTGCGATGGTGTTCCGCACCGTCGCAAATTTCGCCCTTCAGGATCGAGAGTCCCGCGCGGGAATCGCCGATTGTGCCGGACACAAAAACAAGATCACCCGGCCGCGCTCCGTTACGGCGGATCATTGTTCCCTTCGGTAGCAATCCCAGCGCCGTAATTGCGACTGTAAGCGGACCATCCGTGGCGGTGGTGTCGCCGCCCAACAAAGATAGACCGAACTCGGCCTGATCTTCACGAAGACCGCGCGCAAATTCTTCGAACCATGCACCGCCCAGATTGCGCGGCAGCGCCAGGGAAAGAAGATAACCGTGTGCTGCAGCGCCTTTCGCTGCCAAATCGGAAAGATTGACGCGAAGCGCTTTCTTCGCGATCAGCACCGGCAGATCGTCGGCAAGAAAATGCACTCCCGCACTCAGCAGATCGGCAGTAATCACAATTTCGTCACCGGGTGGCACGGAAATCGTGGCTGCGTCGTCGGTCAATCCAAACGCACCGGGCGTCGAACGTGCCAGCGGCGCAAAATACTTCGCGATCAGATCGAATTCGCCTGAGTTTTCAGAATTGAAGTTCGTCATCGGGCGGCATCTCACCGAATTCAGGCGCACGCTTGCGATGCGCAAGCTTGTCCAGCGCGGCATTGATAAAGGATGGCTCTTCGCCCTGAAAAAACGCGTGCGCAATATCGACATATTCGTCGATCACGACCTTGGCGGGGACGTCCTTGCGATCGATCAACTCAAACGCCGCTGCGCGCAGGATGGCACGCAAAATGGAATCGATGCGCGTCAATTTCCAATCGGCGGACAAACAGCCCGCAATAGACCGGTCGATCTCGACCTGGTGATGCGGAACACCGCGCACCACGGCACCAAAAAATTCTTCATCCGGCGCACCCGCGGGCGAAATCTCCACCTCACGGCCAAAGCGGTGATCGACAAATTCTCGCGCGACTTCCTCCGCGCCCACGCCCGTCAACTCCATCTGATAGACCGCCTGCACCGCTGCCAGCCGCGCGGCACGCCGGCCTTGCGAAGCGGCGCGGCTAGAACCCGGTTTGTCGAAGGCCGCGATCACCGGTGCGCCCCGAGCCGCGCCCGGATATTGATGAGAGCCAGACAGGCCCTTGCCGCGTCACCACCCTTGTCTTGTCCGTCACGCGCGGCCCGCTGCAACGCCTGTTCTTCTCTATCGACCGTCAGGATTCCGTTGCCGATGCAGAGTCCGCGATGAATTCCCAGATCCATCAATCCGCGCGCGGATTCATTCGATACGATTTCGAAATGATAGGTTTCACCCCGGATCACGCAGCCGAGCGCGACATAACCATCAAACTCCTTGCCACCGTGCTCGCTGGCGCTTGCCGCGAAAGCAATGGAAGCTGGTATTTCCAAGGCACCCGGCACGGTGATGCGCTCGAAATTGGTACCACCCGCTTCCAACGCTGCCGTTGCACCGTCTAGTAGTCCATCGGAGATATGGGTGTAGAACCGGGCTTCGACGATGAGAATATTCGGCTTCATTTAATTTCCTTGGGGCCACGGATCGCATGCGTGCCCACGATGTTGATGCCGTAGCCGTCGAGCGCCACGACTTTCTTTTCCGGCGTATCGGTCATCAGAATCATGTCCTTCACCCCGAGGTCCAGAAGTATCTGCGCGCCGACTCCATACTCTTTCACGCGTCTGCGGTCGGCATCTTCGGGCAAGCGGCGCAGGAGTACGTCCGAGACGAAAGTTGGCCGCGTGGTACGCAACAGAACAACAACGCCTCGGCCTTCCTTCGCGATGATCCGCATGGATTCACCAAGCACATCGCGCTCGGACGGCGCCCAGTCCAGAATATCGGTAAAGATATTGATAGCATGCATGCGGACAAGGATTGGCTCAGGCGTTGAAATATCGCCCTTCACGAGCGCAATGTGTTCGGCATAATCCAACGTGTTTACATAGACCAGCATCTTCCATTCGCCGCCATTGTGACTTTGGAACGGTGTTTCCACGGAACGCTGCACAAAATGATCGTAACGGCGGCGATAAGCGATCAGATCGGCGATAGTGCCGATCTTGAGGCCATGCAACTGCGCGAACTGAACAAGATCCGGCAACCGCGCCATCGTGCCATCATCGTTCATGATCTCGCAGATCACACCTGCAGGGTTGAGCCCCGCAAGCCGCGAAATATCAACGGAAGCTTCGGTATGCCCAGCGCGAACGAGCGCGCCGCCATGTCGGGCTACAAGCGGAAATACATGCCCCGGCATGGCGATGTCGCCCGGCCCCTTCGTCGGATCGATAGCGACTGAAATCGTGTGTGCACGATCATGAGCCGAGATGCCGGTTGAAATTCCTTCCCTGGCTTCGATGGAAACGGTGAACGCGGTTTGCAGCGGCGTACCGTTGACCTGAGTCATCATCGGAATCTGAAGTGCACCCGCGCGTTCCTGCGTCAGGGCCAGGCAAATAAGGCCGCGGCCATGTTTGGCCATGAAATTTACGGCCTGCGGCGTGCACATCTGCGCGGGTATGACGAGATCGCCTTCATTTTCGCGATCATCCGCATCCATGAGGATGAACATACGGCCATTACGGGCGTCTTCGATCACATCCTCAATCTTGGAGATGTAGTCGTGAAAAACGTTGATCGTCATGACTTCACCAGGCGCGCGACATAGCGCGCGAGCAAATCGATTTCGAAATTGACTTTTGCGCCCAGTTTCTGCCTGCCAAACGTCGTGACCTTCGATGTGTGCGGTATGATATTGACGCCAAAGCGCGCGCCATCCACCTCGTTGACGGTCAACGACACGCCGTCTAACGCCACCGAACCCTTGGAGGCGACATAACGCGCCAGCGCGACCGGAACCTGAAGGGTTACGCGCGTAGACTCGCCCTCGGGCACCATGCGAACAATTTCGGCGATGCCGTCCACGTGACCTGTCACGATATGGCCACCCAATTCGTCGCCGACACGCATCGGTCTTTCAAGGTTTATCCGATCGCCGACTTTCCAGTCGCCCAGCGTCGTCTTGGAAAGCGTTTCGCCGGACGCCGTTACGGCGAACCAGCGGTCCTTCGCGCTGCCCTTGTCCACAACGGTCATGCAGATACCGGAGCACGCAATGGACGCTCCTAGATCCACAGTGGATACGTCGTAGCGTGTTGCTATCACGATATGCGTATCGCCCCGCTTTTCGAGGCGACGCACTTGGCCGACATCCGTGACAATTCCAGTGAACATAGATTTCTTTTAGGACCTTGCAGCAAAGCTTTCTAGACGATCCGCTCCGAAATTCCGCGCGCTTACCCGCACAAAACTTGGGGCTTCGTTCGGTTTCCGCAACGCCACTGCTTCAATTTCGCCGCGCCCACTATTCCCCAACGTCATGGGCGCCATAAAGATTTCGAGCCGATCCGCAAAACCCGCTTTCAGGAACGCCGTGATTGCCGTGATGCCGCCCTCCACGAGCAGGCGGTTAATGCCACGCTGCGCCAACGCGTGAAGCACTCCCGGAATGCTCACGCGGCCGTCGCCTTCGATGCGGACGATCTCGACACCTAGCGAGCGCAGCGCATCACCACCATCCGTAGTCGTGAAAACAAGCGTTGGAATCTGGCGTGCGGTTTGTGCAAGCTTTGATTTCGGATCGAGCCGCAATCTGCTGTCGAGTACGACGCGGCGCGGTGAAAATTTCTCGAGCCCGGGAATACGGCACGTCAGCATAGGATCGTCGGCAATTACCGTCTCGATGCCGACCAGAATGGCGTCATGATTTGCACGCAGGAGATGACCAAATTTGCGCGCCTCTTCGCCGGTAATCCACGGACTTTGGCCGGGCGCAACTGCTGTTTTACCATCGGCGCTCTGCGCGATCTTTAGCGTCACCAAGGGGCGGCCTTCTGTCATGCGGAGAAAGAAGCCCTTGGCCAAAGCCGTTGCCTCGCTCTTCAGAACATCGGTCGTCACGTCAATTCCGGCCTCGCGGAGCCGCGAAATGCCGCTGCCATTCACGCGCGGATCGGGATCAGTCACCGCGACAACGACCCGTGCAACACCCGCTTTCACCAGCGCATCCGCGCAGGGCCCTCCGCTACTTCCCACATGGGAGCAAGGCTCCAGCGAAACATACGCCGTCGCGCCACGCGCTGCCTCGCCAGCCTGCGCAAGCGCCGCTGCTTCAGCATGCGGTCGTCCATTTTCCGATGTGCGGCCTCGCCCAACGATCCGCCCGTCCGGCGAAACGATCACGCAGCCGACAGACGGCACGCGGCCTGTGCGTCCAAGCCCTCTTCCTTCGAGTGCCAACGCATGATGCATATGACGAAGATGGTTCAACCGTCTCAGCGGCTAATCCCTTTCGCCGCCCTCCATCTCGCCAATCAGGGCCTCGAAATCCTTCGTTTCGCGGAAATTGCGATAGACGGAGGCAAAACGGACATAGGCAACCTTGTCGAGGCTCGAAAGCGCCTGCATCACCAATTCGCCGATTACGGTCGATTGAACTTCGTTCTCACCCATGCTTTCCAGGCGGCGCACGATGCCGGTGATCATGCGATCAACGCGCTCTGCTTCCACCGGCCGCTTGCGCAGCGCATGGGTCAGCGAGCGTTCCAATTTGTCCCGCTCGAACGGCTCGCGGCGCCCCGTTTTCTTCACAACAATTAGTTCGCGCAGTTGCACGCGCTCGAAGGTCGTGAAGCGCCCGCCGCAGGCGGGGCAATGGCGGCGACGACGAATGGCGGAGTTATCTTCGCTCGGCCGGCTGTCTTTGACCTGCGTGTCGTCGTGTCCGCAAAATGGGCAGCGCATGGCTCAAAATGCTCCGGTTATGGATAGATCGGAAAGCGGCGGCAGAGTTCACCCACACGGACACGCACGCTATCTTCGATCGCGGCGTCGCCCTCTTCGCCCTTGCGCGCAACGGCCTCGACAACCTCTACAATCAGCTTGCCAATTTCCTTGAACTCGGCGGGACCGAAGCCGCGCGTCGTGCCGGCGGGTGAACCAAGGCGGATACCGGATGTGATGGCGGGCTTTTCGGTATCGAACGGGATCGCGTTCTTGTTGGTCGTGATGAACGCGCGATCCAACGCCTTTTCGGCAGCGCGCCCCGTCGCACCTTTAGGACGAAGATCGACAAGCATGAGATGCGTATCGGTTCCGCCTGAGACGATGTCGAGACCTTGCGCGTGCAAAGTTTCAGCGAGCGCCTTCGCATTATCCACGATGGCGCGCGCATAGAGCTTGAAATCGGGACGCAGTGCCTCGCCGAACGCAACGCCTTTGGCCGCAATAACGTGCATCAGGGGCCCCCCCTGCAAACCGGGGAAGACGGCAGAGTTGATCTTCTTTCCAAGGTCCACATCGTTCGAAAGGATCATCCCGCCCCGCGGACCGCGCAGGGTCTTGTGCGTTGTCGTCGTGACGACGTGCGCATGGTTCAACGGATTGGGATGAACGCCGCCGGCTACCAGACCCGCGAAATGCGCCATATCCACCATGAAATAGGCACCCACCGAGTCCGCAATTTCACGAAAGCGCTTGAAGTCGACAATGCGCGAATAGGCTGAACCGCCGGCAATGATAAGTTTGGGGTTGTGTTGTTTTGCGATCGCCGCAACTTCGTCCATGTCGATGCGATGATCCTGACGGCGCACACCGTAGGAAACCGGCTTGAACCATTTTCCCGACTGATTAACCGGCGAACCATGAGTCAGATGTCCGCCAGCGGCGAGATCCAGTCCCATGAACGTGTCGCCCGGTTGCATAAGCGCGAAAAACACCGCCTGATTGGCTTGCGCACCGGAATGGGGCTGCACATTGGCAAAGGCGCAGTTGAAAAGGCGTTTCGCCCGGTCAATCGCAAGCTCTTCTGCCACATCGACGTATTCGCAGCCGCCATAATAGCGGCGCCCTGGATAGCCTTCAGCGTATTTGTTGGTAAGTACTGAACCTTGCGCTTCGAGCACCGCGCGGCTGACGATGTTCTCAGACGCGATCAGTTCGATTTTATCGCGCTGGCGTTCCAGTTCCTCGGCAATGACCTTCGCCATTTCAGGGTCTGCGGAGGCCAGATCTCGCCCAAAAAAGTCCCCGTTACGTGGTTCAAATATACTCGATGCTGCAACCATATCTCGCCTCACCTCGATTCGCTTGACCACTTAAGTGCCGGGTTTCGACGTCCGTCGCACCTATCGTTGGATAGGCGTAGCCGTTTACCAGATGTTGCGCCAGTGCGCGGATTGCAGCGCAGACCCGCCAGCTGGCAGCCGCTCAAAGGCCCCGCAAAGTGTCAAAAAACATTGTTTTTGTATAGGGCTTTGAGCACGTTTAGGCCAAAGTATAAGTATTTGACCGATCTGGTATTTCAAATGACTGGTTATACATTTATTGAATTCAGATCGAATCGACGCAGGAAACACATACTTTCCACGTGTAAAACGTAATTCAATTCTCGCCTCATATTCGCCCTGCACACTTTGGCACAGGATTTTGTTCGCAGCCGAATTCGATTTCTGTATTAAGTGTTTCCAACGTGATATTTGAAATCAGATGACGCTACGAGGACGACTATCCATGATTGCCTCCACCGACCTTCCCGCCGGGAGAACGGACGATCTCTTAAAGCTTACGAGCGACATCGTGGCGGCATATGTGAGCAACAATCCTGTTCCGGTGAGTGAACTGCCGGGCATGATCAAGAGCGTCCATTCGACGTTGGGAAATCTGCCCGGTACGCCGCAGGCAGATTCGCTGACCGCGCAAAAGCCGGCCGTACCCATAAAGCGTTCCGTAACCGCAGAATATGTTGTCTGTCTTGAAGACGGCAAAAAGCTCAAAATGCTCAAGCGCTACCTGCGCTCAAATTACAATCTGACGCCCGAGGAATACCGGGCGAAATGGGGCCTACCCGCCGATTATCCCATGGTCGCTCCAAACTATGCTGCGCAACGCTCCGAATTCGCCAAAAAAATCGGCCTTGGACGGAACGCACCGGCGCATAAGGGCCGCCGCCGCGGATAACCCGAGGGTGGCTTCAGAAGCTCTGCTGTTTTTTCAGGACGTAATCGAGCTTGCGGATCGCTGCGGCCTGAAGAACTGCGCGCGCCGCGGTTGCTGGACCAACGATGCTCGCCTCGGTTCCTGCCTTAGAATCGATAGCAGTGACCTTCACGACCGCGACCTGGACAATGAATTCCACAAAGACTTCGTCGCGACTTGCGGTCATCTGCGGTTACGCCCCTACGATGCCACAGCGATCACGGCATTTACGGACAGCGCAATGATCGCGGTGTTATAGAAAAACGATACGACCGAATGCCCCAGCGTGGCGCGGCGGATATTCGTGTCGTGTACATCGGTGTCGGATGTCTGTGCCGTCATCCCGATTGTGAACGAATAATACAAAAACTCCCAGACGCCCGGTTCTTTGGTATCTGGAAACGTCAACCCGCGTTTGCTTTGCGGCCCGTTTTCCTTCCGCGCGTAATAAAGATCGGCATAATGAAACGCTGCAATCGTGTGCAAGGTACACCAGCCAAGCGGCACACTTATTGCGGCGAGCGTGAGTTGGAGCGCCGCGCGGCCGTTTCTCTGATTCAGAACCATGATGATCGCAACAGTTGAAACAGCGATAACCGCCAACGCGATAAGGATGACAAGAAGAACACCTTCATCGTCGATGGCCGCTCGTTGACGCAACTGGTCGGGCGTAGTGCGGAAGATTACGAACGTGATGGCGGCCATATAGGCCAGAAAGAATGCGTCACCAGCCGCAAGCAAACGTGGCGCCGGCTGCAATTGTGCAGTGGCGAACCATACGATCGCACCGAGGAGGACGGACGTGTAAAATCGCCCGTGCCGGGAGAGATGATTTCGTAAGCGTTCCAAAGAATCTCGCGCAACCAAGCGGCTTTGTCATAGTCGCACGCAAGCAGAAGAACTTACAACCTGAAGCGAACCTGATCGATCCAGAATCGCTCGAGCCGCCGAAGACAGGCGTTCATCCCGTCCATATCGGCGACACCGATATTTCCAACTGCCTCTAGCGAGACCAGATGACGCTCAAACAGTTCGCGCAGCATATCGCGCACGGATTCACCCTTGCGCGTCAACCGGACGAGAACCGAACGCCGATCCACCTCGGAGCGCTCATGATGCACGTATCCAGACTCGACCAGCTTCTTTAGATTGTAAGAGACGTTCGAGCCGAGATAGTGCCCGCGCGTGCGCAACTCTCCAGCGCTCAGCTCCTGATCGCCGACATTGAACAGAAGGAGCGCCTGGACACTGTTGATCTCGCGTTCGTCGCGGCGATCAAGCTCGTCCTTGATCACGTCCAGAAGCTGTCGATGCAGCCTCTCAACGAGGTTGAGCATTTCCATGTAATACTTGCCGACTGTAGAAGCGCCCTCGAGCGCCGCCGCCGCCTGCGGTTTCGCATGTGCTGTCATCGTTTTTCCCCACTTTGCGCAGGGCCCACCTGTTTTATTAAATCAAACAGTAAGCGGTGGGTCTTAAAGACGGGTAAAGATCAGACGTTGCCGCGCAACATTTGAATTATGCCTGAGAAGTCGACGTTTGCGTGACCTTGCGCGGCAAACAGCGAATAGAGTTGTGCCGCTTCGGCACCAAGCGGCGTGTTTGCGCCAGCCGATTGCGCAGCACTCTGCGCCAGCTTGAGGTCTTTGAGCATCAAGGCCGTGGCAAAGCCGCCGCTGTAGCCGCGGTTCGATGGGGCGGTCGGCACCGGTCCTGGTACCGGGCAATAGGTGGTCAGTGACCAGCATTGTCCGGATGACGTTGAGGCTATATCGAACAGCTTTTGCGGATCGAGACCCAGCTTTTCGCCCAATGCAAAGGCTTCGCACGTACCAATCATGGAAATTGCGAGAAGCATGTTGTTGCAAATCTTTGCCGCCTGCCCTGCACCGGCGCCGCCGGCCAGGACAATTTTTTTCCCCATCTTTTCCAGAATCGGTTTCGCGCTTTCAAACGCGGTTTCACTCCCGCCGCACATGAAGGTCAGTGTTCCACTTTCTGCGCCACCGACACCGCCGGAGACCGGCGCATCCAGAAACAGAAAGCCGGCCTTCTCAGCCGCTGCGTGGACAACTCGCGCGGAGTCGATGTCGATGGTGGAGCAATCGATCAGAAGTGCGCCTTTTTTTGCGGCGGACATAATGCCGTTTTCGAGATAGACGCTTTGAACATGCTGTCCAGCCGGCAACATAGTGATGACAATGTCGGCGTTTTTGGCGGCCTCGTTGGCGCTCGACGCTTTGTCGGCACCAGCTTTGAGAACTGGCTCTAAAACGGCAGCGCTGAGATCGAATGCGTCAAGCTTGTGACCGGCCTTAAGGAGATTGCGCGCCATGGGACCACCCATGTTGCCGACGCCGATAAATCCAATATTTGTCATAGCTGCAATTCCTTTTCTCCGAGCGGTGCAAAATAGGCTGCGACATCCTTTTCGCTCACACCGGCAAGATCGGCGGGCTTCCAGTTCGGCGCTCCGTCCTTATCGATGATCGTGGCGCGTACTCCTTCATAAAAATCATGTCCGGCAACGATGCGATTAACCATGCGATATTCCATTCGCATGCAGTCGTCGAATTCGAGCTTTTTGCCTTCGCGCAATTGACGAAAGGCAATCTTCAAACTTGTCGGCGATTTCGCGCGAATGGTCTTCGCTGCGTCTTGCGCCCAGTCTTCATATTCGGCATCGAGCGCAGCCAGAATTTCTTCGACAGAATTGTTGGCGAAGATGCGGTCGATCGCCTCATGGTGCCGAACGAGGAAGGTTTCCGGTACGGTTTCATTCAGCCCAGAAATGGAAGATCTCACGGGCGCACCGTTCGACAACGTACTCAATAAGTCATCCCATTTCGTTGCTGGGACGAAATGGGTGGCAATCCCGGCGTAAATTGCTTCGGCTGTTTTGAGCCGCGCTCCAGTCAGCGCCAGATACATGCCGATCTCACCCGGGCAACGCGGCAGAAAATAACTGCCACCCACATCCGGAAATAGACCAATCCCAGTCTCTGGCATTGCAAAAAGCATCGTCTCTCCCGCAACCCGGTGGCTGCCGTTCACGGAAACGCCGACGCCGCCACCCATATCAATCCCATGGATCAGCGCGACATAAGGTTTTGGATAGTGTTTGATCGCCGCATCCAGAAGATATTCGTCCCGATAAAAATCGAGAGCATAAGGCGTTCCCGCCTTGCCGGATTCATAGAGCGCGCGAATGTCGCCCCCCGCGCAGAACGCGCGATCACCGGCGCCGCGAACCACAACCACCTTGATTTCTTCATCATTCGCCCATGTGTTGAGTTGCGCCCTGATAGTGACGCACATACCCTGCGTCAGCGCATTCAGAGCCTTGGGCCGGTTCAGTGTGATGAGTCCAAGAGCGCCACGCTTCTCGAACAAGACTTCGGCGCCTTCGTTCATTGCCGAAACATTTCCCGCGCCACAATCACCCGCATGATTTCGTTCGTGCCTTCGAGAATTTGATGCACTCGTAAATCTCGCACGTGCCGTTCGGCCGGAAACTCCTTTAGATAGCCGTAGCCGCCATGCAGCTGAAGCGCGTCATTGGCAATTTTCGAGCCGGCATCACTGGCGAAGCGCTTAGCCATAGCGCATAGCATCGTTGCACGCGGTATCTTATGGTCCAGTGCATCCGCGGCGTTGCGGATCATCAGACGTGCGGCTTCCAGATCCGTCGCCATGTCGGCAAGCTTGAACTGCGTTGCCTGAAATTCCGAAATCGCCTTCCCGAATTGCTTGCGGTCGCTGACATAGGCTTTCGCTTCCTCAAGCGCGGCACGTGCGGTGCCGACGGAGCACGCCCCAATGTTGATGCGTCCACCATCCAACCCCATCATGGCGATGCGAAAACCCTCGCCTTCCGCACCGATGCGGTTGGCGATCGGTACGCGGCAATCTTCAAAAATTACCTGCGCGGTCGGCTGGCTGTTCCAGCCCATTTTTCGTTCTTTCTTTCCAAACGAGAGACCGGGCGTTCCTTTCTCGACCACGAGGCAGGAAATTCCTTTCGCACCGTCGACGCCGGTGCGAACCATACAAACATAAATGTCAGACACGCCCGCACCTGAAATAAAGGCTTTCGATCCGTTCAAGACATAATGATCACCGTCCTTCACAGCGCGGGTCTTGAGGCTTGCCGCATCCGAGCCCGAGCCCGGTTCGGTCAGGCAGTAGCTCGCGATCTTTTCCATGGTCGTGAGCTTCGGTAACAGGCGCTTGCGCTGCTCTTCGTTCCCAAAGCGGTCGATCATCCACGATGCCATGTTGTGGATCGAGATGAACGCGGCGGTTGATGTGCAGCCAGCCGACAATTCTTCCATGATGATCGCGGCATCCAGTCGGCTCATCTCCGAACCGCCGACATCACTCTTCACGTAAATGCTCGAAAAACCGAGCGCAGCCGCCTCGCGCATCACGTCGACGGGGAAGTACTCTTTCTCGTCCCACTCCGACGCAAAGGGTTCCAGCCGCTCGATCGCGAAACGCCGCGCCGCACGCTCGATCGCACGCTGATCTTCGTTCAGTTCAAAATCCATCAGTTGCCTCCGAACATGAAACCGCTGATCTGCTTCTTGAGCACCTTGATTTCCGCCGCATGCGGCGCGATCAGAGGCCTGTCGGCTTTACTCGCTGCTTCCTCTTTCTTGGCTTTCGCAAGAACGGCCGCACTGAAGCCGCCAGGCGGCGTGCAATCGCCGCCGCAGCTCCCGCCGTCGCCTGTGATCTGGGGCAGCACCGTCTCGATCTCGTTCTTCACCGCTTCATAACGCTTGGGCACGCCGCGCTGCTCCGCGATCTTTTCGTCATAGCTTGCAAGTTCCGCCGCGCGCGCCCCCAAATTGGCATTACGCAACATGGGGGCCATGTCGGCTTGGGTAAGCGGACCTTTGGGCTCCGACGGCGGATGCTTTTGGATCTGGATAGTGAAATCGACGGCAGCCTTGTCGTCGCCGGTCAGGTGCGCGTTGTGCCCGGCGGCGGCGCGCATGATGTCCAGATAGAAATCCACATCGGCCTTGGTCAGGGGCGTCACATCATAGTCCGGAAGCAGCGCTTCGCCGGCCATAGCGGTCCCGAGCAACACGGTGCCGGCAAGGGCGGCGGACAGGGTTAGGCGCATCGGGAATCCTTTCCAAAATAGGTCGTTAGAATGGTCCCGCTAGGCAGCCGGGGCAATTCACCCGCGCTGCTTGCAACGGGCTCTGCGAATTGGCAAGAGACGCCTATGGAACCCGCTTTTCCGGCCGTCCGAATGCGGCGCCTCCGGCGCCACGACTGGTCGCGCAGGCTGGTGGCCGAGCACACTTTGTCCCCCGCCGATTTCATCTGGCCGATCTTCATTCAGGACGGCGAAAAAAAACGCGACTCGGTCCACTCGATGCCGAGAGTGGAACGGCTTTCGATTGATCTTCTCGCCGGCGCAGCCGAAGACGCGGCCAGGCTCGGGATTCCAGTCGTTGCACTGTTTCCTTACACCGATCGCGCATTGAAGACTGCCGACGGACGCGAAGCGCTCAACCCTCAAAACCTTGTGTGCCGCGCTGTCCGCGAGATCAAACGCGCCGTGCCACAAATCGGCGTGCTGTGCGATGTGGCGCTCGACCCCTACACAAATCACGGCCATGACGGTGTGTTCGACCGCAACAATCAGAATATTGCCAATGACGAGACCGTCGATATTCTCGTTCGCCAGGCACTCATACAAGCCGACGCGGGATGCGATATCATTGCGCCATCCGATATGATGGATGGGCGTGTGGCCGCTATTCGCGCCGCGCTGGAAACTGCCGGTTTCAAGGATACACTTATCATGGCGTATGCCGCGAAATATGCATCGGCGTTTTATGGGCCTTTCCGCGACGCGGTTGGGTCTTCGAAGGCGCTCATTGGCGACAAACGCACCTATCAGATGGACCCATCCAACGGCGACGAGGCACTGCGCGAAGTGGCGCTCGATATTGCGGAGGGTGCCGACATGATCATGGTCAAGCCGGGCATGCCATATCTCGATATCCTCCGGCGCGTGAAAGACACGTTCCACGTCCCCACTTTCGCCTATCAGGTCTCCGGCGAGTATTCGATGCTCATGGCGGCCATTGAACGGGGCTGGCTCGAACGCGATCGCGCCATCCTGGAAAGCCTGATGGCTTTCAAGCGAGCGGGTGCAAACGGTATTTTGACTTATTTCGCCTGCGACGCCGCCAAACTTCTTCGCGCGACCTAACAATTCTCACGTCAACGTGAGACTGCCCGTTCTCAACCGGATGTGATTGACAACTCGCGTTGTTTCGCCCTGCACCGCCTTGCCAGTGCGGAGCGAGGCGCTCACACTAATCCCGTAACGTCCACCGGGGATTACTATGCGTTCGTCAACCCTTTTCATCGCATGCGCCATCATTCTTCTGCCTGCGGCAGTAGCGGCACAGGAATCGTCAAGTGCTCCAACCATGCAGAAAACGTCAGCGGGCTCTGGAGATCGCGTCATTTGCCATCTCGTTGGTCACGAAGGTGGCATAGTGCGCGGTAAAGAATGCCACACGCAGGCTGAATGGGATCGCCTCATGCGCGTTGAGCAACAGGACATGCGATTCCAATTGAACCATGAAATGACTCAGCAACCGCACTAAATAGATCGATGAAATCGCGTCAATATTTCTCCAGCCTCACCTTGTCGATGGGAAATGAGACACTCAGAGCTTTTCTGTAACTTAACACTGGGGATCACAATGCGCTCGTCAACACTCTTCGTCGCATGCGCTATCATGGTGCTGCCCATCGCAGCAGCAGCGCAAGAATCGTCAAATGCTCCAACCGTACTGAAAGCATCAGCGGATTCGGGTGATCGCGTCACTTGCAGGCTCGTCGGTCACGAAGGCGGTGTTGTACGCGGCAGAGAATGCCATACACAGACCGAATGGGATCGCCTCATGCGCACCGAGCAACAGGACATTCGATTCGAATTGGACAAGGAAATGACTCAGCGGCCGCACTAATTGGTTGGAGAAGTCCTTTCACTCGCGGCGAGTCGCTACCAGGCTTCGTAGCAGGATCTCGGCGCGCGAGGGCAAAACATTCAGTCCCGCGTGCCGCTGGCCCAAATCAATCACATTGTCCAAGGCCAGCATCGCCAATCCGTGGACAGCGGCCCAAACTGCCAAACCAAGAATCTGGTCATCAAGCGCTGTGCCGATCTCCACACCGATCGCCTCCGCCGCGTCGCTGAGTTCCGCATGGCGATCGCGATTCGGGATTTGCGGGCCAAACATGAGTTTCGCCAATGCCGGCCTGCGCACGGCAAAACGCATATAAGTGCCGCCGATTCCGGTTATCCGGTCAGACTTCTGGCTCGGCGCAGCCGCAGCGGCCGCGATCTCGGCGCGCAGTTCCAGAAACCCCTCGACAGCAAGCTCTACAAGAAGTGCTTCGTGATTGGGATAGTGCCGATATGGCGCCGCATGGCTGACACCGGCACGGCGGGCTACTGCGCGCAGACTCAACTCAGCTAAGCCGTCCTCTTCCAGAATGGCCAACGCGGCATCACGCAATGCCTTGCGCAAATCGCCGTGATGATAAGCCTTCGATTTGGGCGCTGCTTTCATTCAGATTTCGCGCGATGCATTTCAAGCCGTGCAAACAGGCTTGACGTATCCCAGCGCCCGCCACCCATATTCTCTATTTCGGCGTAGAACTGATCGACCAGTGCCGTGACGGGAAGCGTCGCGCCATTGCGGCGCGCCTCATCGAGAACGATACTGAGATCTTTTCGCATCCATTCAACCGCGAAACCATGATCAAACTGATTGGCCAGCATCGTCTTGTGCCGGTTCTCCATCTGCCAGGACTGCGCTGCACCCTTCGAAATCACATCGATAACGGCCAGCGCATCCAAGCCTGCTGACCGCGCAAAATTCAATCCTTCGGACAGGGCCTGCACCAAACCCGCAATGCAAATCTGGTTCACCATTTTTGTGAGCTGCCCCGCGCCGGGCGGACCGAGCCGACGGCATTGCCGGGCATAAACCGCCATGACAGGTTCGGCTTTTGCAAAGGCCGGCTCGCTGCCACCGCACATGATTGTCAGCTGGCCGTTCTTGGCGCCCTGTTCGCCGCCGGAAACCGGCGCATCGACGAAATAAAAGCCGCGCTGGTGGGCCGCCTCGGCCAACTCGCGCGCCATGCCCGCGGAGGCAGTGGTGTGGTCCACGAAGACGCTATCCCGCTTCATCGTGGCGAAAGCGCCGTGTCGTCCTAGAGTAACTTCATGCACATCCGCATCGCGGCCGACGCAGGCCAAGACGGCGTCAGCATTGGCAGCGGCCTCGGCAGGCGTTGCGGCGGCGCGACCGCCATATTCCCTTACCCATCGCGTGGCCTTGTCCGCTGTGCGGTTGTAAACGGAGACCTCGTGGCCCGTGCGCGCCAGATGGCCCGCCATCGGATAGCCCATTACACCTAAACCAAGAAAGGCGACCTTCAGCACCATCGGCAACTCCACTGATTGCGGGCCGCCGGTTTACTCCGAAATCTCAAGCTTTTCACCAGCTGCAAGAGTTGGCGGTTTGCGCATCAGAAATATCACAAGCAACGCCGGAATGCTGGCGAACAGCATGAAGAGGAAGTCGTTGGCGTAAGCCACAATCTGAGCATTTCGCTCAATGACATTGTTCAACTGCACGGCGCCAAACGGTATCTGCGGATTCCACATCAGGCTGGGGCCATTCACGCCAAGCGCCCGATTGAACGTGGATGCGTTTTCCGACATCTGCGCATGCACCGTCTGGATGCTGTTGGCGAGAATAGTCGTGGTCAATGAAACGCCGATCGCACTGCCGACGTTGCGCATCAGGTTAATGAGCGCGGAACCGTCGGTTCGATAAATGGGCGATAGTGTGGCGAAGGCAACGAGGTTCATCGGCACAAAGATAAAGCCCATGCCGATGCCTTGCACGAATGTCGTCTCGATCAGTCTCACGGGTGAAATCGAAGGCGTCCACGCGGACATGTCCCACATCGACCACAACATCATCAGTGCGCCGGTCGCCATGACGTAGCGCGAGTCAAATCGCGAGGCGAGCCTGCCCGCGACAACCATTGCGATCATCGTGCCGACGCCGCGAGGCGCCATCAGCAGGCCGGTATCGGTCACCGAGTAGCCGCCCAAATTTTGTAGATAAGGCGGCAGAAGAGCCGAGCTTGCGAGCATCATCATGCCCGTGATGAACATGAGCGCCAGCGAAATCACAAAGTTGCGATCTTTGAACAGAACACGTGGAATGAAGGGCCGGTCCGTTGTCAGCATTTGCACAATGAACAGATATGCACCGGTGGCGCCAAGAATCGCTTCAACGATGATCTCGCTAGAATCAAACCAGTTCTTGTCGGTGCCCCGGTCGAGCATGAGTTGCAAGGCGCCAAGCCCCAGCGCCAGAAAAGCGAAGCCCGTCCAGTCGAACTTCAGCGTCGAGTCGCGATGGGTATCGCGAAAGAAAAGCCAGATGCCCGTAACAGCCGCGATGCCGAACGGAAGGTTGATATAGAATACCCACCGCCAGTTATAAACGTCAGTCAGATAACCACCGAGCGTCGGGCCAAGGATCGGGCCGACCATCACACCCATGCCCCAGATTGCCATTATCGATCCGCGCTTCTCCGGCGGATAAAGATCAAGCATTATGGACTGCGACAGTGGCGAAAGAGCGGCGCCGAATGCACCCTGCATCAAGCGAAATAGAATCATCTGATCCAAATTCTGCGCCGCACCACACATCATCGATGTGATGGTGAAGCCACTGATGCAGACGATGGCAAGATTCTTACGGCCAAAGCGCGACGCCAGCCAGCCGACCGGAGCGGTCATGATGGCTGCCGCCACAATATAAGACGTGAGAACCCAGGTGATCTGGTCGCGCGACGCCGCAAGGCTGCCTTGCATATAGGGCAACGCTACGTTTGCGATTGTCGAGTCGAGAGCCTGCATCAGCGTGCCGGCCATCGAGCACAACACAATGATGCGGAGTTCAAACTTGGTTTCGTAAACGTCGTGCTTAAAAGTGGCGGCGCTTTTCATTCTCTATTTCGATTCAGCCGCCAAAAAGCATGCGGTACCAGCGGCGATGTCCCGTATCGATGTCAACGACCGTGCTCATGCCAGATCGTAAGTCGGGGTCATTCTTGTGACGATCGATAGTGATGCGCACCGGAATGCGCTGTGTGACTTTCACCCAGTTTCCACTCGCATTCTCCGCAGGTAGCACCGAGAAGGCTGCGCCGCTCGCTGCGCTTACTGCCTCCACGTGGCCTTTCCACGTGCGACCCGGATATGTGTCGATCGAAATATCGACCGGTTCGCCGTTTTTTACGCGCGTCAGATCGGTTTCCTTCATATGTGCTTCGATCCAGACATTGTCTGTGCCCACAAGGCCGACAGCGCTGGTCGTCGAGAAAGCACTCATGGCGGAGATTACGAGTGTTCCGGGCTGCAGCGAATCCACCTCGGCAACGACACCGTTGAACGGCGCCCGCACAACTGTGTGATCGAGTTGACGCTGCGCCTCATCGACGGCCGCGCGCGCCTGTTGATATTGCGGTGTTTTCTCGACGGCGATATTCGGATCGCCATTCAACTTGGCAAGCTGGGTTTGCGCCGTTTGCTGAAGAGAGACGAGTTGCTGCTGCGCCGTCGCAAGCGTCAGTCGCGACTGATCGTAAGTGGCCGGCGCGATCGCGTTGGCCTTTAGCAAAGCGGCATAGCGCACGTAGTTCTTCTGATCGAGATCGACTTGCGCGCGCTGCGCCGCCGCGCTGCTGAGCATGCTTTGGTAATCGGCCTTTGTCGACACGACGGTCTGCGCCACTTGCGCGAGTTGAGCTTTGGAATTGTCGAGGGCGATCTGAAACGGCCGTGGATCGAGCGTGAACAGCACGTCGCCCTTCCTCACATGCTGGCCTTCACGCACGTTGACAGTATTCACGAGCCCGGACACATCCGTCGAAACCATCAGCTTCGCGGTTTGCACATAGGAGTCATCGGTCGAAACATAACGTCCGCCGGTCAGCCAGAATGCGAGTGCCACGCTCGCGACGAGCGCAACACCGCCAATCATCAAAACGCGGCGCAGCAAACCTTTATCGGCGCGCACGCGCTCAATAAGACCCTGTGCCGGCAAGAATGGACCCCGCGCACTGCCCGGATAACGGACCGTTGTGCTGTCGGACTGGATGGCAGACATTCGAATTATTCTCCCGCCAATTGCAGCTTCTGCGCACCGGCGCTTTCGGCTGTCAGATTGGATTTGATGTGAACAAGCATATCGATGAGCGCTTCGCGAGCGCGTACGTCGAGACCCTCGACGAGTTCGTCGTTCAGCATCCCGCGAAAGTGGCTGATCTCTTCCAGAAACGGCTCGGCCGCAGGCATCAGATGCAGACGCCGTATGCGGCGGTCCTTCGGATCTGACCGGCGCTCCACTAAACTGCGCGCCTCGAGCCGGTCCACCAACCTACCGATCGTGATCGGCTCTACTTCGCAGATGGTCGCCAATTCATTCTGCGACAAACCTGGTTGGCGCGCGAGCCGGGCTAAAATGATCCATTGGGCTCGGGTCATGCCCCGCGCGCGCGCGAGCTGATCCGAACGGGTGCGCAGAAAGCGCGCCACGTCGTGGAGCAGAATCAGGAGGTCGCGGTCGAAGTTCTCTTGCATTGCAGCATTCTCTGTCGAGAGATAATATAAGCTGCGTTATTATAACGTCAACCGCCTATCTGGCATGTCCATGCCGCTTGGCAGAAAGCAATTTATCGCCGCTTCCTGGGCTTTTTGACTTTGGACGCCTTGTTTGGTGATGCCGACATCTTGGAAAGCGCTCCGATACTAGCAGCAGCAGCAGCACCCCCACCCAGCCTTTCAGCCTTGCGGTAGTGACCTATCACTTTGCGCCCCAGCGCCGTCAGGCGCGCGCCGCCGCCGCGCGGTCCACCGGTCTCTTTTTCGGCTAATGGCGCGCCAAATATCGCTTCCGTGGCCTGTAGCAACAGCCACGCGCGGCGATAGCTCATCTTCATCGCGGATGCAGCGCCACGGATCGAACCAGTTTCATCCACTTGTTCGAGCAACCGGATTTTCCCCGGCCCCAGCGCGTGGCCGGATTCAAAGTCTATTCGGATCGTCACACGCGCCATTTGTCGAGCCTAACCCGGAAGCTGCCCCGGACGAATGCAGCAGCGATGCCGATGGGCAACACTGATCGCGCTTCATAAATACGTCATCAAACTTTCGCGTATCTGACGTTCGGCGCCTCTAACACGACATCGGCTCGGCAGGGTGTCCGGGGGCTGGACGCCGCATCCCATGCGGTAATTCGTTCGCGTTCGAGCGGGGAATAACATGAAGTTCAGAACAATTTTGTTGGGTAGTGCAGCGATTGCGCTGTTGGCCGCTCCTGCCTTTGCGCAGACGACAACCACGACCACGACGGTAAAGAAACACCATCATCACCATGCGGTTGCCAGTACAGGCGAATCGCGCCTGGACCGCCTCGAGCGCATGGTCGAGCAACAGGCTGCTGAAATCCGCGACCTAAAGGCGGGGCATGGATCGGAGACCGCGTCGGCGGACGCGACTGCTGCTCCGGCAGGCGATCAGCAGGTTTCCGCAGCACAGTTCGAAGCGCTACAGAATCAGGTTTACGAGCAGCAGGCTTCCACGACCTCTATGACGAAGAGCAGCTGGTGGGCCAACACGAAGATCAGTGGCAGGATGTACTACGACGTCTCCAGCGTCAGCGCGAAGGGTAATGTCAAGACCGCCGCCGGCTCGGCCTTTGACACGAGGAGTCCGCAGGACGGTCTGAACTACGATCTCAAGCGCTTCTATTTAATGGTCGATCACAAGTTCAACGACACTTACTCCGCGAACCTCACGACCGACGTGACTTACGACGGCACAACCGGGGCCTCCCAGCTCTTCATCAAGAAGGCGTTTGTGCAGGCTGCGTTCGATCCGGCATTTACCGTGCGCGTAGGCGCGACCGACCTCCCGTGGATACCCTTTGCGGAAGGCATCTATGGTTATCGCTACGTCGAAAACACGCTCATCGACCGCACGAAGTTCGGTACGTCCGCGGACTGGGGCGCTCACATCCTTGGCACCTTTGATCTCGGTGACGCAAAACTCTCCTACCAAGGCTCGGCCATCAACGGCTTCGGCTACAAGGCTGACCCGATCGGCGGCGGCGTAAACCGCAGCAAGGGGATTGACCTCGAGGGACGTGTCAACCTGACCTGGGATGGTTTTGTCGCGGCGGTCGGCGGTTACGACGGCAAGCTGGGCAAAAACGTGCAGAACACCCAGCTGCACTGCGGCAATGGCAGCTTTTCAACAACCTGCTTCACCGCCACGCGCTTCGACGCCTTGCTTGCCTATACCAATGACGATCTTCGCGTCGGCGCCGAATACTTCTCCGCGAAGGACTTCAAGAGCGTGACCTCCACGGCATTAAACCCTTACGATAGTGCCAATGGATATTCGGCGTTCGCATCGTATCGTTTCATGCCGATGTGGAGCGTTTTTGGTCGCTACGATTGGGTGAAGCCGACAGATGTTCGTCTGTTTGCGCTCGCACCGGAGGCGAGGAATCAATATTACAATTTCGGTATCTCCTACAGCCCGATACCGCAGTTGGATTTCGCGCTCGTTTACAAACACGATTCTATGCAGAACGGCGCATTCAGCGACTCGGAGTTCTCGACGTTCACCTGCCTCGCCTATGGGCATCCCAACGTCGCGCACGGAACTTGCAATCAGGGCACCTACAACGAAATCGGGATCTTCGGTCAGATCAACTTCTAATCAGCCAAATCTAGCTTCCCCTTTGCGCCGCTGGAGTTCTCTCCGGCGGCGGCTTTTTTTTGCGCTACTCGCCGGAGGCCAGCGCGCCGTAGCGGCCTTGAAAGAAAACTAGCGGCGCACCGGCTTCGCGTCGTGCAAAGCGTAACACGCGGCCGACGAGGATGGCGTGGTCACCACCCTGATGCACTGCTTCACTTTCGCATTCGAAGAACGCCAGTGCGTCGGCCAACGCGGGCGCGCCCAGTTTGGTGTCCAACAATTCGACGCCAGCCAGACTATGCGCCCCCGGTTTGGCAAGCCGCGCCGATACTTCTTCATGCACCGTTCCCAGCAGGCTGATCGTATAGCCCTTGGCGTGGGTGAACGGCTCGAAGCGGTCGGATTTTCGATCGATGCACCACAACACCATTGGCGGATCGAGCGAGACAGACGTGAAAGAATTGACAGTGATTCCGATCGGATCGCGGCCGGCAACAGCGGTCGTGACCACGGCCACGCCCGTCGGAAAACAGCCTAAAGCCTGGCGAAACGCACTTGTATCGAACCTCATTGGGAACAGCCTAACGGTTGTCTGAGGGGCTCTGGGGCATTCTGCACAACGAAACTAGGCGACGCGCGCCACTGGGGAAAGCCCGGGGTGTGGCAAAGCCTTCGGGCAGGTGCGGGCACATGGAGAACGGCAATGCCGTCATCATCAAGCGCATAAAAAAAGGCGGTCACGGCGGCCATCACGGCGGCGCGTGGAAAGTCGCCTATGCCGACTTCGTAACGGCCATGATGGCCTTCTTCCTGCTCATGTGGCTCATCAACACGACAACGCCGGAACAGAAACGCGGCATCGCCGATTATTTCGCGGCACAAAGCATTTCGCAGACATCCAGCGGTTCGGGCGGCGTTCTCTCCGAGACGGTGCTTGGCAAGGAAGGCGCGCGAGCCGGTGGCGTTCCGTCGGTGTATGACAAGAATGCTCCGCCGTCGCCAACGGACCCGACACATTCCAAAGATCCCGCGGCGCGGCGCGGTGGCTCTACAAATGCCGAAGGCAAAGACCCGGCTTCGCAAGTGCATAGCGACGATCATCTCGAGCGCGCATTGCCCACTTCGAAAGACGGCGCGTTCGAAAGCGCCGCAGAGTCCATCCGGTAGGCAATGCAGGAGATGCCCGACATCGCGGCCCTTTCGCGACAGGTGATCGTGGACGACACACCCGACGGCTTGCGCATTCAACTTGTCGATCAGGACGGGCGACCCATGTTCCAGCCCGGAACCTCCGAACCAATGCCCTACACGCGCACAATGCTCGTCGCGGTCGCGAAAATCATCGACCGCTTGCCCAATCGCGATTCCATTAGCGGCCATACAGACGGCAAGGATTTCCAGGGGCCGAACGGAACCACCAATTGGGAACTGTCGGCGGCGCGCGCCAATGCCGCCCGTGCCATCATCACGGCAGCCGGCGTCAACACCGACCGGATTTCGGAAGTCGCCGGCAAAGCAGGCTCGGAACCCTTGCTGCCGGAAGACCCTGACGCATCATCCAACCGGCGCATTAGCATTCTTCTGATGCGCGAGGCGCCGCCCGTCCCGCCCGGCAGTAAACCCTGATCGCGAAAGTTTGTGCGCACGCTCTGGCGCGCAACGCCGTTTCCTTGTCATACTTTCGCGATGATTTGGGCGAGTCATGGGTGAAGCGGCGTGACGGATCAAAGAACGGCAAGGTTGCCGCAGTTTTTCCTGACGCCGGGTGGGCCCTGCCCTTACCTTCCCGGCCGCATTGAACGCAAAGTCTTCGCGCGCCTGTCCGGCACGCTGGCCCAACCGCTCAACGAAGCCTTGACCAATTCCGGTTTCCGCCGCAGTCAGATGATCGCTTATCGACCGGCCTGTGACGGCTGCTCGGCCTGCGTGTCAGTTCGCATTGTTGTGAGCGAATTTGCGCCCAACCGTGGCCAGAAGCGCATCGTCAAGCGAAACACGGACCTTGTGCGCGCCGAAGTTCCGGCGGAGGCGACGCGCGAGCAGTTTGCCTTGTTGCGCACTTATCTCGATTCCCGTCACGCCGGCGGTGGCATGTCGGACATGGGATTGTTCGACTATGTCGCGATGGTCGAGGAAACACCGGTCAACACGCATCTGGTCGAATATCGCCTCAAGCGTAGCGACGACGATCAGGGAACGCTGATGGCATGCGCCCTGACCGACGTGCTGCGTGACGGTGTGTCGATGGTCTATTCGTTTTTCCATCCAGGCGAAGTCGCGCGCAGCCTCGGCTCATACATGATCATGGATCACATCGAAGCGGCGCGTGCCCGCGGCCTGCCCTATGTCTATCTCGGCTACTGGATCCAGGGCAGCGCGAAGATGGACTACAAATCCAAATACCGCCCGATGGAAGCGCTCGGCGCCGAGGGCTGGGCGCGGCTGGTTGACTGACCGCCGCTCCGTTCGCCTAACTCGAACACAACATCTTGTGGCCCGATAGAGGCCAGAGCAGTCGTGTGCACGTTTTGACACTTTTTTGCGCGAGAGAGGGGCTCCTCAGTCGCTCGCGGACACGGGGCGCACCATGATCAGTTCTTCATAAGTGCGGCCGCCAACGCGCAATGAGTTGGGATATTTTCCGACCATCCGAAATCCGTGACGTTCGTAGAACTTGATCGCCCGCGAATTTTCAGCGTTCACCGTCAGCTTTATCTGTTCTACCTCGCCGCTGGCCTGATCGATTACGGCATTCAGGATCGCATCGGCGAGGCCCTTTCCCCGCGCCATGGCGCGCACATACATCGCGCCGAGTTCGCCGGTATGCATGGTTTTCTTGAAACGCGGTCTGGCAAACACCGCGATACCGCTCAACGCGCCATCAGCAAAGCCGCCAAACGTGGCAGCGCTTGCCAGGCGCGACGACCATTCCTGCGGCGCCATGGCTTCCTCGGTTTCCAGATCGGCGGCGAAACAATCCGGATGCAGGCGCAGCGCCTCAAGGCGGATTTCGCGCAAAGCATCGAGATCGTCCGGGCCGAGGCGGCGGACAGAAATCGTCATGGCGTGTCCGCGCTGCCGAAGCGCACTTTCCATTCGGCGACCTGTTCTTCAGTTATTTTCGCGAACAGAACATCCGGCGGCTGGATCACGTGACCGTGTTCCAGCTCGTCCAACTCTTTTGCCAGATCCATCTCCAGCCACGGGATCACGCTGCCGTCGCCCGCGACAGGCTGAATCGCTTCGTGAATTTTCCGGGCCATCGTCGGCATCACCGGCCACGCCAGGTGGCCGAAGATGTGGACGAGGTTCAGCCCCATGCGCACGGCGGCGGCGGCGCGGTCGCGATCCGTCTTCACATGCGTCCACGGCGCCGCCCGCGTGAGATATTCGTTGCCCGCGACCCAGATGGCGCGCAATTCGCCCATCGCCTTGCGGTATTCGATCGCCTCAAGATATTCCGTGTACTGATCGACGCGCGATTGCAGTTCCGCGATCAGCGCCCTTTCTTCCTCGCCATAGACGCCCTCGCTCGGCACCTTGCCGTCGAAGCGCGCAACGCAGAACTTGGTGACGCGGTTGACAAAATTGCCCAGCACGTTGGCCAGATCCTTGTTCACCACCGACGCGAAATGCTCGAAGGTGAAGGATGAATCCGAACTCTCCGGGGCGTTCGCTATCAGATAATAGCGCCAGTAATCCGCCGGCAGAATCTCGATGGCGGAATCCATGAAGACGCCGCGACGCTCGCTGGTGGAAAATTTGCCGCCGTAGTAATTCAGCCAGTTGAAGCCCTTCAACTGATCGACCAGCTTCCACGGCTCGTCCGATCCCATGATGGTGACGGGAAAGCCGACCGTGTGAAACGGCACATTGTCCTTGCCCATGAATTCGTAATAGCGAACGTCTTTCGCGTCGTACCACCATGAGCGCCATGCATCGCCCTTGCCGTTCGCGTCGGCCCATTCCTTCGTCGCGCCAATATATTCGATGGGCGCGTCGAACCAGACGTAGAACACCTTATCTTTCAACTGACCTTCCGCGATGTCGTCCGGCACTGGCACACCCCATTCGACATCGCGGGTGATGCCGCGGTCGTGCAGCCCTTCCTCCAGCCATTTGTTGGCGATGGAATAAACCAGTGAGGGCCATTCCGCCTTGTGCGCGTCGATCCAGGCGCGAAGCTGCGGCACAAACTCCGACTGCTTCAGAAACAGATGTGTGGAATCGCGGATTTCGATTTCCGTCGAGCCCGACACCGCCGAACGCGGATTGATGAGATCGATCGGATCGAGAACCCGCGTGCAGTTCTCGCATTGATCGCCCCGCGCTTTGTCGTAACCACAATGCGGACAGGTCCCGATCACGTAGCGGTCGGGCAGGAAGCGGCCATCGGCGTGGGAATAGACCTGCTTGGTCGTACGTACCTCCAGAAAGCCGTTCTTCCAGAGCTGGCGCGCGAAATGCTGCGTCAGTTCGCGGTTCTGCGGGCTGGACGAGCGGCCAAAATGATCCCAGCCGAGATTGAATTTCTCGCAAGCCGCCCTTTGCAACGCGTGCTGCTCGTCGCAGAAGATTTTCACATCCTGCCCGGCTTCTAGCGCCGCGAGTTCGGTCGGCGTGCCGTGCTCGTCCGTGGCGCAGATGAAAAGAACCTCATGGCCCCGCGCCTTCTTGAAGCGCGCGAACACGTCGGCAGAGAGCATCGAGCCCACAAGCGTGCCCAGATGCTTGATGCCATTGATGTAGGGCAACGCCGATGTGATCAGAATTCGCTTCATGTCATGCCGCTTGAAAGGAAACAGGGTACATTGGAGATAATGGTTTGCCGCGAATCCGTCCACCCGGACGGGCTCGGCCTTTGGAGCCGGAGCTTTCATGCCCCAGGACGCACCGCGCAGATATTTCGCCGGATTCAGCCCTCAGGCGAATCTGATCGCCGGCATTCTGACGATCCTGCCGCTGCTGGCGGTGTGGTTCGTGGTGGCGTTCCTGCTCGGCATTCTGTCGGACGCCGGCCGGCCGTTCGCGGTGGCGATTGCCGACAACCTGGACGATGCGATACCCGCGCTCGCGCCCGTGCTGGCCGATCCGGTGGTGCAGTGGTTTCTCGGGATAATAGCGGTTCTGCTCCTTCTCTATGCGATCGGCGCCATCGCCACGCGCGTGATCGGCATTCGCATTATCGGCCTTTTCGAGCGCATCATCGCGCGCATTCCGCTGGTGCAGACCATCTATTCCGCCGCCAAACAGCTTGTCGGCGTAATGCAGAGCAAGCCGGGCGACGCAGCGCGGGTTGTTTTGATCGAATTTCCGCATCCCGGATTGAAGGCGGTTGGTCTGGTGATGCGCACCTTCACCGATTCCGAAAGCGGCGTGCAGCTGGCGGCGGTTTTCGTGCCGACCTCGCCCAACCCGACCTCCGGCTATCTGCAGATCGCCCCGGTGGACAAGCTGGTCCCCACCGATATGAGCATGGATCAGGCGATGACCATGGTGATTTCCGGCGGCGCCACGGCGCCCGACAAGCTCAGTTTTGCAGGACCGCCGAAGGCCTGAGCATTCGTTTTCAAAGGAACATTCGTTTTCAAAAAATGGGGGGTAGGTATCCCTCCCCCTCCTCAACTTTTCAAACTGCAAAGCAGACCTCCTTCCCGAAACGAAAAACGCCCAGACCCTGCGAAGAGGGGTTGGGCGCACGGACACGCGCAATGTCGGATGGCAGGAATGTTTGGGGTTTTCGACAGGCGGTCAAGCAAATATTTCTATTATTTTGCCATTATTCCATAAATATCTGAAAAATATAGGAAATATCCTTTTTGTTGGTTCGGGCGAAACGTGGTGCGGAAAACGCCATCGGCGCGGGATTGCGCGTAACGGCAACGCAGCGTATCTCCGGCAAACTTCCAGGCGGCCGGCTTAGCTCAGTTGGTAGAGCACCTGATTTGTAATCAGGGGGTCCTCGGTTCAAATCCGGGAGCCGGCACCATATTTTCAGAGGGTTAGTGCGTATTTTGAGAACACCGGGGATTTGAAAAAGGGAACGAAGCGCCCCCAAAAGGAGACTTTGGAGGCGTAGAGTCCCCTACAGAGTCCCCCACAGTAAACCGCGCTTTGTTCTGTATTGAAGATCGAATCAGTTAGAGGGCAGGACTTGGCAGAGACGACTCCCGACCCGTTGGCCCCGGCTCCACCTAGAAATCATGAACGTCCGTGAGTTGGCCGCCATAGAGGTTGGGACTCGTGAGGCGGCGTATGTTAATTTTTGCCCATGCTAGAGGACAGCACTCACGAGTTCCTATGCGGTAAGTGCGGCGGCCAAACGCTCGCATCCTACAAATTGATGACGACCGTTCCACACCTCAAATGTAAATCGTGCGGGCACGATCTCACTGACCAAATGGCTGCCAAGCTGGCGAGCATCACCGCCGAGGAAGCGTTCTTAGAAGAAGACCACCGGGCGATTAATCGGGGCTAGAAAAACAGCAGGGGGATTCAATGTTTCAATCAGGATGGGTACGGGTCGGTCTATTGGTCGGCGCGGTTGCGTTGTCGGGTTGCGCGATGACCAGCGAGGTGATGGATACGGGCAACGGCACCTACATGATCTCCGCCCACGCGGCCCCAATTCGAGGCGGCGCGGCTGGCGCAAATTCTGTGGCCTATGATGATGCTCAAGCCTTCTGCCAGAAAAAGGGGATGCATGCTGTCGTGATCGACGCCAATTCGCGGGATGTCTATCAAGGGTCAGTTGGCGGCTCTTACAACGCTCAGGGCGGCAGCTTTGGCGGTGGCGTGTTTGCCTCAGGAAATACCGATCTGCATTTCAGATGCGGCTCTTAAGAGAGGGTTTCTTCGCCTTCCGTTTCTTAGTTTTGACATTCTTCGGCATGGGAGGTGCTTTGCCGGTTTGCAAAACAGCGCGGGTGAACGTCTCAAAATCCAGCACCGCGCCTTTCGGCTTCTTCGCGTCCTGATCTTGTCGGTCCTTCGGTCCTCGTTCCGTCATGGCGTCATCCGCTGCAATGGCGCGATATTTTATGGCATATTCGACTCAGGGGATAGGACGGCCATCCGAACCTACTGGCGTCTTAAAATTGTTACCTAAGTTTGATCGTCACAGTTCTGACAATAGGTGGAAAGCTCGCGCACTAAAGTCTCTTTGCGCTCTTTTTACTGCCCATTCCTCGTCTCCCTATCACCCGCCTTATCCGCTTCTTTCTCGCACACGTAGGCGCCGCTTTTTGTAGCGCCGTACCAGCGCATCCCTTGCATATGATAGATGCCGGTCGGGATATTGAGCCAGACGACAACGTCCTTCGGACAATGCTGTTGGGCTTGCTGTTGCGTGGCGAACATCACCTGCGCCGAAGCAGGCGTGACACTCGCCAGTGCCAGAAACAACGCGAGTAGAATGTTTCTCATTGAAATCTCCGGTGCTGTCCGTCTTTGAGCCTCAGTGTCCTAAATCGAAAGAGCGAGCGTCCTAGTTTCTCACCCCGTTATAACACCGCTTCATCCTGCCTGACTTTGCGTCGAAAACCGCCATTACGATTGCTGACGTGTCATGAAAGCCGACGGTCCATTCATCATTATGCAATGTCGCCACCAGCTTTCCACTATAGCGGCCCTCCACTTCATCTGCACATTGGCGACGCCATGCGCTTATCGCATCGCCCCGATCTTTGATGACGCCATTTGGGTAAGTCGGATAACAGTTGGTAACGCCCGTCACCGCCACAAGCACAGCAAAGAGGCGAGCGAGCATCAGAACAAGCCCGGCTCGGGTGCAGCTTTCTTCGGGTTGGCTGGCTTGGGTTCTTTTGGCGGCTTCGGCTTCTTCGGCTCCTTCATCATCTGCCAGTTCACGTCCTCCATCGTCTTGAGCGCGGATTTGGCCTGATCGGGTGTAGCGCCGTTTTCCCCTAGCCACGTCGCCCAATCTTCATTCTCTAATATCGCTGGCATACGCGGGTCGTCTTGATTCTCCATGATGGTTCTGACCAGTTTGCTCGCTGGCACCGTCACCATGACGCATGCGAGAAGCGGCGCAGGTAAACCCCCAATGTCAAAGCGCCGCCACAGAAACGCGAAGCCACGCATGACGCCATCGCCGGGGTCAACCGTCCATTGCTCAGTCTTCGTCTTACCGGTCTTGGTCGGAACTTCCTCGCCCTCGTTGAACGTCCGCATGAGAACGATGCCGCGCTGACCGTCGAGAAACGCTTGCTTGAAGGTTTGCTTTTCATCAATGGATTCCGAACGCGCATGGATAGGCTCGGGACTCATCGGGTTTGAACGGTGCGGGAAGCCCCAACGCATTTTCACAACCCGGCGTGCGCGCGCTTCCTTGTCCCAAATGATAACCGGCAGCAATGACATAGGCCGGAAGGTCACGACCTCATCATTTGCCATTTCGCCGGGCTTTGCCGTCAGTGGTTGCGAGAACTCCCACACCTCTTGCCACGAATACATCGCCGTGAATTTTCCGCACATTGTTGGAGATTACCAAGGCAAAGATAGTGTGCCAACCTCTGAAGCTGAGCGCCCGAATATGCGAACGTTTTCTTCCCGCTCTTCCGGCGACTCCGTTAGAAGGCCGATCTTCCTTCCGCATTTTGTACAATGCAGATCGCGCATGAATTGGCTTGTCGAATAGTCAGCGCCGTAACGGTCACGGATGGCGATCATATTGAGATAACGGACGTTGGTTAGATCGCACTTGGTACACGACCAGCGCATACCCCAATCAAGCCGGATGTATTCGCCTAGTGTCTGTGGATAGCTGTTAGGACCGCGATACTTCATGCCAATCACCCTCGGATGTGAGGCCGTGTTGGCATGAAACGTCACGGCTATGTTCGCACGTGCGAAGTTATGACCTCCAATGCACCGGACCATCACTGAATGGGCGGAACGATAAGTCCTCTTCCATTTCCTGCCTTTGCGCTGCCAACCACTTGGCTTCCTCGCGCGCATATTCTTCGTCCGCGACGATGTGATAGCCGCCGAGGCCGTGCTTTAAGAAACGGCGCATCAAATCATTGCGCGCGATTTCGTCGTTCTGAAATTTCGACCGATACTCTGGGAACATGCGCGCGCGGATTGCCGGATCGTGCAGAAATTCTTCCGGTACATCGTCCAAAGGCGTGACGGTGATGCGCATATCGCCCTCAAAGCGACCGAACGCGTAGTTGCAGTGGGCGAGCGCCATTATCTTCGCGAAGGCTTCAGAGAGGCTCATTCCTGACCCCTGATGGCGGTCCTCATTTGCGAGCGAAAACACCGTGTATCCCACTGGAACCTCCCGAATGCCTTGTAGAACAATACAAGAACAAACGGGATAAAGAGTCCAGCTGGCGATATTATACTTGACGTTCCCACCCTCAATGGGTATGGTTTGCTCAATCAGGAGCTTAGCCATGTCGAAATCCCTCTTTTCCGCCCCGCATTTCAACGATGAAGCCGCCGCCTATGCCTACGTTGAGGCCCGGCTTTGGGCGGATGGCCGGGTATGCCCGCATTGTGGCGTTCTGGACCGTTCCGGGGCGCTCAAGGGCAAGTCCAATCGGGTCGGGCTCTACAAGTGCTACGCCTGCCGCAAGCCTTTCAGCGTGAAGGTCGGGACCATCTTTGAAGCCAGCCATATCGCCATGCGCGACTGGCTGGTCGCCATCCATCTGATTTGCTCGTCCAAGAAAGGCGTCAGCGCCAACCAGCTTCACCGCACCTTGGGCATTACTCTCAAGAGCGCGTGGTTCATGGCGCACCGTATCCGTGAAGCGATGAAGCCCGGCATGATTGAGCCGATGGGCGGCAACGGTGGAAAGATCGAAGTGGACGAAACCTATTTCGGTTTGAAAGCGGGGCGCGTGAAGCCGCGTTCCGGTCAGGGACACAAGAACGCCGTGGTCGCACTGGTTGAGCGTGATGGCCGTGTCCGCTCTTTCTACATGCCGGGATTGCGTAAGCGCGACATGCACGACGTAGTGCAGCACCACGTTTCCCCGAAAGCGCATCTGCGCACCGACGAGTCGGTTCTTTATGGGGATATGAGCGGTATGTTTGCCAGCCACGAGACCGTCAACCACAGCAAAAAGGAATACGTGCGCGGCGATGCTTCGACCAACACCGTTGAAGGCGTTTTCAGCATCTTCAAGCGTGGCATGATCGGCACCTATCAGCACTGTGGCGAACACCATTTGCAGCGGTATCTGGCGGAGTTCGATTTTCGCTACAGCAACCGCGCCCGCCTTGGCGTGAACGACACCATGCGTTCCGACGCGGCGCTCAAAGGGGCAGCCGGAAAGCGGCTGACCTACCGAACGACTGGTGCAAGACAGTAAGTTTCGCCGGGGGCGTGCTAAAATGCGGCTCCTTCTGGCGTTGCTTGAATCCGTGCTATAGGTCGTCGGCATGCCAGCGAAAAAAACAATTCTGACCGACGAGGAGCGCGCCAAGCGGATACGCGAAGCGCAGCGCGATCTCGGCACGGATAACAGCGCGAAGTCTTTCGATAAGGCGTTTGAGAAGGCAGTCGGGGCCAAGCGTGCTACTCCGAAAGCCGAGTAGCTAACTGCACCATGAAGGAACGGGTGTGTTCCAGAACGCTCGCCGCTTGGCCTTGATCGTAAGTGGGGCCATCGTGGAAAACGTAATTGCGCCAGCCGTCTTTGAAGTAGGCAAACTCTTTAGCTGCTTCGGACAGGAATTGCAGGCGTGCATCTTTCGCGGCCTTGTCCATCCCCGGAATACCGTTGGTTCGGATTTCCTTGACCTTGCCTTCGATGCTGCTGATGACAGTTCCCCACATCTTTGTTTCAAACTGCACATTCACGTCGGTTGCTAGGGCTTTCAGACCACGCCCCACAATCCTCATGCAGTGGAATACGCAGGCGCTGTGTCGCTCCAGTGCGTAGGACTTGGACGCCTCTTCGATATCTTCGCTAGCGCTTCCAAACGCACCAAGAACAGCCGCGCCAAAAGCGTTTGCCCCAAGCTCATACCATTGCTCTCGGTCAGCGGCGATCTCGACAAAGTACCTCTTTTTTAGTTCGGCTTGCATCCGAATCGCAGATTCAGAAAAGAGCGAGGAAATGCCGTCTGCATAGTTTGAGACCATGTGCCGACGCTGGTCTGCCGGATCGCCAATAGCTGTTTGCAGCCTGTCCAAAATTTCAATCGTATCAGTAAGGTTTATTTCAGCGGCTGCGCGCTTGGCGGCCTCAACACGCTCCTTCAGGAGTGCCAGACTACCGTCCGACAATGGACTCGGGGCCGGGGCCGATGCACCAACGGGCGACGGGTTAAGATAGGTGATCACCATCTGCTGATGAAAACCGCTGATTCCAACAAATTTGTCCGCGTATAGTCTCAGCATGTCCCATAGGCTCCAAAGCCGACCGGGCCGGAAGCCGTCATGGCAGGACTCGTCGGGGCGGGTCATATTACACCACCCCTAGCGGTTGGGAACGCGAAGTATAATATCGCCGTCCAGCTACCAGACCTAGCGGCGGGCGGCGAAGATCACGCCTAGCCGTTGAATTCCCTAGCTTCTGACGCGCCTTCGCCTAGGTAGTGGCTGGCCGACCTTGAACGCTTTGGCCTCATGGCTTGTTCGAGGCTAATCAGTCACGTCGTGACATGAGTCGCCGCTCCAGCGTCTCGGTAACGGTCTGTGTCTCTGACTGACCGTCTGGCTCTTTGATATCCAGCTTTGTCACCTTTGTTCGGCGGCTCACGTCTCCAGCGGAATCCGTTTCGAATTCGACCGAGATCGTTCCGGAAACGGTTTCCCTCGCCCTCTCACGAAGTGCTGCGTCAAGAGTCACCGGCTTGTTCATAATCTCCCCGGTAGCGACATCGGATTCGGCGCGAGCGCGACGAACGGCGTCGGGATCGACTGGCATCTCGACAAAGAATTCCGCACCATCTGTTCCGGCTGTTTTCTTTGCCAATGTTCCGGGACCGCGTGCTTCGGGCTCCCGGTAAGGAGCCCCGTCGCGAAGATCGGTGGGCCTCATATCGAATGCTTCAACCGTTTTGATCACCGATTGCGGATCGCATTCGATGCGAAATGCATTCCATGTGAAAATCCAGTGCCCGCAGACGGTGCGGGGCCATCCGGCAGCCTTGAGCCATCTGTCGACCCGGGCTTCGAGTTCAGGGCCGTTGAGCAACTGCGCTGGCCCGCGAAACGGTTTGAAAACTCGGGCAGGAAACTGCCAATTTTCGGCTCTGTCGTCTGCCGTAACGTCCTTCGGCAAGTTATACTCCAACTCCAGACCGTCCGCGCGCAGGCCGATCACCCGTTCGATGATTGTATCTTTATCGTGAGAACTTCCGGAGGACCCATGGGTGCCATACTGAGCAGAATCCTGCGTTAGGGTGATCTCGTATGTATCGCCGACTTGGGGCGCGCGAGGCGATGCTCCGGCTTGGGCAACGCTGGCCGGTAGGAGCAACGCCGCGATTATGCCCATGAACCCAATCAATCTTATGCGTATACACTGCGCGCTTGTGGCCGCACTGACAATGTCCACAATGGGTCGAAAGCGGCACAACGGCGGGCGTTTGGAGATGCACATCGAAAATTTAACTTCGCAATTAGATGTGAACTTTCCCGGCTGGGATCAGCGCTGACGTAGCAGCCGCAATATCACTCTAATAGTTCTTTCCGCACATCGCCTCAAACGCCTCGACGGTCGGATTCATATTTATGACCGGCTGCTCTCCATCTTGCATGCCCTCAGGCGTCGGCATGAAAATATACATTACAGCGTCATTGCTCGGAATGAGAGTGCATTTGACATAGTGCCCGTCACGCATCGTGCTCCATGTGCGCTCGGCAGGTTCAGGAGCGACAGCAACCTGCGTACTCTGATCTCTGGCTGGTGTAGCAGTTGCTTGAATTGGCGGAGCATCGGGTCTGGTTGGCAGTGCCTCAATCATCACCACGCCAACAACAAAAAGCATCCACCCAAATGCCCAACTCCTCACCACCGGGGAATAACCGGGCTTGTTCAAAAACCATACGAAAATGAACGGCGCAAAGAGGATTCCGACCGCGAGGAGCGCATGGACCGGACGCCCAGTCGACCGATGAGCGTAGCTCCCATCTGCCATCCTGCCGCTGCCATTTAAGCTCTGATTCAATCCGCTCGAAACCAGTGCCAACAGGGGTCCCGCGACATATCTCGCGATCCAAACTAGCAAGACGAGGACGATCAAAAATACAAGCACCGGTATCCCCCTTCAAATTTAGAAGGAAGTATAGTTCCTGCGCGGACTAGGCACAATAGTTCCTAGTCTGTAATCTCCTAGCTAAAGACCATTCGCCCCACCCTGAATGAGCGGCACGTAAGTGAGTTTGCAAGCACCTCTGAAAGACCCAACAGGTGGAAAAACGAATGCGCTGACGTAAAGGTTTTTCGATGCTGCCGTCCAATGAGCGAAATAATCACCGCCAGAATTGGCTTCGTTCTGCGCTGACCCGTACAGTGCGCGAAGTGTCAGAAGTACCTGCGAACAGTTCGCTTGGTCTTTTAGATCAAGCACAACCAGATCGAGACCAAGCTTGTAGTCGAACGAAAAGGCCGAGGCGAATTCGAGGTTCCCAGTTTTATAATTTCCGAAGACGGCTGGGCGCGGGTCTTGTGACGTGACCTCTGTGCCGTTAGTTAAATGCGCTTCCCCGTGGGAGGCTTTGACGACTTGTTCCGGGGACATTCCCCACTCGGTGTTCCGCCATCCCGCCACTGCCGGGAATGTGGCGAGAAAACCAGCCAGTGTCACAACCGCAAGACTGCTCGAACATCGACGCATGGACCGCCCATCCCACTAAGTAGAGGAAATATAGTTCTGATTATAAATAGGAACAATAGTTCCTAGACCAAATTCCTTGGTCCGCGCCCCATCCGCACATGCGGTTGGAAGCGATCATTGGGGTCAACGTCAGGCGGTTACGAAAAGCTCGTGGGCTTTCGCAGGAAGCGCTTGCCGCAGAGTGCGATATCGATATGCGCTATCTGGGCGGGATCGAACGTGGGCAGGAGAACCCGAGCGTTGCGGTTATCGCGCGTATTGCGAAGTCGCTGGGTGTGCAGGCGACTGCACTGCTGGTCGATTCAAAGCCGAAGAGCTAACCGCATCATCGTCGACCTTAAAATCTGTGATACCCTGATGAGCGTGGAAGATGTGGAGAATATGATCGACGCCGCGAACCCGCCTAAGAAGTGCGGGCGGTATAAGAAGGCTGCGGCGTGAAGGTAAGCGTCAAACCACTTTACGGGTGGGGCTGGTTCCGGTCAGACGGCAGCGCCTTTGATGTGCCGCCGCCCTTCGAGTTCGAAGCAACCCCTTTGGATACCGGTATTCCGCTAAAGGGCGCTATCGGCCAAGTGAAGGCAGAGAACCATCCACTTTCGGGTCTTTGGCTTCTCCTTAGTCAGCGCCACATGAGTCCGGACGGCGAATTCAATGTTGCCGCCTATCGCAAAATGCCGGAACGATCCCTTTCGGAGCCGAGCGAGATTTCTGGTTTTGCACACGCCGCAATTTCAAACTGAGACACTACCCAACGTTCTGATGGGAATCCTGCTATACTTCTACCATTGGCAAACGAGCGCCAAGGGGGAAATCATGACTAGAACTGCAATCTGCCTGCTCGCTCTATGTTTGACCGCATTGCCTGCTTTGGCCGAAGAAACCCCGCCACATACGATTGCCGTGGCAGGCGAAGTCGAACTGCTCTTGCCGCCCGACTATGCGACTATCGAATTGGGTGTCGTCACTCAAGGACCGCTCGTGGGCGACGCGCTTGCTGAGAACAGCGTGCGCATGACGCGTGTGATCGACGCGGTCAAATCGCTTGGCATTTCGGAAAAGGACATTCGCACGTCCACATTCCTGATCCAGCCCAAATACGAGAAGATATTAGCTGGCGAATTTGACACTGAGGCGTTTCGAACGATTGTTGGCTACTTCATATCCAACAAAGTCAGTGTGACCGTCAAAGACTTGACCAACGTCGCGAAGATCATCGACCAAAGTGTGAAAGCTGGTGCAAACGCGTCGGGAACAGTTTCATTCAACGTGAATGGCCTCACCGCGCATTTGGATGAAGCGAGGCGCAAGGCCATAGAAAACGCTCATCACAAAGCAGAAGTGCTAACCGAGGCGGCACACATACAGCTTGGGCCAGCTATTTCCATTACCGATAATCAGGCTGATATGTCCTACAATGGCCGGGCGGACCTTGGCAGTGTTGAAACGGTGGTGGTCACAGGTGCGCGAGCGCCGACGCCGATTGAACCGGGACTGGTGTCTATTCATTCGACTGTGACGGTAGTCTATGCCACGCGGTAGCGAAAGCTAAGGGACGCCGCGCTGTAGTCCGCAATTAACTGGCGCGGCTACAAAAAGGGGGCTGACATGCGTTTCTGGACCAATCTTGTCATTAGCATTGCGGTTTTTGGACTTGGGGCGATTTATTTTCTCAAACCGACTGCGTTTAATAACTCGCCAATAAAATTGCCTTTTTCGCGCGCGGCTCAATCGTCACCGACGTGGCTGATAGCGACGAGGCTGATTGGCGCGGTCCTAATGGCTGTTGCGATTTATGGTCTCGTTGCCCTTTTTCGCCATCAAACCAAACTGTGACAGTCCCATAGCACGCCATGATGCACAGCCACGGAATGAGCAGACAAATTGCGATGCTAATTAGATTCGCCGTAGCCGGGGCGGGGTTGTTTGTCCGCTATCTTTTTAGCCGATTGAAATTTGCCAGTCTTCAAGTGTGTATTTTGCCATGATGACGCGACAGCTAACGCAAAGGGCATGCATGCTGCGTTACCTGTCTGCGCTCGCTGTGTGTCTGTCGGTTTCCACGCTTGCACTGGGCTCCACAACCGACAAGGGCTTGCAGGCGTCCTTTGACGCCGTGAAAAATGGCAAATTTGATTCCGCAATTCAAACTACGACGAAGTCACTCGACGATAACCATCTATCAAAAGCAGATCGTGCTGGCTTGCTGGCATTGAGAGCTTACGCACTTCTGTTGAAGGATGAACCGAAAGCCGCCAAACGCGACCTTCAGGTCGCGATCAAGATAGCTCCCGATACTGGCGTGCAACAATCTGTGGTAATCATCGCCACGCAAGCCTATCTCTTGCGTGCGCACGATTACGACACAAAGCAAAAATGGGAATTGTCTATCGCCAATTATTCCGAAGCGTTGAAATACAACCCAAACAGTGAAATTGCATATATCGGACGCGCAGAAGCGCACACTGCAAATACGGAATTTGACGAAGCAATTAGTGACTACGATCACGCAATTCGGATAAACGGCTCATCGTCCGACACCTACGTCGATCGCGGGGCAGCACGCGAATCAAAAGTCGATTTTGAAGGTGCAATTGCGGATTATAGCGAAGCGATAAAACTCAATTCAAAAAACGATACCGCGTTCGGATATCGCGGTCGCGGTTACGCAATCGCAGGAAACTACAGCGCTGCCCGTCGCGACCTTGAGCGGGCGCTTGCACTTAGACCAACGGATAGATCGAGCTTGTTGTGGCTCCATCTAGTGCACATGCGGGTCGGCGAAAATGATGAACCGTGGCTTCGAAAGCAAGCCGCGACATTGAAACTAGAGCATTGGCCCGGTCCCGTGATTTCCTATTTTCTCGGAACGAAGTCGGCTGACGAATTGCTGCAAATCGCGCTTCACAGTCCCGAGACCGCAAGGGGGCATCAACGGTGTGATGGCTGGTTTTATCTTGGAGAGGAAGCCTTGGCCCGTAAGAAGATATTGCGTGCACGCTATCTCTTCCAGAAAACGGTGGGTCGGTGCAATGCCACGGACTACGAATGGAATTCGGCACGGGTCGAACTAAGGCGCATGACAGAATGACCGCAAATGACGGGCACTGTTGCTGTGGAGGATCAGCGGCGCGCTTCATACAAACGATTCGCAAGTCTGAATGGCGCCATATTTGGGATCGCTTCGCCACTGAACTCGAATAGCAACTTGACATAAACGGCGTCGCCGATAGAAAGACGCAGCACAATATGCAACAAAACTTCTACCGCATTCATAAATTGCTTTGCGTGAACCCAGCAATGGCCGCTGGCGTCACGGATCGCGTTTGGGATATGACGGACGTGGCGGCGCTGATCGCGGCTCAGGAATCGCCTGTCGCGAAGCGGGGTTCGCACAAGAAGAACGCGGCATGATCGGAAAGATCGTTCTGTACGTGGGTGCTGGCGGGTTTCTGGTTAGCTTTGCCGCCTTCATTGGCTTGAACGTAGAATTCGAATCCTATCCTCGCGCACCCGTCCCGGTACTTGGCCGAGTTGTAGCCTTCAATGTCCATGGGACGGACCACTACATAACTCACCAACTCCAGACCGTTTTTAACTGGGCCTCAGACATCTCTTGGGTCTGCTTTTTCGTGATCTGCCTTGGGGCTTATCTCACAATGGACAAATATGGGCGCCGATAAATTCAAAATGACCCACTACCGAAATGTCCGATCTTGTCGCTATGATTGGGACTTACGAGGCGATCCAAGAATCCGCGTAAGGGGCATTACATGGATGAGCAAGACGACGTAATCAGATGCCCGAAATGCACATCGTCCCAAATTCACGCTGAAAAGCGGCGATGGTCTATTACGACCGGAATGATTGGGAAAAACAAAATCTACATCACTTGTCTGAAATGCGGGAACCGGTTTGCACCGGGGGAAATGCCGTCTACAAATTGGGCCGATGAAGTGTCTGACTGATTTCAAACGGACCCACTACCGCTAAGCGCCTTGGCTGCGACGGCGACAAGGCGAGGTTTGAGAAGAAGTTGGGCAAGATCGCGAAGGCGAAATCTGCGAGGAAGTCCAAGTGACCGTCAAATTAAGCAGATTGATCGCCGTTCTCGCCGTTCTGTGGTCCGGGAGCGCGATGGCGGACGACCCAAAACCCGTAGCGCTGTGCGAGATCGTACAGCATCCCTCGGCTTATCAAGGGCTCATTGTGCGCACTCGCGGTCGCTACAACTCAGATTGCTTAGAGCGCTCTGTGTTCGTTAGCGCTGAGTGCAGACTTGGGATCGAACTCGATGCCCCGGATAGGATAGCTGGTCACGCCTTCGATGAAGTTTGCGTCGGACCTCCCGGTATGCCGTGGAGGAACACGGTGAGGATGACGGTGACTGGCAAGTTCGAATGGAAGCCGCAGGCTCGGCCCGCGTTCATTCTGCACGCAACGTCAATTACGGATGTGACAATCAAACGCCCCCGCCACCTATAGGGCTGGGTTTGTCAAAGATAACATCGCCGACTTTTCGGTAGTGTCTCAGTTTGAAATTTTATCAACTGAACCTAATCGCCAGTGCGACTGACGCGACCGACGCTACGATCACCACGACTCCGAAAAGGCGGATCGCCAGTTCTGAATAGGGTGGGTAGGCGCCGCCGAAAATGGGGCTATGGGTTTCGTAATACCGCTTAATTGGTTTTGGTCTGAGAACAAGAAAAATCCCCACCGCAAGCGGGATTAGAAGAACAACGAGCGCGGCGCTTTCTGAAGCCAACTATCAAGCCACCTTCTTATACGGCCCACGCTTCTTAGGTGGGTTGGCTGCGTCGATCATAGTGATATAGACGAGCGTTTCTCTCCACGAGGGACTTTAGGCGTCGGGCTTCCTTGAAAAGTAGTAAGCGCCTAGCAAGTTGGATATGCCGAAGATCGCCAGGATCGCTAAAGCTCCAATGCTCCTCGCTCTTTCAGGCGGCATCGTCCGATACCAAGCTTGGATCGCATGGCCGAAAAGGGCGTCAGTAAGCGCCAACGCTCCCACTATCAGGAGGTAGACGCCCTGCATCGGACCTCTAGGCAGTTGAGCCATGGTCCTCAATCTGCCCCGTCGCTATCCGCATGACATGGACGGCGTTGCCGATTACATCGGCAGGGCGTTTGGCACCTGTTGGGGTCTTGGGCATGGAACACGATACCAAATCGGGTTAGAAATGTCTGCCACTAACAAGGGATGGGCAATATGGTTCGGAAGGCAGCAGCACTTGCGGTTCTGTTCATGGCAACGGTTTCGACAGCCTATGCTCAAGATGCGCCCAAAGACGGCAACGCTCCGAGATATGTCATCGAAAGGATCACGAGCTCTAAAGCCAACGAAATCTGGATTTTAGATACCTACACTGGATCGGTAAAAGTCTGCACCACTGAGGCAACCGGAGACATATCAAGCGATGGAGTGGCTTGCACCGCTTGGAAGAAGTGATCCCGGCTTAGATTTCAAACTGTCACAGTGCCGTTTTTTCATCTGGAGAAGACGAACGCAGTATATGATCTCCAAGGAACCCACAAATCGAGATTGCTGCTCCGATAAAATTAATTGTCCGTTTTGATTGGGAGCCCAACATCAAGGGAGAGGTAATATATATTCCACGTCGTTCGTCGAAGTGTAACTGGATGTCGTTCTCACCCACGCAAACCTGTATGAGACTGCGCCCTTCAAAAGATCATGCGGAAAATGCGGTGGGATTCCGTACATCGAACAATTCTATCGACTCGCCTGTTGATCGCAAGAAGCTTGCGAACACAAAGGATGCTCAAGGAGCTGTGGGGGCAAAGGTACGAATATGCGATGGCGCAGTTTCACTTGTGATCGTATGCCCGTAAAGGGCAAATCGTGAATGGCGATGTCACGATTCAGCGCGAGCGCCATAATTGCCGGAACGCGGATGATGGTATATTTTGCTTCTGCTCGTGCTGCTATTTTGGAGACTAGAGTATGCGCCCCAAGACCGGTTCAGCGCCACGCAAGTTTCGCCTCATGAAATTTGCCTTCCAACTTTTTCTTATGTTGCCCGCCGCCGCAACGACGCTGGCGACGATAGAACCATCCGGAGCCGAGACCGAGACTGTCACTGTTATTGGCAAGAGGGAGCCCATCGACCTTTGCCTAAAGGTGGCTGAAGCTAAATTTGCGCAATGGGCTCAGGAACGTGTGCTGGTTCGCGAGATGCAGACCTTTGCGGATGGCACCAAAACGGACAGCGAGACCATTTTCACGGAAAACGCCGCCTATGGTCACCGGCTTGGGCATCCTTGGAATACGATTCAAATCGTACTCCGCCAGCGTGTCGCTCCGTCACCGGAAGTCATTGCTAGAAACATGAAACTTGCAGATTGTCAGTTGTTGGGGCCGACGCAAGAAGCTGGGCAGCAAGCCACGCTTTATGCGTACGACTATCTTCCAGATGCTGACGGCAGCACGACGTCGGGAAAAATTTGGATTTCGGAAACATCTGGCCTTCCCCTGCGCCAAGAGTTGCAACAGCGCGGTCAACAACCCGACCCTAAAGTTGCTGAAAATATCACGGCGCACTATTTCTATGATTCTGATGTGCAGATTCCTTTGCCTGCAATTCAGGCAGAGAACACGCGGCGCTTGCGTGTCCAGCAGTGGGTTCGTGATATGCAGGACGGACGAGCGTCAATGGGTCCGTAACAGGATGTCTTTGGATTGTGCTGCATCGCCACGTTGATCGGCTAACGAATTTTGTCATATATAGTTCAATTCGAGTAGCGGTCCTTAACAATACCTACAATATTGCGCAAAGAATAATCGGGCGGGTCTGAGAGTCTGGAGCGGACGAACGATATGCGCGCGTTTTGTCGAGTTGATTTGGCTCGAATGGCGGCCAAATCGACCATCATCGTGTCCTTGGCTGCGATGGCCGAGCTAACTGGCTGTGCTACTACCGTTCCTCAACCAGAATTGACGGCAAGCACAAGATCGTTGATCGCGCCCGTTTGGGACGCATACAAGCGAGTCAAAAATGAGCAGCAGGTGATGCCACCGGCTAATGGCGTAGCCGACAGTTTGTTGCGGCTTGAATCACTCGATCAAGTGGGACGCAAGGCGTGGAGAGCTATCGATCTGTCTCAACTTCCCGCCGATCAGCAGAAAGCGGCATACGACGCGGTTTGGCGCGAGATTCGTCAGCATGATCTTGAAAATCAGAGAGCGCTCAAGAGCATGTTGCCATCTAGTGGATGGTTTTCCGAAACTGACTATGGAAAATCGGTAGCGGATGCCGCCTTCTATATCGTTCAGCATGCGAGTAACGACACCTCGTTGCAGCACGACGTGCTGGCTCGTATGAGCGTTTTGATGCAGAAACATGAAGCAAACGGGCCAGACTATGCATTGTTATACGACCGATTAGCTTTGCAGGACGGGAAGTTACAGCGATACGGCACCCAAATGGATTGCAAAAGTCATAAATGGGTCTTGGCTCCCTTGGAGGACCCGGCCCATGCAGATGGGCGACGCCAAGGAGTTGGTATTCGGACATCGTTAGAAAAATACGTGGCTTCGTTTGATAGTGATCCACCGTGTCAATAATGAATCCGTAGGACTCGGTTAGACGCGTTGGGATATGCGGATAAATCGATATGCCGGAAGTTCGAATTGCTCGCGGGAAAAGCGCACCAGCGCGCGAAATAATCCTCGTTATGTCCTGACACTAGTGCAGCGCATGGACCGCGTCGTGACGGGCGTTCTCCACTCATATTCGAGTCTAAGCGAGATCGCGCATCCCAACTGGAGTGGAGTGGTCGGCCTCTACAGCAAGACGGATCACGAGAAATATGTTACTAGATTCGGGCGCGCGCTGCGAAACGCCGACGGCAACGCGGGCATGATAGCTAACGCCTTGCTCGGCTCGCTCAGCGCATTTGAATACGCGTACAACAAGATTTCCGACGCGATGCCGGTCTTCCTTGCTGAGTTAGACAGTCTTTGGCCGGAGAGTGATGGTCCGTCCTAATCGGACGCGAACAGGGGGAAAGCATGGAACCGAGGTCATTCGCAATCTGTAGTTTTCGCAGCCTTGTCATTATAGCCGTGTCGCTGCTCGCGACCGTCAATGGCGCGATGGCAGACGACGTGAATCGGCGTGTGGAATTTGTTTCGGCATTCATTCGCGCGCTAAGCGGTTCAGAGGACATCCGGCTTGAAGCAGTCGCGGAACTGACGAATGAAAGCCCGCAAGACAAATTATCATCGTGCATCCACACCACGCAACTTCAGATGCACGAAATGGCGGACGCCGCCAATCTCGCGGCGACTTACAAATTCGGCGGCGACTCCAAAGATACGCCGTCGCTCTTGCTGAAGTATTTCGCGACAAAAGGCGAGATGTTTAACTCGCTCGGCAATATGTGCGAGACGATGATGGAAGGCCCTAAGCCGGGAATCGACTACGGCAAGATCGCGGCTGCCATGCCAAAACTTCGGGCCGATATGGAATACATCGACAAGAATTTGCTGCCCATGGCGGTTATGGTCTTCAACGTGTTGATACGCGAGACGCCGGACAAGCAAGGTCACATGAGCCGCCTGATTATAACCCGCGAGCAACGTGATCAGTTGGTTCGCGACATTAACCGAGGCTTCAAGGGTCTCAACGCAAAGAACGCCAACTACGTCGTTTCATCCGCCGCAATTTTGAAGGACTATTTAGCGCGCAAGGGTTACAAGTGCGCTGACGAGACCGAGTAGCTAGACTCGCCAGTGAAGGCCGTGCGGGCGGAGCAGAGGGCGGTGAAGTGACGTCCCAACATCGTATTTATTTTGACGAAAACGAAAGCGACGAGATCGGTCGCTTTGATCTTGGTATTCCGGGATCGCTCGCGGACATCGGGCCAATAATCAAAAGCCTCGCAATCGGGATGCGGGTTACGCTTTACAATGACGATGATGGCGATGGGGTCGAAGCGATATTGGAATTTGACACCCGTTCCAAGCGATGGATGGGCCGCCCAGTCGAAGGGACGTGGACCAATTGCGGTCCAAAGATTGACCAAAATTCAAATTAGGCACTACGAAACTTTGGAAGCGTCCTCATTTGAATTCGCGCCGCACTAAAGTTCGAAATTTGGGGTGTTCACAATGAGCGCGACGAAAATTGCCATGCAAAGTACGGCTACCGCGAACCATCTCAAGCATCGACCTCGATAGGTAAGTCCCTCCGAGTCCGCAAAATCATCAGCGCGTGGGAAAACATAGAATCCCGCCACGGTCGGCATATCCGGTCTTATGAACCGGCCCATTCGCAGCAAGTTGAATGCACCCGCAATAATCGAGATCAGCCCAATGACAAGCGCGCCCATAGCGACCACGAAGGCTACCGAGCTCACTTTATGGCCCTCTGCTCTGTCACGATAGTCGCCCGCACGGCCTTCACTGGCGAGTCTATCGCTGGATTATGCAGCACAGCAAAAAGAACCAGCAGCGGTTTCACTAAAGGTAATTGTCCGTACCCCGGAGACGCCTCAGCAAACGGGCGGCTCTACCCCAAAGATTGCCAGCTAAAATCCCTACCAAAATCATCATGTTCAAGATGACGAAACTAAGAGTAGCGCGCGTTACCGCTTCCCAGTGTGGCATCGAAGGGTTACCACGAAGGGATGCGAAGTAGAAATAGGTAATCCATATGGCTCCGCCGAGGGCTAACCCCACAAGGTAGATTTTCCAGACCGTTGGAATCCGTCTCATGCCTGCGCCGTTCACAGCCTCTAGCATCGCGACCATATCAGACATCGGGTTTGCCCCTCAGAGCATGTATAGAGCGCCTCATTTTGCGGCAAGCACACCTAAGGACTAGCTAGGCGTTCTTTTCCCAAATCTCACGGCCCCGGATGCCAGCAGCACCAAAACGGCCATAACCGGCAGGATGACCGGGTATTGATTTGTTCGGCTTTGAGCCTCTTCGCTCATGTAGGGAAAGCCGCCGTCTAGGACGGTCATTGCAGCTCCCAGCGGTGGTTCAAGAGTTGCCACCGCAATTCGCTCTGAAAGTGGACGGCCCCCCATTTCTCCCAGAATCCGGACCGATAGGGGGAGCATGTAAATCGCCCCAGCTATAGGCCAAGCGAGAAGGACCGCGAGAATTGTCGGCCAAACGCGGAAAGTCGGACGAGCGAGATACATAAGCCCTCCCCAGAAGCCCGGACAGGCTATCAAGGCAGCAGGTGCTTACCCTCACCTAGCACCAAGGTGAGGGTATGAAGGGGAAATATATTTTGATTCCACGAAGTTATTTTATAGTTGGTGCGGTCGAGAATTGTCGCACAATCAGGACAATTCAAGGGGTTAGTCAAAGGTGCGGGCGCTAAATGCGCCTTTGATTTCTAAAGGCGATTTGGCGCGCTGCCCGCACCTCGTTACGGCACCGGCGCGCATGCGCTATCCCATGGCGGAGTAAAAAGGAGGCTTGATGTCGAAAACAACCTGTAGCGATTCTTCGCTGTTGTCCCGTATATACGCCTCCAGTTGCGGGCAATAGTCGTCCGCGTATTCGTGCAGGTGATCGTCAAAGTTCACGATGCAATACAGCATTTGACCCGCCGCTGCATCGTAAGCGCGCATCTGTCCTGTAGCCGTTTTCACGTCCGACTTGAGCTTGTTGAAAATGCCCTGTGGCAGCGTGAGCGTTACACCTCTTGCTTGGCCGCTCGCGCGATAGCCCGCTTCGTCTTTCGAGATATTGACGGTCTTAACCTCACATAGGACGCGCGACGCGCCCTTGTGGCCTTCCAAGTCGGGCGTCTTCTTCCCGACCGCGCGCGGCACGAAACGGACGCCCTCGTGATTCTGGCGGACTAAGAAATTGTATGCCTTAGCCTGATTGAGAATATTAAAAAGCTGCTCCCATCCCCGATTCGGGTCCCGCCGCGTCAGATACGGAATAGCTTCGGTCTTTAGATGCTCCCACGCAACTGGGTCCAATAGCTGCAATTCGGCTTCAATATCGCGAAACTGCTTGAGCTTCTGCGGTATCTCGCTGAGGGATTTCTCAAAGTCGCGGAAATACGCGTTGGGATCGTTCCCGTCGCGGATGTGCGCGCGGAGTTCATCCAAGCGTGGCAAGTGAATGGACATGGCAGGGCCTATCCAATACGGGCGCGTCTTGCGTTTCCAAATGCCTCACGAAACCAAGCCCATTTCGCGGCCTCCGCTATGCGGTCAGCGGAATTCAGCTCCTCTATGCGAGCGTCGATCTCCCGTTGAGCTTCGTCTGCCCACTTCGTTGCGTCGTCCAAAAAATCCTTGCCGGGTTTGACCGCTTGGTCGAACAACTGGCAAAAATAGTTGATGTGAAAGAGTCCGTCGTGGTCGAGGAGTAGCTTTTTCTTGTGGTCACTCGTGAGCCTCTCGGCCAGCGTCGGCGCGAGAATGACCCGTGGATAGTTCGCGACCCGCGACTCCAATGTGTAGGCTTCCACTAGTCCTTCGCCGAACACCACGCCGTTCGCGTGATAGATGTTTCCCATGGTTAGGCCTCCGCGCACTAGCAACCCAATTCGAAGTAGCCGGGCGGCAATGACGCTAATCCATCTGGTGGTTTCGTGAAGCCACATATCGATGAACGCGGCCTCTAGAGCGGCGTTGCCCTCGCTGTCCGGCATATTGAAGCTGCCAACGATACAATCTGAAAACGTCGAAAATTCGGGCCTAATGTCGTGGAATTTATAACTCCCGTCGGGTTGCGGGTGACCATCCAAATTGAACGTCCCACGCAACGAAGATAGCTCAACTAAAAGCTCTAGCAGTTCACCGGCTTTCTCGCCTCGCCAGTTTCTCGTTGCGTCGCTGAATCCAAGCAGGTCCAAGAAAAAGACCCACGCAGGTCCGAGTTCACCGGCCATGTCGTTTTCGCTCCATGCGCGATATGTATGTTACTCCGGAAAAGGCCACTCAGGGAACACAAGCGGCGATCCATCCACGGAGAACCGATATGGATTGAGCGCCAACATGGCAGCCTCAAACCGCCTCGCGTACCACGTCCAATTCTCTACGCCGCGTTCGTTGCCCACCGCTTTAAGCTCGGAGATTTTGTCCAACGCCTTACCCCGCATCCCCAGCGCCCAAACTCGGCGAGCCGCGCAGCCCTCTTGCGATGGTCCGCTGCCGAATTGTTGATCCAAGGATTCTATATACGCCGTCATGTAGTCGATACACCAAAGACCGTCCCCGTCACGGAACATGGAGGCGTCGGAGTTTTCACCGATTGTCGTTCCGATCAAAACATCATTATCCACGATGATTCGCGGGTAGTGCGCTTGTTTGGATTCCATTTCATACGCGCGAACCAAGCCTTGACCGAAGACAATGCCGCCGCTGTGATGGAGCATCCCGCTTGTTACTGCTCCCCTTATCAAGCAACCAAATTGGCGCGCGCGATGCGCAACGGCATTTGCAATGGAGCGAACGGACATGAAGGCCTGATAAAAGCCTACGGCGCTGCCCTGCAAGTCCGCCAGATTGAAAGACATTACCAGATGATCCGAGAAGGTGGATATTCCGGGCCTGACATAGGTTGTCCGCTGGCTCTCACTTTGCGGCTCAATGCTTATTTCAAATTCCTGTTCGGCGCTTTTGAACTCCTGCAAGGTTCGCAGAATTTCAGCCGCCACTTCTGGATTTGGGTCGGCTACTGCGCCACGAAAGCCGAGCAGGTCTATATAGGCGACTAGGTGAGGCTCAAGGATGGCTTTTGTGCGTTCTGTCGCCTTTGTTGTCATGCTCATTTGTGACCATCCCTAAGAAACACCGTCAAGTTTCGGCGGAGGCATGAGTAGCACCGAATTATCTTTGAACTGCGTGAAAAGCAGATGGCCTTTGTGCAAACTAGCAAGTCTCACTCATGTTGCGCGGCGAGATACGGTTCGAGCGCTACCCGGGATCGAGCGAATACCTGCCTATGGCTCGCGGCGACCATTTTCGAGTTCAACCGGTCAACGTCGGCAACGGTGAGGTCGTGGAGAGATAACTCCGGCTCTTTATCAACGTCTGACAGGTGTAGCGCAAGAACGGGAGAAATCGGGTAGTACCAACAGAGCGTAGCGGGAGCGGTCCCTTCACCGCCGTGCAAGTTTATGATCGGCTGGTCGCCGGTTATGAATTCGCGGCTAGTGTGGTTTTCGATCAAAACAAGTTTGCGTTTGCTTCGCTCCAAAAACATCGTCATGCCAATGTTCTCCGCGAACATAAGACTTAATATGGTCCACACTCGCGAGGCGTCCAATCCGTCCTTCTCTTTGAGAATGGCGATTGTCTTTTCCCTGACTCCTTTTGTGCGCATGTGCTGCGTCGCCATGTAGTAGAAGAAGCTGATGCTGTTTTCCGGCTCAGAATAAAAGGCAATGTCCTTCGCAAGCGCCCTACCCAATAGGGGCAGAAAGGTGCATTCTATACCTGCGTGATAATCCTCAAGAACTTTTTTATTCACCGCGTCAATGAGTTCGTCCAATTCAAGGGATTGTTCTTTGAACAACGATGGCGTGAGCACCATCGACAAGAACCGTTCGTGACTCTCGCGCGTCAAAGCGTGTGCGCCCGGAACGTCAATCACGAGGAAACGGATCAAGGCCACGTCGGCGGCGGTGAGCTTGTTTATTTTGTAAAAGTCGTGCTCGACCGCCACTACCGGCGTTCCCGTCGCGAAAATTCGCCCGTCCATCAAGCAGTGAATCTGGCCGTTGCTCGTCCAAGGTTTCAGATAATGTTGCCAAACGTGATGTTGGAGACGCTTCTTGCCCACTGCCTTAAGTGCGGCTGCAATGAACTCTGCTTCCGGTCTGTATTCCGACATTTACTGGAGTCTCGCTAAAATAGCCCCGGCTCTGGTTCCGGCTTCTTCGTTTTTGGTTTCTCAGGCTTGGGCGGCTTCGCTTCTTTCGGCTTCTTCGGCTCCGGCGCTACCTTCCAAGTCACGCCTTCCATCGTCTTTAGCAATGCTTTCGCCTGATCCGGCGTCACGTCCGTTTCGCCAAGCCAATCTCCCCACGCCGAGTCATCCAATATCGCGGGCATTCGCGGATCATCTTGGTTCGCCATGAAGGTACGGCGTAACAATTCGTTCGCGGGCACCGTTGCCATCACGCGCACATGATGGCGATTTACTTCATGCACTACAATTTCGTGCGCCTTCACCAGACCCTAAAAGTCACGCCCGCGATTGCGGCTGGCGTCACGCCAAAACTCTGGGAAATGGCCGATTTGGTGGCAGTTTTGGAGAAATGGGAAGCTGCCATTAGGTCAGCGGCCACGATAGGCGCATGATACCGACCTCGCCCGTTCTGGGCGCGTCGATACGTTCGGGGGAACACCATGACATCGAAACTGGTTTGCGCGGCGCTTGCGTGCGTCGCCTTGGCGATGACGAGCAGCGCAGCCTTCGCTAAGCAGGGCGACCCCATTCCAGGCATCCCTGTAGGTCTCGAAGGCGATCCTGATCCGATTGCTATCGCCCACGGCGTAACGGATGGCGAAGGTCATATCAGCTTCGGCAAATTGTTGCCCGGCAAGTATGTGCTCATCATCGACGGCCCCGGCTTTGTCGCCGCGATGGACAGGCTGCATCCAGCCGCACCGGAAAAGAAAAAGAGCGGCTCGTCATTCAGTCTGGGCTTTGGCGGATTTTCCAGCGGTGGCGGATCGAGCCACAAATCTTCGAGCGGCGGAGGGGCCGGTCCTGTCGGAGGGGCGCCGGGCGGAAGTTCACATAGCAGCTCGACGTCGAGCGGCGGCGGGGTTGGTATGGGAGTTAGCGTTCCGGTCGGTGGCGGAAGCGATTCCGGGTCGGGAGGCGAGAACGCGCAAGTCATTCGAGTTAGATACAGCGTCTCGATAGCCGATCTAACTCAGGGAACCTACAACGGAACGAAATTCTCAAGCGAGACGCCCTATTGCCGCGACACCGCCGGTCAGGGCATGCGCATGGGCTTCACGGTCACGAACACCGGCGGTGTTCCGACGCCGCAGGATGTCACCTTCACAGCGACCATAAACTGGGGCGACGGCACTTCCCAATAGATCGGCTGAAACTGTGCCACTATCGGGAAAATCCGTGACTGGGATACCGGCAGGCTAGAGGTTTAAGTTGGATTCAATCTTTCGAGGAGATTTCAAATGATGCTTCGTTCCATAGCTGTCGGCGCAGCGGCGCTGTTCGTATTGTCGATCAATTTTGTCTCTGTGGCCCAAACCGTATCCGCATCGAACCACAAGCCTCCGCCGGGCGTGGCGGCGACAGCGCCACAGGTTCAAGCACCGCTAACGGCAGTCACCGATCATAACGGGATAATCGTCGCGTCGAAAGGCTGCACCAGCGCGAAATCGCATTCGGGCAAAGGAGCCTCGATTTTCGATACGGGTTCCGGCGGCGTTCTTACCAGTTACAAGAATGCATCAAGATCGCAGCCCTGTGGAAAGGGCAAAGGTCAGATGGATGACGCAAACAGCGCCTTGGGAGACGTATCGACCACCCGATAGGGCGGAACGATTGCAGAGGGACGTGCTGTTTCACTCGGGCGGTTTAACGACCGCCCTTTTTCTTTGCGGGCTTCGGAACCCGAATTCGTCAGGTGTGCTTGCTGCATAATGGAGTGGCTCCCTGCTTCGGAACGGAGGGACAATTCTTCGAAATATCGCTTTAGATTCAATGCCAAAATTTAAAGTGGCGGCCCCGGCAGAAATACGTCATTTGAGCAAAATCAACGGGTTAGAAATTAGTGGGACAATGCTTTCCTCCAATGTGTTCCAATGCTTTTTACGCGATTGTCCCACCGCATTCGGCGGCTAATTTCCTATCAGCCGGGAAACCCAACACCCTTCGCGACCTGAATTGCGACGGATTTACTAACTGCGCGTAATAAATTTAGCGCGTTCCAGCAGTTCGTCGAACGTAAAAATATCTATCGTCCGGTTTTCCCGGCGGAATAACTCGAACGTGTCTCGCATGATCTGGGCGGAACGAGGGGTGTCCGCGCCTTCAAACTCGCTGCGCGATCCGATCACCAAGATTGTTTTGGCGTTCCGCGTCCGCGCCCCCAACTTTTCCGTGCCAGCTTTATTGTAGTGTTCGCTGGTTTGGGCGAATGCCAGCCACTCCGCCTTTTGTTCAAGAATCTGAGAAACTGCGCCGGTGAACTCTGCACTAAACTCCCATGTCCCGGCTCGCCCGCCCTTACCAGCCTTAAAAAGGCGAGTGTCCGGACGCTTTATTTCCACAAGAACGGTGTAGTCCGTGAAGGTCATGAGGAAGTCTACGGTGGGCTTGTTCTGGTTGTCGGTGCCCGCTCCGCCCACCACCATCTCTCTGTCGAACTGGCGCATGATGCGGTAATCGAGGCCGTAACCGAACACCCATTGCTGCCGGTCGAAAAACTGCTGCCATTGTGTTTCGGACCAATCGGCGGCGCTTATGTGAGCTTCAAACTCTTCAAGTCCCTGACGCCTACCGAGCAGGACATTGATTTCCTCTCCACTTAAAGAACCCTCCAATGCGCGAATGATAGATTCGCGCTGGCCGTCATCCATAGTTTTGAAGCGCTCAACAAGTCCTTTGTCAGCCGCATCGATAATGGTTTTAGGCCCCGCTTGCGTAGAAACGTCTTCGATCTGAAAGTTATCTTCATTCGACAGGTCTATGAATTCGATCTGTGACAGAAACGCCTGTAGCCTTGCAAATTCGTCGCCTCGAAAAGTGAACTCACTCTTTTCATAACCTTGTATCGACTCTCCTGCGCGCGACTGAAAGGTTTGCAGTGTGATGCGTCGAACTTGTTTGTCGTCTTGGGTGACCAGTGCTGTAACCTGTGTCTTTCTCTTTTCGCCATTAAGGCGAAGACACATTGCCCCCTCGATCTCACCAAATAGCAGACTGTCAGAGCCCTCATGAACCATTCGGACGTGGCGTATGCGTTCTGCGGAGCGCCCATTGTAAGCGAAGACCTTTGAAATATAGGTTTTTGCCTCCTTCCTCAGCTTGAAGAAATCATAGTCGTCTTGATCGCTCATTTGCGAAACCCAATCGTGCGCAAAATTTTTCAGCGGTTAAGTAATGTACTCGCAAATACAGAGTCGCTCGCCGTTTCCAGCCCCATCGTCCGCGACGACAGGGGAAGATGAATTGCAAGCGGTGTGACAGCGATAGCGATTAAATGCCCTCGGATGATCCAATCGAGCGTCATTTTTTGGGCCACCAAGATTTTTTTGCTGCTCGCTTCGCTTTGCCTTTCCGTTTGCTGATTTCCGCCGCCAAACGAGAAAGGCGTTCCTGACGCTTCAGGTACAAAACTTCTATCGAGGCCTCAAACAGTTCGAACCCGCCGAGCAAATCTTCGCGGCTAATATTTTTCCCGTGACCGTGACTACCACTATTACCAAGCCACTTTATCGCCATCAAATAATCAGCAGCAGATTTTTCCTTATTTGCAAGCTTCTCAATGCGGGTGTGGGTATTGAGCAATTCCCGTTTGCCGTTCTTGCTGACAACGGTTTTCTGGATGCCTTGCGCGTCAAGCAACGCTTCTACCGCAGCCCTTAATCTGTTGGCCGCCACCGATTGGCGCGGTGACGGCGAGATCCTGCACTTGGTACTTGCCCGCGCCGCTACCGCCTCCGCTGTGTTGAGAACTTGCGCCCGGCGCGCCTCCGACAGGACCGGCCCCACCGCCGTTCGAAGATTTGTGGCTCGATCCGCCGCCGCTGGAAAATCCGCCAAATCCAAGACTGAAGGATGAGCCGCCACTCTTCTTCTTCGGCAGCGGCGCGAGGCTGTCCACTGCCTTGCCGAGGCTCGTGCCGTCGATCTCGATCACATAGTCGCCCGGCAAGAGGTTTTTGAACTGGATTTGCCCGGCCGGATCGGTAAACGTCTGAATGACGATATCGCCGCCGGGAATTCTTTTGACGACGATATCGACGCCGGGGATGGGCAATGAGCCGCCGAGCACGATGACTTGCTGAATGCCATTCCCTGCTGCCAATGCCGGGATTGACACCGCCGTCAAGAATGCGACCGCTAGAATTGCCGTGAGAAGTTTCATGGTGTTCCCCCGAACGTATTGGCGCCCAGAACGGGTGAGGTCGGCATCATGCGCCTATCGTGGCCGCTGACCTAATGGCAGCTTAGCGATCGCTTAAGATCCGACATCAGAGGGGCTGTCCTGGCGTCGGTTCTCTCGGGTATTGGGCGTTTTCCCGTTCCACCGCGTTGTCTGAAGATAATGCAACCGTTACTGGGGTGCGAGATGCCACCGCGCAAACGATTCACTGCAGACGATTATGATCGTATGGCTATGGAATTAGAGACCATGGCAACGACCATCCGTCAGCATCCAGAAATGAACCATCACACGTGGCAACATTTAGAGGCCATGGTGAAGGAAATGCGTGAAGACAGTCAAGCGGAATACTTGAAGAAAAGTCTGCCGGTCTAAATCGGCAATCTCAAACTGCAACAGCTCCCTAAACTTCCAGGCAAAAACCCCGGCCTTTCGACCGGGGCTTCGACCAAGATTGTTCATTCAGGGAGCAGAGTTCGTTCTAGAGGCTTCCAGAATGTCCGCCGCCTTATCAATTCGCGTGAGTAAGTCAAATGCGACGCCCAATGTCCCCTGCAGGCGCTCTGCGCTGAACGGAATTTCCTTCGTGGTTATCATTGCTGCGTCTAGCGCTTCGAAAATCAGGCCGATCACGGCCCGAAAATCGGTCACGCAATTTTGTAGGTCGTCAATTGCGTGTATGGCGGCAAGCGGATCATGTTCTTGTCCCCTCATGACGCGCGGACCTCCGCGCCTTCGTCGTCACATTGCGCGCCCTCATCCTCGCATTGAGGCTCTCGCCCGTCGTGTTCGGCTTCTAAGTCTCGGTCCATCGTGAACCATGCTTGCTTATCAGCGGTGAAGCGGGTGCCGGTGACGTTCCTCTTGAAGCTCTCGATGAAGGCGTTCTGGGTCGGCTTGCCTGGCGCGATGTAGTGCCAGTCAATCTGTGTCTCCAGCGACCAACTCAGAATCGCCATGCTGGTTAGTTCCGTGCCGTTGTCGCTGACAATCGACCGTGGTCTGCCACGACGGCCAATGATCGCGTCGAGTTCACGACCGACCCGCACGCCGCATGGGAGACAGGCGCGTGCGCAGATACGGAAGGTTGCGGCGTGGCAAAGTCCCGTGCATCCCTTTGACAATATTACAGATTTTTCAGATTCGGTGAGCGACTAGAAACCGCCTTGTCCAGCCATCGATCCAAGTATATCGATGTGAACGCTGAATGATGTGTATTTGTATTTGGGGTTGGCGTTTCCATGAAAAGAACCCCTTCGACGCTCGCTGAATTGGTCGCGCCGCTCTCGGAGGAGGCATTCATGACGCTCCTGCGGGAGCGCAAGTTGACGTTGTTACGTGGCGTTGGTGCTGACCGTTATTCCTCACTGCTGAATTGGAATTCGCTGCTGCAAATGATCGAGCGCGGGCAGCATCCGTCGAGCCTCTCCGAATTCAATCTGGTGAAGGATTCTCAGCTGGCGGCACCGGATCGCTGGTTGAAAAGAAATCCATCGGGTGATGGTAACGTTGTGGATATTCCGCGATTTCTGGCATTTATGGCGCACGGCTTTAGTCTGTCAGTTACCCGAATTGATGCTTATGCGCCGCATCTGAAGGCCTTGTGCCAAAATATCAGATCGACGCTACGAGAGCAGATCAAAGTGGGTGCTATCGTGACCACGGGTAAGGGTGGCGCCTTCACACTTCATTATGATCCGGAAGATCTCATCATCCTTCAGGTGGAAGGACGGAAGCGTTGGAAAATTTTCGGTCCGCCCGTCGTCAATCCCATTGTCGGTATGACGCCAGCAGCGCCGCCGCCGGAAGACACACTTATATTCGACGAAATTCTTGAAGCTGGCGATTTTTTGTTTCTGCCGGCAGGCAATTGGCATCGATGTGAGAATGAATCGAGCAGATCGCTCCATCTTGGGATTTTTTTCCAGCCCCCAAATGGGCTGGACGTCATCAAATCGCTCACATCTCAACTGCTTTCAGACGACCAGCTGCGCATGCCTCTGACCAGGCTTGATCACGCCTCGGATCTCTCCGCCGTCGAGGCCGACATCAAAACCCGGGCAATGGAACGCATCAGCAAGCTCGACCTAAGAAAGTTTTTTTCGGATTTTGAAAGGCAGTAGTAGCGGGCGGGAACGAGTTGGGGGCGCCGCTTGTTTCCGTCAGTAGTCACCCGCAACTGACTTTCGATATGCGATCAGCCAATCCGCTAGTATCCAGAGAGCGCCATGCCTTCCAAACCCAGCCTGCCCTCGCATATCGAGGACACCGTAAAATCGATCGCGAAGCTGCATGCCGAGCATTATGAACGGTCCACGTTTTCCGAACGCCTTATGGCACGGATCACCGTGCTGCTCAGCCTGCCCGGATTTCTCGCGGTTCTCACCGTCATCGTGATTGCATGGGTCGGCGGCAATCTGCTTTCGTTTCGGCTATATCATGTCGCGCTGGACTATCCGCCCTTCCCTTGGCTGGAAGACGGACTGACCGTGATGGCGCTTTACATGGCAGCGCTCATTCTCACCACGCAAAGACGCGCCGACCAGCTTGCCGATCTGCGCGAACAGATGACGCTGGAACTTGCGATCCTCACGGAGAAGAAGGCGGCAAAGCTGATCGAACTGATGGAGGAATTCCGGCGCGACAGCCCTGAGGTCAGGGACCGGATAGATCACGAAGCGCGCGAAATGTCGGCGCACGCCGATCCGCGCGCGATGGTGGGCGCGATCGAGCAGTCCAGTCAGGACTTGAAAGACGGCAGTCTTCTCAAGAAAGACAGATAGCGCCGTCAGGCCGCAAGATTTTGCGGCGTTGGGTCGAAGAACTGATAGCCCTGTCCCCACAAGGTTCTTATATAACTGTCTCCATTCGTTGCCTGCGCCAGTTTCTTGCACAACTTGCAGACGAATACGTCGATGATTTTCATTTCCGGCGCGTCTGTGCCGCCATAAAGCTGATGGAGGAGTACGTCCTTGCTGAGGGTTATTCCTTTTCGCAATACCAGCGCTTCCAGCATCTGATATTCCGCCCTGCGTATGCTGCCAAGTTCCGCATCCAGGCTGCGAGATGCCTCTGCCCCGGGAAAGCACGTTGGAACTCTCATAGCGGTTGAGTCCCGCGAGGTTTGCGAATTCCCAAAAGCGAAAAGGCGCCGACACCGCAGATCAGCACCAACATGATTGCGAAGGAGGCAAAGAATTTCACTTTTATACTGATTGAATTCATCATGTGGTTCCGGCCTCGCGCAACGCTTGCGCGCGCGTCATGGTTGCGCCCGTTTGCTCCACGGCCCGTTAAGCCGGATGATTAAAGCCATAGGGGATTCTACGTAGTCCGGCTGACAACGTCAGGGTTCTTGCTTCGGAACTGGAGCTGTTCCCGCAACGCAAATGCCACGTGCAGCACTATTCCGCGGGCTCGATACCAATCGTTCGCGCAGGCGCGACGGGAGGCAAACGCCGCAAGGCGCGACTGGGCCTTTTCAACGGCACGCCGAGGATGGCCGACACAATCGCCGGATCGTTCCACGGCACATCGTGATAGCCGGACTTCAAATAAGGACTCGCCGGATCGCGTTGCCATTCACGGGGAAAAAACACCACGACGTCCTTGTCGATTGCTTCACGCGCGTCAACCGAACGACCTGCAATCGATGCCGCAAGCGCGGAGGGAAGATCGCGTCCCGCCCCGAACGGCAGCGAGCCGCCTTGCGTGGCCCGCGGATTGATCTCGATCAGATGCACCGCGCCGGTGGCGTCGCGAACGAAGTCAAGACCGTGAAGACCGGACAGTCCAAAGCATTTCGCTACCGCGCGACAAGCCGCATCCATCTCTTCGCAATCGACGCGGCGGATAACGTTCGGCGGACCGATTGTGCCCTGCGCCACCACGACATCGTAATGAAACGCACCGGCAATCTCGCCTTTGCTGGCCGCAAAGGCACTGGCGGCCGAATGGCCGGATATGAAGCGCTGCACGCACACGGCGCTCGGCGTTGGCTTGAGCGCTGCGAGGAGGAAATGCGCGTCGCTCCGGCGGACCGATCGGGCAAGACTACGCCACCTGGCGGGAGCGTTCGAAAGCCTTCGATAGGCCGAGCGCGCTTCTTCGCGGGTCTGTGCGATCACCACGCCGTCGCCGCCCCAGCTTCCATCGGATTTCAGCACTGCGGGGAAGCCGGTTATGGCCAGACAATTGTCAAGTTCGGCCTCGCTCGTCACGGGAAGCGTTTCTGGAACGCGCACGCCCAAAGCCCGCAATTCGGAAAGCGAATCGCTGCGCGAAAGAATGCGGCTGTAGTTTTCGGGTATGCCGAGCGAGCGCGCCACAAGCGCTGCAATCGCGGGGGCGCGCCGCTTTTCGCTTTGGTGAAGACGCAGCAAATGGGCAATGGCGCGATCGTCACAAGCGACGATCAGATCGGCAGCGGATTTGCGTATCGCCTTGCGCAGGGACGATAGCGGCGCAAGCGGCCTGTAAAGATAGTTTTCAACGACATAGCGGCTGGCTTTAACGGGCGCTCCGTTCGGCGACAGCGCGAAGACGTCGCAGCCCGCCGCTTCGAACCCGCCCGCATAGCGCGCGGCCGACGGCCAACTCACAGTCGCGTAAAGCAATATCCGGTCTGCCATTGCGATCCTTTCAGGCGCGCAAGCGGCAATGCAGGACTCATACCTGGCACGAATCTGGAACAATCCAGCGTTGTGGCCCTTTGCGCCCAAGGGCTGCGTTTCACTTCGGGACTTTTTGTTTCAAATTGGAATTACTGGAGTCGAAAATGAAACAGTCTTGCGAAGTTGCCATCATCGGTGCCGGTCCGTATGGCCTGTCCCTTGCTGCCCAGTTGGCCGGCCGCGGTGTTAATTATCGCATTTTCGGAAAGCCGCTCGACACCTGGGCAGCGCACATGCCCAAAAACATGACACTGAAGTCGGAAGGCTTCGCATCCAACCTTTCCGCGCCGACAAGCGATTTCACGATGAAAGCCTGGTGCGGCCGCAAGGGCCTGCCCTATTCCGATCAGGGTCTGCCGATCAGCCTCAACAATTTTCTCGCCTATGCGACGGCGTTCCGCGAGCGCTTTGTGCCAGGGCTGGAGAATTTTCAGGTCACCGCTCTGGAACGCGCAGTGGACGGATTTACCCTGACGCTCGATAGCGGCGAACGGGTCAAAGCCCGCAACGTCGTGCTGGCGGTCGGCGTGACCTGGTTCGCGTATACGCCGCCGGTGTTGGCCGCCCTTCCGGCCGGTATGGTTTCGCACAGCTACGATCATCGCGACGTTTCCCGCTTCAAAGGGCGCGAAGTCGCCATCATCGGGGCAGGATCATCCGCCATCGATCTCGCGCACCTGCTGCAAGATAGCGGCGCGGCGCCGCATATTGTGGGCCGCGCCGAAGTGATTCAGTACAATTCCGCGCCCGATCCCAATCAGGAACGGCTACTCTATCGCTTGCAGAACCCGCCTTCGACGATCGGCCGCGGCTGGGGTTCCTATTTCTGCGCGCAGGCACCACATTTGTTCTACCGCCTGCCCAAGCCGCTGAAAGAACGGGCCATCGAGAGTCACATGCATCCCGCCGCAGGCTGGTTCATGCGCGAACAGGTAGAGGGCCGCATTCCCATGACGCTCGGCCGCAAGGTCGCAATGGCGAACGCGAGGGACAAACGCGTTCAGCTGACGCTTACCGGTCGCCACGGCGAAGAAGAAGCGCTTCGTGTCGATCATGTGATTTCCGCCACGGGCTATCGCGCGGATCTGCGCCGCCTTCCGTTCTTGTCGGCGGGTTTGCGCGGCCGCATTGAACTCGCGGGACAGTCGCCCTTTGTATCGGATAATTTCGAGACGACCGTTCCGGGTCTCTATGCAGTCGGCCTGTCGGCCATGGAAATGTTCGGACCGCTGCTTCGCTTCATGGTCGGTGCCGAATTTGCCGCGCCGCGCCTGGCCGCACATTTCGAGCGCAAGATCGCGCTGCCCGCCGGGCGTGAGGCCGCCTGACAAATCGCTGCTTAGGCGCCCGACCGTTGCGTAATCTGCGACGCGGCATTGGCGTCGCGATCCAGCGCGGCCGGTTTGAAGGCCGCCACCGCGGCCTTCGCTGCAGCGAGGTCATGATCGCCTAACTGTGGCGCGATCGCTTCCGTCCGGGTTCTGGACTCGTAGTCGCCATGCTCGGCGGCGATTGCATACCATTTATAGGCATCGGTCAGGCTTTGCGGGACACCCTCGCCGCGTTCATAGAGAACCGCCAGATTGAATTGCGAATTGACGAGGCCTAGCGCAGCCGCCTTCGCGAACCAGCGCGCAGCCTGCGCGTAATCCTTATTTGTGCCGGCGCCTTGCGCGTAAGCGATGCCCAGATTGTGCATTGCCTGCCGGTTGCCCTGCCCTGCCGCTCCTTGATACCAGCGCAGCGACTGCGTCGCATCGGCGGGCAAACCTTCGCCGTGCTCATATAGCACGCCAAGCCAATATTCCGCCATTGCATCACGCGCATTGGCGGCGCGCGCGATCCATTTTGCCGCCTCAGGCAGGTTCGCTGCCGTGCCGTCGCCATTATAATATTTGAGACCGATCAGTAATTGTGCTTTCGGGTTTCCTGCGTTGGCAAGCGCCGAAAGTCTGTCCAGTGGCGTCGCGCTGTTCGACGGCGCCACTGACGACAAAATTTGCAGTCCAATATGACGGTGCGCAACGGCGGCCCCATAAGGCACGACGATGCGGATCGGCGTGGCGCGGCCAATGTGCTCGCCGATGGCATAGGCCAGCGTCGCACCAGTCACGAACAGAACGGCGAGCGCGCCGGCGAAGATGGCCGTCGTCTTGCCGAGCCAGTTGGATTTCACGCTGCGTTTTTGCTTGGCCTGCTCCATTTGCGCCAGTACGGCCGCGGTCTGAGCAGCGCGCCGTGCAGCGGAAAGATAGGAATCGGCAGGCTGTGTTTTGGTTTCTGCAGGCTGTGCATCCGCACTAGAACCGTCAGAATCTTCCGGCACATCGAGCGGCGCATGCATAACTTCGACCGGCGCCGTGGCCCCCAAATCCGCAGCACCACCGCGCACCGCCGCCTCGAGCATGTCGATGCGGCTGCAGGCGTTGAGCAGATTGGTCCGCAATTCGGCCGATGCGTCGCGCAGGCGTTTTTCGGCGGCAGCCATGCGTTCAGTCAGATCATTCGAGATTTCGGCGCCGCGCTTTACCGACGCGTCGAGCCGCTTGCCGAAGATAGTGCTGTTTTCCTCGGCCATCGCCTTGGCCGACGAGCTGTCCCGCTGGGCTGTGCCCAACCGCGTTTCGATGTCGCCCAGGGATTTCTCAAATACGCGCAGGCGGCGCTCGAGCCATGCATCGACGCGCCGCGGTTCGGGCGCCTTTGCGGGTTCTTGTCCGCGCGGCTCCATCTCACGTTGAACGGGTTGTGTGAGCGGAACGATCGTAGCTGAAGGCGCATTGGCTACTTGCACGGGTTCTTCGCGCACGGGCTCTTCAATCAAGGATTCTTTAGATGCCGGTTCTCCGGCTGCCGTGACGGGCTCATTGGCCGCTTCTTCTTCCCGAGCTTCCGCCGTTTCGGCGACTTCGGCGGTCTCTCCCGCGAAGGGATAAGTCTCCTGCATGCTTCGCGCGAGCGTTGCCAGATCGTCGGCCAGCACGGAAAGGAAAAGATCGTTCTTGGTCGAGTAATAGGCGAAGATCGTTGTCGTGGAATAACCGGCTTCTTTGGCGACGGTATTCAGCGAAAAAGCTTCCAGCCCATCGCGCGCGGCGACAAGCCGAGCCGCGTCGAGTATTGCGCGCCGTGTGGCTCCGCGTTGCCAAACGCGGGCCGCATTGCCGTCGGCGCCCGGAACCCCCTCAGAATTGCTGCGCATGGTGCGACAGTTGTAACGCGCAGGCCGTTAACGAATTGAATTCGAAATGCTTCGAGATGTTTGCAACCGCGCGGAACTATTGGCGTTCCGGTTACACATAAGTTGAGGAAAACGTCCTGATTTGGTTCGTTCATCCTGGGTTCAGCGGCCAATTCCGATAATGCGTGCAGATCGGGCTTTTGGCACAAGAGGACCATATGAAAATACTGGCAGGACTATCCGCACTGCTTCTCGGCACCGCGCTCCTTGCCGGCGCCGCGAGCGCCGATCCGCCGGACTGGCATCCAGGCGATACCCGCCATCCTGCCGGAGGCCATGATGGCCCCCATGGTGACGCGGGACACACCCCACCGGGTCCCGGGACAGGCGCGCCGCAAAATTTCTCGCGCGGGCCGCATGGTCCGAATAACAACGGAGCGAACACCAATTTTGTTCGAGGAAATCATGGAGCATTCGCGGGCACACATGGAAATTCGTTGCGCTGGAATCACGGCCTGAATTTCCATGACCGCAGCGTGGCGCATTTCTCGGCGCAAGACCGCAGCACATGGACGGGTGGGCACTGGTATCATGGCCCGCGTGACGGCCGTAACGGCTGGTGGTGGTATGCCGGAGGCGCCTGGTTCTTCTACAATACGCCAGTTTATCCATACCCGGATTATGCGTCCACGGACTATTATGCGGACGACTATTATGGGCCGAATGACGGCGGCGCCGCACCTTCCGCGAATGGCGGCTATTACTGGTATTATTGCAGCAACCCGGCCGGCTACTACCCTTATGTGCAGCAGTGCCGCGGCCCTTGGCAGCCGGTGGCGCCGACGCCGCCCAACGCGCAGCAGGGCGGTTACAGTCAGGGACCGGATGCAAATGGGCCGGATGAGGATGAAGACGATCAAGGTCCGCCGCCCGGTTATGATGACCGCGGTCCTCCTCCGGGAGCGGCCAATGGTCCGCCCCGCGCCTTCGACAATCAGGGTCCGCCTCCCGGATATGATGATCAAAACGGGCCGGACGACGGGGAGGATGGTCCCGCACCACCACCGACACATTATTGATTGCGATTGATTTCAGCGCCGCGTTGCCTAAGGGAGCGCGGCGTTTTTTTATGCGATCTTGGGAATGGCGGCGCCACGCGGATGGCGGGCATGTTCCCAGCGCGTCAGACCCATGATGATCGAAATCGTCGCGATATAGACGATGATCTGCGCGCCGTTGGGTGAATCATTGTAGCCGACCAGCGTGTGCAGCAGGCGGCCCATTATGGAATCCTGCGACAGCAACCACGACGTATCCCACACTGTGCCGGTCAAAATCTCGAAATAACCACCCTGCTGGATGAACAGCACCGCCTGCGCCGCCATGCCGGCGGCGAGCAATGTGATGAGCCACGCCGTCACGCTGAACAATCTGCCCGGCGGAATGGCAAGCAAACCAAAAAACATCAGCGCCGAAACGCCCGCGCCCGCGACCAGCCCCAACACCCCGCCAACAAGCATGGCGCTCTGGGAGGTGCCGCCGGCGCTCGCGATACCGTAAAGGAACAGCACAACCTCGGAGCCTTCGCGAAGAACCGCAATCCCAACCACAATCGCCAAGGCCGCAAGCGTCTTGCGCCCGGCAGCGACGGCGGCGCCCATGCTTTTCATTTCCTGCGCCATCGCACGACCGTGCCCGGCCATCCAGACATTGTGCCAGGTGAGCATGCAGACGGCGAGCAGCAGGATGCTGGCGTTGAATATTTCCTGGCCGGAGCCTGCGAACAGAGACGCAAGTTCACCCGCGAATGCGGCGACAAGGCATGCGCAGAACACACCGCCTGCTACACCGTAGGTCACCCATAAGCTGCGGCGCGGAACGCCCTGCGTCGCGGCCAGCACAATGCCGACGATCAGACCTGCCTCAATGGCCTCGCGGAAAACGATGACGAGTGTGGCCAGCATGTTATTGCGCGACGACGACGCCTTGCGCCGTCGCGGAATGATATTCGCCCATGAAAGGATAACGCCCCGGCGCGAGCGGGCGGATATGCACATCGCCCGTATTTTTGCCGGCGACAACTTTTTCCACCTTGAGCGCGGTGGAATCGAATTCCTCGGCTGTGGCGTCGGCGTTGCTGAGCCGGATCACGATGGGCGTGTTCGCCTTCACATGGATTTCCGCCGGCGTGAATTTGTGATCCTTGAGCGTGACGGCAATCGCGCCATCATCGGCAAAGGCGGGCGCGCAAAATGCCATCGCAACCAACGCAACAACAACGCACTTCATGCCGATCCTCATTTCGTCTTGCTGGGGTAGGTAAAAGTCCAACTCGCCGTCACGGGCTTCCACCAACCCGGAACGCCGCTGGCCGCATCGATATGCCGGATGAAACCGTTGCTCGATGGCGGCAGGATCACATAGGTCAGCTTGTAGGTTCCGGGCCCAGCCATCGCGACGTTGTTGGCGTAGTGCGGGCCATCCTTTGCCGTCATAGCCCAAAGCCGTCCCGCTGCTTTGAATTTCGTGCCCGATTTGGTCAGCGTATATATGATCGTGAGATATGGAATCCACGCATCTTCCGCGAACCCATGCGTTTCATCCTTGGTGGCGTGAACATCGGCTTCGAGATGCACCGCATCCTTGCCCATCGCCATGCCGGACGGATGACGATCCATCTCAACGCCGGTGAGGTAATTCGGCACGATCTGCATGCCGGACTGGACGACCGGCTCGCCGACATAAAACTCCTGGGCCGCGTTGGCGGCGGAGGCAACAACCATAGCGGCCGCGCCCAAAAGCATAGAAACGAGAGTTCTTGGCATCGCAAAAGCCTTGGAGGTGCGACAACATTCTAGTCGCAACTCATTCTCATTAACAAGAAGGAAATGGCTAGAACTTGGCCCATAGCGCGACAAAAAGACCGCGCTCGGCCAACGTGTTCTGGCCCGCGGGCGAAAAGAAACTGCCGGACTGAATTGAGAATGGACCGCAGATGGGCGTGACCAATCGAAGGTGGAATTCAGGCCGTCAGTCCAAACGTCGCGTAATACTTGGCGTTCCTGCCAAAGGCGCGGGCGCGGGTGAGGATTATTTCGCGCATCGCGGGCGCTTTGGTGCCAAGCGCCTCGACGGCTGCTTCCGCCATTTCATCGGCGGACAAATCCTTATTCATCCCTATGAAAAGCTGATCGGGAACGGGAACCACAAAGGCCGTCCCAAACGGCGACGGCAGAAAACCGATGCCGTCCGCCGTGCCGGCGCGGACGCGGATCGCAGCCTGCAACGCATGCGCCCCTTCGGCCGCTTCGCGCGACGCGCGATAGACCGGCCTTATCTGGCCCGTCACCAGCAAAGCATGCACATTTGTCACGACGGCCTGCGCCTCAACTTTTCTCGCATGCGCATCCGCCACGAGTTCGCCCAGCGCTCGCGGCCCACTTTCCAGCACGGCCACAAGCGCGCGCGCATGCGGATTGTCAAAATTTATTTCGCCAAACGGCAGCTTCATGGAATAGCGGACGGAGGCGCTGGGCAGTTCCAATGCAAAGGCGAGACCGTTCATCACCATGTCGCGGTTGTCCGCCGTCATCCGGCTTCCCCCGCGCACAAACACGTCGCGGCGGAAGCGCGTGTCGCGGAGCATGTCTTTCGCAAGCTCGCGGCCGGCGGGCTGCGGTAAGCGCGCGAGGATGGACTTGAACGGTTCGTGTCCCGACAACGTCGTCGCGGATTCCGCCATATCGCTGGGGCCCGCAAACACGCAATCGATCGCCGCAAAATCGGAAAACAGCTCCGTGACATAGAGCGGCTCGGCGAAATCATTCGCGTAATCCGCCGCGATCACCTCTATCGGAATGCGGTCGATTTCCGCAAGCGATGCCGGCGTGACGCCTGTCGCCGCGATGGCCGGCGCTCTCGCCTCCAAAAGCTTCGCGTAGATTTCGCGGGCGACGTCGAGCCGCTGCTTGGGATCCGCCTTCAGCCCTCGCGTTGCCTCGCGGAAAATCCGGCGGAACGGATCCAGACGGTTCCAGCCGGGGCGCGCATTGTAGCTGGCATAAACCGCCCCGCCCGGTTTCAGGAATTTGCGCAAGAAAGCGAGAACGAGACCCCGCTCCTGCAGCGGAACCCACGAATAGATTCCATTCAGAACAATGTAATCGAAGGCGGGCAACGTCTTGCCGAGCGCCGCTTCAATTCCCGCTTCGTGAAATGTGATGTTTCGAACGGCGCCGTCCTTGGCCAGCGCCCGGCCCTTGTCCAGAAGTTCGGGGCGCGCATCGATGGCGTGAAAATCGCCCAGCGGATTGCATGACGCGAGCAGCGTCGCGGTCACAGCCGAACCGCAATGAAGCTCACACCACGCAAAGCCGGCGCCGAGCCCCTCGCCAAGCAGCGAGCCAGGCGGAGGCGCGAAACCGCCGGCCAGACAGACGTGGTCAATATAGGAGGGTGCCAATTCCTTTGCGAAAGCGCGCGCACCAAGAACGTTGATCGACTCTTTTTCTGTCACTGCTGCCATTATACGCTTACGCCTCGCTGCGGGCGGAATTGAGCGGAATTCGCTTTCGCTTACAAGCGCCTGGGCGAACGTGGCTACTCAGGCTCCTATTTCGGCGTCACAGGCTGACGCGGAACCGTCGGCGCCCACTCCTTCACCGCCTTCAGGGCTTCACTGTTGGCCGCCGTGTCGAACGCAGAGAGAATGTTTGCAAAGCGTGCCGCTACGAAATCCTTCATGCCGGGATGTGTGAAGATATAAAGCTCGCCATTTTTGATCGCTTCAAGGACGCGCGCGCCGACCACATCCGGATCGATGCCGCTCAGCACCATGTTTGCCGCTTCGCTCGGGCCATTGCCCAGCGCGTCCACTTCGCCCACGCCGCCGTATTTGTCCTGCCGCGCGCGGCCACTTTCGTGGATACGTGTGCGTACGAAGCCGGGGCACAGAACGGATACGCCAATATTCAGCGGCGCCAACTGTCCGGCCCAGCCTTCGCTCATTGCAACAACAGCGAATTTCGTTGCTGTGTAAGGCTCCATCCCCGGCGGAGAGATCATGCCCGCCATCGACGCGGTGTTGACGATATGTCCGCCTTCACCGTGGCTCTTGATCAACGGCATAAAGACTTCAGTGCCGTAAACCACGCCTTTGAGATTGACGTCCAGAATCCAGTCCCAGTCACTTTCCTTCACGGTGCCGATTGGTCCACCAACGGCAACGCCGGCGTTGTTGCAGAGAATGTGAATCTTGCCGAACGCGGCAATGGCTTCCAGCGCCGCGGCGCGAACGCTGGCGCGATCCGTTACGTCGCAGCGAACCGGCACCGCCTTGATCTGTTCCGACGCCAGTTTTTTGGCGGCATTCCTCGCGGTTTTCTCGTCGATATCGGCAAGGACGACATTCATCCCAGCATGGCCGAATGCCCGCGCCATTCCGAGCCCAATGCCGCTCGCGCCGCCCGTCACAAAGGCGGTCTTGCCCCGAAAATCTTTCACTACGCAGCTTCCTTCTGCTCAAGCGCATAGAACTGGCGCATCAACTGATCGCCGTTTGGAAACGCTGCGAACATCTTGGCGAAGTCCTTACGCGTTTGTTCGCGGTCCCATTCGACATTCGTGACCGAATGCCATTGCACCATGCCGCGCCATATCGGATCGATGAAACTCGCGCCCGACACATGTTCGCCACTCACGGTTTTGAAGGTGAAGCTGCGCAGTTCGGAAACAACCACAGTCAGATAGCCGACATGCGGCGCTTCGTCGGCCCGGATACGGCCCACGAGATCGGCGGCGTGCAATGCAATCTCGCGGCGGTCGCGGAAATTACGCGGATCGCGCATCACATTCATGCAGAAATTAAAGAAATTCTCCGCGCGGATTTCGATCATCAGCACATTCATCAAGAGCAGAATCCAGCGCTCGTGGTCCGGAGGAATTTGCGGCATCAGACGGCCGGTATCAGGCTTGGCCAGTGAAGCCGGTACCTCGGCATGCGGATAGGCGTGCTCGCCGAACAGCATGTCACGCACAGCGAACCACATGGAGTCGTGGCCACCCTCGCCACGCGAAGCATCGCCGCCCTCATCAAGGCCGTGCGCGCGCAACAAGCCTTTGTTCAGATGGCCCACGGCCGTTTCGGAAATATCTTCAACGACAATGGACTGGAAGTCCGGCGCGGTGGCATCGGCCAGCATCCGTCCACGCGCTTCGATCACGCCGGTGACACTGAGCGAATCCCAAAGCGTTTGGCCCAAGCCTTGTTCGAGCAGCAGGCTCTGTTGCGTCACATTCGGGAATGTTCCATGGACCATCAATTGCTGCGACGAGTCGATCATCTCATGGCCGCGCGATTTCAGCGCTTCGCTCCAGGTATTGATCGCGGGCCAGCGATGCAAAGTGCGCGGCGAGATGTAGTTTCCTGCAGCGTCGAAGCCGCCGTGCAGCCTGTATCCCGCTTCGATTTGCGGTCTGGCATAGGGATGATCGGCCAAAATTTCCTCGGCCGTATAAGACAGCTTGTCAACCACGATATTTTCCTCCCGACCCGCGCCTCGTTGCGCGCAATGTCTGACTGATAGTTTGTCAGTTCAATTTGTCTGTCAATCGGCCCGACCTTGCAAGTTCATGAACGCGTCATGACAGGGCGACAGAATCCGACATAAATTTCAATGCGTTACAGAGATTTGAGCAACCTTTCCGGCGCTGGCCACCTACTCTTGCCGTGGCGCAGCATGAAGCGGCGCCAGTGTGACAAGGAGTATCCAATGAATCGCGCAATCAATCGAATGAACCGACAATTCTGGCTGGCAGCAAGCGCTGCGGCGGCGTTACTGTGTGGTGCTGGTTCGGCATCGGCGGACAGCACCGAAGGCTATTACATCAGCGGCGATGGCGGCGTATCGTTTCTTCCCAATCTTCATCTGAACGATGCAGCGGGCAAGCAGCACGAGCGCTTCGATGCAGGATATGCTTATGGTGCGCCGTGGGCTACGACACCGGCAATGGCATGCGCGTCGAACTCGACACTACGCATCAGCAGTCGCAGCTGACCAGATTGAGCGGCGCCCCTGACAATGGCCATCTGCAATCGACCAGCCTAATGGTCAACGGCCAGATCGATCTGCTGCATAATTCCGTTGTCACACCCTATGCCGGCGTCGGCATCGGTTATCAAAATATCGGCACGACGGTCGGTGGCCTTTCCGACTCGGATTGGAAGCCTGCCTATCAAGCGGAAGCGGCCTGCGTACCGATCTGTCGAAGCAGGTCTCGCTGTTCGGCGAATATCGCTTCTCGCAAAGCGAGGCGGCCGATCTTTCGCAAGGCGGCCTCAGCGCACACCAGCATTTCGCCGATCACGGATTGCTGGCGGGCCTGACGTACCACGTGGGTCAACAGTAAGAGTGACGCTTCGACCAAGGCGCCGGGGGGCCGGCGTCTCAGCGGGGGCATCTGCAAATCCCATCAAGGCGCGAGCGCGCGAACCAGAAAGCGCGTGAGATTGCGCACGACATCTTCGCGCTTGCGGCCCGAACGATAGCCTTCGCTGGCCGTTTGATGAATGGCGCCAAGGATCGCTTGGCCGATAATATCGGCATCAAAGATATTCGCGGCCCGCCCATCGTGAATAGCTTCACGGATAGAATTGCCCCAGTCATTTCCCCAGCGCTGCAGAAGCGGGAGCGCGGTCACGCCTTCCGCATCGATGATCGCTTCGTCGGTCATGGCCGCGTTGAGCACGCCAGGATGGCTTTCGGCATATTCGTAAATCGCGTGCAGCGAATTCGCGATGAGCTGTTCGAGCGATTGGTCGGGGCTCGTGCGTGCACGGACGTGCGCATCGAGTTCTTCGCGCGCATCGTCCACGAAAGCGAGGAAGCAGGCGCGCTTGTCCGGATAGTGCAGATAGAACGTGCCGTGGCCGAGCCCAGCTTCGCGCGCGATATCCTGCGGCCGCGTTGCGTGGTAGCCGCGCTCCACGAACAATTTGCGCGCGGCTTTCTTGAGCTTGGACAGACTTTCCGGCCTGCGCCGCGCGGGCCGCGCCTCGTCAGAAGATTTTACGTTGTCAGCAGAAGACCGCATGGGCCGACTTTCATCCGTCCCGGACGAACAAGTCAATGCGAAACGGATGAAGTCGAAAGCGGGATTTGCTATAAGAGAGTCTGCTGAGGGAGGTCTTGCCATGAACAAATCGACTTTATTGGCCGCAGTCGCCGCGACCACACTTGCCTGCGCTTCGCCGCTTTTTGCCATGGGAGGAGGAGGCGGTGGAATGGGTGGCGGTGGTTACGGCGGCAGCGCAGAACCGACAGTTGATGATTATACCATGGCGGTGCATCTCATTCATCGCGAAAAATATGCCGAGGCGATTCCGTATCTTGCGGCGGCGGCGCAGCAACGGCCGCATAGCGCCGACGTTTTCAACTATCTTGGATACACGCATCGCATGCTCGGCAAGTATCCGGCATCGATGGCTTTCTATCAGAAAGCGCTCGAAATCGACCCGGATCACAAGGGCGCGCATGAATATCTTGGCGAGCTTTATCTGATGCTGAACGACGTACCTTCGGCAAACCTTCAACTCGCGGAATTGACGCGGCTTTGCCCCGATAGCTGCGACGAGAAGGATGTGCTTACGAAAGCAATCTCCGACTATCAGGCAAAAACTTCAGCCGCACCCGCGCAAGCGGCAACGCCTGCGCCCGCGAGCCCAACACAGTAGGATTCAAGCACGGCGGCACTCGGCATCGCGCGCGAGTGATGACGTGCTATCCCGCCGCTTGCTTTGCGTTCAACGCCCGCCAGACGCGTTCGGGCGTGGCTGGCATATCAAGATGTTCCACCTCAATGGCGTCGCATACGGCGCTCATCACCGCAGGTAAAGCACCAACGGTTCCCGCTTCGCCGCAACCTTTGGCGCCCATCGCGTGCGTTTTGCATGGGATTTCTTCGTAGGCGAAGTCGATGTCCGGCATATCGTCGGCACGCGGCATCGCATAATCGCTGAAACTCGCGGTGAGGCATTGGCCGCTTTCCGCATCATAGACGCAGTTTTCCAGCACGGCCTGTCCAAGACCCTGCACCACGCCGCCATGAACTTGCCCGGCGACAAGCATCGGATTGATGACGCGGCCGAAATCGTCCAGCACGCGATACGAAACGATATCGACCTTGCCGGTATCGGGATCGACTTCCACCTCACAAATATGACAGCCGTTCGGAAACGTTGAAGCAGCACCTTGAAATGTCGCCTCGCTGTCGAGGCCCATTTCGAAATCCGGCAACTTCTCTCTCTTGAGAGTCACGGCAAGTTCCTGAACGCTCATTGTGCGGTCGCTATCGGCCACACGGAAACGCCCTACCCCTTCTACGACATCGAAACTCACTTCCTTACCGCCCGCCTGCATCACCTGTCCGGCCGCACTCTTGCCCTTGCGGATAACTTCGTCTGACGCGCCCAGCAGCGCGCCGCCCGCCATGTTGAGCGAACGCGAGCCGCCGGTGCCGCCACCATTCACCCAATCGCTGTCGCCCTGCTTCACGGTGATGGATTCGAACGGCACGCCGAGTTTCTCCGCCACGACCTGAGCGAAGGCCGTTTCGTGGCCCTGCCCGTTTGATTGCGTGCCGACGAGAAGTTCGACCGCGCCATTATCTGTGAATTGCACACGCGCCGGTTCGTTACCGGCAGCGGCGGTGATCTCGACATAATAGGCAACACCGAACCCGCGCCTCTTACCACGCGCTTCGGATTGCTTGCGACGTTCTGCGAATCCGGAGTAATTCGCGCGCTTCAAACCTTCTTCGAGCAGGCGAGGATAATCGCCGGAGTCGAAGGACACGCCCCACCAATTCTTGTACGGCAATTCACCCGGCGTCACGAGATTGCGGCGGCGAATGTCGATGCGGTCGATGCCGATGCGCCTGGCGGCGACATCCATAAGCCGCTCCATGTAATACGCCGCTTCGGGACGGCCCGCGCCGCGATAAGCGTTGATCGGCGCGGTGTTGGAGAAATAGAGTTTTATGTTCGTGAAAAAAGTTGGCACGCGATAGACGCCGCCAAAAATGCGCGAACCCGCGAGCGTCGGAATGAACGGCGCGAAGCCCGAGAGATAACCACCGAGATTGGCCGTGCCCGTGAAACGCAGCGCAAGAATTTTTCCGTTCTCGTCGAAGGCGCCTTCTGCGCGCGTCAGCATATCGCGGCCATGATGATCGGCGAGAAAAGCTTCCGTCCGGTCGGCCGACCAACGCACGGGCCGCCCCGATATTTTTGACGCCATCAGCACCGCGCATTGCTCGGGATAGAGCCCAGCTTTCATGCCGAAGCCACCACCAACATCCGAAGACACAACACGCACTTTCTCTGGCGGCACGCCCAAGATCTTGGCGACATTGGCGCGCAATCCGCCCGAACCCTGATTGCCGGAATAGAGCGTAAAGCTCTCGTTCGCCTTGTCGTAAACGCCGGTCGCGTTGCGCGTTTCCATTGAATTGACGACGACGCGGTTCTGAACCAGATCGACGCCGATGACATGCGCAGCCTTGGCGAACGCGGCATTGCATTCGTCTTCCTTGCCGTCCGCCCAGTCCATGCATTGGTTGCCGGGGACCTCGTTCCAGATTTGCGGTCCGTTTGGCGCGCCTTCAAGTGTGCCGACGGCATCCAGCGGCTCGTAATCGATTTCGACAAGCTCGGCGGCGTCGCGCGCCTGCGCCAGCGTTTCGGCGACGACCATGGCAACGGCTTCGCCCACGAAGGTAACCTGATCCTTCGCGAGAAAGGTTTTGGCGATGCCTTTCGGGAACGAACCATCCCGGCTTTTGACCGGCGTCATCGTCACCATCGGCTTAGCACCCGCCGCTTCGAGGTCGCTCTGCGTCAATACCGAAACTACGCCCGGCGCGGCTTTCGCCGTCACCGTATCAATCGATTTCATTTTCGCATGACCATGCGGACTGCGCGCGAATACTGCCTGCGTTTCGTTTTTGAAATGCAGGTCGTCCGTGTACTGACCTTGTCCGGTAACAAAGCGGATGTCTTCCGTCCGGCGGACGGATTGACCGGTACCAAATTTCATATTGTGCCTATCGCGATTATCAGTGTTTATAACTCGGATCGACGCGATCTAGCTTGCGCAGCAGCGCCGGCCAAGCGAGCGCGCCGAGCAGCCCGTCGAACGCGGGGCCGCCTTGACCGGCGGTCTTTTCCGGAACGCCCTGATTAGGCCAATTCGGCTTGGCGCCGCCGCCAAGCGCGCGCACCTGCATCGTGCAGGAGCGTTCGAGGTAATACATCCGCAGGAACGCATCCGGGCAGCTCTTGCCGATGGCGAGCGTGCCGTGATTGCGCAGGATCATCACGTTCTTCTCACCGATGTCATGCACAAGCCGCTCGCGCTCGTCGAGGTCGAGCGCCACGCCTTCGTAATCGTGATAGGCAAGATCGGATCCGATCATCATCGCGTGCTGGTCCAGCGGCAGCAGGCCATCGGCCTGTGCGGACACCGCCACGCCATCATCCGTATGCAGATGAATGATGCAATGTGCGTCGTCGCGATTCATGTGCAACGCGCTATGGATGGTGAAGCCGGCCGGATTCACCGGATAAGGCGATTCCTCGACCTTGTGCCCATCGATGTCGATCTTCACGAGGCTGGAAGCCGTGATCTCTTCGAATAGAAGCCCATAGGGATTGATGAGGAAATGATGCTCCGGTCCCGGCACCCGCGCGGAGATGTGGGTGAAGATCATGTCGTCCCAGCCATGCAACGCAACAAGGCGGTAAGTCGCGGCAAGATCGACGCGCGTTTTCCACTCTTCCGCGCTCACCTTTCCCTCCATCGAAGGAATATTGTGCGTGGCTGGAATTTTCATATCAAACTTTTCACGGATGTTCGTTTGCATGGTGCGCACTCCGGACTGAATAGCGGTTCCGAAAGAGTGGAGCCTAGGGCCAAGGGCTGTCAAACCCTGGGCTTAGCGCACCCGTCCCACCGCTTTTAGCCAACCGTCGTAAACCGTGTCGCGGGCGGACATGGCCATCTCCGGGATAAATCGCTTATCCAGCGCCCAACCTTTGGAAATATCGGAAAAGTCGCGAAACACGCCAGTGGCGAGTCCGGCCAGATAGGCCGCACCCAGCGCTGTTGTTTCCGTGACCTTTGGGCGATCAACCGGCAACCCGGTCAGATCGGCGAGCCTCTGGCAAAACCAGTCGTTCGCCACCATGCCGCCATCCACCTTCAGCGCAGCCGGCGTGCCCAAACCGGCATCGCGCATGTCGCGCGCCATCGCTTCCAGAAGATCGCGCGTCTGGAAACACACGGCATCGAGTGCTGCGCGCGCGATTTCCGCCGCGCCCATGTCGCGGGTGAGCCCCAGGATCGCGCCCCGCGCATCCGGGTCCCAATAGGGCGCACCAAGGCCTGTAAATGCGGGGACGAAATAGAGGCCCTCGGCAGGCTTCGCGGTGATGGCGAGCGCCTCGATCTCGGAGGCGCTGCGGATCACGCCCAGCGCATCGCGAAGCCATTGCACCACCGCGCCCGCGATAAAAATGCTTCCTTCAATCGCGTAAGCAGTTTGGCCCTTCGCGCGGTAACTGCATGTCGCGAGCAATCGATTGCGGGAGGATGGCGCGGTACTTCCTGTGTTCACAAGTGCGAAGCAACCTGTTCCATAGGTTGCCTTCACATCGCCGGGCGCGAAACAAGCCTGACCGAACAATGCCGCCTGTTGATCGCCCGCCACGCCGCGAATGGGAATCGCGGCACCGAACAGGTCGGTTGTCGTTTCACCAAAATCGCCGGCACTGTCGCGCACATCCGGCAAAATCGCTTGCGGCACGTTGAAGAGCCGCAGCATGGAATCGTCCCAAGCCAGAGTTTTGAGATTGAGCAGCATGGTGCGCGACGCATTGGTCACATCCGTCGCGTGAACTTTACCCCCCGTCAGTTTGTAGATCAGCCAACTATCGATCGTACCCAACGCGAGTTCGCCCTGCTCCGCGCGCGAGCGCGCGCCAGTGATGTGATCAAGCAGCCATTCCGCTTTGGTCGCGGAAAAATAGGGATCGAGGAGCAACCCTGTGATGGACGCAACCTCGACTTCCCTGCCCGCCTCCTTCAAGACGCGACAGCGATCCGCCGTCCGTCGATCCTGCCAGACGATGGCATTGTGCAACGGCCGTCCTGTGCGCCGATCCCAGAGCACCGTGGTCTCGCGCTGGTTCGTGATGCCGATGGCCGCGATGTCACCGGATGCGACGCCTTTGGCTGCCGCGCGGCAGCACTCCACGGTGGCCTGCCAGATTTCCTGCGCATCATGCTCCACCCATCCGTTGGCCGGATAGATTTGCCGAAGCTCGATGGAATGAGACGCCACAGGCCGGGCGGCGGAATCGAACAGGATGGCGCGGGTCGATGTCGTTCCCTGATCAATGGCCAGGACGTAGGGCTGTCTGATGGTCATCTCCCGACTCGCAAGAGTGTGAAATAGCATTCCCTTAACACGCTGTTAACGCCAATTTGGCTAACGTGCCAGCCGCATTGGCCGTGAAAATGACGGCTTGGGGGCATCTATGGCGTTAACGGCGCAAGACATGAGTAGCATGGGCCGGCTGGCACAACTTGCGGCAAACCCGCAGGGCGTTGGCCGCGACGAGATTTATGTGGCCGTCGCCTCGCTCTTTCGGGCACAAGGCGCCTTCCTGTCCGACCGCGAACGCGTCCTGATGCGCGACATCCTGCAGCGCCTGTCGCATGACGTGGAAATGGCCGTGCGAATTGCGCTGGCCGAACGTCTTGCCGACGACGAAGACGCGCCGCTCGACCTCATTCTGATGCTTTGCGACGATAAAATCGAAGTCGCGCGTCCAATCATCCTGCGAAGCCGAAAACTGACAGATTCCGAAATTCTGCGCTTTGTCGCGGAGGCGACCATTGCGCATCAGGCCACTATTGCCCAACGGCCAAATATTGGCGAGCCGGTCACGGAGTTTCTGGTGCGCAGCGATGCAGAACCGGTGCTGGTTGCCCTCGTACGCAATGCAACGGCGCGCATCGGCTCCGCCGCTTTTGAAACATTGGTGGAAAAATCCAAGCGAATTGAAAGCCTCCACGATCCGCTTGCGCATCGCGGCGATCTTCCGCCGGTTCTGGCGACGCGATTGTGCGGTTGGGTTTCCGAAGCGCTCAAGGACCATGTGGTCCGGAGTTTCACGGAAACGTCCGAAAAAGTTGAGCCTGTGCTTCGACAGGCGCGCCTGGCCGTCCAGTCGGAACCCGCCAATTCCGGACAAACAAGCACCTCCGACAGCGCGGGCAAGCTGGTCGAAAAGCTCTCCTCGGCAGGACAGTTGAAAGCGGGCTTCCTGCTGCGTGTCCTTAATCAAGGCCAGACCGACCTGTTCGAACTTGCCTTCGCGCGCTTGCTCGGCTTGGAGCCAACAACATTTCGCAAGATATTCTACGACGGCGGTCCGCGCAGCGTCGCTTTGGCCTGCCGGGCCGTCGGCATAGATCGCTGCGTCTTCCCAACGGTTTACAATCTGTCCCAGCAAACGCGTGGCATAAGGCCGATCCTCACGAGCGACCAGCGCGCTGAAGTGGAAAGCGTCTTTAACGCCTTCTCCAAAACGGACGCCGCAACGAGATTGCAGACCGCATAATTTCGCGACTTTCAACCGCTGGATGAAACGCCCCGCCGCCTGATAGGATGGCGGCATGATCGACCCGTTCGGCCGCCACATTTCCTATTTGCGCGTCTCCGTGACCGACCGCTGCGACTTTCGCTGCGTCTATTGCATGTCCGAACACATGACCTTTTTACCGAAGGCCGACCTGCTCACGCTTGAGGAGATGGAGCGCCTCTGCGGCGTGTTCATCGCAAAGGGCGTGGAGCGCATCCGTCTCACCGGCGGGGAGCCGCTCGTGCGCCGGAATGTCATGTCGCTGGTCGAGAAGCTTGGCGCTCGCATCGGCGCGGGCGGACTGAAAGAGCTGACGTTGACCACGAATGGCAGCCAGCTGCCTCGGTTTGCACGCGATCTTGCGGCTGCCGGCGTGAAACGGGTCAACGTTTCGCTTGATACCCGCGACCCGAAGAAATTCCGTGCTATCACCCGTTGGGGGGACCTTTCCAAAGTCCTGTCGGGCATCGATGCTGCGCGCGAAGCGGGTCTCGCAGTCAAGATCAACATGGTGGCGCTTCGCGACGTGAACGACGGCGAAATACCGTCCATGATGGAATGGGCACATAGTTTGGGAATGGGTCTGACATTGATCGAAACCATGCCCATGGGCCAAATCGACGGCGATCGCGTAGCACAATATACACCCCTGTCGCTCGTCCGCGCCGATTTGGAACGGCATTACACGCTGCATGAAGACGAATATCGGACCGGAGGTCCGGCGCGCTATGTGCGTGTGGCCGAGACTGGGGGACGGCTCGGGTTCATCACGCCGCTGACGCATAATTTTTGCGAAAGCTGCAATCGTGTGCGGCTTACTTGCACCGGCACATTGTTCATGTGTCTCGGCCAGGATGACGCCGCCAATCTGCGCGCGCCGCTGCGCGGTTCGGATGATGACGCAAAACTCGTGGCGGCGATTGATGGTGCTATCGCGCGCAAGCCTAAGGGACATGACTTTGTGATCGATCGGCGCCATCGCGCACCAGCGGTCGCGCGCCATATGTCTATGACGGGCGGCTGATCCGATGGCTATCCCTGCCCTTCATTTCGTCGCGTCCGACGTGGCCGATGCGCAGGTGGCGCTGGAAACTATGCGCGCACGCTATGAAGACGCGGGGCCGGATGCCGCCGACGTGATCGTCGCTTTGGGCGGCGATGGCTTCATGCTTCAGACCCTTCACAAATTTCTGGGAACGAAGAAACCGATCTACGGAATGAATTTCGGTTCTGTCGGATTCCTGATGAACGAATTCAGCGAAGATAGGCTGGGCGAAAGGCTCGCCGTTGCCGAGCCGGCGCATATCCATCCGTTGCGTATGAAAGCGGTGACGACGTCAGGCGAAACCCGCAACGCGCTCGCTTTCAACGAAGTATCCCTTTTGCGCGAAACCCGGCAGGCGGCAAAAATCCGCATTGTGGTGGACGAGAAGACACGCATCGCCGAGCTGATCTGCGACGGCGTGCTTATATCCACGCCTGCAGGCAGCACAGCTTACAACCTCTCGGCGCACGGACCGATCCTGCCTATCGATGCGGCGCTGCTGGCGCTGACCCCCATCAGCGCTTTTCGCCCACGGCGCTGGCATGGCGCCTTGCTTTCGCATCGCGCGCGCACGCGCTTCGAGATTCTGGAACCGAGAAAGCGTCCGGTGAGCGCTGTGGCTGACGATGAAGAAGTGCGGAATGTCGCTAGCATTGACGTGGCTGAAGATCGCTCGATAGCAATGACAATGTTGTTCGACGCGGGCCATAGCCTGGACGAACGTATTCTCGCCGAGCAATTCGTCGACTAATGACGAAAGTCACCCATAAGGCTTTTTCAGCGCCGCGCCGATGCACAGTGAGCTAACCGACTGTACTATCTCTTCTTTTTACCAGCGGGCGACCGGTTCCTCTGATCGCTTTAGCTCGTCTTAAGCGGTTTACCTTAATTTGTCGTCGGTGAAGTATCCCTAAGTGCTTGATTTTGAATCTGGAAGCGGCGCTGCGAAGTAATCGATTTTTCCGGAAACGACGGGATGAGAAGGAGATTCCTTGCAAATTGGATTTGTGATTCTCTGGCTCTGAGGTGATTTGAGCGGAGCGGGGGGGATGCGTCCACGGGAACGGCGCCAGACGGGCCAGAGCGATCTTCTGCGCTCTCGGCTGGATGCGATCATCAACCTGAACCATGCGCTGGTGAAGCTGGCGCGGACGGTTGATTGGGGCTTCCTGGAAGAGCGGTTTGGAGCGGCCTACAGCGACAAGCCTGGCCAGCCACCGTTACCGACGCGGCTGATGGCGGGACTGGCGATCCTGAAGTACACGCACGATCTGTCCGACGAAGTTCTGTGCGAGCGCTGGGTGGAGAACCCTTATTACCAATATCTGTGCGGCGAAGAGTTCTTCCAGCACCATCTGGTGTTCGACCGTTCGTCACTGACGCGCTGGCGCCAGCGGATGGGCGAGGACAAGCTCCAGGCGCTGATCCAGGAGAGCCTCTCGGTTGCCACACGAACCGAGGCGATCAAGCCATCGCAGCTGTCACGGGTCATCGTCGATACGACGGTGCAGCCCAAGAACGTGATGTTCCCGACCGACGCCAAGCTCCTGAACCGGGCTCGCGAGATTTTGGTGCGGCTGGCCAGCAAGCACGGCGTCGATTTGCGCCAGTCCTATGTGCGGGTGGGCAAGTACGCCCTGATCAAGCATCAGCGCTATGCCCATGCCAAGCAGTTCAAGCGGGCCAACAGGTCCCTGCGGAAGCTCAAAACCTATCTGGGCCGCGTTATCCGCGACATCGCCCGCAAGATCGACGGCGACGAGGTGATGCAGCAGATTTTTGGGCGGTCTCTGTCGCTGGCCCGCACGGTGCGCGACCAGAAGCAGCATCAGCGCGGATACAAGGTCTACTCGCTTCACGCGCCGGAGGTGGAGTGCATCGGCAAGGGCAAGGCGCACAAGCCTTACGAGTTCGGCGTCAAGGTCTCCGTCGCAACGACGCTATCGCACGCCAAGGGCGGTCAGTTCGTCACGCATGTGAAGGCGATGCCGGGCAAACCTTACGATGGCCACACGCTGGCGGTGGTCATCCCAGAGATGGAAGCGCTCATCGGCAACACGATCGAGCGCGTCATCGCCGACAGGGGCTATCGCGGCCACAATGCGCCACCCGATTACAAGTCCCGTGTCTTCATCACTGGACAGAAGCGCCGCATGACGCCGGCGATCAAACGCGAGATGAGAAGGCGCTCAGCTGTCGAACCCGTTATCGGGCATCTCAAAGCCGAGCACCGCATGAATCGAAGCTACCTCGCACACCGTGCCGGCGATGCGGCTAACGCCGTCCTCGCCGCCGCCGGCTACAACTTCCGTCTCCTCATCAGGTGGCTGAAGCTTTTTTTGACCCGAATGTTCAGCCCCATGATCGCCGAGCTTCAGTTCAAAACCGCCTGAAAACCGAGTTCTTCACGGACGACTAATTTGTGCCGCGAACGGAAAAGGTGCGCTGGGTTTTCCGGTGCGACGGATGAGCGGCTACCGGTTTGATCGCCTGAAGATTCTCGTCATCGACGACAACCAGCACATGCGAAAGCTGGTCGTCACGATATTGCAGGCATTCGGCGCAGTTCAAATATACGAAGCCGTGGACGGACAGCACGCATGGGCGATGCTGCGCGACACCAACCCGGACGTCATCCTGCTCGACTGGATGATGGAAGGCATGTCAGGCCGCGACTTCGCGAAGATGATCCGCACTTCGGTCGCCAGCCCAAACCCTTACGTCCCCATTATCATGCTGACAGGCAACACCAGTCTCGATTGCGTGCGACAGGCTCGCGATGCCGGCATCAATGAATTTCTTGCGAAGCCGGTATCGGTCAAAGCCATTCTGACACGGCTTACGTCGGTCATCGAACACCCGCGACCCTTCGTGCGCACCCTAGTCTATTTCGGACCCTGCCGGCGTCGCCGCGGTCACGACGAATATCGCGGACCGGGACGCCAGGCAGAAGGCGATAGTGCCACCACGGACCTGAAAGAAGCATCTTGATTGAGGCGGAAAACGAATGGCGAAGCAACAACCAATAGAACTCTTCATGCCTCCCAACATGTTGAAGGCGAAAATCGGCGGCACGAATGTCGGTCTCGACACGAGCGCCATCAAGCGCGCCGAAGCCGCGATGGAAACGCTCAAGGCTGAATTTGGGGACTGGATAAACGCGGATGTTGCTTACCTTGGCGCCAGCCGCGATGCATATGCTGCGAACCCGGGTGAAACCGCGCATGGCGGCCTTTATCGCGCCAGCCACGATCTCAAAGGACAGGCGCTGACGTTCGAACATCCGATTGTGGCTCGCATAGCCTCGCCGCTCTGCAAACTGCTCGATGGGCCAAATGGTATCGCGCCCTTGCCGCTGATCGACGCGCACGTGAACGCCATTCGCGTTCTGGTTCGGCAAAATGTGAAGAATACGGCAGACTCGACGACAAGTGCCGTCGCGTCGGAACTCGAAGCGCGTGTGACCGAAATTCTCGCCGCGGCGGCACGCTAGCTACATTGCTTCGCGCAAAAACGTGGACGTCTGCGCATAGCCGGCGTCATCACGGATGCGCAAAATCGGACCCTCTGCGCCCTGCTCCACCCAAGGCGTCACGGTCAGCGGTGGTTTCGCGCGCGCCGCTTCGAGTGCCGCATTCACGTTCGCCGCTGGTGCAAGCTTCATCAGATTGAGCTTCGTCGGAAAGATCACATTCCATTTCTTGCGGTCGTTGATCGCGTCATTCGGCGTGATCCAGATCGAATCCACGGATTCCCGGCCGTCATGCCGCCCGGCGTGACCGGCCGGCGCAGCAGCGAGAAAGAAATGCGTGTCGAAACGCTTGGGCATGTTCGCAGGTGTGATCCAATGCGCGAAGTGGGCCAGTGCATCGCAGGCGATCGTCAGCTGCTCTCTGCGCAGCATGTCGAGCAGCGAAATCTCGCCCTTCTCCAGCGAGTGGCGATAGTGCTCAAGTGTTTCGAGGCGTTCGGTAGAAATGAAGTCTTTGCTTTCAGAATCACGCGCGAACAGGATTCCAGATTCCTCAAAGGCTTCGCGGATAGCTGCCGCGCCCAACCCGCGTATCTCAGCACTCCAGTCTTCCGCACCAACCGTGAATTCGGAAAGACCAGCGTCGAAATCGCTCTTGCTTGCCTTACCGCCCGGAAACACCAGGGCACCTGCCACAAAGTCGATCTGATGGTGACGTTTCACCATGAAAACTTCGGGTCCATTCGCGCTGTCTCGCGCAATAAGAATCGTGGCGGCCGGGACGGGAACGGCGACAGGCTTTGCCGGATCGGACATGCTTCCTCGCTGTTTTGCCCGAACTCTAACGGGTCGCCGCTACCGCCGTCACGCTCGTATCCATGATTATCGCAAGAATCCGCGCTTCCGTGACGGCAGCGCAGCCGATGCGGGAACGGCTTCATGGCGCTGTTTATGCAAACGCGCGTGACGCGGCGCAACGCTCCGTTAATGGCTGGACTGTTTCTCGGCGCCATCGGGTGACATGGATGCCAGCACGTCGATCACGTCGCTGGTTAGCGCAAAAGGCGCGTTCGGCAACCCATTTGTCGAAGCGAACGAACCGCCCATACCCATGCCATCCAACGTCTGAAACGCGGCCCATTGATCGGACGAATAACCGGACGACGAATTGGCCGTGACATAGGCGGCATTGCTTTTGGCTGGTGTGGGTAGCGCTGTGGAGGCCAAGACCTTGCTGCCCGAGGGTTGTTTCAATGCCCAATCATAAACTTCCTTCGCGGTCTTGGCCGTACCGTCAGCGTGATAGAACACGTTCTGGTTGGCATCTGCCGCGCCCGGGAAAGCAGCCGCTGCGTTAGCGTTCGGCTGACTCTGGCTCATGCGGATCAGTTTCGCCGCCGCATCCGTGCCAAGGAAATGCGCTGCGTATAGTTCGCCGTTGCAGACATTGTGGCCCAAAGCACCCTGAAGCTGCGAGCGGCACTGGTTGGCGAATTCGCCTTCCATCAGCGCCGAAGTCTGCGGATCGTTCCGCAGGGCAAGAATTGCCTGGCGGTCGGAGAAATTGTCCACATGGAAGCGGCCGTCCGAACCTTGCTGAATCTGGCCGGCATACGAGCCAAGGCCTTATTGCGCGCCATGCTGCTTGACCAGGCCGAGCCACGTCTGCTCACGAACTGGAAAAGGTCAGAAGCACTGGAAGTGCCTGCTTTTGCTGAAGATTTAAGGCCGGATTCGCGCGTGGCGGTGTCCAGCAGATAGTTGAAATCGGTGCCGGTCGCTGCGCTTGCCTGCTTCAAAGCGGCAAGAACATCGGTTCGGTTCGAAGTAGCGGTCGCGGCTTCTGCCAGCATGGTCGCAGGTTCTCCTGCCCACACTTTCGCAACAGCCGTGCCAATTCAAGCCAACTCATAAATTGGCGCGGAGCTTTTCGATAAGCATGTCTTTAACTCCTTGTTCATACGCCAACGGCACCCCCTGCCCCCAAACCGGCCCCGGCCACGCCGCATCACTCTTGTTGCGCGCGACGACATGGATATGCAGCTGCGGCACCATATTACCAAGCGCACCGATATTGATCTTGGCGGCTGCCGTCAGCGATTTGAGACCGCCGCCGGCTCGGTTCATTTCCTCGATCAGCACCATGCGCTCGGCGTGCTTGAGATCGTGAAGCTCGCTCGTACCCGCGCGGCGCGGCACGAGAATGAGCCAGGGATAGCGTGCGTCGTTCATCAACAGCACGCGCGACAGCGCCCAATCGGCTACCATCGTCGTGTCAGCTTCCAGCTTTGGGTGCAGACGAAATGAATCCATCGCCAATTCCCTCCCGCCTTGGGCATACTCGGCCAAGCGAGCGGGCGCCAGAGGGGACGAGGTTGCGGATCGGCATCATCGGCTGTGGAATTGCCGGTCAAACGGCTGCCATCGCGCTCGCCCGCGATGGGCACGCTGTAACCGTGATGGAGCGCTTCGAGCAAGCCAAGCCGATGGGCGCCGGGCTTCTCTTGCAGCCATCAGGATTGATTGTTTTGGATCGCCTTGGTCTTCGCCTGGCGGCGGAGAAATGGGGAGTGCCCGTCGTGCGGTCCTTTGGACGAACCCTTCACGGCCGCACAGTCATGGATCTGCGCTACGCGTGGCTGGGCGACGATGCACACGGCCTGGGCATTCATCGTTCCGCCTTGTTCGACGTGTTGCATGATGGATTGCGCGCATCCGGCGCGGAAATGCGCTTCGGATTCGATGTTGCGGAAATCATCGGTCTGGATGCGCCAGTGGTCACGTCCCGGAGCGGTGACAAAGAGGGCCCTTTCGACCTTCTCGTTGACTGCGGCGGCGCTCATGACGTTCTGCGGGGCACTCTTGGTTTGCGCGTTTCCGATGCGCTCTATCCATGGGGAGCGTTGTGGACTACCTGCCCGGATCGCTTGGGCGTATTTACGTCTGAACTACGCCAAGTCTATAACGGAGCACGAATGATGATCGGAATCCTGCCGATTGGACGGGTGCCTGGATCAGCGTTCGCTGGCAATCATGTCGCACTATTCTGGAGTTTGAAGCGTGCGGCTTACGAAGCCCAGAGAATGGCCGGCATTGATGCCCTGAAAACAAGAATTGTCGAGGCTTGGCCTAAGGCTAAAGTCATCGTCGACGAGGTTAGCAGCTTCGACCAATTTGCCCTTGCCACCTATCGCGACGTGCGGATGCCAATATGGCGAAATGACCGCGTACTTACTATCGGCGATGCAGCGCATGGCACGAGTCCGCAACTGGGTCAGGGTGCAAACCTCGCATTGATCGATGCAATCACTCTGGCGAGCGCCTTGCGCAAATCTTCCGGGATCGATTCTGCGCTTGCGTGTTACGAACGCATGCGGCGACCTCATATCCGCTATTATCAGATGATGTCGCGGGCCATGACGCCGGTTTTCCAATCGAACAGCCGCATGATCGGCTGGGCGCGCGATGCGCTCTTCGGTCCTATAGCGAAAACGCCCGGCCTTTCGCACATCATGCGAACCACACTCACGGGTGCGCGAAAATTTCCATTTGGATTGTGGTCGCCGCCAGGCTGACTAGCCGAAATGCGGCAGCGCGACATATCCCAATCGCCACGCTAGAAACACGCCATAAAGCCCATAACACAGCACGAGCAGTGCGCCATTCCATCGGGTCAGCCGCCACGATGTGATCATCAATGGCAGCAAAAGGACAGCAACACCGACCAGAACGTAGACATCCACGTGCGCGAAATCATGTGGAAGCGCGAAGGGATGAATCGCGGCGGCAAATCCCAGCACTGCCAGAATGTTGAATACGCTCGACGCCAGAAGATGCCCCACAGTGATGTTATCCCAACCGCGTCTCGATATGCCGAACACGACCACCATCTCGGGTAATGCGGTTGCGAGCGCCACGATTGTCAGACCCGTGATGGCTTTCGACATATGCAGTAGTGGGGCAAGTACGAGCGCTCCGTCCACGAGACAGCGCGCGCCGAACAACAGCGACACAGCTCCCAACGCCAGAAGAAACAGATTTACAGTCGCGGAATGATTGTAGTCGCGGCACTGCGCGCGTGCTTCGGATACCGAAAGGTGCGCCGATCTGCGCCAATCTGTGATGAACGAGACGACAAGGTAGATCGCAAAGCCACCCAGCAACGCGAACCCGGCATGCTGAGTGAATGCGAACAGCACGACGATGCCAGCCAATGCGATACTGGCCAGCAGCAATGCACCGCCGTCGCGGAAAGCAATCTTCGGCGGGCTGGGCAACGGACGAACAAGCGCGCCGAGGCCCAGAACAAGAAGGAGATTGATGATATTGCTGCCAATGACGTCGGCGACGCCAAGTTCGGGCGCTTTTGCCGCTACCGATTGCAGGACCACCGAAAACTCCGGCGCGGAGGTCGCCGCAGACACGACAAACAAGCCAATCAGCAAGGGTGAAAGACCCGCCGCCTTAAACAAACCGATACCGCCGCGCAGCAGCAACTCACTGCCTAAGAACAGCAGCAGCACGCCAACCGCGACAAACGCATACGCCATAAATCTTACTTAACGCCCGCTTCCCGGCCACAACTCACTAGCAAGCACATCGGCGTCCAGTTGACATTGCTTTTGGTTAAAAACGCTTGGGATCAAAAGCACGAATTTCGGCAACGGCCGTTGCGCTCAAAATGAGACGGCTCATGGTTTCTGCAACTGCTGGTGCAATCAGAATGCCACTTCGGAACTGTCCAGTTGCAACAAAAAGCCCTTTTACGGCCGTTTCGCCGAGGATTGGCAGATCGTCCGGTGTGCCGGGACGAAGCCCAGCCCAGTGCTCGCTCACCGCCCACCCGGCGAGCGCCGGCATGAGACCCGTGGCTTTTTCCAGCAACCAATTTGCTCCCTCATCGGTGAGGCTGGTGTCGATGCCGATGTGTTGGACGGTTGCGCCAACAAGGACGCGACCAGCGCGCGGAACGAGATAGACGCTGTTGCCCCAGACCACGTGATTGGGGAGCGCAACACCGGTCGGCGGTGTCAGCGCAACCATTTCGCCTTTCACGGGAATGACCGGCGGCGAAGTGCCCGCCGGCATTTCGATTTCCTCGGACCACGCGCCCGCCGCGACCACGACGGCATCCGCATGATGTAAAGCAAAGGGCGTGCGCGCACCGATGACGATGCCGGATTCGCTTTCAATTTTCACGACGGCTTCGTTGACCAGCAGCTTTCCGCCCGCGCGCGTGAAAGTGCGCGCTAGTGCAGTACCGAGCGCACGATTGTCCACCTGCGCTTCCTCGGTATCCCAGAGCGCACACGCGATGTTCGCTCCCAACAGCGGTTCGGCGGCGCGTGCTTCTTCGGTGGCAATTAACTGGGGCCTATGATCGGCTGCCGTGTTCGAATTCGCGCGACGCGCGAGTGCATCAGCCTCATCTGCGGTCAACGCGACCATTAGCGTGCCGTCACGCTTGTATCCGATGCTGCGCCCTGATTGCGCTTCAAGTTCGGTCGCGAAGGCGGGCCAAAGATTGGCGGACAACCGCGCGAATTTCGCTTCGTCAGAATCCGAATCGCCGGACTCTGCCGTCGGAGCAATCATGCCGGCCGCGGCCCAAGTCGCGCCCCGCCCCGGTTGCGCGCGTTCCAGAACGGTTACGTCTGCGCCGGCCTGTGCGAGGCGCCATCCGATACCAAGTCCCGCAACACCGGCACCGACGATGACGACTTTCATGATTGATCGGCCCGCGCGAGAGCCGTGGCGATGTAAGAGCCGGCCGCGGCAAAACTCGCCAAACCACCGGTATAGGCCAACAGGCTGAACTGGTTCGGCTCAAGACAAGCGAGCGTGAACGCTGCGAAGATGATCGCGCCGGTCAAGCTTGCGGCGCTTCGATTGTGGGAAACGGGAGCGCGCTGGACGGAAATCTGCGCAAACGCCAGCGTGCTGGCCGCCAATACGACAAGAGCAAGCATCAAGAAACTCGATGCGAGCGCACGCGACGGGTCGCCGAGCGCGAAGCCGAAAGCCAACAAGCCATAGACAATCAAATCGAAGGCAAAACCGAAATAGGCGCTAGCCGGGTGATCTTTTCTCCCTCGCCCTCTACCGAGCAGCGCGCAAATCCTGCTGAGTGTAAAAACAACGAGGCCAAAGATATAGCTGTGCCGGGCCAGCAAAGCGGCAGCCCCGGTTCCCAGCAACAACGAGCCCGCAATCAGCCAGCCCGGCCGGATGCCGGCACCCGACAGTTGCGTCGCCACTTTTTCCAGTACGGGATCGATAGATTTACGAAGTATTTCGTCGAACATGACCGCCAATCGCAGTGTCGCTGAAACATTTGGGCGTTCCTGCGCGAATGTTCCGGCATGCGGCAGATGGACATTTCACCCGCAGCCGGTCAAGCGCATTCCCGGCGTGACCTGGATAGCGGCTCTGCCTATATTCTCTCAAGCAAAACGGAGGCTTCTCATGGAAAAGGCCACATTCGGCGCGGGGTGTTTCTGGGGCGTGGAGCATTTTTTTCGTGAGGTCCCCGGCGTGAGCGACGTCGTGTCCGGCTATGCTGGCGGCAAGGGTGACAAGCCCAACTACCGCCAAGTTTGCACGGGCATGACGAATCATGCCGAGGTCGTGGATGTGACGTTCGATCCGGCGAAGGTTTCCTACGCCACCCTCGTTGATCTGTTCTTCAAGATGCATGACCCGACGACGCTCAACCGCCAAGGGCCTGATGTGGGCACGCAATACCGTTCCGTTATCTTCACCCACTCTCCGGAACAGGCGCGGGCGGCGAAGGAGCGCTTGGATGCAGCGGCCTCGTCGGGCCGTTACAAGCGGCCTATCGTGACCGTGATCGAACCCGCGCAGACGTTCTGGCCCGCCGAGGACTATCATCAGCGTTATTTCGAGAAGAACCACGGCCACTCATGCCATGTCACTTATGCGGAGGTCGCGAGCCAATGAAATTGTCGAGGGGAATTGCGGGGGCAGCGGTCGTCATGGCAATGGGATTTACGGCGACGGCATCTTACGGGCAGTTGTCACGCGGAGATCGTTATAGCGGCGCGCCATGGGCGACGCGCTCGCCTGTGATCGCACAGCACGGAATGGCTGCGACCGAGCAACCGCTCGCGTCGCAGATCGCTATCGACATTCTCAAAAAAGGCGGCAGCGCGGTGGACGCTGCGATTGCGGCAAACGCGGCGATCGGCCTGATGCAGCCTGTGCTGAATGGCATCGGCGGCGATATGTTCGCCATCGTTTACGATCCCAAGACGCATAAACTTTACGGCTATAACGGCTCGGGCCACTCCGCAATGGGCCGCGATCTGGCGAAAATGACTGCCGAAGTCGAAGCCGCTTACAAAAAAGCAGGCATGACTCCGAAACCGCATATCCCGTCGGTCGGCTCTTTGCCTATCACTGTGCCCGGCGCGGTTGATGCGTGGTTCGCGCTGCATCAGAAATTCGGCAAGCTGCCGATGACCGAAGATCTCGCGCCGGCCATCGGGTACGCGACGAATGGCTTTCCCGTGACAGAATTGATCTCCGTCTATTGGAAGGGCAACATGGCAGCCTTCCAGAAAATGAACGGGCTGATCGAAGAGTCGGACAACGCGCGGCACACCTACATGCCGAACGGGCACACGCCGGAACAGGGTGAAATCTTTAAGAACCCCGATCTCGCAAACACGCTGACAATGATCGCCAAGGGCGGACGTGACGCCTACTATAAAGGTCCCATCGCCCACACCATCGACGCCTATTTCAAGCGCATCGGCGGGGATCTGCGTTATGAGGATTTCGCGGCGCATCACGGCGAATGGGTGACGCCGCTGACCGTCAATTATCGTGGCTACGACGTGTATGAACTTCCGCCCAACGGCCAAGGCGCCGCCGCGTTGCAGATGCTGCAAATTCTTAAAGGCTATGACCTGAAAAAGATGGGCGCGGGGTCGGCGGATACGCTGACCGCGATGCTAGAAGCCAAGCGGCTCGCTTACGAAGACCTCGCCAAATGGTATGCCGATCCGGCGTTTGTGCACGTGCCGATGAAGGGGCTATTGTCAGATGCCTATGCCGACGAGCGCCGCAAACTGATCGACCTCAAGCACGCCAATCCCGATCTTGGGCCGGGCGATCCCAAACTGCATGACGGCGACACGATCTATCTGACCACGGCCGACAAGGATGGGATGATGGTCTCGCTGATCCAGTCGAACTATCGCGGCATGGGATCGGGCCTTGTGGCCGATGGTTTGGGCTTCATGTTCCAGGATCGCGGCGAGCTCTATTCGCTCAATCCGAAGGACGCAAACGTCTACGCGCCCGGCAAACGCCCCTTCCAGACGATCATCCCCGGCTTCGTGATGAAGGATGGCCAGCCCTTCCTGTCATTCGGCCTGATGGGCGGCGATATGCAGCCGCAGGGCCATATGCAGGTCCTCACCGACATCATCGATTTCGGGATGAACGTGCAGGAGGCCGACGACGCTGCGCGCTGGCGCCATTACGGCGGCGCCGAGCCGACCGGCGAACCATCAACCGGGATCGGGACGGTCGAAATGGAATCCGGCTTCGACCCGACGGTGAAGGCCGAGCTGGAAAAGCGCGGCTACAAGATCGTTGGTGGCACCGGTAATTTTGGCGGCTATCAGGCGATCATGTGGGACGCAAAGAACCGCGTCTATTGGGGCGCATCCGAGATGCGCAAAGACGGCCAGGTGATCGGCTACTGACCACGCGCATTCCTGACCGTGAAGCTGGCATTAAGTTTCGCGCCGCCCGCGAATAGGAGCGTGACAGGAACGGCGGCGCCCGCTTTCAGCGCCGGTGTCGGATTCGTGCACATCAGATGATCACCGCCGGGTGCGAATTTCAGATCGCTGTCCACCGGGATCGCGACGCTCGGCATATGTATCATGGCACTCATGCCGCCTTTGTCTTCGCTCTTATGCAGCATGAGCATGCCGCAAGCGGATGACTCTGCCCCGATCAGCGTAATCGGGCTCTTGCCGCCGTTGTGTAGTGTGAAATATCCACCAGCCGGGAGCCCAGCCGGCAAATCGCGGAACCACGCGTCTTTTGCAGTCACATCGGCTGCATAGGCCGACGTGGCCGCCGCTATTGTCGCGACGAACAGAAAACTAAGAACCCGTGCGCGCATTTTCGGCTTTCTCCTCGTTCAGACGCATGTTTACCAGCACCACGATCATCGCAGCAAAGCTGGTGAGCGTTCCCGGCAGCCAGATGATCAGCCCGCCATAGTGCTGGTCATTCAACGCCGTGAAATCCAGAACCCGGCCGCAAATTTTATAGACCGGATAGTAATCCGTCATCGAGAGCGAAAGGATCGCGCCCAACACCATCTGCGGCAATTCGATCAACAGGATCATCAATGCGCGCATCAGCGGCGACAGCCGCGCGGGCGGCTTTGGACGCGGGTCCAGCACAAGCGACCAGAACATGATGCCGTTAATCGCCATCGTCCAGTTCATCAGATCGTAGAGATCGCGGTCCAGCATCACCCGCGTATGAATTTCGGGAATGAGCCAGAAATACAGTAACCCAACGAACAGCACCGGCGCCACCGCCGGGTGTTGAAGAAAATTCAGCAACGCGCGGATCGGTCGCGCGTCGAGCATGAGCTTGAGAAAATCCGGCATACCGGCGCGGATCACCCGCCCACTCGCACCCAGCGCGATCAGAAAGGCTCCCGCGTGATGCAAAACGAAATGCGCCCAGCGATGCACAAAAAACATATGTAGCGCGTAATAGTCGATGTGGGTTTGCAGAACGGCGTAGATTGAAAGCACGCCCAGCACAAAACTCACGTTGCGCCATAACGCCGGACGCATAGCTTTGGGCAGCACGCCAAGCCCACGGAAAAACCAGGCGAGCGCCAGCCCGGTCGCCAGAAATTCCGGCCAGGAGAATTCCCACGGCATCCAGAACGGAAGGTCTGCTGGGTAGTGGTCGCACAAAACATACAGAATCGCACCCAGCGCCAGAAGAGCCGCATAGCCGAGCCAGCCGCTTAGCGGTTTCGCATCCGGAGAAGATTGGGCAAGCGCCGTCATCATAGCGCAAAATGGCGAGGCCACAGGCCGCCATCCAGAGGCGTTTGGTCACAGCGCCGCGAGCGTTGTCAGAATCGCCATGCTCCGTGCTATTTCACCTGCATGAAACGGCTAACAGCGCTGACATTTTTTCTGCTCCTCGCCGCCTGTGGCCGAGACGAAACACGGCACGGCGTGACGGACATCACTGGCGTCATGCCCGATCTGCAATTCGCGATGACGCGCGCCAATGACAGCGCGTTCGTCACGGCAAAAGACTATCGCGGCAAATCGGTCTTGCTATACTTTGGTTATACGCATTGCCCCGACGAATGTCCGACGACGCTCGCCAATCTTGCGAGTGTGCTGAAAAGGCTCGGACCAAAGGCAAATGGCGTGCGCGTGCTGTTTGTCAGTGTCGACCCCAGGCGCGATACGCTGCCCGTTCTCAAATCCTATGTGAACGTGTTTGCGCCGCAGATCGATGGTTTGCGAGGAACGGACAACGCCGTCGCCTCGCTCGCGAGGCGCTACCGCGTTCTTTACAGCGTGACGCCGGCATCAGGCAGCCGCGACACCGAGGTGATGCACTCCGATTCTGTTTTTGTGTTCGACTCGAATGGTCGCGCGCGTGAGGTCATGACATCCACAGACGACGCGAAGACCGTTGCGCAGGACGTGGCCCAACTCATGCGCTGACCTCACATGTGCAAGACTTTGCCGTCGGCTGCCAAAACAGCTTCATGCATCATTTCGGATAGCGTGGGATGCGGGAAAATCGTGTCGCCCAATTCCGCGTCCGTCAGTTCGCCATTCTTCGCGATGGCGTAACCCTGGATCAATTCGGTCACTTCGGCGCCGATCATATGGGCGCCCAATAGCTCGCCGGTTTCCGTATCGAATACGGTTTTTACAAAGCCTTCCGCTTCGCCCAGCGCGATAGCCTTGCCATTGCCGATGAACGGGAAGCGGCCGACTTTGACCTTGCGGCCGCCCGCCTTGGCTACGGCTTCCGTCATGCCGATGCTCGCGACTTGCGGCCAGCAATAGGTGCAACCCGGCACTTTCGACGTATCGAGCGGATGCACGCCCTTCACGCCCGCAATGCGTTCCGCAACGATTACGCCTTCATGCATGCCCTTATGCGCGAGCCAGGGCGGGCCAACCAGATCGCCAATGGCCCAGATACCTGGCACGCCGGTCGCGCCCCATTCATCGATGACAACATGAGTCTTCTCGACCTTGATGCCGACCTGTTCGTAGCCATTGTTCTCAACATTTCCGACGATGCCGATGGCCAGGATAACACGGTCTACCGTCAGGGTTTCCGTCTTGCCGTCTTTTGCTTTCAGCGTAGTGATGACGTTGTCGGTGCCTTTCTGCAATTTCTCGACGGTCGTGGATGTTTTGATCTTCATGCCCTGTTTGATGAAGGCTTTGGCAGCGAATGCAGACACCTCCTCATCTTCTACCGGCAACACGCGATCCAGGACTTCCACCACGGTCACGTCGCTGCCCAGCGTGCGATAGAAACTCGCAAATTCGATCCCGATGGCGCCGGAACCGATAACCAGCAGGGATTTCGGAAATGCGGGGGGCACCATCGCTTCGCGATAAGTCCAGATCAGCTTCCCGTCAGGTTCCATGCCGGGAAATGTTCGCGCCCGCGCGCCAGTCGCGAGTACGATGTTCTTGGCTTCGACTTCTGCGTTTTTCCCATCCTTCGCGACGGCGATCTTGCCTTTCCCAGCAAGTTTTGCCTCGCCCGTGATGACTGTGACCTTGTGCTTCTTCATCAGGAAGGCGACACCGTTGGAGAGTTGCTGCGACACCTTGCGCGAGCGCTCCACGATCTTTGCGATATCGAATTTGAGATTGTCGGCCGAGAAGCCAAACTCGTCCAGCCGGTGCATCAGGTGCCAGATTTCCGACGAACGCAGCAGGGCTTTCGTTGGAATGCAGCCCCAGTTCAGGCAAATGCCCCCAAGCCGGTCGCGTTCGACAATGGCCGTCTTAAGACCGAGTTGCGACGCACGAATGGCGCAGACATATCCCGCGGGTCCGGAGCCAATCACCACCACGTCATAGGATTCAGCCAAAGGGATCTCCGAAGAAACTGAGCGCCAGCACGCCGCCGATCGCAGGAAAGAGAAAGAAACACGTGTAGATGAACGAGATGAACCCAAATTTGACCGTCGTCCAGAACCAGCCCTGTTCGTAGAACCGCTTCATGGCGATGAAGATATAGACGCTTAGCACCGCGAAGGTGAGCCACGCCACCGTTCCGCCGGACAGAATTTGCGTGAGACCAACATCAACAATCAGGGCAACAAAAAGAAACGCATGCACCGTAAACGAAAATATCAGGTGATCGACAAAATAGAATTTCCGGTGCTGCCGCCAATAAAAGAGAAACAGCGTGAATGCATACAGCGGCAACAGCAGAAACAGCATTCGCGGGATCCAGGTCGTCAGCGGGCCGTTCAGCGCCGCTGGATCCGAAGCGACCCGCTGCAGATTGCTGAAAACATTTCTATCAATCCAGCTTTTGAATGCCTTCTCTTTCCTGCTGTCGACTTTCTTGTTCGCTTGGGCAGCCTTATCGATCTGCGTCTCGATGTGCGGATGCGCCAACCAATACCGCTGCGACGGGGTGAGCCTAGAATGATACGCACCGATGCGTGAGAAGAAATGGAAGTCGGTGGAGTAACTCACCGGGCCGCCAAGTTCTGTCGCCTCCGCCTTCGGGATTTCGGTGAAGGGCTTAATAAAACGTTGTTTCGGGCCCCCCGGATCATAGGCTTTGTTAGTGATGTAGTACCGGCCACTCTTGTCCATCGTCACTTTCACCGGCGTGGCCGACACTTCCATCTGGACAAGCGCCAACCCCGTCATGCTTAGGATCAGAAAGAAAATCAGGGAGACGAAAAAATAGAGGCGCAATGCCGGGACGTAACGCTGCGTTCGGCCCTCGCGGAACGCTTTGGGGATTTCACCCGGCTCGACCAGCAGCGCGATCGCCGTGCGCAGGATGCGGCTATCGAAACTGACGATGTCTTCGACGAGGTCCCTGACCAACCCCCAGACCGAGCGGCGATGGGTGTCGCGCTCTTGCCCACACACCGCACAATAGGCAGCGATCGTCGGTGCCTCGCAATTCGCGCATTTTCCAGTCTCGTGGCCGCGCTCGGCCAATGCGGACGCGGCGATTTCCACCGCTGCGGCGCCTCCTGTTTCCAGAATAACTTCCAGATCGCTCATGTTCGCCGCCGATTATAGCAGCATTGAGGACGGTTCTTCGATGAAACCCTTGAACGCCTGCAGGAAGCGGGCGCCCATTGCGCCGTCGATCACGCGATGATCGCAGGACAGCGTAACCGTCATCATCATCGCCGTTTTCAGGATCCCGTTCTGAACAACCGGACGCTGCTCACCCATGCCGACGGCCAGAATGGCGGCCTGCGGTGGGTTGATGACGGCGGTGAAGTCCTTGATGCCGAACATGCCGAGATTGGAAATCGAGAATCCGCCGCCCTCATATTCCTGCGGCTTCAGCTTCTTCGTGCGAGCGCGCTCGGCAAGTGATTTCACTTCATTGGAGATAACCGCCAGGCCTTTCTCCTCTGCGCGGAAGACGATGGGCGTGATAAGACCAAAGTCAAGCGCCACGGCGATACCGATGTCAGCATGCTTGTGGCGCAACATGGAATTTTCGGTCCAGCTTGCGTTTGCGGCCGGCACGCGCATGAGCGACAGCGCGCAGGCCTTCACGACAAAATCATTTACCGAGAGCTTGTAGCCGTTTTCTTTCGGCGAACGCTCGTTCAACTTCGCGCGCGTTTCCATCAACGCATCGATATTGCAGTCGATGGTCAGGTAGAAATGCGGAATAAGGGTCTTGGCCGAGGTGAGGCGCTTGGCGATGGTCTTCTGCATCGAATCATGCGGGATCTCTTCGTAGTCCTCAGGCTTGTAGAACAGCTTTGCGTCGGCCAGCGGCGTGATACCGGGGATCGCTGCGGAAGCAGGGGTTGTCTGCGGCGCATCGGGTTGTGGCTTCGCAGGGATTTTCGCGGCGCGGGATTTTTGCGCGGCTTCTACATCTGCTTTCACAATGCGGCCGCGCGGTCCTGAGCCGCCGACGGCAGAAATATCGACGCCCGCTTGCGCCGCGATCTTCCTGGCGAGCGGCGATGCGAAGACGCGATGTTCCGTGGCCGCTGGAATGGATTTGGCCGCCTCTGCAAGTTTAGGTGGTTCGGCTTGTTTGGGGGCTTCAACTTTCGCTGCAGGTTTCGCCTCCGCTTTTGGAGCGGGTCCCGGTTTCTTCGTTTCCTGGGCGATAGCGTCCTTGATAGACGCCATGGCGGCCGGAATATCGGCAGGCACTTTTTCGCCTTCGCCGACGAGCACTGCGATGGGCGCGTTGACCTTCACGCCTTCAGTACCCTCCGGCACGAGTATCTTTCCGATGCGGCCCTCATCAACCGCCTCGAATTCCATCGTCGCCTTGTCGGTTTCGATCTCGGCGAGGATGTCGCCCGATTTCACTGTATCGCCTTCCTTGACCAGCCATTTGGCGAGCTTGCCCTCTTCCATCGTGGGCGAAAGCGCAGGCATGAGGATGTTGGTCGCCACTAATTGCTCTCCAGCGCGGCCAGATTATCGGCGTTCTGTTCCCAATGGGTGCCGTCAAATTCGGTGGTTACGACCGATGAGAACTCCTCTGCATTCAGGCAACGGAAATTGACGCTGTAGCCGTCCGGATGCGAACGCGGAACATAGAAAGATTTGATGCCGCAGACAGAGCAGAACAGATGCTTCGCGGCGCCGGTATTGAATGTATAAGCCGTCAGTGCTTCTACGCCGCGAAGGAGATGGAAATGCGTCTTGGAGACGATGAGGTGCAGATAACCCGTCTTGCGGCAGATGGAGCAATTGCACTCGATCAGCTCGACTTCGCCGGGCGTGTTCACTTCGAACATCACTGCGCCGCAATGACAGCCACCCTTCTTCCAGCCCATCGGTGGTTTCTTGTGCTTCGCCATCGCGTTCAATCCCGATAGCAGACGGCCTTCGCCGCCGCGACGATATCTTCCACGTGAGGAAGCGCAAGCTTTTCAAGGTTGGCCGCGTAGGGCATTGGGACGTCCCTGCCCGTCACTTTCGTCGGCGGCGCGTCGAGATAATCGAACGCTTCCGAAACCACGACAGAACAAATCTCCGAACCGATGGAGCAAACTGGCCAGCCCTGCTCCACCGTGACGAGGCGATTCGTCTTTTTGACGGATTCAATGACAGTCGCGGTGTCGAGCGGACGCAAAGTACGCAAATCGATCAGCTCGGCGTCAATGCCTTCGGCGGCCAACTTCTCCGCCGCCTCGATGATCATGCCGACGCAGATCGAGTGGGCGACGAGTGTGACATGCGCGCCCTGCTTCACCACGCGCGCCTTACCGATGGGTACGACATAATCGTCCAGCTTCGGCACCGGGAAGGAACGGCCGTAAACGATTTCGTTTTCGAGGAAAATCACCGGATTGGGATCGCGGATCGCGGCCTTCAGCAAGCCCTTCGCGTCGGCCGCGAAATACGGTGCGATCACTTTCAAGCCGGGGATGTGTGCGTACCAGCTCGAATAATCCTGGCTGTGCTGCGCGGCCACGCGCGCGGCGGGGCCGTTCGGTCCACGAAACACGATGGGGCAACCCATCTGCCCACCGGACATGTAGCGCGTCTTGGCCGCCGAATTGATGATCTGGTCGATGGCCTGCATCGCGAAGTTGAAGGTCATGAACTCGACGATGGGCCGCAACCCGCCGAACGCCGCGCCAACGCCGAGACCGGCGAAGCCATGCTCGGTGATCGGCGTGTCGATCACGCGCATCTCGCCGAATTCATCGAGAAGGCCCTGCGAGATTTTGTACGCGCCCTGATATTGCGCGACTTCCTCGCCCATCAGGAACACAGTCTGATCGCGGCGCATTTCTTCGGCCATCGCGTCGCGCAGCGCTTCGCGCACCGTCATGGTGACGAGTTCCGTACCTTCCGGAACATCGGGCTCGGACAGACTTGATTGCGCGGCTAGCGCAGCGGGAGCCGCGGCAGCTTTCGGCTCCGCGACTTTTTCAGCCGGCACTTTCTCTTCCGGCTTCGGCGCGGGTGGTGCTTTTACTTCCGTCGCAGCGACCGGTTTCGCCGTTTCACCGTCGCCGGCCATTTCGGCGATCGGTTGATTGACCTTCACGCCTTCGGTGCCTTCGGGCACAAGGATTTTTCCGATGCGCCCTTCGTCAACCGCTTCGAATTCCATCGTCGCTTTGTCGGTTTCAATCTCGGCGAGGATGTCGCCCGACTTCACCGTATCGCCTTCCTTGACCAGCCATTTGGCGAGTTTGCCCTCTTCCATCGTGGGCGAAAGCGCAGGCATGAGGATCTGGACAGACATCAAGCCAAGATATCCGTGTAGAGTTCATTCGGCGCGGGCTCCGGGCTTTCGCTGGCGAATTCGGACGCTGTGTTCACGATGGCGCGGATGTCCTTATCCATCGCTTTCAGATCGTCTTCCTTCACCGCGCCGCGCTCGATCAGCCGCTGGCCGTAATGTTCGATGGGATCGCGCTTCTCGCGCACGCTCTGCACTTCTTCGCGTGTGCGATATTTCGCCGGATCGCTCATCGAATGGCCGCGATAGCGATAGGTTTTCATCTCCAGAATGATCGGGCCATTGCCTTCGCGGCACCAGGCGACGGCCTTTTCGCCGGCGGCATGAACGGCCTCGACATCCATGCCGTCAACCTGTTCACCCTGAATGTTGAACGACGCCCCGCGCTTGTAGAAATGCGTCTCCGCGCTGGAGCGTTCCACGCTCGTGCCCATGGCGTATTGATTATTCTCGATCACATAAACGACAGGCAGCTTCCAAAGCTCCGCCATGTTGAAGCTTTCATAAACCTGGCCCTGATTGGCGGCGCCATCGCCGAAATAGGTCAGGCACACCGCGCCGTTCTTTTTGTATTTGTTCGAGAACGCCAAGCCCGTGCCGATCGGCACCTGTGCGCCGACGATGCCGTGACCGCCATAGAAGTGCTTGTCCGTCGAGAACATGTGCATCGAGCCACCCTTGCCCTTGGAGTAGCCCGTCTCGCGGCCGGTGAGTTCGGCCATGACGCCCTTGGCATCCATGCCTGTCGCGAGCATGTGGCCGTGGTCACGATAGGCGGTGATGACCTGATCGCCTTCTTTGAGCGCAGCCTGCATGCCAACGACCACGGCTTCCTGTCCGATATAGAGATGGCAGAACCCACCAATCAGACCCATGCCGTATAGCTGTCCCGCCTTCTCCTCGAAGCGGCGGATCAGCAGCATGTCGCGATAGAACTTCTTTTGCAGATCGGCCCTGGGGGCCTTGTCGGGCTCCGCTTTGGCCGCCGGCTTGGCGTTCGCCATGAGTTACAGGCTCCTCTCACGCCCAGCCGGGCTGAGCGCGGTTTTGGCAAGGGACAGCCATTTTAGCAAGCTATGACGGTTTGTCAGGAAAACCTGAAGGAACCGCGCCTAATGCCGTTCGCGCGGAACCGCGACCTGACCGGGCGCATTGTTCGTCATCTGGTCACGGGCGACCTGTTCCACCATGTCGGGATCGACATGACCGGGTTCCAGAAGATCGATGCGATGCTGCAAGTGCATATGGTCGGCTTTGAGCAACGCAAGCTTCTGGTTCTCGACGGCTAGTTGCGCGTTCACGGCGCCAAGCGCGTGATAGCCGCGGGCCCCGAACACGGCGTAATAACCAAAATAGGCAATGACCGCGGTGAAGATCGCCGGGATGATCGAAGCACCAAAAAAACGCGTCACGCTACGTCTGATTCGCATGAGAAAGAACGAATCACAGACTGATTCGTCCGGTCAAGCGAAAAGCAGAGTCAAATCATAAATTTACGAATCTGAATCACAATAAGTTCCGCGTTTACTTTTGCGCGAGAACTTCTTCGATCGTCTCGATGCCTTCGGGACTATGGATCCAGTCCTCCGCAGCCTTCTGCGTGGCGAATTGCTGGGCGACGCGATGCGGCTTCACGCGCCCTTCAATCGGCACAAAAACCTCGAAGGTTCCCTCAAAACGCGTGTCTTTGGTCTCGGCGGCATAAGCCTGCGGCTTGGTGAATTTGTTCTTTTTCATTTTGACCTGCCATTCCTGTTGGTTGCAGCCCGGCGTCACGAGCGCAGAACGCTGCGGCCGGCGTAAATCGCCTGATCGCTCAGCTGTTCCTCGATCCGCAGAAGCTGATTGTATTTCGCGAGCCGATCCGAACGCGCGAGCGAGCCCGTCTTGATCTGTCCGCAATTGGTCGCGACCGCGAGATCCGCGATGGTGGTGTCCTCGGTTTCGCCGGACCGGTGGGACATAACCGAGCGGTAACTGGCGCGGTTCGCCATATCTATGGTCTCAAGAGTTTCGGTCAAAGTCCCGATCTGGTTGACCTTTATAAGAATGGCGTTTGCGGTCTTCCGATCGATGCCCTGTTGCAGCCGCTTGGTGTTGGTGACAAAGAGATCGTCTCCAACAAGCTGCACATTCTTGCCGATAGCCTGCGTGAGCGCGGCCCAACCTTCCCAATCATCCTCCGCCATGCCGTCTTCGATGGAGACGATAGGATAGCGCGCGCATAGCTCCTCATAGACTTTCACCATGCCCGCCGGATCGAGCGTCTTTCCTTCACCTTCAAGCACATACTTGCCCTTCTTGAAGAATTCGCTTGAAGCAGGATCGAGTGCCAGCATGACATCTTCGCCGGGCTTGTAGCCGGCTTTCTCGATGGACTTCACGATAAAGCCCAACGCCTCGTCGGCACTCTTCAGGTTGGGCGCGAAGCCGCCTTCGTCGCCCACATTGGTGTTGTGGCCGGCGTCGTGCAGCGCCTTCTTGAGGGTGTGAAACACTTCCGCGCCCATGCGCAGCGCCTCGCGAAACGTGGCGCCACCCACCGGCACGATCATGAATTCCTGGAAGTCGATCGGATTATCGGCATGGACACCGCCATTGACGATATTCATCAACGGCACCGGCAAGACGCGCGCCGTTGGGCCGCCAACATAGCGATAGAGCGGCTGCCCCGCCGCGATCGCCGCCGCCTTCGCGACGGCCAGTGAAACACCCAGAATCGCGTTGGCGCCGATGCGGCTCTTGTTCGGTGTGCCGTCGAGCTTGCACATCATGCCATCGATACGAGTTTGCTCTTCGGCATCCAGGCCGCAGATGGAGTCGAAGATCTCGGTGTTGACGGCGGCAACGGCTTTTTCGACACCCTTGCCGCCATAGCGTTTGCCGCCATCGCGAAGTTCCACAGCTTCGTGCGCGCCAGTCGAAGCGCCGGAGGGGACGGCGGCGCGGCCCAGCGAGCCGTCTTCCAGCCGCACATCCACCTCGACCGTCGGGTTCCCGCGGCTATCCAGAATCTCACGTCCGGTCACGTCCACAATGGCAGTCATGAAATCTCCGTAAGGCCAGCCGCAATTGCCGGGCGACTTCTAGGCGATGGGTTCCGCGGCTTCAACTGTGCCATCAAGCCGCCACAAAGGACCGCCAGAGACGGCCTTGGAGGAGCGCATAATCTAAAGTTGGAGTACCACATGCGTTTATCCACCCTCGCCTTTTCGGCGCTTATCCTTGCCGCTCCCGCCTCAGCCTTCGCCCAGCAGGGCGGGGGCATGCATGGCTTTTTCACCCCTGAACAGCGCGAAATGTATCGCGAGACACAGGGCTCAAACATGGACTTCAAGTCCATGACGGACGACCTGCGCCACGCCAAGATGCAGGAAATGCGGGCGAAGTTCATGGCCATGAGCGATGCCGACAAGGCCAAGCTCAAAGCCGACATGCAGGCGAGGTTCGATTCGCTCTCTGCGGACCAGAAGAAGATCGTCGAGCAGAAGATCGCCGAACATGAAGCTGAGCGTCAGCAAAGAATGCTGGGCGGCGCCTCGCAGTAAGCCGCCTTTGGCTGCGCCGTCGCGGAGGAACGCCCGCGGCGGTCTGCGCCCCATGCCGAATCCGGCTAGGGTGTTCCTACGACATCGGCGCACACACGCGCCATGCGAAGGGGACACATGATGCACACCGTACCAGCCACACTCTTGTCAGCAATCATCACGATCCTTGCCGTGCTGATGCTTTTCTACACGAGTGTTCCGGTGGGACGCGCACGCGGCAAGCACGGCATCAAGGCGCCGGCGATGACGGGCCATGTCGAACTCGACCGCGCCGTGCGCGTGCACATGAACACGCTGGAGCAGTTCGCGATCTTCCTGCCGCTGCTCTGGACGGCCACGACCTATTTCCAGGTCATCGGCTGGCTGCCGTCTTTGCTGGGCCTGGTCTGGATCATCGGCCGCTTCATTTACATGCAGGCCTATCTTGCGGACCCGGACAAGCGCGGCGCGGGTTTCATCATCGGCGTTCTGGCGAGCCTCGGCCTTCTCATCCTTTCCATCATCGGCGTTGTGATGGCGTGGATGGCGGTGACCGCCGCCTAACAACCTCGTCGGATTACGCTATTATACCGGTCGCCCCGCAGTTTCGGCGCGAACAGTATGCCATCTAATGGCGCCGTCGCGAAGGAGCGCTCGCGGCGGTTTCGCCTACTCTCGCCGAATCCCGCTATAAAGCCGCAACACCGCATTTTGCGGAAAACGGGAGGGCAGAACATGACGGGCGTACCAGTCACACTAGTCACGGCCGCAATTACGATTCTGGCTATACTTTTCTATTTCTGGACGGGTTTCAATGTTGCCCGCATGCGCGGGAAACACGGCGTGGAAGCGCCTGCGATGACCGGCGCTCCGGAATTCGAGCGCGCAGTGCGTGTACAGATGAACACGCTGGAGTGGTTCGTCATCTTTCTCCCATTGCTCTGGCTCGCGACGATTTATTTTTCGCCCGCGATGAGCTTGGCCTATCTGTCCTGGCTGCCGCCTGTTCTTGGCCTCGTCTGGATCATCGGTCGCATGCTCTACATGAGCGGATACATGACGGCTGCCGAAAAACGCAGTCCGGGATTTCTGATCTCCGGCATCGCGATCCTCGGCCTTCTTATCTGCGCCATCACGGGTGTGGTGATGCATTGGAGCGCCGCGGCAACCTGATCAGCTGCGCTTACGCTTGACGATCGCGTCAATCGCGACGAGGTCGTCAAGCAGCGCAGGAACCGTTTTGAGATAGAGCATGTTCGGCGCATCCGATATGCCGCGCGATTCCGCGCCGTCCGGATCCTCATGCGTTTCCATGAAGACGCAGGCGACACCGGCCGCCACCGCCGCGCGCGCGATATAGGGCGCCATTTCGCGATTACCGCCGGACTTGTCGCCTTGCCCGCCCGGCTTCTGCACCGCATGCGTCGCATCCATCACGATCGGCGCACCGAACTTTGCCATCTGCGGCAGGCCCGTCATATCGACGACTAGCGTGTTGTAGCCGAACGAAGCGCCGCGCTCCGTCACCAGCACGTTCGGATTTCCCGCGTCGGTGATTTTCGCGATTACATTCTTCATGTCCCACGGCGCGAGGAACTGACCTTTCTTCACATTGACGACCTTACCCGTCGCCGCGGCGGCGAGAAGCAGATCGGTCTGGCGGCAGAGGAAGGCCGGGATCTGCAGCACATCGACCACTTCGGCGGCGATGGCGCATTGTTCTTTCTCATGCACATCGGTCAGCACCGGCATGCCAAATTTTTCGCGAATCTCGGCAAAAATCGGCAGCGACTCTTTCAGGCCGATGCCACGCTTGCCCGACATGCTGGTGCGGTTGGCCTTGTCGAAACTGGTTTTGTAGATGAGGCCGACGCCGGCCTTTGCCGCAATTTCTTTCAGCGCGCTCGCTATTTCCATCGCATGCGCGCGGCTTTCGAGCTGGCACGGCCCGGCGATGATCGAAAGCTTCAGCGCATTGCCGATCTCGACGGAACCGACTTTCACAACGGCATTGGGTTGAACGGCGGTCATTCCACTAATCCTAGGGGGTCTTCGAAGAATCCCAGCAAATCCTCGATAGTTGTTTTTATGTTTTCAGTACCCCC